>Ga0180217_1000029_pt1 | contig 310917 bp, 132 predicted proteins | sample eDN3rd37CBELigOP_FD_128521 | JGI IMG/M metagenome (GOLD analysis project Ga0180217, IMG submission 128521) | Enriched Organic Plus compost microbial communities from Emeryville, California, USA - eDNA 3rd pass 37_C BE-Lig OP (version 2) (version 2) ...
ATGATGATGATGATGATGATGATGATGATGATGATGATGATGATGATGATGATGATGATGATGATGATGATGATGATGATGATGATGATGATGATGATGATGATGATGATAAATTGGCAGAGGCTTATACGCCTCTCCGATATACAGAGCGAGACCAGGCATCGGACTCGGACTCAGCAACGAGCATCAGTGGAGTAAGCGATAACAGTGATGTTGAGGACGAGCGCCAGCACTCAATGCAGTCCTCGAAGAAGAATGATGCACCGAACAAGCTTGCTGCTCTGTTCGCTCGGGCTGAGTCTCTGAAGGGTGTTCGCAAGGTGGCTGCAGTTGAAAGCGATTCGGATAGTGGAAGCGATGTTGAGGAAGAATCGGTGGAGTCTGCCAAGGCCGCATTCGAGAAGCGAGTACGCGAGGAAGCTGAGGCTAAGTCAGCCCTTGAAGCCGCCGAAGCCCGAAGGCGAGAAGAGCGACTCGCGCGAGTCAAGGCCATGAAAGAGGAGGCACTAAAAGCAAAGGAGAAGAAGGAGAAGCAAAGAGCTCGATGGCAGAAGTTGGCTACGGGTGCGGAGGATGAGGAAGAGCTGCTGCCTCAAGACCTTCTTGAGGAGGCCGAAATCGACCGCAAGCGAAGGGACTTCGAAGAGGAGCTTGAGAGGCGAGTACGTGGTGCTGTTCCAAGGGAAATGCTTGAACGGGGAAAAAAGGTCCGTAAGCTTAATCCGCCTGTGACTGAAATCGAAAAGGACGGCTACATTGTGAAAATTAACCCCGAACAAACGAATCGTCATCGAAAGTTCAACATGCTCCTTGCGAAAAGCGCTCAGGTGCAGCAGCGTGCTATTTCGCAGCGCAACGCAATGCTACGAACTGGCGTTGTCCGCATGGATGCGGTTTCAAACCCCACACTTGTGAAGGCACTCTCTAAGAGGCAAGATGCTGCTGCAGCTTTGCGAGTCGAGGCAGTCAAAAAGCAGGCGCTCAAGTCTCAACACCGTCAGTAACAGCCAAACACTTGGAGAGCCACGATCGTATGAGTCGGGCAAGCCAACGAGGTGATACAAAATAGACTACGTAAGTACACTTCATAAAGATCTGTACAATCTATTGTATGTGATGAATGGGAGTACCAATAGCTAAAATTTGGGTATGTTGTTTGAAGTACACGACTCTGGCAGTTATTTGGCGCGCTTGACTTTGGGCTCTGCACCGACTGGCAAATCCTTGCCCGCCTTCTCTTTTCGCTTGGTTGCTGCCATGATGACTGCAGCCAATGAGCTCTCATTTGCTTTGTTGCGCTCGAGTTCAGCGATTGCTTCTTCTTCTGCCTTCTTGCGAATCTCGTTGAGGTGCTTCTGTCGTTTTGCGTTCTGTTCCTTGAAGCGCTCACGCATGAGAAGCTTACGCTTATCATCCATGGCGAATTCCACAATCGGTCTTCGGTCTGGATTACCGAATGCCTCGGGATTGTTGTTCAGAACACGCAAGGCATGGAGTGCATGCTCGTGCTCAGTGAACTCGACGAAGCCGAAGCCTCGAGATTTGGGCATGCCATTCTTGTCGCGATTCTCACTATCGCGGATGATCTTGCACTGCTTAATCGAAATGTCCTTGATGGGCTTGCCCGCCTTGCGATAATCATCCACGACTGCCTTCCGGAATAACGCACGTAGCTCCGGTTCATTCCATGACTTTGGAATGTTTAACACAGCAAGACGAACGTCGGAGCAAACGAAGTTGGGATTCTTCAGCTTGAGCTTTTTGTCGGCCCAGGCCTTCGCTCGCTTCGCCATATCGTGGGCCGACACACCCTCAGCTGCCTTCGTGTTTGGCAAAATAAGGCCTTCTCGGGCAAGGTGTTCGCGGCGCTTATCTTCACGCTTCTTTTTGCCATCCTCATTCAGTTTCTTCGCGGTATCGCGATCGACCGCACGGGAGAGGATCAGATCACGACCATCTAGTCGAACCGCGTCCACTGCAAGCTTTGCGATTTTTACGAGCTTACCTTTCTTGTAAATGCCCTCGCGTGGTGTCTGCGAGTCATGCTGGCCTGCCTTGGTGGCAAGGAGGTGATCCACAGGCTCCTTTTCATAGAATTGTACAAAGGCAGTCCCTTGAGACCGGCCTGTGATCGGATCCTTCACAATCTTCGCATATCGTACACGTCCATACTGCGAGAACTTGTTAAACAGGTCATTTTCGGTTGTGTCGTACGAAAGGTTGCGAATGAACAAAGTAGCACCAGCTTCGACATTCCAAGTGCTCGGCTTCTGGTTGTCCTTTCGCTTCTTGCGTTCTTCATCATCCTCATCACTATCACTTGCTTCGTTACCGGAATCCTCGAGCTCACCATCATCACTATCCGTACCAGCTGCCATTTCATCGTCACTTGACACATCGAGACTCTCTTGATCTTCGTCTTCGAGGTCCTCATCTTCATCTACATCGTCAAGGCCAGATTCCTCCCCCTCGAAATCTGATGCGTCCGAAAGTTCATCAGATGTATCGCTAGCGCTCGCTTCGTCATCACTGCTATCGGAGCTGTCGGAACTATCAGAGCTATCAGAGTCGCTCTCATCGCTGCTGGCGTCAGAGGTGTCTTTGTTCTCAGTGGCTTGAGCAGTCGTTGAAGTGGTTACATTGGCTTCTTTGCTCTCGGCATTTCGCTCTGCTTGCCTTTCCTTAAGTTTCGCTTCAAGCATTTGTCGATGTTCGTACGCGTCCTTACTCAGGGCCCAGTCGACAATAATTGGCTGACCGACGACCTTTGTCCCAGTCGCACCTTGGATGGCTCGATCCGCCTGGACAATGGTCTCGAGGCTGATGAAAAGGAATGGCTGCTTTCCATAAGGACCTTCCGGCCAGTTCAGCTCCGTGACCGGACCATAGGCCTCGAAGATCTTACGGATCTGCTCCTCAGTAGCCTTGCGATTCACATTACGGACCATGAGGCGAGAAGCCTTTGCAAGAGTCTTGTCTTCGAGCAGTCGAACAGTTACCTGGCAATCGCGGACAGCCTTGCCATGGAATCGCTTAATCGCGCTCTGTGCATCTTTAGGAGTTGGATATGTCACGCGCGCAGCATACTGGGTCGGGATCGACTCGGGGGAGGGGTAAATGAACGACTCAACGAACGCGACCTTTCGCATGGATGCAAGAATTCGGTCCTTTGGCACATCAGGAGTGAAACCCTGGATAACAACGGTGCATCCTGAGCCAGGTACGGGCTTCTTTGCTGCAGCCTTTTCAGGCTCTTTGCCTTCATCGCGTTTCGACTCAGGCTTGATCAGATCCTGCGCCTTCTTCAATTCAGCCTTCAGTGCCTCACGGAACTCCTTCTTCTCCTGCTTCTTTTGCCGTTCTTTTTCTTCCAAGATTTTAGCCTTGATAGCAGCACGCTCGTTGGCATCGTGTTTGTTCAGCGCCAACTCAACGTGAAGCTTGCGATCTTTCCAATGCGTACCATGGAGCTGCTCCGCTGCGGCCACGGCATCGGAGGGTACGACGAATTCGACGAAACCAAAACCTCGCGAAGAGTGGTCCTCACGCGTGCGCGCGACGAAGCCATGCTTCACGGGACCGATATCCTGGAAGTACTCAACGAGTTGCTCGTCAGTGACGTCGTACGGCAAGTTTCGCACGAACACCGTGGAGCTGGTCTCGGTCTGTAATGTCTCGGCATCCGAAGGCCAGGCTTGCTGGCTGTTTTGTGGCTCGCTTGAGGACGTATGTCTCTTTGACTTCGAGTGAGACATGGCGTGATGCTCGTTACGGCCTACGATGTAGGGTTCTATATGTGTTAAGCAGCGATATAATCCTGTGAGATGTGTCAACGTGCACAAGATACCCATTCGGACAGAGAAGAGGATCGGGAATTACGATATATCGTTGAAAATAAAGGGAATCTTGACGTTTTACCATATCAAAGAGTGATACCACACCACACCATGTCATAAAACACAGTTTCTATCATGCGACATTGCTCACATTGCGCCGCGCAAACACTCGACAATTCTGCATTCCAACCCTCCGCAGTCCTCGTGCATGGGTCGCGGATCACACCCTGCATGCTGGATTGGAGCGGTGTCAAACTGGAAACGGCCTGGAACCGCCATAATCGAGCAGTATTTGATATGACACCGCCAATACATCCTGCGTCAACCGACCCACCCAGTCAATTGCTGCTGGAAGTCCTGCACCTGAGAGTGATTGGCGAGCTGCGGACATTCGCAGTCAGCGCGGAAAACCAAAGCCATGGCCACCGGCTCATTTAAGGGTCGCATGTGATAGTTCCAGCATGTACTTGAAGCCTGCATTTCCTGCTGCCATGATTCGCATCCTGATGATGCTGGGGTGTTAGTGAGTCTTTTGGGAGCCAGACCTGAAGTATGAGCGATTTCACGCGAATCGAGCAATTTGTATGGTGGAAAATGCTGGAATGACTGTATTCAATCAGCCAGCAACTACAGTTAGAGCATCATGCAAAAGGGTAGGTATCCGTGACCAACATCCTTGCCACCAACCCTGCGTCAACCTCCACTCTCTTGGGTCCTCGAGATTTTTTCGATCCGTTATGTCTCCGGGTGGTGGATGATGTCATCCACACTCTGAACGCTCCATATAAGATGAGCGAAAACTCGCGCTGAGGTGCCGTTTGCGCCGAGCGGAGGAGCTCAAGGACTGGAGTGTCTTGGTAGCTAGCATAAGGGCTCACTTTTCCCTGCGAAAACCATCACCTAAGCCGCCCTTTTGCGTCTTTCAAACGTCATCTCTGGACTGAGAATTGGAAACTTGTGTATGCTGATGCAGCCGCAACGCGGTGACGGTCCCGTTTTGTAAATTGAGTGTACCTTGTGCTGTTTATTTCTTTACGTGAGCACTCTGGATCCCTTCATCCGCCAATTCCATGCAGCATGGGAAATGCCCTCACTTAGAAAGTCTTTCTTCCTCCTTCTTTGCAACAAACTCGTCGCGCGTCCCTGGGGCGCAGTGCCGAGATAGACCCAGTGTGTGCACTAGATCGCGCAAGTCACGACTCGCGGACGCCCAGCCACAAGTTAACTCCCCTCTCCAGACTCCTGAATAAGAACTGGACCGTGGCCGAGGTCGTTGCCCGTTTAGAGACCACGGAAGCGTCTTGCAACCCGATTCCAAAATGAGCAAACTAACGCCCGAAGAGATGGCCAAAATGAGTAAGTCAGCCACACTGAAACCTGAAGATATGGCGAAGTGGGGTAAGTCGGCCACGCTGAGGCCCGAGGACCTGGCAAAGTGGGGCAAGTCAGGTACCCCGACAACAGCAGCAGCGGCGCCGACAACGACGACAGCAGTGGCCCCAGCGGCCGCAGCGCCGGTCCAAGCAGGGCGGTCTCCGTATGGAACGGCAACACTTGGACGTGACTTCAGCAAATCAGCCACCTTGAGACCTGAGGATTTTGCGAAATGGGACAAGTCAGGTGCATCGCAGACCACAACGATGGCGGCAGCGGCCCCAGCTAGCACCACGCCGGTGCATCCAGGACGGTCGCCCCATGGCACGGCAACGCTTGGCCGTGACTTCGTCAATACCTGGACACCGGCCAAAGCTGCTGCAGCTGCTGCAGCTGCGGCGGCTGCCACGACCACGCCATCGCCCAATGAAGCCACACCAACACAATCCGAGACAAAGTCTGGTGAAGCGTCTCAATCATCGATCCTAGAGCGTACCCCGGGGCGTGGCCAACCGGGTGAATCCGTCGCTGCCGCTGGTCAGGGTGCACAAGCCGTGGGTGCTACGAACCTTGCGGCTAAGGCTATTAGCAATTCCCTTCCACGAGGAGTTGGCAGGTTCATCGGTGCGTCAACAACCACAACCGGTGTATTCGGCGATGAAAAGGATATGGCTGTCTTGAAAAAGGATGAAGATGAGGACCCGGCTGAACTGGAGCTGAACGAAAAACTCAGGCAGCAGGAGCCAACACTAAGCAGCGAGAAAAAAGAGAAAATGGCTCGCATCGCTGAGAAGGTCAGAGAGGAAATTCTTTCCACAGAGAAATCCTATCTGAAAGGCTTGCAGATTCTCCGAGACTGCTATGTAAAGAAACTCGACTCTACACCCGATAGCGAGATTGGCATCGAACCTGAAGATAGGATAGCTCTCCTCTCAAACATTGAGCTCATTTACAATTTCCAGACTACCTTCGGCGAGGACTTGCTTAGGTCCGGGAACAACATTGAAAACGTGTTTATCACCTACAGTAGATTCTTCCGCATGTATAGCGTTTACCTGACTGGCTACGAGGCTTGCATCAAGGCGATCAGTCGGCTCACGAAGTCCTCGAAGAAGTTCAACGAATTCTTGAACTCCACGGTGAAGACTGAGCTAGCTAAGCATGGCTCCCTAGATCTGATGTCATACCTAGTCATGCCCGTACAACGTGTTCCTCGTTATGTGCTCCTGTTGCGGGAGCTGAAGAAACACACGCTGCCATCGAACCCCGCGTTTGACAAGATCCACAAAGCGCTGACCTCCTTGCTCGCAACCGCAACGCACATTAATGAGATGAAGCGATCCGTTGAAAACGTGACCAAGCTGCTCAGCCTGGAGCAACAAATTCGCGGTTGCGAGAATTTGCAATTGATTAAGCCACGACGGTACTTGGTACGTGACGGCCAGTTCACCATAGAGCGCGACGGACTCTTTGGAAAGAAATATTCGAAGCGAATCTTTTTCTTGCTGAGCGACATGATTATTTGGACCAACACCAGTTATGAATTCAAGGGCTCATTGCGTTTGGCTGCCACGAAGATTGTGGCGTTTGACGGTAACACTGAGGTCTCGATTAGCAGACCTGACCGCGATGCCGATGCACCTGAAGGACAGGAGCGGGAGGATTCTACGATCGGATTAACACGATCAGAGTCTTATTCCCGCTCAGTCAATTCCGAGAGCGCAAGAGATGATACCTCTTATCGATTTGAGCTCAGTGGACATGAGACCACGGTAATGGTAATCTGTAGTTCGAGGTTCGAGCGTGATGAATGGTACAATGCGATCGTTGACCTGATTGCCAAGAGCAAGAAGGATCGTAACAACGATATCATCCGAACGCAGCTGGCGCACAAGAAGGATCGTGCTGGTCCGAATGATTTGATTGTAGGCTCGATTCTGGATATGCCTACCACCGGAAGCGCGAGTGCTTTGCGCGATTCGATTTCCACCAATTCTGCTTCCCTCGACTACACTCAGCAAGGACTCCATCGTGGATTGGAGGACTCTGACGAAGAATCAGAGCCCCAGCAGCACCCATCTCCCACGTCAAAGACCGAGCCTGTTAGTGCAACAGCGCAAATTCAGCCGTCTTTGTCCGGTGCTGAGGCCACGGTGACCACCAGTGAACCGTCTGGCCCTCAGAGTGACGACGTAACTACTGAAGGTATTGAGAGCCAGCCCCATACGAAACCCCGCTTAATTGCTCGTCGAGGCCGTACCCAGGTAGGAGTGACTTCAGGCGCAGCACTTGAGCTTGCGAACCTGTTAAATAAGGGGGCAAACCAAACGAAGTGAAGTCCCATCATGCGCATCGCTCGGCTAACATCCACGCGCAAAGAGTAAAGGAACGTAGCCTTGTGTAGCTCTCTCTGTATGAACGAATTGTCATTATGTGAACCTTACAGCTTGAAGGCATAAAGTGAGTTCGTCGCCACTGCGTCGCTGGCTTCGCAGTAACGACGTCCCTTGGATCTCGGCTATAGTACACTGGACCGACGGATTTACGGCCTGTTATGATGGTGCGCAGGTATTGCTAGAATGCAGCAACGTTACACGCAGCCCCACTCTACCCGGCTCTACTTTACAAACTTAAAGACTTGCTTGAGCTTGGCCTCAAGCGCATCTCTCAGCAACAGCCCGTTGGTGTCGAAGAAGTCTGTAATTTCGAGGGTAACTTCTCCCAGAGGTGTAAGCTTGCTCGAAATGGGAGTTGACTTTTTCTCGCCGTATACACTCACGGTATACTCAGTCGCATAGGGTTTCATCGATGTCTCGATCTTGAGCGGAGGAACTGTTGCGGCTCGCCTTGTCAAGAGGATGACGTTGGGATACTTGTAAGCATGAATCCAGAGCATAGCAAGCTGGATCAGCCAGTAGGACACTACACATATGCCTAGCACCCAACGGTGCGTCTTCAACGGCAGCGGATAGAACTGAGCAGTCAGCGCGATGGCGACAGAAGTGTATCCTGCAACGAGCTTGAACGTGGAGATTCGCGTGTCCTCTTCGAGTCCCAGACTCGTAGTAGCATAATATACCACCGCGTCATCCAAGGCTGCACGGATCGCCATATAATCCGAGATGTCAACGTGGATTTGAGGTGGAGCCAGAACTTCCTCTGAGATAGGTTTACTTGCGTCCTCATTTGCGGGTCGCTCGCTCTTGTTAGAGCGCTTTCGCTTTTGTGTTTCCATAGTCTCGCCGAGTCTCTCACGGATTACACCGGTTTTGTCCGTGGTTCACGGCGACTATGCCTCGATTCAGCGGTCTAGTTGGTCTGACCACTTGGATCTGAGCTGAGGATATTAGGGGTTCGATCGTTGCACAAGATGAGATATTTCCCAAACTACGCAGTCGCACGTAGCTCGTATCTAGAGTAGTAGATACCAGGTGTTGTCCCGTAACACGAGCCACGCAACGAGTTAGCCCAGTAAATCCGATGGCGAAAATCTGCCGCGAAAACTTCAACGGAGAAGTACTAAACGAGGGCGATCTGCCGAGTGTCCGTGGATCACAATTCGGATCTCGTGCACTAATTGCAGGATCTTATCAATCAGCCTCGATTTCTGCCAGTGCTGACTGCTACTTTTCGTGAAATCGAACTCCAAACCCCACTGGGCGGAACCCGCTGAGATACTTCAAGTCGTTTGACGGCGAGCTGAGGGCGAGGTGAGCACAAATAGCACTTGCGCAAGAGACATACGCCGGGATCTCAGATATGGACAACGCGGTAGTGGCAACGCGACTGCTAGACCTGCTCGTGAAGTGCTACCTCGAAGGCGACTCCAAGGCGTACCTCGAGGTAGCGGAGCTTGTGAACGACCCACAGGCTTGGCAGTATGTTAATGTGTTGCTGGACCTAGACCTTACTCAGGCATACTCAAATCCGAGGCTGCTGCAGATTTCGCACAACTTTGCGAGCACACTACTGACGAATAAGATCAAGGAGTCCTGGTCGAACACGGATGATAAACTCAAAGCAGAGATTCGGGAGATGATCCCGCATCACCTCCGGCAGTTGTGCTCGGGTTCGAGAGACTTGTCGCGGTATAATAAGTCCCTAGTTAGTAACTTAGCAAGTGCTTTTGCAACCACTGCCATTGCTGACAATGCGCTCGAGGAGCTTTTCCAGAAGGCAGAGCACTTGCTAAGCGAAGGTGAGGCTCTGGCAACATTCCATATTCTCGAAGCGATTCCCGAGCGTGCGGCCAAGATCAACATGTCGCGCAACGCGCAGGAGGAGTTCTTCACCACCGTGGCTGACGCCTTGCCTCGGATCTTGAGCTTGATAGAAGGATGCCTGGCTACCACCGGCATCGCACTGTCACGTGCAACTCAACTCCAAATGATGGCCCTTGCACATACCCTCGACTCCTCTGCGGTCATGAGCCAAATTCATTCCATGGAAGAGCCAGCAACATCAGCTCATCCACTCCCACTTCATACTGCATTGGAAATGCTACAGGCCGAGGTTACCGAGTATGACGTAATAGTAGTAAACACTGCGTTGACATGTGCCGAAGCTTGGCTCAATCGCGAGTTCTTGCAGTGGTCAGGTATTGAGATATCGGACTATCTCGACCAGTCCTCGCTCATCGAGCATCTAGTGGAAATGCTCGTGGTGCCTGCCTTTGCCAGCACAGCAAGCGGTGCTTTGGTAAGCCTCATCGAAGAGAGTCTCATCTCGAACCAGAAGCTGGTAACTGTGGTTGCACAGCTCGCATCTATAGGTAATGCATTAGTCAGGCAATGCATAGTCACACTCTGCCCACCCTCACAGCTGGCAGAAGATGTGATGAGACAGTATGCGAGCGAACTCAGCACAGAGCCGGCCGAAATGCTACCCATCTCTTTGGTTGTCAGAAAGCGCATTTACCTCAGCATTCTACCCGCAGTCATCGCGTATACTGTGGTTGCAGCCAACCTTGTGGAGGTTTATGCCTTCCAGCTCATTCAACTCTCGACAGCAACGCCACAAAGCGTCAACTTGATTGAAATCACCTTAACTCTCTCGGCATTCCCGAATCGCACCAAAGTCGCGTTTGCAGCGATTGAGTCATTCGAACATCTTCAGGATGTCCCAATGATGAAGCGGCTTCCTGAGTTCCGTGCCCCTCTCTTCAGCAAAGTCCTTCAAGTATTGATTCTACAAATCGCCCACAAGAACCTTGCATGGAGCTGGTTGGTATCGCAGGAGGGATGGCTTCATATGCATCTTGTATCGAAGGTAAAGCCGTCTGAGATCGATGACTCTATCTTTTTCGAGGCGCCTCTAGGCTCTCAGCTAGACGAAAAGATCGTTCGTAGTTTGGATCTAATCTCTACGATCGATGACGTGAGCCTTGAGAGCCTCTCACCATCCGCTTCAGCGGAGCTCGACTCGATCTTCGGACTCGGCACTATTGAACGAGTTCTGATTGGAATGCCAGCGTATAACGCCGGCGCGCTCGCTTCTCATGACGAAACACCCGCCAGCACGAACAGATCCAAATCTTCGTTAAGGAAAGGTCAAGAAATGGGGAGAATAATTTTATTTGATGACTTTGAGGAACCAACAGATTTGGAGCAATTTGAACGTCGGTGCGAGCATGTTGTAACAGACGTTTTCCCAGCCGTTGGTATTCAAATGGTATTGATGCTGTTATCCGTCTTACCTGATGTCGATCGAGGTCAAGCGGACGGTTCCTCGTCGGTACCATTCAATGGAGCTGTTGCTGAGGTTGCTGCGGCTGCAAGTGGTACTGGACAAACGACGTCATTGAGCCAAACTACATTGTTGCTCGAGGAGCTGCCTCGATTTGTCCAGAATCTCCTCCCTTTCCTGGAGAATTGGGTGCATAGTAGAGATCCGGGTCAAGATGGCTCTTTTGGGGCATATCTCGAGTTAATTCGCGCCGCCCTTATTCTTCTTAACCCAATCGCGAGCTCTGCATCAAAGCGCTTTGCCGGTGGTGATGATGCATCCTCGCGCGATGTCATCACCAAGTGCATGAGGCCCATGCTAAATTTGGTTATGGACCTGGATTCTATTAGCTCGATGCCAGAGGACTTTGTCACAATCATACCCATGTTCTTTGCGTCCTATTCGTGGTTGTTCGCGGATAATGAAGTTATCTCTGTTCTTGCTGTTCGCGCTGTTATGGCATTTGCAACAATACGACACGCAACAAGTCCATCGTCATCGTTCAAAGAGATTACCTCTGGACCCGTTTGGCTCTCTCACGTGTCTACAGCAGATGCATCGACCAAGATCCACCCAGCTTTGTATTATTTAGCGCAACTTGTGGATAAGCTTGCCGTTACGCTTGCGCGTCCCACTGTTTTGTCCAGTTTTCTTGCGTCGCTTTGCCTTCCAGCGCTGGTGCTACCTGACCTTCAACAAGCCGGGCACCCTAGTGTATCGCTGGCAAGCGCTGTTGATGAGAGCATGAACCTGGTGGACGCATTCCTAGCTCGAGGCTATTCACCCATGGAAAATGATATCTTGATTATGATGAACCCAGCGACGCTCCGTAACGCAATATCCGACCCAGCCGCTTTTGACGCTTCGGACATTCCTGCCTCCTATGAGGCCGTTGCAGGCATGGTAGAACTGAGAGATCATTTACCACTCAGTCCTGATCGCATTCCCGAAATACTTGATTCAATCGCCTACCTATACAATGGTCATCAAACAGCAAACGGCGCGGATGCCTCTGGTCCGCTGGCGGACCCGTTGTTTCTGGCAACTGTCGTGCGCTCAATCGCCGAGGTAGCCATGGCATGTCCGTACTCACTTCTTAAGGTTTATCTACTGCGCTTTACTGTCTCATTGGCGAACGAGGTAACAGATCGAGCGCTCATGACGCTTCATGATATTTCGGTAACTCTGCACTCCGCGACATCACATGTCGAGGTGACTCCCGGCGCGACTTATCCAGTTATGCCGCCGTCGAGCCAGCTCCGAACCACGCTTCCCTTGTTAAGTCGCGCCTTACTGAATTTGGCAGCCCGATTCGCCATCTTCCGAGTGTTGGCCGTGGCAACATCACGAGACCAACACGAGCAGACGGTTTTGGATGAAATCGAAGGAACTCAGCCCGAAGGAGATCAAGCGATTACCGCAGCATTCGGGGAGCATGGACCACCAACAAAGGATTTGTGCCAACGGTTAGATGAAGATTTCATGCTTCGGACGATAGGAAACCTGGAAGAACTATCCGCATCCCTGCGAATCCATCCCCTCGCGCTCGTCTTTAGTGGATATTGGCCTGTCGTTGCCACAGCTAGTACGCAAGTCATTCCTCAGCTTGCTTCTATTATTCGGTATCACTCTGATGGAGCTGATGTCTTCTCCGATGACGAGATACCTGTATCTCTCACAGTCGGTCGTATGTGCGATCCGCTGCTCCGGATCTTTGACTTTGACTACAAGATTCTGCTCGATCGAGCGACCGAAATCACTCATACGCTTTCCGACTTGGTAGAATCGCTTTGTACCCATGCAGATATCGGCGCTACGCATCAAATTCTACTAGAGTGCCTATCACAGGCGTTTTCGTGCTTTGGTCCGAAGCTGGACAATGCAATTGAGGTGCTTGGACGACCAATGCACAAGGCTGCGAAGGCATTTGTGGATGCTGCGTTGCGAGGACCGACAACGGCTCCCGTCGAACGCTCTTATTATGGCGATGCCACGGGTGATCCTGAACCTGAATCTACAGTTGGATTCGCTGTGCCATCTCCGGCATGCTGTGTCATGCATCCTGACCACATCGGTGCCTTCTTCTCAATGTGCAGTGCGTTCTTGAGTTATACCGAAGTCGTCCATGTCGAACAAGAATCAGGATCCGTTCGGCAACACCGATCTAAGCCTCTGACAGCGTTATGGCTCCATTCAAACGGACTTTTGGCACCATCACTGCAACTAGCGGCGTTATTCTTCATCCACGGAACAGTATATCGTACTCAGATTCGACAGGTTATTCGATTTGTGTCCGAAGTCATCAGCAGCGTCGAGAGGTTTTTTACGCGCAATGGACAGTGGAACCCTCCCAGTGAGATCATTGGACTATTCTTTAGTGAACATATTGAGGATGCAGAGCAAGCATTCGCGCATCTGAGCCATGATCTGAAGGACGGGAACGAGATCGAATTCGCTGCAGAAGCACTGGATGGACTTCGAATGGCACTTTCAACGAGTCCAACACCAAGCGGAGCGCTGGCAGCATCTGTCGTGAATATTATTCGTTCAATCCTGTTCGGTATGGCAGGCGAACCAGATGTGTCTACAGACGTCATGAGCTGGCAGTCCGAACTATTGTTCAAGTGGATTGTAATTATCGGGCCGCGTTGCGCATCGATCATCGTTTCTGTGCTAGCATCCAGTCGATTCCCATCGAAGCCTTTGGCGAGTGAGCTGATGAAGCGAACTGATGTCGAGGCTAATCAGCTAATCTCCGATTTGGCACACCTGTGCGTGGCAGTTGCTCTAAGAGCTCGCCAATCCGAAACCACAGAATCGCGTGCGATTGGCAAGTTCAAAACATTTGTTAGTGATTTCTCGAACGTATTGCGTTCTAGTGTTGATGGCTTTAATGAGCTGTTTGTATGCTTTGCGGGTGAGTAAGGATCTTACGCATCGACGGGAGCAGACTCGATAAATCCTTTTATGAGAAATTATGAGAAAGGTCGCAGAGTGACCACTTCAGGTGCATGGCAATAAACGGCAGATACTAGGGTAAATACACGCTTGTGGCCGTAGAATGACGCTGCTGATCAGGTTAGTATGGAGCGGTGCCGGGAGGAACGTAACGAGGAGACGATGAAAGGATTGTGTTCCGTTTCTGGAAGGCAATGCCGATGTTAGGGTGCGCTTGCTGGTTATACTGGGATTTGCAGTTCTGTTCTTGTTCATTCATCTTACCGCTTCGGTCACACATTGATGGATGGGTCGCGCTTTCGGAAGACCAGCTATATGAAGCATCAGAATTGCCAGAGCTCATGCCCGCCCCAAGAGGAGTGGCTGTTTGTTGATGCGCAGGGAAAGCAGGAGCGCCAGGGATACTTGGGAGAGTTTGCAATCTAAGGGACAGTTGAAGGATTCGTTTGCAACTTACAGCAGGTTTCAATGATGAGTTTACGCTGGAAAACGAAGACTGGTTTTTGGTTTCTTGCTCCGAAGACTGAACATGAGTCATTACGTCTGAACTGAAATCAAACTTAAACGCGGGGGTAGATTGCGTAGCACGCAAACGTTCAGGGATAGGGAAACTAACGATCCGGGAGGAGAATGATGAACATGGCGACGATGTGGAAACAAGAAGACTCGGGACAGGAGGGGCCAGATTCTGATCAGGGTTGACGTCAGGAGGAGGACGTCTTGGTGGTGCGTGAAAGGTATCATTTGACTTGTTCTCAAGCTTGTGAAGATACATGCTTCTTAGAGTGTCCTGGAAGCAGCGCGCGAAGTCTGTGCCATCGCACACTTCAGAGGCTTCAAGCATATCACGCAGTTTACTCCGTACAACCGCCAGTCGATCAGGATTACGGGTCCAGTAAGTAACAAGTTTGATAAATTGGGATTTCGTAGTCGCAACAAAGTCCCTCGCTGGGATGACAACATTGGGTTCACCCAGCTTAAACTCGTCTTGCAAAGCTGACGCGACAGTAGGTTGGAGCTCCGCAGGGAAGAACCAGGACGGATGTGTAGTTTCATCTGCTACGGGTGTTACGGTCTCGTCTTGCGAAATGCTTTGCGAGTCTTGTGCGTTCACTATTGGAGCTCTTCCTGAAAGCTCAAGCTGAGGCAAACGCGCGATAATGGTTGAGCTCACATTTTGTGCATGGCAAGCACGTGGGGGTGGAACTCTTAGCGTTATCACAGGTACTCCCATGAGGAGAGACTCGCAGGTCGTCGTTGTTCCCGAGTACGGGAATGTATCTAGTGCCAGGTCAACTAGATTATACGCCGTGAGGTGCTCATGGGTTGTGGCCCGTAAGGGCAAACAGTCCACTCTTCGGTGATCGATGCCATACTTCCTAAACGCTTCATACACATGCTTCTTGACATTCTCGGAAGCGAACGGCTTGCACTTAAGCAGGAGTCGCGAATGAGGTACAGAGTGGAGGACAGCTGACCAGAGTTCAATAACTTCATCTGTCACTTTAGCTAGGTTGTTAAACGATCCAAAGGTGAAAAACTTGTTGGAATAGAATGGTAGTGGGCCAACTGCAGGCGGATCAGAGACAGGTCTAAAGTTGAGGAAACATCTTGGTAATCTCACCAACGTTTCAGTAAACTTTTGGGTTGTGGTAACCGGGTCAGCAATCGCATCTGATATACGGTAGTCGATGGATGTCAAACCAGTGGTATTAGGGTAGCCCAGCCACGTCACTATGATGGGTGCGGGTTTCAGTGTAGCGAGCTCCAAGCGATTCCCAGAGGTGTGCCCGGATAATTCAACCAAAATGTCGATTTCATCTTCTCGAATCCTATGTGCCAAGTCAATAGGAGACAGGTGGGCAATTTCACGCCAACAATGGGCCAGTCCCTTCAGCAGTTCTGTCTTTGTGTCAGCTCGAGATACAGCGCTGTAACAGAAAGTTTCAATCTCGTTCCGGTCAGCGTGTGCCAATAGGGACTCGACAAAGTATGATACTGAGTGTGTAAAGAAATCAGCTGAAAGAAAGCCCACTCGTAGAGGGCGATTGGGGAAGCTCGACGGTGATGGGGCTTGCATCTGATGCTCACGGCGCTCGCGTTCCAATATAGGGAATGTATCGAAAGGCCTTTCTAAGCCTTCGATAAGCGAAAGCAATTCCACTGCTTGTTCACCTTGTTCAACAGGGCTTGGGACATCAGTTTTCTCCAGAATTGAGTAATATTTCTGGTACTTCGAGCGGACAAAGTAATATCCCCATCGAGCGTGTTCCTGAGCAATAAAGTCAATAACACTGTGGGGATTTAGAACATCGGCTTCAACTCGATGCGTAGTCGTATAGGACATAATGTCCGACTCATCAAATGGGCGCGTAGATGGGACGATTGCGGTTTCAGGAAGCGAATTAAGGGCTAGCAGCCGATTTTGAGCTGCATGAACCGAATTCGGCTGGATCTCGAGTGCATGATCATAGCACAGGAGTGCTTCGGCTATTTTCCCTTCATCTCTGAACAACACGCCCAGGTTGTTAAACGCCTCCGAGTATGTAGGGTCGACCTTGATTGCGTTCACGCACATATCGTAGGCCTCATTCCATCGACCCAGTAAAGTATATACGACACCAAGATTGTTCATGGCTTGAACGAACTTTGGATTGAATTCAAGGGCGCGTTGATAGCATGCAACCGCGCGCTCAAGATTACCGCGGTCTTTGCACAGCACACCCAAGTTATTGTAGGCTTCTGCAGAGCGTGGGCAAAAATGTGTGGACAACTCATACGCCAGAATTGCCTCGTCAATTTGTCCCGTCTCGGCGTACGAGACGCCCAAGTTATACCACGCGGAGTGGTAGTAGGGGTTGAAGCTCAGCGCTGTACGGTAGGCCTGAATTGCAAGTTGCGTTTTGCCTTCGAGCTTCAGCAATGTGCCATAGTCAGTATAGGCAATGGCAGCGTTTGAGCGTGCAATGGCGAAGTTTGGACATATTTGTAACGCTTTCATGTACATACGCGTGGAGCGCTCTAACTCGCCACGCGCCTTGCAGACCACACCTAAGTTACACCATGCCTCGGCGTAATTTGGTGCAAGTTCCACAGCGCGTTCATATGCTTGCATGGCCGCGCTCAGGTTGTTTGCTGCGCAGGCATCTTGTCCAAGGTTGAAGTGAACGTAAGGGTTCTCCGGTGCGAGGGCCAGTGCTTGCATGAGGAGGCTTGAGGACCGCGTCAAATTGCTAGCGGCGCGAGCTTGCGCAGCAGCTTCGATAAGGATGAATGTCAGATTTTCCGCAATAATCCCTCGCTTCGACTTGAGCTTCTCATCCGGCCTGTCACTCGTACAATTTGTGGTGACCAGCTGTTCGTCAATGAGTTTGAGACTTTGTGAGCAGTAATCATGGGCTTCTGCAATACTGCCACAATCCAAAGCCAGCACACCCATGTTATTGAGTGCGGCCCAGTTCGCTGGATGCAGTGCCAGGACGGCCTCAAAACAGCGCTTGGCTAAATCTAGTTTGGCAGTGTGTCTGAGACACCCTCCTTGACTATTGAGAGCAATAACATGAATGGGGCGTTGCTGCAGGATTTCATGATAAGATTCGATCGCTTCCTCATAGCGCTGCCTCACGCGTAGAATATCTGCTTGGGACAAGAGGGTTTCAGTAATATCCACGCTTCCAGGATCTGACTGGTGGATAGAGTCATGTGCCTGAGTATTCTGACTCAAAGTTGCGTACAATTGCTGGACATGAGGGGGGAGATCTTCGTGCTGTAGCCAAATGATACGACATTTGCTTAATACAGGCTGAGACGGCGGCGGGTGCAATTGCTGGAGTGGTTGCTGTTGGGGTGCTTCAGGGATAAAAAACTGTTGTTGAGAGGGGACTGGGCTAACAAAGTTCAGGGCGCCGTTCACGTTCGGCGCGTTTGCAGTATGGGCAGATGGTAGGACCTGGACATTCCAAGGCTGGGGGTGTACCCACGTCCCTGGCTGTACCTGGCCAGCGGATACAACATTTATCCCTCGAAGGAGGTTCATCCCTGAGGTGTTGAAAGCAGGGAGATGGTATATCGGGGCGATATTTGCCAAGCTAGGAGGCATGCGACCGACTGTGGGGGCCATGGAGGGATGAAGTTCGTGATGGGAGCAACTCGGGCCGATTGCAGGTTGGGGGGCAGGGCGGGAGACTGAAATGCCTGGGACACTCGTGGCTGCTTGTTCTGAGGCACCAAAGAGGGGTTGCTCAAGGCTAGTGGGACTGATGTGCACCAGCGGATGCGAAGGAGGCGGTGCCGACGACGGGAACACAAAGGCACCATTTTGATTGAACATGCCTCGTGGTGGATTCGGACAGACACCGCTGGATTGTCCTGGAAACTGCAGTTCAAGACCCACGTGATGAGGGTGCCTTGCCCACTCTTCAGGCTGCTGTGGAGCCAGGGCATGCGGCGCATTGGGATACATCATTGGGTTGAGCTGCATCGCTCCACCATCCTTCTGGAATTGTGACTCGACACTTGGGCCAACTTGAGTCTGCAGTGTCCCAGGCTCTCTTTGCATGGCTCGAGGGGGATTTGGAGCGGGTACTCCAGTGACGGACCCACGCTTCACGCGCTTCATCTGGGGCTGTCTGGGTGTCTAGTGCGGTTTTCAAGTGATTACACAGCCACCAGGGTCTTCGGAAGCCCAAACACCCGAAACTAGGCCCACGGATTAGTCCCTGTCCTCGTTCCAAATCGGCATTTTAGACAGCTCCGGATTCGGATTCGCGGCAGGGGGTCGTTCCTCACTCGTAGGTGGGGATAGACAGGGTTCCGCGGCGTCTATAGCTTCAGACGAGGGTGATGTATCACGCAAGTGAATCAGTATTGTGCCAACGTATTGTGCCATACTGAACCTCAGCATGTGCCACGACAAGTCAACAGACGTCACCAGTGAGCTCGGGAAAACAATTCTTTCTCGACGGCGGAAGATTCGGAAGAGGACGAACCACTGTTGACAAAACTCCCACCGCGCCGCACACACGACAGCATATTTTATATCCACATCCTATATCGCTACGCCAAAGAATCCAATTCCCAAATAATGTGCTCTTTTCCCAAAACCGACTCGGATAGGCAGATCCGGCTATCCCAAAGGGGCTGCTGCTGTACGAATAAAGTATAAGATGTGGCACATCACGCGAAGCCTTTCTCGCGTGGGTACTCGGGTCAGGATACAGTGCCATGCAGCAAGCGGGCCGCAGAAGTAAATACTGATATGGGTTCGAAAAATTCGTTCCTCCCTACTTGAGTGGACTGGCAGCATGTTGCGTGGTGCGCAATCTTTTGCGAGTCCTGCTTTGCCTACCTTTTGCCTCCAGACTCGAGACTCGAGACAGAGAGCCTCGCCTTTTTGAATTTTTCAGCTCTCTCTTCGCGGGTTGACACGAATTTTTTGCAGGAAGTAAGCCTGTGAGCGCGATTTCCACGCGCGCTGTTTCGCGCCGCCACGCGGGTGCTGCGCAGTGTCGAGTGGTCTCAGCTACGCAGCCACGCATCATCAACTCTGAGATCATCGCATTTTCACACTGCTCACATTATGCATCCTGAAAAGTTCGCTTTTTAATCTGAGAGGAGAGTTGCGTTTCCCCCCTCAAGACACGTTTTGCACCTGCTTAGCGGGTATAGACTGAACTCCAAGCCCTCATCCGCCCGGCATTATCTTCGAAACCCTGCACTTTACCGTATTCTAGAGTATGTTCGCTTGCCGCCGCCTCCTCACGGCCCTCAAGCAGCAGGGCACAAGCGTCACTCGCTCCCAAATCTCGGCTTCGCCCGCGTTTTCGCCCGTTTTCAGCGCCTTCCGCGGTTTCGCTAGTCATTCTGGCGCGCACGGCCACGGTGCGGGCTCCCACGCACACGGTGGTGCTCACGGTCACAACAGCCACGACCATCACCACCACGAAGAGGACGACGGTGATCACCAGCGTCTCTTTGGTCAGATCGTACGTAAATTCTTGAGGTCCTTCGTGGATCCCTAGCGACTGGGGGGAGTTATATCGTTGCTGTATCTCCGTTTTGCTTGATGGCAGGGTATGGTCTGAGTATACTGCCTCGACGGCGCGCTAGCTAGGGTGCCTTGCGGTTGAGCATCCTAGCGGTTCGTAACAAGTCCACATCGTGGATACGCGCATGCGTGTCGAGTGGGTTTTCAAGCATTATGACACTTGTGCTATACCAAGCGAATTTGCCCGATATGATCCTGCTATGAGTGTATTGCAAACAAGACTGGGGAGCATTTAGAGCTCACCTGTCCTTGCTGTTCTTCCTCGATGTTGTGATCCAACCTAACGCTTCTTGCCTATCTGTCGACTCCCCCTTCCTTCCATTTAGCCTCACGAGGGCAAGAAGACATATTCTCTATGGCAGATCTTCCTCGTTCCCCTTACCATCCTCAGCATCACGACCGCATTCAACAACAGTACAGCCACTGAGAAGACGGAGATCGAAGTGGAGCACGTCGAGTTCATTCTCCCTGACGGCCGCTCAACGAAGCAATGGCGTCCCATTGGCGTGGCCAAGCCTGACAATGAGCTCATCAACCATCACAAGATTTATGAGCCCCCTCGTCGCTTGAAGGAGCGCGATATCCATGTCCTCAACTTCATTGAGGCACACGATCCCCAGTACCTTGCTAGCGCTCTCAAGAACGCCAAGCACCCCGAGGCAGCTGCTCAGCCTGGTGATGACGAGTAACGTGGTTTGCCCCATATACCGGTCTGCGACAATGTGGCTGGTGTTAGACGTGTCAAAGCCGTCGGCACATACATTAGCAAAACCAAACCAAATTAAACCCGAACCAATCAACCAACCAATCAATCAACCAAGCGGCCAGTTTGACTGGGAGCTTTTCCTTCGACCAAATTAGTGAGAAGTAACATTGACAGAGATCTTGCTGATCCAGACTCATTCCCACAAACTGAGGCAGCACGGAGCTGCAGCCACAAGGAACACGGACCAGTGTGGGAAGAAGCATTCCTCCAGCTCCTCTCCACTCCTCGCAAGCTCGTTCGCGTCGTGTGTATATCCCGATGCCAGGTGTGAATGAGCCCTCCACAAAGAGACGACGCAGCTGCTCGCGAGACGGAACGATAGTGATAGAATAGTGATGCAATTCATCCAAGGCTCATTCCTTCCCATGTAACCTATACCTCAGAAGACACAAACTTCTGTAGCTGAAAGTATTATAACTCTGGTACAGTTATTACAACCTAATACGAGTACATACACCACACGTTTAAGTATATAACGAACCTTTATGATGATAAGACACGTGTCGAAGGAAGTTGTTGGACACTACGTTCTTGGAGCAACGACTTCGGCTTCGTGATTTACAAAGGCTCAGTGTTTCGAATCACCCATTGAGAGGTTGCCTCGTCATCCTTGAGGCGAGGCAGAAGAGCGGCTCGGCATTGGGCGTGGTAGCCGTTGATGTAGTCAATCTCTTCACTGGTCAGAAGATCGCGCTGAATCAAGCGACGATCAATTGGCACTACAGTGAGGTTCTCGAAACCGTAGAACTCCTGCTTGTTGAACTGGTAGGGCGTAGCCTTGCGTGTGACATAGACAAGGTTTTCGATACGGATACCGAACTCACCATCATGGTAGTAACCAGGCTCATTGGAGAGGATCATACCGGGCTTCAGAGTGACACCGTTCAAAGGACCGCGGTTGGGAGCGATGCCTTGAGGACCTTCGTGTACGGCCAAGAAACTGCCTACACCATGACCAGTACCATGGAGATAATCCAAACCCACATTCCAAAGCGCGTGGCGAGCCAAGGCATCGAGGGCAGGGCCTGTGCAGGTCTTGGGGAAGATCTGTCGTGCAAGGGCAATGTGACCCTTTAAGACACGAGTGAAACACTCCTTCTGGAAGGCAGATGGATGCGCATCGGTCTCTTCGTTTTCCTTGCCGTCATCGGCCTGAGCACCGGGACGAGCCAAGAAGATGGTACGAGTGATATCAGTGGTACCGTCACGGTACTGACCTCCGGAGTCGAGGAGGAAGATCTTGCCAGTGACGATCGGCTTGCTGCTTGTCGGCGAGGGCGAATAGTGAATGACTGCGCCGTTCGCACCGATAGACGAGATTGTGCTGAATGAGAGATCGACGAACTTATCCTGCTCAGCACGGAAGTTACGAAGCACATCTGTGACGGAGTATTCCGTGAGCGGCGATGCAGCGATATCTTCCTCTTTTGAGGTGTGTGCGGAGGGCAGCTTGGAGAGCTGGCTCTCGAGCCAAGTGAAGAACTTGCAAACCGCTACACCATCGCGGACATGGCATTCTCGCATACCCTGGAGCTCGGCATCGTTCTTCACGGCCTTTGACATGGCAATGGGAGGGGTAGATTGAGCGCGGTAAGAGTCGTCGAGATTCAATGCATTCGTGACGGCAAAATTGGTCTTGGCAGGGTCTGCCCAGATGAACAAGGGCTTTTCAGAGGTCGACAATTCCTTGACCTTCTGTCCAACTGCTGCGGCGTCTTCCAGAATCGAGTCATAGTGACGAACATTGACCTTAGCCTCCTTGAGGTGTTGAGCAACCTCGTCGCTGACCTTCTCAGGTAGGACATATAAAGTAGCACTGTCCTGCGTGACAATAGCGTAGGACATGAAGACGGGGTTATAAGGTACATCGCGACCACGCAGGTTGTAAAGCCACGCGACCTCATCCAGCGCACACACAATAGTTGCGTAGATATTGTCCGCAGCCATCGCCTGGCGGAGCTTGGTCAACTTGCTACTCACGCTCTCACCAGCGAACTCGATGGGCTGCACGAAAATAGGGGTGCGAGGGAGTGGGGGTCGCCCGTGCTCCAAATCACCCTCACCCTTGAGTGCAGCCTTGACTTCCTCCTCTGTCTTGGCCTCTGGCCAGATCTGATCGACGAGGTTGCCAAGAACCGGGACGAATCCAACCTTCTTCTTCTCGAGCTTGCTGTTGATGCGCTTGAACTCAGAGAGGGAGATGAGGTAAGGGTCGAAACCGACTTGCTTGCCTGCATCAATGTTGTTCGCAAGCCACTCCTCGATTGAGGGTGTTTCGGGAAGTCGGTCCTTCATCAAAGTCCAGCATGTCGGATCAAGCTGCTGTGCTGCCTGGAGGAAGTAACGTCCATCAGTCCAGAGCAAGGCCTTATCGGTGGTCACGACGGCAGTACCTATAGTGCAGCATGGTAGGGTAGGTAGGCGAGAGGATTATAACACAAATAAACATATCCGGGTACGCCAGAATCTTCTGTGTGGCATATGCGTGCAGTATGCATCGCTTACAAATGCCTCAGACCGGGCCCGACCTGACGAGTTTCATCTGTCGGAGTTGGAGTTGCGCGTTGTGCGAGGATCGGGGCTCAACGTACCTGCTGAGCCAGTGAAATTCGAGATGAACGCGCGGCGCTTGTGGCACGGTGCGACATATTCGCTCTGGTGGGCATCACTGGTAGGAATGATGTACGCCGCGAGCGAATGCTTCGCGAGAAGGGTTCGGAACTGGGTGAGTTTCGCCAGTGCAGACATTCTAGACACGAGATCCGGGTGTGCTTCAACTTGAGTTCGCGTACTATTCGATGGATCTCGGAACACTAAAGCAAATCAATTTATCATACTACGCGTATACTTGGTGTCACACGGGATATACTGCACAAATAGGAGTGGACCTCAGGTCGAGATTTTGTTGACTACATGTGTGGTGGATAGGAATCTCACTGATTCCTGACTGCCGCTTGGTGTGCTCTTATTGATTCCACCTGTTCGGACAGGCCCATAATGCTCGCCAGGGTGCTCTCTATTAACCAACACTCCAAATTTGACACCAGACATGTCCCTTCAATGCACCTACTGATAAAGCTTGTTACAAGTTTCGAGTTGTATTCGAACCATGCACTAGAGTATAGGCTGCCCAGAGAGTCGCTGTAGTTTGCATGCCACACATACACGCATTAAGTTATTTACTCTTGCTTTACCCGTTTCTGGCCCCCCTTCTTGCCACGCTTTTTGTTAGGCTCTCTGAGAATGCGCATCGTCGCGTTCAGTTTCCTCCTGCGTACAGCGATTTTGTCTCGATATTGAGGATCATGGTCCAAAAGAGGATTGATATCCTCACGTTCAGGGGGTTTCTCACGCAGTGCCTTAAGCCTCTTAATTGACGGCTTGGGGAGCTGAAGCATCCAGTCCGGGATTGTTGACTTGAACTCTTCCTCTTCTTCGAAATTCTCCTCATCGTCCTGCTCTGGTTCCTCCTCTCCCGGCTCTGCGTCTTCCAATTCATAGTCCTCGTCCTGATCCACTCCGCTTTCCTCCTCACGATCCTCATCAATATCACCCTCCAGTGTATCGTCTGCATCTTCGTAGTCCACGTGATCTTCGTCATCAATTGGCACCTCGGCGCCACTGACGTGGGCGGCATATTGCTTGCGAGCCTCAGCCTCTCGCTTTCGCTTCTCGCTGACCTCGCGACGAATCTCACGCTTAACACTGAACTGCGCCTCTTCACTCTGCTTGACGAGCTTAGCGATGAGGGGCAGAAGTGGCTTGTCTTCATCCGCGACGAATGTGATGGCCTCTCCTTCACGACCAGCACGTCCGGTACGACCAATGCGGTGAATATATGCGTCTGTACTCGTAGGGAAGTCATAGTTAAGGACGCAGTTCACATGCTTGAAGTCAATACCACGTGCCATAACATCAGTCGTGATGAGGACCCAAATCTTACCCGTGCGGAAATCCGTGACAACTTTCTCACGTTCCTCGGCGGTTAGGTCGGCGTGCATGATTCCAGGTCGAATGGGCTCGGCTTGCAGCTCGCGGTATAACTGAGCAGCTCGCAGCTTGGTCTGAACAAAAATAATCATGGGGACGTTCAAGCCTTTGGCAATCAAGTTTCGCATTGCGAAATATTTGCCATCCTGGTTGGCAACATAGACAAGTGATTGTTTCACAAGTGTTTGGGCCATGTTGCGGGAACCGACCACGACTCTGACAGGCTCACGCAAGATTGATCGAGCCAACGATTCCACAGTTTGATTGACCGTCGCAGAACAGAGACACCGCTGCACGCGAGGATGGACACATTTTGAGAGTGATTCATCAACCTGGTGAATCAAACCCAGGTCAAAGAGGCGATCGACCTCATCGAGTATGACCATTCGAGCAAATGGCAGCTCTGCATTCAAGCTGTTGAGGAGTTTCAGTAGAAGCATCGGTGTGGTGATGAGAATCTGTCGGTGATGGCCTCCTCGTCGGTTTCCAGTGTTCACTATCTGCCTAATATACGTTTCAATATCATCAGCATCGATGTCATCGCTTTCTTCAGCACCTACATGCTCTTCCTCTTCATCATGGTCACCAATGAGGGTGACAATGTGCTCAGCGAGTTTGTTGCGGGTATGCCGGTAGGAGCGTTGTACAGAGTCACTCGTTGCCTTCGTCAGCAAAGTGGATCGCCAAAAGTCACCACGGAGTGTACCCTTCTCAAGCTTTTTAGACAGGCCAGTCACACGATGACCTTCCTCTTCGAACCAGTTGATTGCCTGCTGATTGAGTGGCTGGGCAAGAGCTTTGAATACCATGTGGGTTTGGCTCGCTAATTCACGTGTGGGAACAAGGACCAAGCCGCGGTAGGGCAGCCAAACCGGAGCTCGAGGAGGCCCCTGAGGTTCTGGCTCAGCTAGTTCTGGCTCATCCTTCGATTCCTTTACGTCATCAGCTTCGCCTTCAGACTCTTCCTCAACACTGATCGTAGTCTTTAATTTAGCAGAAGCAGGTTGTTGCTTCTGCTGTTTCTGCTGCTTCGTCGGTTGCGACTTTTGCTGCTGCTGTTGTTGCTGCTTGCTGGTGGTCTTTGCAGGAAGCTTGCCCTTGCCCGCTTCGCTCTGCTTTACACTCGACTTCCCTGGGTTATTTGTCTTATCTGGAAGCGCTGGCGTTTGTGCCTTGCTTTTGGCTTGAACCTTACCCTGCTTCGTGGAGGCTTGTTGCTTGTGGTCCTCTTGCTGCTGCTTTTCATATTCCAGCTTGGCTGCAACGTATGACCTGTACTGCTGAGCCAACTTGTGGATGATCGTTTCTTGCTCGGAATCCGGAGCATTTAGATTTGCGATCAATGGTAACAGGAACGCTAAAGTCTTACCTGAACCCGTGGGCGCAAAGGCCAGTACTTCTCGCCCAGAGAGCAATGCGGGAATGACCTGCATCTGAACAGGAGTCGGAGTCTTGAAGGCAAAGATTCCGCCAATCTCAGTGGGCATAGTTACGTTCACAAGTACCTGCGAGGGAATCTGGTAATTTTTGCCCATCAGGGCAAACGTGTGCAAAATACGCGGGACGTCCGAGCCCGAGCTATGGATGTCGTGCTGCTGTCGGAGCTCGTGATGAGGTCGCATGACCAGGTCTGGGTTTTCATCTTCATCAGTCTCTTGGTCATCGCCATCGTCCATATCGAGGTCATCATCGTCATAATCTTTCACACTCTTACGCTTCTGACCCAACCCCACATCGGTCTTCTCCTGCGCAGTCTTCTTACCGAAGAAGTCGAACTTCTTCATTTGCGCTTTGAGTCGCTCGCGCTTGGCCTGCTCCTCGCGCAGTTGCTTCTGGCGCTGGAGGTCAGCGAGTTCACTCGGAGTGAGGCGGGCTTCCTCACCAATCCCAAGTTTTGTGGTGTATCGGGACTTGTCGAACCGTGCCGCGCCGCTCACGAGCTTCATAAACGTGTCGGCCATGGTGAGACGATCCTGGACGTGGAGTGCAGATAGTCGGAAAGAGTGGGGTGAGTCATGCAATGCGTTGTGTAGGCGATTCCCGATCACTCTGGTCTGCCATGCTCGGTATTATGCGGAGAAAGTTGGCGGACCGAATGCAGCAAACAGCTTCCCGCATATTTAGCGATAATTCATAGAGTAACATCAGAGTATACCAAGTCATTTCGGGTTTCAGTCGTACAGGGCATCATTACGCTATGTTTTCTACTCGACTCAAGCAATGAATCTGTCTATACACACATCACCCCGTGGAGACTTTTTCGGACTGTCCCCAAAGAGGTTTTGCTGGTTTTCCAGTGAAACCAGGAGCTGAATTGCCTATCCAGCATTGTATTTAGGCACCATAACAACTTAGCCATCGCCGAACATACCGCGTTTATGTATTTTAACTCGAGAACCTGGCGGAGACGCATCCTCCCCACTCCCCTTCAGGTCTGAAAATTGTTCTGGATACGCGCTGGAACGATCCCAAACATACTGATCATGGAGGCGGACATGGATGGCCACAACACAAGTGGAGACAGACGGAGCTCGCATACCAGGCTCAGCGTCCTGGTGGTTGTGCTGGAACTGCGCTGAGGTACGCATCTGAAATTCTTCATCTGATGTTATTTTGCACGATTGAATCTCTCGTGTACCGTCATATCTCGCGTGGCTAGGAGCAGAGTTAGCCGAGATGCTTGTCATGGACCGAGTGCCCCATGTGGACTTACAGTGCAGGCAGGCCATCAGGCCTAAATTAGGCCTTAACACAGCAACCACAATTTACAAACCTGGTTGGATTTGAGGTGTAGTGGCGTGGTGCATGTCGTTCTCACCACGTGACATCATTTCGCGCGCTCTCAATCCCACTATAGACACGGGTTTCACTCACTCCGTGACGTGACAGCACACAGCTGAGTTTACTCTGGCATTACCAGCACCCTTACCAGCACCAGCACTTGAATCCGCTCATGGAATCAGCCGAGTCAACTGCCAAATCGGAAAGCATTGACTGTGAGGTCAAGTCATGCACAGGTCCGAATCCTCGAGCTTATCTCGCACTGATTGAGTCTTTAGGCCACACAGTCCTAACACAAGATCAAGCGCAGTTGTTTGAGCATGCGCAGACACTCGCCAGTGCATGCGAGGGTGATGATACCGTGAGCACCATTGAGCGTTATATTGAACTCATCCGAAGCACACGAAACCGCATAGATGAGGATCCTGAGTTGGACCGAAAGCTCGTTGTCGCCGCGAGCAACGCAATCAGCATCCTCAGCTACGCGTATACGTGTGGGTTAAGTACAGTCGGCCTGCATGTCTTTAAAGACTTCAGCTATTGTCGAATACCCTATGCCAATTTCAGCGCCAGTATCCTTTATGGATGCAACTTTGACCATGCTGACCTCTCCGAAGCGACGTTCTTCCGAACAGAATTGCGAAACTGCACTCTGAAACACGCCAATCTCAGGTGTGCTACGACGTACCAAGATAGATTCTGCGCTCGAACCTATCCCGATTTAGGCGGATGGAGACTAGTTCATGTCTCCCCAGACGAGTCTGAATTTGCCACCGTGTTTCAACCATCCCCCTCTCAACGCATTACAGAGATTTGGATCTGGGATTCAACAACAATGGACCTCAGACGGAAGCTGTTTCTGCAAGAGGCTTACCACATTTATGGACTCAGCTATTCACCAGATGGTCACTATATTGCCATTGCCACTTGGACGCGAGATGCTCTCGTCTTGGATGCAGGTACAGGAGTGATAAAGCAGAGAGTGGGTACGCATGAGGACTCCATATTAAGCGTCGCGTACCATCCTGATGGCCTGCATCTTGTCACGGCGACTTTGCGTGGTTCCATGCACCTCTGGGACCTTTCATGCGATCCTCCGACGTGCTTATGGAATAGTCCAGGAGAGGGCACACCGGTCAGTGACATGCAACTTTCGCAGGATGGCACCAAATTGGCACTTATAATGCCGATAACAGACTACGCTGAAGTTCGCATACTAGAGAGCATTACAGGAAGAGTGCTCCATAGCCGGCGTTTCCCCGATTCCAGCGTTGCACCACATGGAATGCAATTCTCATCCGATGGCAACTTCCTTGCTCTCGTTTGTTCTAAGCAATTGACGATTTTGGATGTAACTTCCGGTGAGGCTGTAGTGGAGGTTCCAGGGCTTGCAGGATTCTCTGCAGTCTTCGATGCTCTCAGTTCAGACACCGTCTTCACACTGTGCGAGTTACGAGGCATTAATGTTTGGAAATTGCCTCAATTGTTTGGTCCATATCTTGCCTCCCTCTCGGATCATCGCTTCATCTCGTACGATAACATCATCCATGCTAATGGAGTAGCCTGGGATTCAAACATATCCGCTCACATGCAGCCCCGATCCATTGCACATGAGTGCATCCACCAGATCTGCTTTCATCCTGACGGAGAATTCATTGCTTACCAAGCTAATCAAGGGATCTGTTTGAGGGAACGAGCTTCTATGCATCTAGTTGCTTCTAAAAGATATCCATCTTCAGGGGCAGATCGTGTCATCCAGAATGGTTTCGATCCTAATTGCGTCCTCGTGGTTTCGGAAGACGGACGTCGAACTGTGTGTAACGGCATTGGTTGGGTGGTCGTAATAGATACCATGTCATGCCGGCCTACTCACCTCTTCCATAGTGAACTACTGCTACTACCGTTTTCAGGTGAGCTCGACGATGCCATACTATGCCAGGTTGGCTTAAACTATTCCACGGTCTATGCACTTTCTCCAGATGGTGACAAACTTGCTCTGAGTGCCCGTGTCAATGAACATAATGGAGTCCTGCTCTTTGACCTCGCCCACAATACTACGATTGCATCCTTATCTCTCGGCGAATGTGCATCCCTTGGTCAGGTTGGAGGCCTATGCTTTTCGCATGATGGCGCGAAGCTCTGTGGTGTTCAAAAGGATGGGTACGTTATTGTATGGGATGTCGCGTCACAAGAGGTCATATTCACTGCGATCCCCGCGTCCAGGCCCAAAGCTTTTGTCCATAGCTTCGTGCCCGTTGCCTTCTCACCTGTTGACAATCGAGTTGCCACCATAGGTCCATCAAACTGTGTTTGTATTTGGGACCTTTATGAGCCAAAGCCGATATGGACAGTCCATACAGCTGCGATAGTACGACTCGCCTGGTCATCTGACGGTTGCCTCCTAATATCGGGGGGCGGAGATGGTGTTCGATTCTGGGATACGAACACTTGGAAATGTGTCTGCTATTGTAAAGATACAGGGCCGATTCGCTCCATGTCGCTCTCAAAATCTGCTAAGTTTTTGGCCACGTTGGACACCGAGGGTGTTTTCATGATCTGGGAGCTAACTTTGGTTCGCAACGACGATGAGGCGACTTCGACTGAAAATGTCTCTCGGGTGGACCTCAAGCTGTCTATGGTTGATAGAAGCCCAATCGACTCAGGGCCCCCTTGTCTGCTGGGTGACTTTGAAGGGGCAGAGCTCAACCCTTCGCTCCAGAGGCATATCGAACGTGACATTGCGCCGAAGTGGTTTTCTGAGGAATAGAACCCTTACAACAGCGAATCTAAGACAGTTTACACGAACAATACACTCTCAAGCCATAGAATGACTCTCTATGGAGCCGAAATGAATTGTTCAGATGGGTGCCTTCGTAACTTCGTAAGCTCTAATTGACTCGTTAGAGAGCAATCGAGTCCAGAACCTCATCACTCATCACCATGTTCTGCCTGATACCATACTGAATATACGCCTGGGCATCGACCATTTGGTTATGTTCCACCTCCTGTGATTCGCTTGCATGCGAGCACGCGACGACAAAGTTGAGTTGAGTTCCGCTGGCGGTTCCAGCACAAAATTGACCAGAAATTGTGGATTCACGCTGAGTTTCGTTCAGATTGATATCTGTTCTGTCTGGGATTAATTCCTGGGGTGCCTCTGCGTGCGGTACAATGCACACGATAAAGCCGAATGCTGCTTGGGCTCATGGTTCTGGTTGCTTGACTAATATTAGAAACCACGTACTGTTGCGCTCTATTCTTGCAAACAAAGCCTGTTCTGGTCTCATTTTGCTGAGTTTAACCGAACGCGTGAGCAAGGTTCACAGGAATCTTGGTATATACCGTCTCGCTTTCGTGTGAGATAGAGGGGAGTCTCACCAACAAGGCACATCTCCCTCCGCCCCAGCTATTTGGTCCTTCAGCACCTGCACACACTCGAGCGTATTGGTACCAAACAAACTGCCGTCGCGCATCCAAGCGGAGTGATGCAGCTCTCAGATGGTGGTCAGTGCGAGTCGAAAACAGAACCAGCCTTGGATGCCCATGTCTTTGGCTTCGAGATGCCCTCGAGCTTGGTTGATTATCCACCTAAGGATTATCTATCCCTGATTCAGCGGCTTGGAACACGGATTCTGACAGCGGATTTTGACACGCTCTTTGAGTACGCAAGCGAGATCGCCTCCAAGGCAGGTTCCAATCCTAAATGTGTCAGGGAGTACATGGAGCTCATACTCAGTAGCCGCAATATAATCGACGATGATCACCAACTTGACCAACAACTTGTGATCGCGGCAAGCAACGCAATCAGTACTCTGAACTACGGCCATCAATGTGGGCTGTTGTATTTCCAATTCTGTCACTTCCAGGACTGGAGCCATATTCGAGCGCCATATGCGAACCTCAACATGTCTAACCTCGGAGGTTGCCGTTTCGACTATGCTGATCTCTCTCACGCATCGTTTTACCTGGCCGACCTGAGACACGCGAGCTTTAAGGGAGCCAATCTAGACTGCGCTACGAACTACGAGAGTATCCCTTTGAGTTCTGATGAAAGGATCACGGATGTGACTATGGCACCAGATTCGCATACGTTTGCGTTTATTTCTGCTAACAGCTCAATCTATCTCTGTCATATCGAGTCGAACAAAAAGTTCCAGTTAGCTGCCCCGTCAACGAAGTTGTCGTATTCACTCAACAGCGCTTACCTAGCAAGTGGAGGACCCGATGGTACAGTGAACCTCTGGAGTGTCGCAGATGGCGTGTCCATTACAACGTTTCAGGTCGGGGACGTGGATTTTGATGCTCGAAGTGTGACGGCATTGGCCTTCTCAACCAGTGACGGGTATCTTCTTGCCGTTGGATCGAGCCGGGGAGAGGTTGAGATCTGGCGATTTTGCCAGAGAGACGGTAGTTTGGTGGCTGTCCGCATCAATTCGCTCGCTGTTAACTCGCGAGAATCCGTTGAACACCTTGCATTGTCATCTTGTAATATGCTCCTGGCTGCAGTAACCTCGCGGAAGACGCTTCATATATGGGATGTATCCAATCGCACTGCACACCTGAAGGTGAGCATAACGACGGATCATCCTATAGAAACGCTTACCTATTCTTCTGATGGTCTTTATCTTGCGGCTTTCATCGGGGGAGCACGCCATCTCTCTGGGTCCACGTTTCAGGTACTTGTTTGGGAAAGCCTCACTGGCGACTGCGTAGCGACCATAGGACAGCCACTTGTCTTTGAAATTGGGGGCCAGCGGGTGAAGTACGCGTCAACACCGTCTGGATGTCGAGCCACTCCTCTTGGGGCAGGAAGTGGAGAGACAATCCCATGCTTGAATGCAGTGTGTAGAGAGTTCAACATCTGCATTTCGCAGCTTCTTCCTTCCTTGGTGTGGGAGTTGCATCATGAATGTGTTCCACATTGGATTAACCCGGTGGGTTCCATTGCAGCGGTTTCACCAGACGGCCGTCGCTTGATCCAGACCTCAGGTGGAGATAGATATCTGAGGGTGTGTGATACATTGAGTTTCGCATGGGGCTCAGCGCTGCATCGCCACGTGATTGAAGGTGGAACCTTGCCTAGCGACGGACCAGTACCAGGTTTTGCAGTATCGCCAGATGGACGGATTATTGCCTCGATAGAGTCGGAGGAAATATCGCTCTGGGATGCATTCGAGGGGAAGGTTCTGAGCTCAACAGGCTTTCGTAATGCGCTCCTCCAGTCCATCAGAGCTCGAGGACACCAACGGCTAGAAGAGGCCTATGAACCTATCCTCCGTCAAGGCTATCGAAGCTTTATGCATTTCGCGCAGTCATTGTGGTTTTGTATGGACTACTTGCTCAACCACCTAACACTAGCTGAAATAGATGGGGCTGTAAGAGGGGAGTGTGGGTGTTTCGATTGTTTTAGCCAGCTTTCCTTTTCTCCTGACGGAACCAAACTGCTTATCACCCATGAGGAGGATGTGTATGCCGTCGAGGTTCCATCAGGGAAGCTTCTGCAGAAATTTTATCATTTCCTTACGAGCAGCACACGTGCTCGCACTTTAGGTGACTACAAGTACGCACGCTTTCTTCCTGATGGTCGCAATATCATTGTCCACGGATTCCAAGGCCAGGGGTCTGAGTCGCAAGTCACAATATGCGATTACGAGACTCGCGAACAGGTTTATAGGGATTGCTGTGGACGTGGTGGGATCGGACATGACTTAACTCCGGATGGTGGCACAATGGTTCAGGTGAAGACGCGTAGAGCCAAGACAGCGGGGCCAGTTTGGATCAGCGTTATTCGTCTGTCATCGCCTACTAGGGTTGTAGCAAAGGCGAAATCGGCCCGGCCCACCATGGTACACTATGACACCCGTGATAGTCTGATTATTACGAGGTTATCGCCACGGGGTAGTCAGGTTGCATTCGCGAGTACCTACGAAGGACTGAGATGTCATGTAGTGGGCCTCTGGGACGTACCTACGCGCAAACGTATCAAGCGCAAACGGTTGAGATGCAAGAGGTTATTTCACCATGAGTCAGTCGCATATTTCTCTTGGCTTGCATGCGGTCTATTTTTTCTGACGGCCTCCAACGACGGGCTTATCTATATTTGGAACGCGAGAACCGGCGCGTGCCTACGAAAGATAAATCATGGAGGTGGCTTCACGTTTTCGGGGTGGGAGCTCACAACTGGCATATGCATCAGTTCTTCGACAAGCTTCCGACCGATCCTTGTTACATTTGGAAACGGTGTAACTAGGGTATGGAGGATTGACCTCACGAAGCTTAAGCGGGACCAAACAGCTGACGCCTGTAATACCGTTGAGAAAATTGAGAACCAGAACGGATTGATCACACTTGTGAGAGCCATTGGTCGCAATCAAAGTACCTGCTTCTCCGATTGCAATTTTGAGAGCGCTAATGTGAGCTGCGCGTGGAGAATATAGCTTTCACCAGTGTTTCCCTGAATAGAGATCACCTCGTTGTTCAATGCCGATATCCTCATGCCACCGAGCAATGTCCTCTGTTGCGTTTCATCCTATTGCGTTCCTTTCACTAGGTATTAGATATGTGTATAACGTCCAATCGTCTACTGGCGAGTGCCCTGCTGGCGGGAATCCTGGTCTGTGCATGTGCTTGGGCTGCCAGTGTTCACGAACTTCAGTACTGAATCAATCAGGGCCGATTGGTTTTCAAAAGTGGGAAAGCAGAACGCCTGCCAGTAGGTGGGTGGATGGAAAACCCCCTCGAGAGTCCGAAAACTGGATCAAAACCCATCTGATTTGGATAGGTAAATATCAGGTATAGGATAGAACCATGGGTGCGTCTTCAAGTGTATTTGATTACGAAGCCCAATTGCTCGCCCCCAACCAGCCCCAGGACTCGATCGAGGTACGTTGTTCGCATCAAAACTGATCTAATGTCACGTACGAAGCTGCAAATTTCAAAAAGTCAGCTTCCACTTGTGTGTTATGTCTGCTTGCGTGGGTGATTTTGGCTCGGTGTGTCTAGCTGCGTGGCTCGGTTTTGGCGTGTATTCGAAAGATCAACTAGAGATCTACTCGAATTGCACTTTAGATCCGAGATGCACTGTGGTATATACCACCATCGAACCCATGACATGCTATGAAACTTCGGACATGCACCCGCACTTGTTATAAAACTCATGAAACCCCACACCTGCCCATATCACACTTTCTTTCTCACATACCATATTGACTCGGACGATCAAAACGGCTATTCTGCCTTGTTTCAACTTGAATACCACATGTATGCGTCAATTGGATGCCACGCAACTCCGCTCGAAACACAATTCCATTCTTCGTCCTCTCCTCGAACACACGACAGCTCCAAGGTGAGGAGTATGAGGAGAAGGGCTATGGCCTCCCGCGTATGAACAAAGTATGCGCCGAGGCCGGACTGAACACCGCCGTGCGCCACCCCTTCGACCCAAGCAAGGAAGCTCATACGATCTGGGAATGCTTCACTACCGGAGTTGAGATCGACCCCTCTCACCCGTTTATGCACACGCGTACCTATCGCGTTGATCCTAACTACGTTCCACCACATGAGAGCCAACCCGAGGCCAAGGAGAATAAGGATGAGGAGAAGAATGCTGAGGCAGCGGCTTCTCCTGTGGAGGCGCCTGTAGAGGCACCTGCAGCCGTCGCTACTGAGCTAGCTTCTGCTGCCGCAGAGCAAGAGAACAAAGAAGAAGCGAAGAAAGCGGAGGCGAAAACTGACGAAGGTAAGGAGAGTAAGATTGAGGAGACCAAGGAAAGCAAAGATGCCAAGCCCGCAGAGGTCAAGCCGGCTGGCAAGAAGCCTCGTGTCCCATCTGGATACATCGAACGTGAAGACGGTTCCATTAAGCGCTTCGACTATGTTCATGACACGTACGGTGAAGCATACGATTCGGCTATCGCTCTTGGTCGCGGTCTCGTGAGTATTGGTAACAAGCGCGGTGATGCTATTGGTATCTTTGGTGTGAACCGCGCCGAGTGGATCATTTCTGCGCTCGCTGTGTATTCTCAGACTATGCGAGTTGTGCCTCTCTATGCAACTCTTGGTAAGACTGCCGTTGAGTACATCATTCAGCATGCTGCGGTTGGTACTCTGATTGTGACGAAGGAGAATCTTCAGTCAATCAAGAACGTTATCGGTAATGTAAAGGATACGCTCAAGCGCGTTATCTTGATTGACTGCATTCACCAGGGCCGTTATGGCAATACTTTGGACAAGGTCAAGCAAGCCGATTCAGATTTCTTTGCTCAGCACGGCGTTCAACTGCTATCACTCAACTCGCTGATTGAGGACAATCGCAAGAATGACAGCATTCCTATCAACCCACCAAAGCCAGAGGACGTTGCATTCATCATGTATACCTCGGGTACCACTGGACTCCCTAAGGGTGTCATCATGACTCATCGTAACGTGGTGTCGGTCGCAGGCTCCATCAAGTACTTGCTCACCCTAAATATTCAAGACACATACTTCTCGTATCTCCCGCTGGCACACATCTTCGAAACTGCTGCACAGTCCGTCGTCTGGACGTTTGCGGGCCAGGTTTACTTCTCCCAGGGTGACACTCGTCAACTAGTAGATGATCTGCGTACAGCTAAGCCCAAGATCATGTGCGGTGTACCACGCATCTTCTCACGCATCTACAGTAACATCATGAATCAGGTGTCCAAGAAGATGTTCCTCAAGCGATGGTATTTCAACCGCGCTCTGAGCTACCAAATTGGCCAGCTGCGCAAAAACGAAGAGCTTGATGCTTCCTATGATGCGCGGGTATTCGCTCCAATCCGCGATCTCGTTGGTTTGACCAATGTTAAGATCATTCTGAGTGGTGCGGCGCCTTGCCCACCTTACTTAATCGAATTCATGCGCGTACTCCTTGGTCCAGGTGCAATTTTCCTACAGGGATACGGTATGACTGAGTGCTGTGCTGGTGCTTGTGTCACGCTTGCCAATGACAGGAAGTGCGGAAATGTTGGTCCCCCGCTTGCTTCGAACTGGATTAAGCTCGGGGACATCCCTGAACTCGGATACATGAGCACCGACGAACATCCACGTGGAGAGGTGTGCATTCATGGTCCGGCTGTGTTTAGCGGCTACTTTAAGAATCCTGAGGCCACAGCGGAGGCATTCCACACGGACCCACAGGGACGCCTTTGGCTGCACACGGGTGATGTTGGGCGTTGGAATCCTGACGGTTCCCTTTCCATTATCGATCGCAAGAAGAACATCCTCAAGCTCCAACAGGGTGAATACGTGGCAATTGAGGTTGTGGAGGATACATATGGACGAACCCCATGTGTTTCTCAAATCTGGTGCTATGGTAACTCGTACAAGACAATGCTTGTCGCTGTTGTCGTGGTCGACCCAGTTCAACTGTACGATTATGCCGTCTCGAAGAAGTATTGGAATCCCGAGACGCTTCCAGCACCTCGTCCCGGTGCTATCACTCCCGAGTTCATCAAGGCATATCACGACTTGATTGTTGGTGAAAAGGGCGAAGAAATCAAGGCCTGGGTTGCTTCAGAGCTCAAAGCGCATGAGGGGTCACTCCAGGGCTTCGAGAAAGTCAAGGCAATCTATTTGGAGCCTAACATCGATGCTATGGGTCAAGGTTTCACCGAAGAGAACGAATGCTTGACACCAACAATGAAGAAGAAGCGTACCAACTTGGTGGAGCGTTATCTCCCGGTGTTGAAGAATTTATACACTAGTCTTAATGAGCCTCCGCAGGAAGGCGAGCGCTGGTAAACGACGACGACACAAAGGTTCGATTTGACCTTTATAGTCATGAGCTTCGAATGTGAATGCAGCCGACGTGCGAATATCTTACCAGGCGCACTCGTCTACTAACTACATCGCGCCACACCAAGCCAGCGTCCTCAGGCAAGGATTCGCTCGAAAGTGCTAATTGAGTTGGTTTACAGGTGTTTATTTGATGCCGGGCCATGCATAACGCGCTGCTGTAACCCAATATCAATAATAACGATCTTAACTTTGTCATGTACTTTGACATGAAACTAGAAAACACAACTCCAGTGGCAGAAAATGCCTTGTTTTTGTTATCCTAGCTAAAACTCACGATTCTAGCATTCATCAATGTGACCGATCCAGTCTTAAGTACCATCAAAAGCCGTAAACGATGGTTCCAGTTTCAAGTTTCAAACAACTTGTTCATTTCGTCGATTCGCTCAAGAGTTGAGAGCAGCAGTTCACGATGGGAGATGACGGATTCTAATTCATTCCATGCGGCTAACCAGCGGCCCTGACAGGCTGCCAGGGCCTCTTCGATAATTGCAATCAATGCCAAGTCCGTTTCATGATCTTGCATGTGGGTTAGAACATGTGCCGTTGTTGCTCCGATCAAACGCAATAGAATAATATCTCGTTTTCTCCTTCGTGCTATTGCTTTTCTCGCCCTTTTCTCCGTATCGGGTGATTTGCTGCGCTTCCTTTGAACGGAGGAGACTTTTGCGCTTGTCATGGGGACGGCACTGCACAAATCTCCGTCATCTTGGCTGCCCTGACCCTCATAGCTGTATCCACCGTCTACATTGAGTTGGAACAATGCACTGTAAATGTCCTCATCTGAGTCTAGCAAGCTTTCGCCAGGTGATACAGCGCTAGATTCAGCTTCAGAGTCGTCTTCTAATCCCTCCAGGCTCAACCCTAGACATTCATCAATAAAATCATCACCCAGAGTCTGTTCGGTCGCCGCATAACCACTCTGCGAAGCCTGCCGCAACCTCTGCCAGAGGGCTGACATCGTCAACTTTTCGCCCATGTAGCTAGAGTCAGTAAATGGCCATACTGCCGTCGGTGTGGGTCTGAAGTTTCGGCCGTCAGGACTGTGCGGTACCATAGCATGGGGGTCCATGGAACCGTAGGGACTACCCATTGTGGGCGATGTAGGCACGGCTGTTCCAGCAGGTTGGTGCTCGCCAAGCTGTGTATGGCTACGTGTCGGCGGAAGATTAGGTGGAGTGATTGGGGCATTGCTTTGCCGACTGTCACCCATGGCGCTATGATCGGGTGCGCTATTCGCTCCTCCACCACCACTGCGACTTTCACTACTACTACGATTGCCACTACCGGCAGGTACTTGACCGAATCCTGACGATACCCTTGGCACGCTTTGCGTAATGAAAGAACTCGACTGGGGCAGATTGGCGTAAGATCCAAGAACGGTCCTTAGGGCGGATTCCAGGTGGGGTGGAACGAATGGGACGTACACCTTCAGCACATCAAAGAGTGTAGGCTCTTTGGGCCTGGGGGGCAGCGAACCTATGACAGCACGATGATTGTCTGAGTGTGTCGATCCTGGCGGTGGCGATGTAATACGAAGACTAAACTCAGTCGTGTTCATATCTTCAACGTCAGGTAATGTACCGGGAGCAGCACTTTCGGAGGTCTGCCCAAGGGCAACTCCGTGGGTTTGCCGCGCGAGTTGGGTGTTCAGGTTGTCAAACAACTGTTGCTGTTGTTGTTGCTGCAACGTAAGACTCTGTCGTTGCTGTTGTTGGTGGTGCTGGTGTTGCTGCTGCTGCACATGCTGAGCATGGGCCTGTGCCAACAGTTGCATCAGATGAATGCTGGATACGCTCCCGGTGCTTGGCGCACTGCTGGAGGCACTTAAAGGCGAGTCTATGCTTTGCCCAGTCTGACTACGTTCTAGTATCGAGCTTCCATCAGTGTTAACAGGAAGGTTGCTCAGAGTTGGTAAAATTGGAGACGCATCGGCAGATGAATTGTTGCGGCTGCGCATACTAGGGGAGTTAGATCGCGATGATGCAGGGGAGACTGAATTAGCAGGTGAGATGGAGCCGCCAACATCAATGCCCACAGTCGCAGCAGCCGCAAACAATGAGGAAGTTGCGGCCTCTACATGGAGCAGAAGATGAGAGTCCGTTAGTCCTCTACTTTGACCCATTCGAGGTCCACCAGCACCAAAGAGTCGTGGCGATGCCGATCTTGTGACTCTACTCTCCGGTGCCTGAACATTGGAGTCACTCTTGAATCCAAGTCCTGGAAGCGTGTTCAAAGGTGTCTCCCCGTCAAAATCTCCAATCGCCGCGGGGCTTTGATTCTGTGCGCTTCCTCCAACCGCAGTCTCTAGATCATGCAATAAGCTACCGCCATCCAAGTATGCGACTTCAGAAACTGGCAGTGCAATGGAAGGGCTTAGATTGGGGGACCGGCGGGCAGCAACAGCACGGACAGGAGGATCGTCAGCTGGACCATTCGCTTCCGAGGATGGCGCGAGTTCGAGTGTGATGGCTAGATTTGGTGTCTCACTTCCTGGATCGTCTTCCGAAAACGAAAAGGTTCTGTGCAAACCCACGGAGAGTGCAGCCGATCCCGCACCCGCAACTGGCGCGAGTTGATTGTCCTTGTCACGTTCTTCGTCCTGGTTAAGAGGTTCGATGTGAGATTCTTCGGGCTCGGTCGGTGCTTGGGATTTAACAAACCCACCAATCTGAGGCGTCCTCCCATTGGTGACCTGCAACAGCTTCAATCCAGTCGTTGCTGCCATCCCTTGTGTGGTCAATTCCATTGAGGACATCACATGAACGCCTTGAGTCGACCCTTCACTCTCTCCATGGCCGCTAGCGAATGGCGGTGATGGCGATCGACTTGGAGCGCTGGAGGTGTGACCCTGGCCGAGCAGAATACCCAGACGACCCTTCACGCGAGCGGCAAACTTAGGCTGCGGAGCACGGAGCTGGGGTCTCTCATTTGGACTACTTACCATATCGCTCGGACTGGCTGAACTATCAGCGGTATAGCCACCCATAGGTGCACCTTCGCTGTGAGCTGGGGGTGGCAGGCTAGGCTTCTGATCGTTCTCTGAGCCATCGTTCTGCGTTTGTTCTGATAGCAAACAACGAACGGGTTTTTGACATTGACAGGTGCACGGCGATAAGGTAGTGGTGTCAGCAGGATCTGGTAGTCCCCCTGTTTCAACTGAGGATTCAGGAGCCAAACGTAGAGCGTCCATGACTGAGGTTTTTTCTCGAGCAGTTTTGCGAATTGTGGAGTACTTTGTGTCGGATGCGGTCCAGCGCCAGCACCAAGGGGTCCACAACGGAAGTTCACCACCCATTGGTTGATTCGTGTTTTCCTTGCCGTCTGCTGCCGAGGCTATAGCTGCAGCGCCATCTTGTTGACCTCGATTGTCACCTTCTCTTTCATTCTCAATCGACATTTGTGATATGGGCGTTGCGTTAGCGGTGACGGAACTTGAGGTGTCTGGGAGAAGAAGCTTATGCGTTTCCGGAGCAAGCTGGGCGGGCTTAACCGAGATACCATCCAGTGCTCTGAGAAGATGGAGGCGGACCAATTCATCGCGATCCTTCGTTTTCGATGGGACATTAACGCTTCCAATATCATCCGTTCCGTCTGATCTTGCCGGTGTTGGTTGCTCCTGACCAGTCGATTGCTTCGTTGTGGATGAAGCATCAAGTGTCGCTGCTAGACCGAAAGGTAAGTTCAGGCGGACGGACGGAGGAAGAGCGACAGCCAGCGTACTTACGTGCAGGGTTTTACGGTCGGCGCGCTTAAGACTGCTTGGCGTGAAGTGATAGAGACCAAGGTATCGGATAGTAAATGCCCTCGTTGCCAAATCTACTTGTTGACGTGTATCACCGCCGAACAATTCACTGTGAGAACCCGCGCGAAGTAACGGTCGGAGCGGTATCAAGTCTGCATGTCCTTGTCGAATCCTGGCCTTATTCAGATTAATTGCAAGGGACCGCTGAAGTTGCACCGAGACATGACGTTCTAATGCAGCAATGATTGATGACGCAACCACATGGAAGTTAAATCCAAGCACACGTCCTTCTTGAAGTGCAGCTTGCATAGTTTGGATTGGGATGTTTCTGTGGGATCCCGAATAGTCGATGCTCTGAACAGCCGACAGTATAGCCGGACCAATCATAGTTGAGGAAGGTACGGACAAGCTCATGCTGCTGCTACTCGTAGGTGATACCACTCCACATTCGGAGTAAGCATTACTACGGTTTTGGAAATAGGCAGGAAGCCGAGTGTACCAAGGATTGGAAAACAAATAACGCTTAACGACGCTGTTTGTGGCTGCATAAAGCTGAGCGCTAAATGGGTTGGCGCTACCAGGCCCAGCTCGACTCGAAGCGCGGGCTCGTACGGGTGTACCAAATGCTGATGTGGGAGATGAAACGACTCCACCGGCCTGGAAGGGAAATGCACTACCTGTTGGCGACAAGGGCGGTACTCCAAAGGAGCTTACACTTACTCGCCGAGAGAGTGGAGAAGCTGCGAACCGACCTTGGCCAAGGAAGCCTGGGCTACCCGCAGTTTTGGCTGAGTTCGTCTGCTCGTATGTTTGAATGGCTTCGAACTGGTAGAGAAGAGAATGGAATGCGATCGAGAGAACTAAGATATCATTGAAGATAAATGGGAGATCTGACGCACGGCTGGGAATAAACCTCTGGAAAAACTCGAGTCGAGCCTTGTCGGAGAATATGGAGGGTGGTATTCGACATCCTGTGCTAAACTGTGGGGGTTCGTCTCCTTCAAGGCGCAGTAGATGCTGCACAAAGACCTTTAGCAGGTCATCTTCAAACTGTCCCACAGCCTTGGCGAGCGCACTAGGATCAACATCTAAGGAAGTAAGATATTGCAGTAGTATTTGTCGAAGCTTAACATTAATCAATGAAGCAGTTGATGCGAGTAAGGCAAGACCACGTGCGAGGGTCAGAGTCGCTCTTGGCGGGCCCTGCGTTGGAGATGGAGCCGGAAACGCATTGGGAGCCGCTGAAGACGAGGCAGATTCTTGTACCTCACTCTGAGCTGCAACTAAATGCGGTGACGCCATCGCTAGCACCTGTGGCAAGCTGCTATTTCGATATCGGATCAATGAGAAAGCAGGGACCTGGTGCCACTGGATAGCATCGTTACTAGAGGCATTGTCATCGCTTGACTTGTTGTGCTCAGACGGAGTGGATTCTAAAGTTCGGGCAAGCACCTCTGGCGCATCGCACACAAAGCGCGCGAGTAGGCTAGCGACACCAGCTGCAACGGAGGCAATCGGAGGAGTCGGATATGATTGCTGCTGGAGTCCAGCATCTACATGCGACTGGGACTCTCCTAAGGATTCTGTGATAAGAGAAGGTATGGATTTGTCTCCAGATGGAAGCCGCACCAGTCGAGGAGCTTGAGACGCAGACTCTCCACAAGATGGAGACCGAGGGATTGATTCAAGTAAGGATTCGTTATTCTCTCTTTGGTTGTCCGTCTGTGGGCTTTGATCCCCTTTGATTGCGGGTTCTCTCGCGGCGCTAGATGGCATAACATCAGCAAATAACACCTTTGATAGTGCCGATTGGCCCTGCTGCTGTCCGGGCTCCTCTTCAGTACCTGACATGGAGTGTTGATATTCCGACATAACAGCGATTTCAGAGGCATCCTGCGGTTCTACATAGCTTGCCAATAGATCGTCGAGATCAAACTGAGTATTTGATGCGTGTTGTGAAATAGGGATCATAACGGAGTTCTCACTGGCCAAGATGATCGACAGATATGCAGCGACTAGGAGGCAAGGACGCTCAAAGACTGCTCGACACCCGATACTCCATAGATAACCACCACTTGCAGAGATGAGTGCAGAAACGAAGTCTTCGTTCGCAACGGACGATGTACAAGGCAGGTCATCTTCGTCTCCATCTGAACACTCTGAACCTGACTCTTCCTGAACAGTAGACTGGCGGTGCTCCATATGCGGCGATGCTTGAGTAGGAATTTGCTTTTCAGTGTGACAAATGCATTCACATTTCGACCGGTTCGGAGAACTTTGCGTATGGTTGAGGACGGAGGAGACTGTCGTCGTAAATGGCGTCGTGTCATTCAGGCGACGCCTGTGCCTTGAGCGATAGCGATGGTAGAGTCGGGATTCTAGGGCGTACAGATAATGGGCGAGGCCAGGAGGACCCTTCAAGATAGCTTGCTTTGCAGCGAGTGCTTGCACTTCGAAACCAGCAGCCGAAACAACAAGCGCTGATGCCTCAACCGAAAGAGCTGCCGTCCCTGTTCCGGGCCATACTCGATATGATTCGAAGTTTTCTGGAACTTTCCAGGGTGGAACGTCTGATGACCTTGAGTATGCGCGCGACCCACCGCGCAGACTCGGGTATGGGCGACGGCAAACCGATTTTGTCGAGGATGCAAGCGAATGGGATGATGGTGACGCCTGAAGCACTAAATTTGATTCCTCATCTTTAGCTTCTGCATGCCGCTGCGGTGAGATACGATCTCTGAGGAATCGTGCAAGCGAGTTGGGGATTTCGTTCAGTGCTCGAGACCAGCTAGTTCCACTCTCAGGGAACGATGACGGAGAGAAGCTTCCGCACGAATCAAGATTGCGATCTGTGGTGTCAAGGTCCACTTCGTCATCCTCAGGTTCATCATTTGTCTGTGAGAGTGTAGTAGGAGATACCTTGGGAGAATGAACAACGTCTGCTGTGCCAGCTGCCTGTGGAGACGGTTTGCTAGCGCTGCTTCCCCCCACATCTTGGCTGTCAGTCGCTGGTTCAATCATGATCTCAAGCCCAAGTTCTTTGACAACCTGCTCGATCGGTGGAGCTTCCTGTCGTGGTAAGGTTGGGGTTTGGTCATCCGGCTGCCCAAATATGAAGCGTTCGATTGATGTCGTCAAGCGGGGCTGTTCATTCCTGTCCACTAATGAGAATTCATCTAGTTGCAATCCCAGTCGCTCTGCGCTTAATTCTAGTTCGACATCAAGAGATGCTTTGTGAAGCACCTGTAGCCGACTTCCGAGACTCGAGCTAGGTGATTGCGGTGATGCTGGATTCGTCCCCATGGAGAGCGATTGCTGTCGCGTCAGAGCAAGTAAGGTTGCTACGGAGTCGCGTCGAGCGCGGGAGACTACTGGTCTTGTTTCCGGGGCGAGGTCTAGTTCATCTTCAATATCACGCTCTGAGGCGAGCCAGAGTGCAACACACATGGCGCGTTTTTCCTGCAGCTTTCTTCTCGTGTCTTGCTGCTCTGAAATCTGCTGTGTGTTTGAGGTTGAACTCAAAGCAGACAATGAACAATCGTCCGCAGCGGTGTCGGTCTGCGATCGCTTTAAGTCCGGTAAGGCAAGTGCTGAATCTCGATCCATTGTTCCACTACCTGCGGAGGTTGAGCGCACCAACTGGGTAGACTGTGAACACAAGCTGTTAAAAAGGTTGCCCCCCACCAGCATGAGTTGATTTGAGAGGGCAGCGCGCTCGCGCGCCTTTTGTGCACAAAAATCACGGTACGCATCTCGTAGCAATTCCAAGTGAGCCTGGTGCAAACGTTGGCATGCCTGCCGCACGTTCTCCTCGAGTTCTCGATGGAACTTTAGGTTAATTGCGAACTGGCTGGCAGATTCGCGGCTCTGTTGAACTCTAAGCCGAGCCTCTTCAAGTAATTGATGAATTCGCTGCGAGGCGAAGAAGTGTGCGTTCGCAACGGCCACGAGCTTTGTGTGGTTCCGAAACATACCCGCAATTTCGGTTAGATTCTTTCTCGGGAAGCGTCCCGCGAAGTGTTCATTGGCAGCAAGATAAAAATGATGCGGAACAGCCCAGTGATACTCACGCCCACTGGCAAATACGTTTCGATCGTGCTCTTCTCGTTCGAGCGCCTCGGTGTAAAGCTGGATTAGGCGCTCCAAACGATTCCCATGCTCCTGGGCAGCGTCATACTGTGCTTCCAGTAGGCAGTTAGCAAAGCGCAGCTTGCGAAGACGCCTCCTCAGCCTGCAGTGCATGGCTAGAATCGCTCGTGCAAGCATCTGCTTATGTTTCGTGCAATCGTCTAACTTGGCACGTTTCATACGCTCATCTAGAGCAATAATATCGATTACTTTGTCGCGCTGATCAAGGACACGCTGAACATCTGCCTGGGTCAACTGATGAGGAACAATATAGTCCGACGAGTAGCGAATGCCGATGTCAAATCGATCTACCTCAGTGTCTTCTGGAGACTGAGTATGAGCCATATGAACTGCAGGATATGCAACTGTTGGTGAGTGGAGCACACCTGGAGATGTCGGTAGCTGTGGACCTGGAGATGTTGGTAGCTGTGGACCTGGCGATGTGAGGAAGCTGGTGTTTGCGAAGTGTTCGGGCCCCGGAGTTGCAGAGAGGGCAGGTCGATTTACTGCGGAGGCTGGATCTCGTAAGCTGCCTTCTACTGTGCTCGTGCGCGTACGCATTGGGGCATGCACCTGTGGTAGCGCATCCTCATCGTGTTGTGATGTCGAATGGGAACCACTTGAGGGTGGAGGCCCTGATGGAGGGGGCACGGGTATAGAGACTTGAGTCTCTCCCGAATCTGAACCAGTTCCGTTGGGAGCGAGAGACGGTGGAGGCGGAACTGATGGAGGTGGGGGTACATAGCTCGTTGAACGATCACTTACACTTACGACATCTGCGTCGCTCCGTCGGCCTGCGTGGTTTTCAAACTCGTCTTCTTCTCGAACGCAGGTCGAAAGCACCGAGGAGTTCAGAACAGTCACATTGGTTGAGACCTCAGGAACATATGCCATAGGTGTGGTAGTTGGGGACGCTATTCGGCTGTTAGCTGCGCTCTGTGTGCCACGACCACGCCACACATTATCTCCTATCTGATGAGGGTGGAGAGCTTTAGGGTGATGCAGCGTAGTGGTGGGGCTAAACAGTACACTTGGTAGGGCGCCAACGGGTGCTACACCATCTGATTTTGCATCGTTTACATCGGGATTTCCTGTAGACGAAAAGTCAAACGGTTTCAACGGCTCAGTAGCAGAGAGAGCACCCTCTTGGTGCAATTGTTCAAGCTGTTGTTTGACAAGTGGTGCCAGCGGATCGGGTGGCTTTACGCGGGATGCCCTTCCTGCTGCTCGTTTAAGCCACCTCTCTCGGACTTCATAGCTATCAAGGATAGGTTGTGCCAGAAGATACAGCGCGAGCAAGTCTTGCCTGCGCTGCTGGCGTATCCGTAGCCTCTCCTGTAATGGCAAGTCTTTAAGGGACTTCTTCGGTGTGCTTGGCTGTGCCTGCGCCTGTACCTGCTGAATGTTAGGCGCATTTAGATTGACAAAAGGGGACGAAAAGTGACGAACGTGGGTATAACTCGTGTGTGGCACGCCTGATGCAGGAGCCTGCGAGGGCCGCACCGCGTTGTCATCGCTCTCGCCTGGATCGTCACGATTTCCGTCTCGCATCAGCGGAGAAAGCTTCTCACTCTGTATCCCAGAAGTGGGGACCTGCAGCGAAGCCGATCGGCCATGCCGTAGGTCGGAGTTCATGCGTCAGGGCACTCCGCGGATGCTGGGTGCTGTCCTGGCACGCCCCAGGTCACGAGCAATCCAGGGCAGACTCTCGGTGCGAGCGCACGAGATCACGAAGGTGCCCTCAGCCCGATTGTGGGGCAGGTCTAGAAGAGATACGTACTGAGCGTGCGCACAGGAATAGAAGCGATATAAGGTGAATTCGCTGTTCACTTATTATCACACTTGTACTCGTTCCACCTGGCGAGATATGACACTTCTTCCAGGATTCGCACTCAATTTGAATCACGACGCCCAGTACAGAGCTATATCTTCACGCACACGCAAGTGGGTGAGAATTAGATGAGGGGAGTCACCCGAATAGCTATGTCCTTAGCAGTCTACAAGATCACCATTGTAGCCGCATAACAGTATCCCAGCAACAGCACATGGAAATGGTGTGGAGAAATGCCAGGTTGCATATCAAGGCCAGGACGGATATAGGGATCCCGACTCGAGCCGACCAAAACTACTGTCAACAAAATTTGGCAGTGGTTTTGGCAACCCCTGCGACCCGTTTGACTTCTCTTCCAGACTAAGTGGATAGCGCGGCGGACGCACATTCCTTCCGGTATAAATAAGAGAACGCACATCCTGAGGCGCGACAACCTCCTCTGAGAAGGCCAGCTTCTTGCCCACAAAGCAGAGCGTCCAAACAGGCCGGTCCTAGCTTTCCTCCCAGTGAGCGCCCAACTGCAGTGAACGACGATCGGCAGAAGACAATGCCCAGTAGGCGGTAGTAGTGGGCTACCAGATAGATATTGTCCCTTTCACGCTTTTCAATGAGTAACACACCTCTCGCCAACGCACTGCAGTGGAGCCAAGCACCTGAAGAACCCAAGCTGAGCAAGTCCACACCGATTCAGAGAGGTGACGCTAAGGAGATGGACACACCAAACCACAGTGGCAGTGATGAGACGTCGATTGAGTCCTCATCACAAGGTCCAGCTACTGAGCTAAATATCATCGCCCGCAGAGATCTGGGTATGTTCCTGGGGGATCCTGCAAACATTCATCTAATCTATCGCCATTTTACTCTATTGATTCAACTCATCGCACAGGCGCTGGCATTACCTGCCCCGGTGTGGGCACGAGCAGTTACACTTTTCCGAAAGCTATACCTTCAAACAACGTTTTCAACAAGTGATCCACGTATCACAGCACCAATCTTACTTCTAGTCGCCGCCAAGTCATTTCAACACTTGCGATTCTCGACAACCGATATTGTGGGAGTTCTCAAGTCCCTTGAGCCAAGGCACAACTGGCCTTTCAAATATGAAGACCTCCTAATTGAAGAGTTCCATGTCCTACACCATTTGAACTTCGAGGTGGACTTTCCTCTCGCGTATGACATACTGGCACACTTGCTCGAACCAATTGCAATCCAGGTTGGCTCAGGAAGAGCTGGTTCGATGGCATTACCAGCTGCGCCAGCGTCGTCCTCGTCAGTGTCACTCCAGAGCACGACACACGATGACCGGATTGCTATTGCAATTGAGTCTGCGGAGTCGTCGCCCTTGGGTCCTGACTGGTGCTTCGGGCTGATGACTAACCTTTCAGCAGCGGAGCTGGAAGAGTTTTGTCAAAGAGCTTTCAGTGCGCTGAACGACATTTATCTACGTACGTGGATGCCTCTAACTTACCCGCCATCCTATCTTGCCTTGGCTGCGATCAGGACTGCCCTGCACATCCCAAAAGAAAGCGAGTTCAGAACGGCTTCGGCGGCGTTCAGGGATGCAATTCGTGGTTGCGGCTCGAAACACGCCCGTGAGTGGGAACAAGCCGTCATTCGGATATCCAATCATTTGATTGAGATCCTGTCTCTAGAGCGGAGCATTGATGACGGTGTGGATGGCTATCTTCCAGGAGTCGACGCAAATGGCAGAGTCCTACTTGAGGGTAGCAACAGTCTCTCTTCAGTGTCAGACTTGGGACGAGGAAGCCAAACCTGCCTTACATCGAAGCTGCACCTGCTAACGGATTCCCAGTTAGAATCGCTCATGCAACTGTATCACGGTCAAGTTGTGCGATCACTTGCATCCATGAACCCAGGGTCGCCTCCTGCCAAGCACATTTCGTGGACGGTCGCAAATCAAATTTTCACTAATCCAACCAACCCAACAGAGGCAAGCGCAGGGAATACCGGGGGCAGTGCACTAGTTGGAGGGATCGTTTTGACACTCGGGGACGTTCACCGTATCTTAAACGTACTTGCCAAGCAAAAGTACGAGCGACAGCTGTCGAGGGATTAGTCATCCAGCACAACGGGGAATCAACTCAAGGTTAGAACTCTATTCGCTAAATACGTTGTCAACTGTACATGTGGAAAACAATGCAGTACACAGATAAATAAGAATATACAACTGCTGGGGGTTGGCTAAATTCCACCTTCTTAGGGTTCGAGGCTAATATTGTCTCCAAATTTCTCGTAGAGCTGCTTCTTGAGCTCGCTCATCTCCTTGCTTAGTTGCATCTAGACATGGTTTAACGGACACGCATATGTAGCAACGCTGTGAGTTAGGTACATGCATACACATGTGGTGTTGTATAACAAGCAAGTCATTCTGCGCGGAACAGAGATAGGCACGTAGAGAAAGGACATAGAGAAAAAGAAATTGAGAATCTAGGAGAGCCGACTGACGTCGAGGACATTGTGCATCAACTCCCCAACAGAACGCTGGATTGAAGCTGTGCGACCCCGCGCTTATAGAAGCCTCCAGACAAGGAAAACCGCTGCCTGCAAATCGTTATCATTTGAATGAGCAGGAATCACATCCCAAATGACGTACCTGGAGTTCCAACGCCTCTGCATATTCCTTTTTCCTCCTGACTTCTTCCTCCTCACAGTATTCCTTCGCAGCATCGTTGGACACGGGGAAGAAGACCTCACCGACCTTGATGAAGCAGGAGTCCTCGTCGAACAACGCGTCGATGTCCGAAACACAGTCCTTCATGCTCACGCACGCCTGCTTCTTTGCGGCAAGCTCGTCCTCGAGGTCTTGAATACGGAGGAGCAGACGACCGAATCGGTTCAGTTGCTGCTGATCCGCCCACGTCACGACAGGATCTTCAACATTTTCGGGCTTAACGCGATTGCTCATTTCCGCGTCTAGAGATTATTGTTGAAGTGTGCGACCGAGATAACCGTCGCAAGTTGAATGAGGTCCTTTTGTTGCGAAAATGGAGATATATACGAATGTGTACGGCGTAATACTATGAAGATTCGGTGACTTCGTAACACAGTTCATCATTATATGGCGTGACCACACACATATATATGTAATATTACCGCAATTTAGCGTATGTATACGCCTGTCTCACAAACTTGATTTTTCAAATTCCTGCTAAATGTCCTGGCCTGGAAAGACCCAGAGTTGTCGTGCTGACCCTCAACAGCTGATATTCGTTTGAGCGGGCAGCGATATTGATCCAATTCGGCCAGGGCAGATGCCCCCAGTCATGCTAGATGTTGCTACGTCTGATATATTCGATCCTCGACGAGGGTGGACGGAGCCTCACAAGTGAACTACACTCCAACGGTCAGATCGAGGGTTGCGGAAGAATTGGGGAGCTTAGCGTTGGAGTGTATTGGTATAGTTTGCAGGGTTCTGTGAGGTGAGTTCGATAGTCAAGAGAAGGGAGAGCAATAAGCACTAAGGCGGATGAATGTTCGAACTGGTGGTTGCTGGAAGTACCATGCAAGTCTCGCTCGAAGACTCACACCTAGCACCAATAGCGTATGCTATCGGTATGGTAGCATGTGAATGAGCGGAACGGCTAGACGGCAATGATATGGGAAACGTGGTAAAAGACGCATGCGTCTGGTTGTAATAAAGCTTCTAATGTTCTGGATAAAAAGTGGGATGGGTGATCTAATCTACGAGGTAGTGAAAATGGAGAGAAGTAAACCCAATAGGCAATACTAAAGCAATTGGAGGGTTGCGATGGATGAATAGGGAAATGACGCACAGACGCCTGTGGATGAAGTATACCCAGCCCGCCTAGCTATATCCTAGCTATCTTATTTCAGAGGCGCAAACCGTGTCTGGAGACTCACCTGACCGACAACTTGCTGCTTTGCAGTAGGATCTCCAGTGGTATCCTCCGTCGTACGATACGTCTGGAACATTGCTCCAAGCAGCGAAGGGTCATCAATCCAAGGAGCCCCTTCGAAGGTTTCGGGTGAAACATCGACCTGGCCTTCTTTAGGATCGGGAACCCATAATCGCAACAAAAGGCCAGTGAGTAGTTGGGTCATACCGAAAGCAATCGCAGTTAACCAGAGCTGCCAGGGTTGCGGCGTTGTCTGCGCGAAGGAACCAAGCAATTCAACCATGATCGCCTGGCATCCTGATGTCACGGTGAAAATCGAAACGAACCACCAGTTATCTAAAATGCCTGTAAAGACATTAATCTCATCGTTGCACTTGCGCGAATTGATTTCGTTGAAGAGCTGGAGCCAAACGAATACATTGAATACATAAGTAAAGTGCAAATCCTCGTCTGTCTTTCCAGCCGCGTCTTTGAAGATACCATTAAACCAGTCAGGACCAAGGAAGAGCACTGGCATGAGAATTGCAAGCTGTGCGATGCTTTGACCGACAATGTTGCGCCACATGATTTTAGAAATTAGTGGAGCATCCGGGCGGTATGCTTTGCGAGTCAGCAAAGTAGGCTTGGGGATTTCAGTTCCGATCGCAAGTGCGCCCATGGTGTCCATGACGAGGTTGACCCAGAGCAGCTGGATGGGCTTAAGCGGCTCCTTACCCGTTCCGATGGCACCAACAAGTGCAACAACCAGCGCACAGAAGTTGACAGAGAACTGGAATTGCAGGAACTTTCGGATGTTGTCGAAGACAGAACGCCCCCACATCACGGAGCGGACGATAGAGGAGAAGTTATCATCGAGAATAATAATGTGCGCGGCGGCTTTAGCGACATCGGTGCCTGCAACACCCATGGCAAGACCAACATTAGCCGTTTTCAGTGCTGGGCCATCGTTAGAACCGTCACCAGTAACACCCACAACGTCACCGTGCTCCTTCAGGAACTTTACAAGTTCGAGTTTGTCATCCGGCTGGCAGCGCGCCATAACACGTAGATTCTTGACAAGCTCGACAAATGCCGGGTCATCCTTTCCGTTTGCTCGACGGTATTCTTCGTTCTTCTCCAGCCGCGCTCTGAACTCAGCACCTTCAAGGGCAATGTGACGAGGGTGGGTGATGATACAGCAATCCTTTGCAATGTAACGCGCAGTCTCAAGGTTGTCTCCAGTAACCATACGAACTACAATCCCAGCTTGCTGAACGGTCATCACTGCGCCTCGGGTCTCAAGACGAAGAGGGTCCTTGATACCGACCAGACCGATCAAAGTCCAAGGTGCGTTACTTTCGGGTGGCTCAACAAGCTGACCATCCTTAACAACGAGTGGGACACCATCTACATACGCAAATGCGATGCATCGCAGACCAGACTTGGCCATGTTCTCCATGATACGCATGGGATGGCGATCAATGAGGACCATACGGGCGGCTGAAGCTGGCTCAGAGAGTTTGCTAGGATCCAGATCGACCATGTCCAGCTCTGCGACATCAACACTAGGACCGGGCTTTGGCACGTGCTCTGCACAGTACAGTGGAACACCCGCTTGAGAGCCTGTCAACGGACCAAGCAATGCCCACTTGTTGCATTGCTCACCGCCGGTACGATGAGTACATTGACGACCCTCGGCTGGGAAGGGGCTCTGAGAACCTTGTTCTCCTCCAGTGGAGTCGGATTTGGAGTCCTCGTTAGGCAAGGCTCCATGGAATACAACTGAGCGGCCAGGGGGAACAATTGCACCTGAGGTGGCGGGATTGGCATTCGATGTGGGTGACGCTAAGGAGCCCCGCTGGTTTTGCGAGAGCTGGAGGCTACCAACGTACTCGCGAGATCCATCGTCACGCACCATGTAGGTACACTTACCGATGATGCGATCGGCAGCACCCTTGTAATATTGGCGACCAATGCTTGGAAGGGTCTCAGGCGCAGACGGGTCAGGGTTGGCGATAATTACGGAGCTGAACTTCTTGGATGACGAGAAAGGATAAAATTGGGCAATCCGATCACGGTTAGCATGACGCAGTTGCATGATATTCATGTTAGGCGGCATATGATAGCGGGCAAGCCACGCAAGCAGAGCAGCTTCGGTAGCACCGCCATCACCCTCCCATTTCCAGTCCTCTGGGGCGATGTTGAAATCGATCTTGTCCTCAGGTACACGGCGGTCGGAGTTCAAAACAACGGACTCATCGAGCAGCTCACGAACGGGCTTGGAGAGCTCTTCGATGCGTGGCTGACGTGCGAAGTATTGATTACCGACGTAGGCCTGGACCACAGTCATCTTATTCTGAGTGAGTGTACCGGTCTTATCAGAGCAGATAGCGGTTGCATTACCCATGGTCTCACAAGCTGCAAGAACTTTGACGAGATTCTGATCCGCACGCATTTTGTTCATGGAATATGCCATTGAGACTGTGACCGCGAGTGGTAGACCCTCGGGAATTGCGACAATGACGACCGTGATGGAGATGATGAAGATTTCAACAATCCGGTCCCACTCTTCGCTGTAGTCAGGGTTGCTGGCGAAGAAGCTTGCGAGTAGCGCAATAAAAGTACCAGCACCACACACTAAACCAATGTAGGCTGCAACCTTTTCGGCTTGCGCAAGCATAATCTGCAGGTTGGTAGGCTCTTGCTGACGAGCAAGGGACGACATGATTCGACCTTTCGCTGAGTTGATACCAACTGCAGTTACGATCATGGAACATGTACCATCCACAAGTTCTGAGCCGGACGACAGGAAGGGATCGTGAGGACCCTTGGGCAACTCATCAGACTCACCCGTGAGACTCGACTCGTTCACCTTGACAGTGGTCTGATCAACCATAATACCATCTGCTGGAATCATTGAACCGGGTGCTAAACGTACTAGATCACCCACAAGTAGCTCATCTGGATCAAGACTTTGTTCAACTCCACCACGCATAACAGTTACGGCAGAGCCTTTTAGGTTACTTGCGAGTTCGAGGAATGCGACTTCTTGCTTGTGATTGTTGTAAGCTTGGACAAGGGCAACGATGGCAACACAAACAAGGATGGCAAAGCCTTCAATCCATCCGTCCTTAGGATGTTTGATTGACCCTGCAACAATCGAGACGACACCAGCCAAAATTAGAATCTGGAGCATACCATCCTGAAAGGCCTCCTTGATGTGCGTCAGCATCGGGCGAACCGGAGGAAGGGGATAGTGATTCGTACCATAGAGGTCACGACGACGATAGTAGTTGGATTTTCTTTCGTCATCACGAAGGCCAGAATGGGTGTCTGTACGAAGCATGAACGAGATACCCAACAAACCTCCCATCTCCACGTAGACGGGGAAATTGTGGAACATATGCCGCAGGACATTTAAGTCGAGCTGGAAGCGATGGCGATCGATGCTTTCGAGGCGGAGGGAACGCTCATTTTGACGATATGAAAAGGAGTGCAAACTCATTAGTTATCAGTCTCTTGAGGTGGGTGAGTCGAAAGAGCGTCTGATGCCTGATGCTTGGTTTGGGTTAGGACAGAACGAGTACGAGATATACTTGTTCTCCCACGCGAGACAAACGGATGTTGTTGCTGGATCGAACCGCGTTGCAGTGTGGAATCGAGTAACAACTGGGGATATGCGAGCAGTTCGGAAAAGCAGACAACGTTCAATCAAACTGCGAGAAACCGCAGTGACTTGATTAGGGAACGGCTTGAGGCTGCTAGGTCTTGGAAGCTACTCAAAAAGGAGAGTCGTGCTGAGTACAGCGAGTTCTGTTGATACAACGACCTACAGAGACTCTTCCTCAACGACCAGATTTACGACTAGCTCGAGAACTAGTGTAGCAAAGGCTAAAGGAGATGATGGGTATCCATGCGACAGGATCAGTAGAGGTCGTCATATGGTACAACGTCGAATCACAGTGGGTATAGTCGTTTTAGCTAGTTTGTGTGGGAACGGGACTCAGCACTTGCACACCATATGCACCCCTGGCGCGTCTGAAGGCCTTGTCCGTTAAGACCTACTTAGGAGCCTGGTTGGGGAGGCGACTGCGGCCTCAAAGGATCTACGTGCAGAACTAGTCCATAGTCTTAAAACGCACCTGCGCGTGCATTATTGCACGCGAAAAATCTCCCAACGCCCAGCGCCGACTTGTGTTCCACCCAAGAAGGCTTCAGTTGAAACCTACGGTTTAGGAATTTGCGGCAGTTTCCTTGGAGAAATGGTGTACCAGGCTAAGATTATCCCAATATACCGACACCTTCAGATTGTTTAAACAATATCGCACTATCAGCACTGCGCAACAGTTCATAGATCGCGCATAAATTACACCAACTCTTTATACCGAACGAGCAACAATTCCGCTCAAAATTCCATCCTGGCAGCCGTCCTGGCCCGGAAACCTGAGTGGAGTCGCGGAACATCGAGAACACAACATTTTGCAATTGTGGTGAAAACACGCCCAGACGGGCCTCACTGGCGTTTTCACTGCGAGCTGCGCTTTGGGTGTTGTTTTGTTCGTGTTTGTGCACGAGCACTGAGCCGAGTCCAGTTCAGCCTCGCGAACCCCGCAGGATACACCCTTTTGTGTCTTACCACGACTGGATCCTCACGCGTGCAACTCCGCTGCGACTCACACGAGGGATATACCATACCTTGCTGATCGATCGAGCTGACAGCCTTTCTGGGCCAGGACGGACACCACGAGAGGTTCTTTTCACGCACTGCACTCACACTGGGATTACACTGCTACTGTGCACTTCTTCGACCGCTATATAGCTAAAGCTGCTAGTCTATCTGCCTTAATACCGCAGATCCTGAAACAACGAGAGATCTTTTCTGCAGCCGCACAGGATCTCGACGAACACCATTTCTCACTGAAGTGAAATCCAACACTGGCTTGAAGAGCAGTACTAGGTGAATAACTCAGCAATGTCATCACCGTTTGACTGGGTCGGCCTGCTCAAATGGAGCATGGCGTATCATGATGGCACACAAGACTCTATGGCAGAGCCAATGTCCCAGGAACGCATGGAGTTCATCATCAACGCAATGGACAACATGGTCATGGATGAAGTGAAGCGCATTCGCATCTTGCTCGCCGTGCTTGAGCTCCCTAACGAGCGCGACAAGCTACAAGAGTACATGGCCCGCACGAGACATGCACTCCGCATCCTCGAGGACCGCAAGAACCTTCACACTCTGTACGAAATGCGTGAAGCTGAAAAGCAGCGAAAGCAAGAAGAAGAAGAGGAGGCCCGCGCAATCGTAGAGGGCAAGATGGACATCGACTTGGAGGGCTACAAGGCACATCAACTTACGGAGGAGGAGCTTATGGAGCTCCAGAAGCGCGTTCTCGAAGAGAAGATCCTTGCCCTCGAGGAGATGATTGACCGTGTTGGCAGGATTGACAACACTGTTGGTCTGATCAAAATGGATGGCTTACCCACACTGCGCGTGCACCTGCGACACGAGAACGAGGAAATTCGCGCACTTACAGCGCAGGTCATTGCAACTGTCGTTCAAAACAGTCCTATTGCACAACTCGGAGCTCTCCGCGCACACATCCTGCAGACCCTGATCGCACTTTTGCATGTGCATCCCGCTCCTCGTCCGGATGGCACATTCCCGCCGCTCCCGGAGCAGTTTTCGCTCGTTTGGACGGACTATAAGGGGCAAGTTGTTAACTTCTCACCAATTGTTAACGCGCGCACCAAGAGCGGCCTCGCTGTGGTTCGCTGTGCGCTGTATGCATTGACCTCGCTCTTGGCAAACAACACTTCTGGTCAGCTCCTATTTGTGCAGAACAACGGATTAAACCGTCTAGTTGCCCTCCTTAATGAGACCTCTATGGATGTTGAAGTTCCGTATGATCATACGACCCAGGTGGTTGGCGAGCTCAAAAAGACTGACCTCTCCAAGGCTTGGGCTCCGATCTTCCGACGAGTGTCTACTCTCTTGCTGACATTGGCAACTTCACCTCAGATGGTGCCTGAGCAGACTGCCAATGATGCTGTACGATCCATGGATCCCAACGCAACGTACGATCCTAACTATGAGAGTAAGCGAGATGAAGAACGTGCTCAGAAGGTTGCCAAAGCGCTTGAGGCGATTGCAGATAAGCTGGCAGTCACACCTAGTGTCGGCACCGCTCCAGTCGCGTCTCCTGCTGTCGATGTTAAGGATGAGCCTGCATCGGTAACCGGCCCTGTAACTGTGGCTCAGTCAGCTCCGGCTGCACAACCCGCGCCTGCAGCAGCCGCTCCATCATTCCAGACCATCTCTACTGCATTGGTCGAGGTGCCTGACCAACCCGAAGAACAGAAGTCGAAGGTAGCTGGGCCCGAGCACTCTGCTTGGAAGCAGCTATCGCTTGATGCGATGATCGATGTTGGTCCCTCGGAGTACACCATGCGGGAGCTCGTTGAAAAGGCGTTGATGATCGCTACTCAGCAGGAGATCCTAGTCACGTTGGCAACTGCTCTCAACGATCATACTGGCCGGGAAGAGCTGCTCACCTTGCTTAACTACCTCTGCGAGCGTAGCCCAGCATTTGTGGAATGGCTGAACAAGGGCACAGTCACTGAGTGGCAAACTCAATTTGCCAAGACCTTGTGCGGTCACGAGGACGCTTTGTTCAACGATCTCCAAGAAAACAGCGCTGAAGTTCCGGATCTCGTCCAGACGGTAAAGACTACTACTGTGGCTGGCGTGCTCTCCAGGCACGTCCTTCTCGTTAGTGCGCTTGCCAAGATCGACGGAGAAAGATACGAAACAGAGAAGCAGCAGTGCACGGCCTTGGTGAAGGCGCTCAAGCGACTTAACGCTTAATCGTCAATGCATGTGCTGAAACTTAGACACATCTAAGCGTGTCATGTAATGTTCATGGAGCTTTTTAACACCGCGTTCATCTTGTTTTTGAGTGCCAGTTCCTCCGTTCTTCAGACAGGCGCATACTCAGCGGAACCGCTGTTCGGCTCGGTCACGCGAATGAGTAGCCGAGTTTGAAGTGTATTTATTATTTATTAGAACAGCACAGGCTTCGGATCCCCTTCGAAGCAAATGGCTCCGTCCGAATGAACTCCTGTTACGAGTAAGGCTGAGCAACTGGTCTATTGAGAGACTTCATAATGCCAATAGATATATATCAAGTCATTGAATACAAACACATATTTTATTCCACTTGTGTGCTAGTTTGCAGCCCTGTTCGCGACCCTCCGCGACGTCGTTGGCTTACTTGCCCCAATCTTGATCCAAACGAAAAGTTTTACGCTCTGGCTTCATTTCCCTAGTTTCTGTAACTCCAGATCCAGTGGTGTAATCATCCTGCAATTTACATAATTCGACGTAGGCCAGTGGTTGCAGTACTATCACTCTGACACATTCCCAAAGAGCCGTCTAGCTGTACCCCAAAGCAAGGCACAAACTAAATCATGGGTACGTCCCTTCAAGGTCCTCTCACTAACTTCAACGAAAGCTTATTTTGCAGCCACTATACACAATCGGTCTCGGGCTATCTGACACTCCCACGATGTGTGTATATGTTTCTACCTGTATAGACGCTCGCGCTCGTGTGCTCTTCGATGAAGAAGAGCGAAGGCTACGCGAACTTGCTCTGGCCTTCAAGAAATTTGGAGATCAGCTGGTCTCTCCTGGAGCCACTCCGGAATCGTACGTCCGCTTGCATCCCGTCTAAAGCCTAAATCACTTGACTGCCTCCGGATCTTGGTGCGATGGCTGCAGCTTTGGGCTGCTTTGTTCTCGAGAAGCTCACTCCCTGCTTGCACTCTCCAATCTTCTCGGTTATCTAGGGTAAGAGAAGCGCACACTGCACTTCAAAACGCTTTCGTCTATGCAGAGGGTGACATTGATCGGCAAGAGCTGCAACTTGCGGCGCTTCATTCAGATATGCTCGACCTAGCTGACAAAGAGCAGACAATTCACCGGGAAATTGAGAGCACGGCGAAAGAGAGTGATATTGCATACAACGCTGTTCAGCTTGCTCTGCAGCAACGCAAGCTCGACGATGCTGCGATGCTCCAGGCTCGCGTGGTTGCCGCATACCCCAGCCGAAGCGAGTCACATCGGGAGATTCTAAGCCTATGCGAAGAAATTGCTCAGCTTGAACAGGAAGGAGCCAAATCGGCTGCGATGATCGAGCGGCTGAGGCAACTGGCCGCTCCCGCACTCGAACTGCTCTTTCTTTACTCACAAACAGTGTTAAACGCAAGTCGCAATGAAAGCGTTGATGATGCGAGTAAGGACTAATCGCAGCGATACACGGTTGTGTCATCGTTGAGAATAGAGCTTTCGTATGACCATATTGTACAATTACTTGTATTTCGGTTTTTCCTGTCTACAATTCCACAAAATATACAATGCAGCTTTGATTACGCCATACTGTCAAGCACAGATGAACGTTACGAACTAAATTATACTCTTAGGTCTGCGCTGACCTGTCATGTATCTTTAATCTATCCGCGTGCTGAATGGCTTCACCTTGATCAGGTCTTCAGTATAATCCTTCCTCAAATCAAAGACTTGATCTAGGAACTCATCCGTCCAATCGATTGTGTGGTTATCAATATCATTGAGTTCCAGATCATCAGATTCGTCGCCTTCATTGTTTGGCTGCGGATGAGCACTGTCTCCACTGCTCTCGCGCGAGACTTGCATCCGAGAAGGCGCGATGTAAAATGGCGACCCAGACAATGCCTCACAAGATACAGCACTCGGCTGAGTCGTCTCTGAATCTCCAAGAGTTTCAAGACCCGCAACAACCGCAGGAACAGCTGCATTGGCATCCGATGCAATATGAATCAAATGAAGCAAGCACGAGCGCAGTTCTACGAGGAAATCATTCTGTGTGCCCTCCTGACTTGTTGGTGCTAATAAAGGATTGACCACACTCAGCGTTGCGGGCTCCGGGATGACTATGGGAGGGAATGTTCGATCTACAGCATTCGCAGTGCTGGACATCTCTTCATTAACCAGCTGTAAGACAGCTTCAGTGGGGAGCGGCGGCTGGGAATCAAAGCTCCCCCCGGCAACCTCTCCATCCTCCCCTTCAGCCGCGCGCAAAGGTACATCTGGTTTCCCATGAAGAGATTTTTCAATGATTCGCTCTACATTCGATTCGGCAACAGTTCCACACCATGCCCACCAGAGACTCTCATGCCTTGCCATGGCGCCTGCTGGGCCGTGTTGGACAATCCATCCAGTGACTGAGGCTGCCAGCCGCTGTGCGATTGCAGTTGCAGCTGATTGACCGTATTGACCCCGGAAAAGAGTTTCCGTACATGAGCGGATACGATAGGTGGATTTTGACTGGGATTCCTGATCTTTATCGCCACTGATCTGGCTATATCGCGACTGGAGTGCTTGAAGTTGCTCCTGCAGAACAAATCGTCGCGTCAAGGCATCCAGCCCCGCTGACGCTGCAGCATCCGCTCTAGAAGCAGCCGAGAGAATTTGTCGAGCGCGGGTTCGGCAATAGGTCTCAAGTCCCGACACTGGCGCCGTAAGGTCTGTTTCTGCAGATTCCTTTTGCGCAACTCCTTCCCTCAGGATCTTTGTAATTGGTGCTGACAGTTCGTCGAGCATGTCCGAACGCTCTCCAAGAACTCGCGAAAGTAGTGCTTTTGCTGCGTTTGTCGTGACTGTGAGCTGTTGCACAAGCTTAGCCTCATTCTCGGGCACATGTGCTTCAGTGCTGTACAGAAACAGAAAAGCAGGATCTGGGCGATATGGAGGCAACTCCAGCATCGTTGTGATGTCCTGAATAAGGAAATGGGCGTATCGTTCGAAAAGATTATAATGAGGGTGCACTGAACCAACCCATGCAAATGTCAGCAATAGCTGAGAAGACGACACAGACTCCCACAGCCTCTCCGGTGGTATCGTGAGAATAGGATACAGAAAGCTACAGCTCTCAGGATTCAGCTCAACCTCAACCTCAGAGCAATCCACATCGGTGTTCTCTTGGGCATCTTCATGGTCATCAGATTGACCTCTGGGACCGGTATGTAAGACCATCGGTGCTACATATGCGGCAGCGAAAATGTTCTGAATCTGCGACTGAATGTACGCCAATGCCGCCTCATCGCTCTCTCGTGCCTCCCATGCTGCATCAAGTTTGGATTTCGTTTTCCGTACATGAGACTGTGCTGAGCCCGAAATACTGAAAACACGGTCCGCTCCACTCGACAATGCATCACCTGTGCCTCCAGCCCGATCAGATGTGCGCTGGGTTGCATCATGAACGCGCGCCCAACAAGCTGGATGGAAATCCGTGTCAATGAGGAGGCATACGCCATGAAGCACTCTCCATAGGGTGATTCGGACGGATTCGTCGTTTGAATTGAACTTGGACTGTCGGATAACCTCGGGAGATACGTTAGAGATACCAAAGCGCGCCAACAGCGAACACACGAACTCGATCGTGGGGCGGATCGAGGTCATTGTGAGTTGAGGATGTTCGAAATTGAGGATGGAGTAGTCTCAACCGAGCATATACGAATATATTCGGGACTCCAATACGTATATCTACTGATCTGCAGTGTGGGATGCGGCACTATGCTCGTGTGCTTTGAAATACGGAGAGACTGACAGAATCTGTAGGTCCGTTATTTTACATTTCCAGGCTTTCTGAAAACCACTATAGGGCAAGTGCAGCTCGGAAAGTAACCGTACTTCTCGACTAAACACTACATATCAGGCCCCTTGCATAGGTCCGCGCTGACTTGCGCCCAAAAGCTTCTGCGAAAAGCCATGCAACAATCCGCCTCAGGAGCTGGCTCCAACAAGGCGAGAGGGCAGAAGCGGGAAAGCGAGGCTGATCATCTGCGAGGACTGAACTACGTCGCGTCATTGCGTCGTGTGACTGTGGACGAGGATGCTTCGATCCATGCCAAGCTCCCGAATCTTTCTATTGGGCAAGAAAAGCGAAGAGAAGGAACCACAACGCCACCCGTTACTGTGACTGGTAAATCATTGCTGCAGACACAGAGCATACGACAGAGGTCCAGCAGAAACGTCGCGCCCCAACCGTCTCCAGACTATGTTCCTTCGCTCAGGCCACTGCGGGTCTCTGGTGAGCCCACGCCTACAGGAGATGGTGGTTCAAACTCCAACCCTTGGCATGAGATGCTGGCTAAGACACTAAGAGAACCGAGTCCCGAATTGAAGCCTCAGTCCTCAAATCCGCAGGCCAGAGCAAGCACTCAATCGCCTCAGGCACCTCTCATACGCATCCGAAAGCACTCAGCTGGTCGTAGGCCACGTGACATTTCCTCGTCTGAGACCACGACGATGCCCGTCCAAGGTAACAATGACCCTGATGCGATTGCTGATGCAACTCGTCCCACAAGTCCCGCATCCGAAAGCACTCAGTCTGAGCAGCGCGTCGTGGGTTCAACCTTGGATGTTCGCGAAACAGTAGCAACCCCGCAGGCCGAAGCCGGCATGCAGGCCTCTGAAACCGGCGATTCGATGCAAATTCAACTGGATAACAAAGACCTTTCATCTACCTCCACCCCTCATCCACTCACTGATCGAATGCGATCCCGTATTGCTCTTCTTACAAGCGTAGAGGATCTGGCAGTGGAGCTAACATTGGAGAGTCATGAAGACCACCTCATGAGAAAAACCAACGCGTATACTCACGCTATCACCGCTGCGATGCAAGCAAAGCTGAAGCAAACACAAAGCGTACTCGAAATGGAAGAGAAAGAGAAGCTCATCGCATTGAGACGGCAGATTCGGAATATCCTTGCCTTTTATCACGAGCATGAGGGCCAAATCTTTGACGTATGTCAACGACTGAACGACTCTGACGTCGTGATTGCCTACATGCAACAGGAGAATGCCGCTCTTCGTAGACGTTACGAAAAGCTCCTGGAAAAGGCCCGCGCCACCGACCGTGAAAGGGCAAAGCAAACCCTCGACGGGGTGCCCGAAGCAGAGAAACAGCAGCTACTGCGACAAAAGCGTAAATTTCGGGAACGCAAGCTTAAGAAGGCGCGTAGGCAGAAGCAAAAAAAGGCGGAAGTGGAAGCACAGCAAGACCACGACTCAGACGGAAGGCCAGCGTCTGAGCAGCGTCGCTCTGGTCTCGCAGCATCTGAAATGGAAGTGGTTGAACAGACTCAGAACGAATCATCACCTGAAGAACAACAGCACCCAATTGAAGGCAAGACCAACAGCAGTTTTGAGGAAGAGGATAATGACGAAGATGACTTGGAAACTGAAGAGGAAGAAGATGTAGAGCTCGAAGATGAAGACGAGGAAATGTTGTGGGAAGATGAGTCGAGTGATAAGTCACCCTCCACAGATGCCACATCTCGCGACGACGCTCACTCAGAACGTTCAGAAGGAGATGACAATGGTCAAAATGAGTTGGACGAGAAATCAAGCCTTCTGAGTGTCCTCCGTTCGAGAGTTCTCAAACTGCGTGCACTCTTGACCACACGCATCGAGGAGGTTACTCGACTTCGATCACACATCAGTGAGAAGCAAAACTTATTGCGGCAGGCTCAGCTTAATCATGAGAAGGCGCTTGCGGAAGAGCGTGAGCGTGTTCGAGTTGCACTCGAAGCGCTTGCTGAGGAGGCCAAAGATGTCCAACTCCTCCGTGAGGGCCGTCAACAGCACCTGGCGCAACTCAGAGCCAAAGAAGCCATGGTCTGTGCACGGCGAGATAAGCTCGAGCACGAGCTTTCTAATCTGACCCAGATGGAAAATACGCTGCAAGACCTTACATCACAGCGTGCCCGCGAGATTCACGAGGTCGGAGCACGCAGAGCGAAGCTCCTCCAAATCTGCATGCAGAAGATGCGCGAGGCGGAGGCGACATTCGAACGTGTCAATCGAGAGAAGGCCATCTCGATTGCACAGGTAGCTCACCACTTTGCCATGTTCCAAGCCGTGATCAAGGCAGCCACATCATGTGTGGTGTGCGGCAACCCCATGTCTCTTGCTGTAGTTGTCCTTGATGCTGGTGATGCATGCTGTCGAGAGTGCATTCCACGATTTGCAAGGCGGTCGGCGCTTGAAAAACTTCGTCTCGAACGTGAACTCTTCAGATCACGCGCCCGCGGCGTGCTGCAAAAGAAGGAGGCGATGAATACCGAAGTCTCTGCATTGGCGCGAGCCGTGATGAGCTTCCGAAACAGCCTCAAAACTCCATCTCAACAAGAGATTCAGTTGCAGAACCAGTTTCAGGAGACGCTGCACCAGCAGCAGATTGAGACAGCTTCTTTAGAAGCTATTGGATGCTCGAAAGATTCGTTTGAACTGGACCCCAAGCTTTCGTTGGATGACAATGAAGAAGAACTTACAACGCAAGGCAAGATCCAGAAGCTCAAGAATGAGATAGATTCGTTTGAGTCAAGAATTAAGGCTCTCGAACCACAGGTAGCAACACTCCAAGACGGGCTGGAAAATGCAAGAGCAGACGATGTGGAACTCCAGAGTCTCCTTGCTGTCAGGCTGAGGCTAACACGCGCGAGGATACAGAAGCTTCAACTTCGTGTGCGTAAACTTACCCTTCAGCTCAACGAAACCCAACAAGAGGCGAGCTCAAGAATGTCGGTTGGTGGTCGTCGCGGTACTCAACTAGCCTCTAGTGGCCTGCTGGGAGGAGGTGGATCAGTCTCTCCGACTGACGTTGACTTCGACGATTTGAGTGACCCGGAGAACGACGAGTTCGCTGACGATGAAATGGACTTTGACGGATCCCTTACAAAGAGATCCACTGCTGCGTTAGGCACGACCACGAGTAAGGCACTAGTTGAGACCTCAACAAGTCTAACATCTGGTGGTAATGGACATGCCGAGACCCCTCAGCAACCCACGGGCGAGGAGTGGCCATCAGCAGAGGAGCACCTTCTGGCCCATGAACAACTTCTTACCCAAACCTTTCCTGAACCGTGGATCGACTCTTATTTCTATCAGACACCACCTGTCAATTGGAGGCCATCCGCGTCTGAGCCAGTCTTCCGTCCGCATCTGCCTCAGCTGCAGCATGACTTTGTTCTGCGCCGACTCCAGAATCAGCTCAGTGCGTATGAAACCCATCTGGACGAACTGGCGTCGAGTTGCAGACTTACCAATGTCATTCTCCGTTCGTTCGTTTCAAGTAGGAAGAAGACGGTCAGTAATGCCTGAAGAGAGCACCACGCATGTTGAAATACTGTGAAGTGACTTTTATGATGAGTCCATGTAGCTGCGTATGTATAGAGTTTTCACCGTCACGTGTCTCTTCAAAATCCTCCGTCTTGCATGCTAGCGTTGCTGTTATTCCTTCGTCGCATAAAGAAACCGCGAGTCGACTCGGCGGGTGTTCGTGGCGGATTTGATCCAGGGGTCGGAAAGTCAGCCGTTGGGAACTCAAATGACACAGGCTGATTACTAGGAGTAAATGGGAATGCAAGCACTGAGGAGGAAGAGGTTTCCAAAGGTGTACGACGCGGCGACGCAAGTGGGTTGGCTGTACTCTCGGTCACGTTCAAATACAGACCAGCGAAGCTTTTAGGGCGAGTTTGCGCAGGAGGTTCGGCTTGACGAGGGGCATGCATGGGAGAAACTGCCTGAGTGGTTGTCGCGTTAGGAACCTGTCCCAAAGACGAACCCGGGCGGGAAGGTAACCGAGCCGGCTCTCGAGACGGTTGTGGCGCTTCGATCCGCGTAGGAGCTGGCTTTCCTGCCGCAGTTCCTGCCTCCGATGCCACAGGAGTGATAGCAAGTGGCGTGGGTGGTCCCGCGTTAGCAGTTTGAGCGAAGCTTCCCGAATCACCCGCATCGTGTGGTGATGCATTCGACATAGTGTGGGCTGAAGTGGCGTTGGGTGGGAGCGAAGTTGGAGACATCGCAGGATTAACGGACGAGCTGCTCGAGATGGAGATACTCTGAGTGCTTACACTAGATGCGGCTTGTAGAGGGGGAGAGGTGCTCGGGTTAACGGGTGTTGAGGCTGCCAGCGTCTGAACGCCGATTGCGCTAAACAGTCTGACCGACTCAGCTGCCCCGCTGGGGTCTTCGGTTGCGGCTGCAGCTGCATTAATTGCAAGCTCAATTGCAGCAGATGGGATGCCCAACCGTGATGCCAATTCCTTGAGCTTACTCTGCAATGCATCTCGAATCTGCACCTGGGCCTGGTAGCGAAGTTTAAATGTTCCGATTTCATTTTTGAGTGAGAGACGTTCATTAATTAGATCGCTGCACCGTTGTTGATACATCTGAGATGTTTCAATCTCATTACGCAGCTGTGCTTCAAGCGCTTCAATGCGTCTGAGCAGGTTCTCATTTTGCGCCGCAACTGCTCGTAAGGCAGCAAGGTCCTTAGCATCTTGCATACCCTGAGCAATGGCTTGCTGCAACTGCTTTTTGGTGTTTGTCAGATCGCGTTCGAGAATTTGGTTCTTAGATTTAATTTCCCTCAGTTCCTTGTTCCTGCTTTCAGCGACGGCGCTGGCTTTGAACAACTCTTCTTGCAATTCAGTGATCTGAGCCTGAGCTTGTTGAGTTTGGCGCTTGAGTTGAGCAGTCTCTTGACGCGACTTGCCTAAAAGGTCTTGGGTTTGTGCGACCTGCTGCTTTAAAGATGTAACCTCAGCTTCGAGATCACTACGGCGTAGCTCTGCTTCAAGGGTCTTGCTTTGATGAGTAGCCCGGTCTCTAGCGGAATTTGCTTCGTTTTCCCTAATAGTCTGAATCTTTTGGTTGAGCTGTCTAATCTCAGCACTCAGGACCTCCTTAACATTATTTGCAGCAGCCCTTTCATGCGCTAAGAGCGCCTTGGTTTTGTCAACTTCCATTCTCGCCTTGTCTAGGTCGCTAGCTAGCTTAGAACGCTCCAGAGCGACCTTCTCCACCTCTGAGCAGCGAGCCTTAAGATCAGCTTCAAGCTTTTGGCGCTCTTCCTGGTGTAGCTGTCGAAGTTTCTCCAACTCCTGGTTAAGTAGATCACGCTCAGCCACAGCTGTTTCCAGACGCTGTTTCAAGTCCTCAGCCATGGCTTTTTGCTCTCGAGAGCGTTCTGCCTCAATAGCGAGGTTTCGTAGAAGTGCATCTCTCGCCTCGGAGAGACGAAGGTTCGCGGCTTCTAAAGAAGCACGCTGCTGTGCCTCAACGTCGTCATCGTGTTTGCTAGCAGCGAGCTGTGCTTGGAGTTGCAGGACGGTATGTCGAAGTTCGCCGTTCTCAGCATGAGCTCCACGCAGGGCCTTGAGCTCCTCAGCCATTCGTGCATGCTCCAGCTCCACGACACGATGCTTATTTTCCAGCTCCATGAGCTCCGAGCGGAGTCGCTTTTCTGTGTCCCCACTCGTTCTCTCTAGGTCATCTAGTATGGCCTGGGTTCGTCGCAACTGACCTTCCCGCTTCTGGAAGGCCACGCGCAACTCGGCAAGCTCTTGAGTAAGCTGGGACTTCTCCTTCTCGCAGGCCTCCATGCGGTCTCTGAGGTGCTTCACATCATTTTCAGCTGCCATCGTCGCTCGTTTCCAGTCTTCAGCGCATTCTCTAGCGGCATCCGCGGCACGTTTAGCCCGCTCCAGGTTAGCCTCAGTTTCCGCATTCTTTGTGTGAAGCTCAGAGACCCGCTCGAGCAGTGCCTCTCCTGTGGTGCGCAACTGTGCCTCAGCCCTTGCGAGCTGACGGATTGTGAGAGCACGCAAAGGATCAGGGTCCTGGGCTATCAATTGCGAGATTGCAGCTTCCCCTAAGACAAGCGGAGTCGATATCGTCTGTGCGTCGGACGAATCACACTCAGCTCTCACAGGGATTTGGATATCAGGCGCAGTTCGAACAATTTGACCCAGTTTGGGTCCTCCTGGCCTATTGATGTATATAGCTCCTTCACCGAGGATGGCGGCAGTCTCGAGGTCGTCGGGACAAAGCTGGTCCCCCAGGATCTCTCGTGTGGTCTTTTCAATCGCATTGAGATCATTCGCAGTAGTTAATGCGCCACTGTTGTTGAAGTCCTTACCTTGCGAAGCAGGTTTCGATGACGATTTCGATTGCAAACGAGCGCGTCGTCTTTTCGCTTTTTCCGCAGCTTCCGCCGCTAGGATCTTCCGCATGGCTTGCTTAGATGCGTCTTCCTGGTTCTCCAGGGCATGTGTCATCTGCTGGCGTGCAGTCTCAACAACGTGCTCCGTGATGGCATCTCGCAGTCGCATCTGACGCTGCAAAAGGAGGAGTAATGGTGGAGTCTCACTGAAAATGACTCTCGAACTCGATGTAGGTCCATTGTCCACGCCTTCACGGCCACGTTTTGATGAGGAAGCGGGATCCTCACTCTCCCCGGACGTCGTCGAGAAAGAAGAGCGTTCCACAAGGGACGCAGTGTGCGGTCGTGCCAACCGAACCAATGTCAGCTGCGCGGTATCACCAGCATTCCCGACCAAGGCAGGCTTCGATGTACCTGGTGCGGTGAGTTTGGTCTCGACACTCGCCAATGCATAGTTGTGGTTCAGAATAGACCCAGGAGTAACGCGTCGACGCAAGATATCATTCTCGACAGACAACCGGGTGACTTCATCATGAAGTGCCTTTGCAACACTCTCTGCTTTAGCACCATGTCGAGCAGTATGGGCCCACTGTGTAAACGCAATGCGCTTGGTTGTCTCTCCTGTTGGAGCAGTCCCTGGTCGGGCGTCGTTCGAGTTTGTATACGGTGATACATGCGCGGCGTCTCGGAGTGCGCTTGCTAATGAGGCCTCATCCGCGGTAGGACTTCCTGGGAGCGATATGGAGTGCTCCTCCACACGCTTGTCGCTGCTCCTGGGCGTGTGTAGCCTCGGGTGCACATCAAAGACCACCTGTCCACCTTGAGTGAGTTTGACCTTTCTTGCCGTATTCGATGCACATCGACTCGTTACTGGTCGAGCATACGACAGAAAAGTAGTGGTCGTCTTAGTAGCTATCGTTTGGTCGAGTTGCTCGAGCTGCTCGAGCTGCTCAACCCGAGCGGGCAGCGTCTTAGACAGGCTCCCTCCGAATGTGCCAGAGGTGGGCCTAATGGAAGGAAAGGGTGAGGGCTGCGGCCATTGGACAACGCGAGGCGACGCGGTAGCGTGCCGCACAGCATTCGCCGTGCTTGGCCGCGGGTGAACTCTCGCCACCTCGCTCTGGACTGCAGCACTTGCCATAATCTGAGTGAACCGTTACTCAGTACACTTTTGGGAGGGTTCAAGACGCAGGTAGGTAGTGCTGGAGAGCAACATCCAGCGGAGTAGACTTGGTAAGTAAGCTACAACCTAACGCAAATAGCCTCAGGAACCGCCTACTCTTCGGGACCTACAACCGCGGGGGATGTTAATGGAGAATGAAGATCGGATCGTTTGATATCATCCACCAGGTGGATGGAATTCCCCTTCACTGCAGGCACTGACTCCGGGCTTCAAGACTCGTCCCATGCTCAGTGTGGAACAGATCTGCAATGAGTTTAACGCAGGATGCTACGCTGAGTGTCTTGCAACTGCCAGGCCTCGGAAGACTGCTTGTTTATAGTTTAGATTGACTGGCAAAGCCCGTGTCGGGACGATTCCTTGACCCTGTTTTTACCCCAGTGCCGTCAGGACCGCTTCACTGCACGACACAGCGGGTGTTGAGCGGAAAAGCCCAGCATTCCGGTAGTGCTGAAGGTGCGAGAAGAGTGTCTGGATCGTGCCGAGGAGCCTCCAAGTCGGGCTCGGGGCGGCACGCGAAATCTCCGATGGGCGACAAGAATTGCGAAAAATTGTGCCATGATGACGAAGTCAGGATTGGTGCGGGGTGACGCTCGATGATCTTGGGCGAGAATTTAGCCGGATACGGCCAAATACGAGACGAACCCTGCCAGCTGGCTCGACTTGAAGTCAGCTGAAAATCTCGAGCGTGTGTCGACTTCGGGAGCCTGTGGCGACGCATCCGCTGGGTCTGCGGAGGTGCAGTGAAATGGAATGTGTTGACAGTGATGTGCAGTATGGTGACATACTGGCGTTTTATTATTCCACACCAGATCCATCCCGGATCAGACACGAAATGTCGCAGAGAGTCAGAGCTTGTGAGAACAAACCCGAGCCGAGCCTGAAATCTGACTTGAGACGCGCGCGTTTTGCGAGTTAGATCTGCGGTGCGTGGTGCGTGCTTGGCTGTGATGCTGGGTGAGCTGGGGAATCTACGCGTGGGGCCATTAAATGAACATGTGTGCATTGGCATTTATACCGCGCATCGTCTCCACGCAGTCGGTAAAGTATCATCAGAGAATTCAATTCGATGACGCAAGTTGGAATAGTCCACACCTATGGCAGCCAACTGCCTGCGGAAGCGTGGCAATCGGCGTACTAGGTGGTACCATGGCGTATGCGAGCACGCCAGGCATGAGCTCTCAGCTGGACTCGGCTGAACTGGGCGGGAAGTGGCCGTAAATGCATTCCCGACAACCCTCGTGGGTCTGGGTTCTGACTTGTTAGACTCGACGTCCCTGCACATGTCCCGGCTGCAATGCGAATCAGGCACGAGCTAAGATGATACATCGTGTTCAATGAATGCTAACCAGCCGCATGTCACGACATATGACGCCGGTACTAGGTCGAAGACCCAGTCCCAAGCGGTTGGGTCCAGATCCGTCCCTCGAGACGGGTGTGAGTCGGCCCCCTGCCGCCTGCCGGTGACTGACTCGACTATATGAGACGATGTGGTCACAGTTGTGTGTTGTCAAGTCCCTTCGCATTGGTGGCATGTAACTGTCCCAATTTACGCTGTATATTGCCGCCATACGGAGCAAAAACATACGCCAGTCCTGTTGGTCCTGAAGTCCGACTCATATCACGTGTGAATGATACACCCCATATCCGAGGTGTGCAAGCGCCTAAGCGAGACTGAAGGGGTCGACATAGTCTCGCTGTGATGTTACTAGTACTGGTACCCACCGCTACGTTGCCCTCGCGTCCATTGCTGATCCATATGCCTTCTCACACTCACTTCTCTGGTCTAGTTCATCCCGTCTTCACAACCTACTCGAGTTCTACTTCGCAAGGCAGAAGGACACAACTAGAATACGCCTATATTACGAAAAATATCCAACGGATTGACCTCAACTACAATGTCTAAGGAAACCGTTGCAACTCCCCCAGGTGACGTGATCTCGCACCACTTGCCCGTGCGCAATCACCACTACAACGTCAAGGACGGCAAGGTCATTGACGCTAAGGCCGAGGCTGCGCCTGTCATCTTGCCCAAGCCAGATGGTAAGCGCCCACGTTCGTCTCGCCCCATGTCGCGAGATCGTAAGGTCGCTGCTGGCTTCATTGCTCTTGGTCACGTGTTCGCGCTCTGGGGTGCAATCATGATTGCGCAGCTCCCCACATGGAATGAGCGCATCAAGTGGACCGTCGCGGTCCTGCTGGCATATTTCTTTACGGGCACCATGGGTATCACCGCAGGCGTCCACCGTCTCTGGGCTCACCGCACTTACAAGGCTAACTTCTTCGTTCGTCTCTTCTTTGCCCTGATGAACACGATTTCGAATCAATCCTCTATCCTGGCATGGTCGGTTGATCATCGTGTTCACCACCAGTATGTCGATACTGAGGCCGATCCCCACAACATTAACGAGGGCTTCTGGCATGCTCACATGCTGTGGCTTTTCCGCCCTCGCTCAGACGCCTATGTCCAGGCTCGCAAGAGGATCGATACCACTGATCTCCTGGCTGATCCGATCGTCTATTACCAAGACAAGTACTACTTCTTCTTGGGCCCCTTCTGCTGCTACATCTTGCCCGCAATCATCGGTTGGTACTTCACTAATCGCTTCTGGATGTCCTTCCTTGTCTTTGGCAACTTGCGTTGGGTCATCACCCTTCACGCCACTTGGACCGTGAACTCCGTCGCCCACATGTATGGCACTCGCCCCTACAAGCCAGAGATTCTGCCTACTGAGAACGGTTGGGTCTCTTTCTTCTCCGGTGGTGAGGGTTGGCACAATTGGCACCACGCTTTCCCTTGGGACTACCGTGCAACCGCAGACTGCTTGTTCGGTCGCTGGAATGCTGCTCGCCTCTACATTGACTTTTTCGCGCTCTTTGGTTGGGTCTGGGATCGCAAGGTTCAACGTAATGTTGTGAAGTTACCCGAGTTTGCCCCCGGCGAAGCCCCCTACTAGCGCATCAGGCTACCAAGTGGTCAACGTCAACCCACAACGAGTAACCACACGAAACGACCCGCGTAAACTAGAATGTGTAAAGCGCTTTGTATTGAAGAGCCATGCCTCTCCCCCACCCTAGCCCACTCAATTGCTTTTCAATTAGCCCCTGTTACTATATCCATCCATCCTCACGGTTCCGGATACGAGAGACTCTTGGATCAGTCTCGTTGGACCCTTGAGTGAGTTGTTGATTGTCAGCGCATGACACATCACCTCACACTATCTCGCCCAGCCAAGCCAAGCCTCCACCCACTCCCAAGCAAATCATCAAGCAAACAAAGAAATGGGTGCCCATATCAACACTAATACCGATGTGTGAGTCGACCCGTCACTACGAGCATAGATGATCATGGGTCCCACACTGGATCAGTCCTTTTTTCGCTATTACATTATCTACCTTGCTATCCCTTTGTAAAGCTTGATACGATGATCCTCTAAGCTTTCTTTCTGAGTCCTTCGCGGGCGAGCACCGTGCCGAGTTGCAAGCCTCTCTGTATTGCAACAAGATCAAGTAGTTCCATCGAGCTCGGCTCCACTCTTGTACCTTCATCCTCTTTCGCTGGCACTTGTTCACAAGCTACAGCTGCGACACGACGAAAGGTAGCGTCAAGCAGCAGGAGGTCATCATCTCACTCGAGTAGGCTTCACTTATCGCTTCCCCTGAACGGCTACCACCATACAGAATGAATTATCGGTTAGATTGATATTTCACCTCGACTATGCTTGAATCTGAAGGTATGTGGATGTGAATGTAGCATATTGTTCTGGCTTTGTATTGGTTGGCCCCTTTGAACGCTGAAGTTAACATACATGTCTCTTACTCCCAGTCCACATTGATGTCATAATCTTCGTCAGGATCAATCTCAGTGGGACCATTGGCAAGTTGACGACGCTTCTCCTTCTCTGCCCTCTTACGAGCCTTCTTCTCCAGAGCTCGCTTTGAAACTGGGGGCTCACCATAGAAGTTACCACCGAGCTCAATAGCTTGAACCTTTGCGCGCCCGGCCTTGCTCTTAGCGACTGTCTGTGCTGTAGCCGCGGCACTGCTAAGCCAATCATCGATGGACTCACCGCGGGACAATGCCTCAAGCATCTTCTTGGGCAGTCGACCACCGTACTGAGCAGCAAGCTGCTGAAGCTCAGGCGACATAGTAGCCGCCTTACCAGAACCGTAAAGTGCGGATGCTGCCTGCATCGAGATACCAGTCCGGCCAAGCTGATCATCGTCGTCATCAGCGGCATGCTTGTGCTCCTGGACCATGGGCTCCTCTTCGTCATCTGACTCCATAACGACAACGCCAGAAGCCATCAACTTAGACGGATTGAGACTCGACCATTTCGGCGGGATATCCACCTCATCTCCCATATCATCTGCCTCTCCCTCTGCCATTGGACCATCGTCCATGTCATTCGACGAATCCTTACCGCGGAGACGCGCAAACAACATTTCATTGGCTTCGTCGAGGAGAGCATCGATGTCGAACTTCTCCGAGAATTTGGGAACAATCTTCGTCTCAGTAATGTCATCAACCTTGGGAGGCTCAGTATAGAACGGAATCTTGCCAGTGTTCCAATCCTTCAACACGATACGAGCTGCAGCATCGAGATTGGGGATGTCTCTGGCACCAATCTTACCTCGGGCACGTGCAACGTGTAGCAAGAAGTCTTGCGTTGTGGTAAACGCTGGGATTTGATACAGAACCATCAGCATTTCTTGACTGCAGCGCTGTAGAATAGCTTCAACAGCGATCTGAGGATCCTCAACCTGCTCAACTCGCAAAGCATTTCGGAGCAGTAAGCTTGTGTTAGCGTTGCCCTCCTCATCTGCCGCGAAAAGCACACCTGGAGAATCAACAAGGGTAATATTCGAATCGAGACGAATCTCCTGCAGCGAGCGGGTGCAACCTGCAGATGCGGATACCTGGACGGCACGTGCACGCTTGAGAGAGTTGATGATGGAGGACTTGCCCACGTTTGGATAGCCGATGATGCCGACCGTGATCGACTTCTTTGTGTCTTGAGTGCGAGCATAGTTCTTGAGCAACTGGAGCAGTGCCTGACCACCGACTGAGTTGGCGGTTTGCAATGCCTTGCTTGTTACCTTATGTGTCTTGAGGTTGAGTGAACCAAGGTGGCCGCCGCTCTGTGATGTGGATGACTTAAATGGCAGAGTAGGATAGAATCGTCGGAGATACTGAACCCATGCAGCAACGTTCTCAGGAGGAACCATATCGATCTTGTTCAGAACAAGAACCAAGCGTTTGGAGGGGCTTCCGTCGGGATTTTGCTGCTTGAGAATGTACTCTTCAATGTCAAGGGCACGGCAGCCCAAGGGGTCACGTGCGTCCAACACTTCAATAACAACATCAGAAGCCTCAATAACCTGCTTCAACTCGCGGAAGAACCACTTGCGGCGGCCCTCAGGAGTGGTGAGGGTCTTGTACTCCATCTCACGCTGCCGCGCAAGCTCTTCGGCCTCACGCTCTGCCTGCTCCTTCGCGGCCTTCTTGGCCTGCTTTGCGAGCTCAGCTTCGTTTTCAGCGATAGCCTTCTGTTCAATTGCTTGATCAATCAGGGCTTCTTTCCAGGGCCACAGGTTGGGGACACCCGGGTCCTGCTTCCTGCGGCGACGCACCAACTCCGGGTGCGCCTTCGCAAGTCTTTTCATTTTGCGGTTATGTTCCTTGACCTTGCGCTTGATCTTGTACTTGAGCTTAAGCGGCACGCGTTTGCTCTCTAGAGAAGAGATGTGATGCGATTAGTCACGCTCATGAGCACTCTTGGCAACCTCGTAAACTCAGTATATTCCGAAAGTCCAGCCTTGGAAAAACTCGGAGCAATGAATTTTCGCAGGTTTGTATACCAATTGCAGGAAGAATAGCTATGAGAATACGATTATTAAGTGGTATATACACGTGTAAATCCAAATGATCGGTTAGGATGTCAGGTTACGTACTATATTTGCCCATTTCGAACCAGTTTCGTTGTGTGACAAACCACGGCATTTCTCACGGTGTGAGTATTTCACATTCGCACCCAGCGGCATGAGTCGTTGGAAATTGGGCTGGATCAGTCCGCAATACCCTTATGTGGGGCATCTTTACAAGTTTTGTCCTTCCACGCGGTATAGTTCTATGGGAACCAGCCCTGGCTCTCATCTCCGCTAGTTCAGAATGCCATCAGTCAGGCATGTTGAATGTGACCAGCACCAATTACATGCGGGCCAGCTATTCACCTTGTCTTGCTACATCTCTCCCCGCTAGCGACGACACACCGATTGTCATGATGAAACAACACGCTCCTTGATCCTGTTTTATGCATAGTCTCTTTGGCATTCGCTTACCACTTTGCAATGGATGTGAATGGGCAAGCAATGAGAGATTCATACACTCCGAGCGACCCGAATAATGCGCTTTCAGAGCGACCGCTCGTTCAGTTTTCTGCTTTAGCAAGCAACGATATCGCTCGTTCACTCAGGATGAGGGAAGGATGCAAAGAGCTCTGGTTTTCGATTGGGAATGCCCTGACCTTCTAACGGAGAGCTCCAAGTGCTTTTACGCCTTGGAATCTCAGTATGGAGGCGCGTGACAGAACACGTGGTGGAGGCAAATGCAGGTATTAAAAAGAGAACTGTAAACTACACCTACTTGCATGCGAGCACGTGCGTGAAGAAAAGGAGAACAGTAACAATTTTACCGGGGATTGACAAGACTCAGAGAAGCTCATGTAGGAAATAAACAAGCTTAGCAAGTGAAAAAAAAACATCAGCCCAATGTGACAGAAAAGACAAACTACAAAGCAGCCTCACAGAGCTGACGCGCCCAATTGAGACAAAACTCGAATAATCAGAAACGAGCACAGGTAGGAGTTGGAGGAAAATGGTGACAAATTTGGAATGGGCGACTCCAGACTACGGAAAATGTAAGGTAGAACTCGAAGAACAGCAAGAGTCAATGACGAAAAGCTGGCTTTTAGATGTGCTGCTTCGGGTCGATGTGGAATGAGACTGCAGCGAATAGTGCAGAACGCAGACGACTGTCTCAAGCCGACAACACACTGACACAAAACCGCAACAATTAGCGACACGAAGGACAGCAAAAGCGAATCATACAAACCAACTACGTCAAAGTGAACAAGACAAGGTAAGGAAAAGGTTACAAAGACTGTGAACTTCATATAACAAGGGGGAGCAGCACGAGAAATGCAAGGATGAAAAACTCAGAAGCTAGGATAATATGTGAATGAGGGAATAGGGATGGCTCAGCGAGGCAACCACATTTAGAACTGGATTTCACCAGTATCCTCGGTAGTCTCATCGTCAGCCGTCTGAACCTGGAAGAATTTAACGGCCAAGTCATAGGCACGCCTGTTGATATGAGGGCTAGGATGCTCGAGGAGCTTCTCAAGAACTGCTCCACCCTCGGCATGATGAACAATAACAGCATAGGGATTCGTCGTCTTCATCAGGCGGGCCTCGTCAGCTCCAGCGTTAAGAATCAAACGGAGAGCCTCCAGGATGATCTGTGTCACGCGCTCATCATCGGGGTCGCGGAGCATCTCGATGATGGCCGGTATAGCACCAGCCTGAACGATCTGCTTAATGTGCTCACTAGTACCACCGTAGCATGCATTTGCAATCGCCCATGCAGCCTCCTTCTGGATATCCTTGATGGAACCCCTCATCTTGGCGACAAGCACACCAAACAGATTGGCCTGCGCAACTTGCTCGATTTGGGACTTGCTGCCTGCAGTGATGTTGGAGATGGCCCAGCATGCCTCCTGCTGAATATTCGCCGTACCATCCTGCAGGAGATGAAGCAGTGCGCGCAAGACGTTATGGTTCAAAACAACTTGAGTTTGTTGGTTAGTACCAGTCACGAGGTTACCGATCGTACGGAGCGCCGGGGTTCGAACCGAGAGCTTAGGTGACATCATAAGTTCGACGAGGCGACCGACAACGTTAGAGTTCAGCACGCGCTCAATCTTGTCGCTGGGCTCGGTCTTCTTATCCTCATCTGAGAGATAAGAGAGCGCCCAGCATGCATCGGCCTGAACCTCATGGTCGGAGGAGTGGATCAGCCTGGCGAGATATGGAAGGGCCTTGCTGACAATATTGAAGGGCGGCGGGGGCTTCTTGCCTCGGCAAAGGTTGGAAATAGTCCAAGTAACCGTATGCAGCATGTTCTTCGAAATATCGGGATAGTCAAGCTGCTGCAGGATGAGCTCCATGCCGTTCTTGGCCAAGATCGCATCACGGAAGGTAGTGAGATCACCAGCGATGTTACCCAGACCCCAGACTGCCTGCTCGCGCAAGGCGGGGTCGTCACTCTCAAGAAGCCGGACAAACTGCTCAATACCACCAGCCTTGACGACCTCTGCGGTTTGCTCGCAGGTACCCGAAGCAATGTTGGTCAGCGCCCACGCGGCCTCGAGCTTAATTTCGTCGGTGTTATCACCATCAAGAACGGCAACGAGCTCAGGAACGACGTGAAGCTGCAAGACACGGGCGATGGGTGGCGTAAGCGAGATCGACAAGAGCTTGCGAAGACGGGTGATCGCAGCCTTCTTGGTTTCATAGTCCGTGCTGTAAATATCCTCAGCAATGGCAGGGAGGTTTCGGAGCTAAATATGTAGAGGGTTCATTATACAAGTGTGATGATGACAGTAAGTTACAAAGAACCTGGAGTCCAAAACAGCGGGATGTCAAAGGCTAAGAGTCACATAACACATCCTCTGTGTGGCCTGCGAAGTCGCACATAGGATGTCGGATGGTGGCTTTGGAACTGTTTGCAGCTCCACCCCGCGACGAGAAACCAAGACACGATAGACGTTGGTCGAGACCGGGGAGACCCAAAGCCCCATCTGTCTGTTTGTCTGCATCTGCAGAGGATGACATACGTCATCACTCTGCGCGCATGGCTAGCCGTTGAGCACTCGCGTGCACGCAATTTCGCGCCGATTCAGGAGAGCAGGTTGCGGCACCACGTTCAGGACAGAATGGAAACGTAGGTCACGCAGTTGCACATACACACGATCAGATGTGCAGAATAACCACCGCGGGCATGGGGGCAAACAACAATGAAAAGCGCAAAGTGCGTTGTCAGGAAGGAGTATACGTACCTCTTGCTCAAAGTCGATCGGCTTGCTGGACTCATCAGTATCGAGTCGGCGGCGGTTATTCATTTCGAGCTGCTCTTGCTTGCGCAGCTTCATCATCTGCTCCGCACGCTTCTGTCGCGCTGCAGCGGGGTCCATACCAACGGAGCGGATGCTGCGCTCCGCTTTCTTCTCCTTGAACATGGTTGTTTCTGGTTCCTTTTCTCTGCAAGCGGAGTGTGCCGCTGGGTAAGAGGGGGGCACGGATGAATACAGTGAAATCTTGTCTATACAGTGTACCAAGTCAAGACCCGCCCCGCGGGCGTATATATGCCAAAAATCGAGAAAACCCAACCCTGTTGCGAAGCCACTAGACGTTAACGTTTCAATTTCGAGTGCTGAAAAGAGCGTATTTCCCGGTAGTTTTGCAGACAAAGTCCGAATCCGTGATTTGGATTGGGTTGACTAGCGTGTGTTGAATGCATACTAAATCATGCCAGTGCATCCCAAGTGCCGCAACCCAACGTTCCAGCATATGTCATCCCGTGCTTTTTGCCTCGGTCGCTTATATCCGTCCTGGCCCAGATTTCGCACTCTTCCGGATCGTCGTCCCGATTGGTCGACCAACCGAGGAGGGAAATCGGGACGAAAGTATCTCAGCACCCCCTAAGTGGACAGAAGCTACGCTGGATACCACAGAGAAACGTTAGACCGAATATCCTGCGCAAGTAGGTGTATTCACTTAGAAATACTCTAGCAGTGTCTGATACGGCTGGGAACAGTACATCCTCGTTTCTGAACGCTGTCAAGACACTACCTGCTGCGAACGAAGCGATTTTCTAGCCGGGCCTAGTAATGCTCTTGGGAGCATACCATCAGGAGGTGTATACACAGGAAGGCTCAGTGTAAGGACACCGAACAATACCGCAGAACGAACTGAGCCCACGCGCTGGACCTGTCTGCACTGGCTCCAGTAGTATGACCTGGCAGGCGATACTCAGTATGGCCCTCCTTTCGGGAGGGTTCCTGGCTGCGCTTGACATTGAGTCAACCCGCAAGTGCGTTACGCGTGACGATGTCCGCTACTCGTGGTCACGCCTTATTTATATGAATGTGTACTGTCTCTTGGTTGCTGGAGCGTGGCGACTGTTTGGCCCCGATGACCAGCTCATGTATGGTGTCACTGACCACTACAAACCGAGTACCGGAGGTCCTCTCCAGTCCTCGAGTCACGGGCTCGTCGAGATCGGGTGGCACTATCTGTGGAGTATTCTCGCGCCCACCATCTTTTTGAATCTTGTTTACGCCGGAACACATTACTGGTCGTACAAGACTGGACGATATGATGCGTGGTTATCGCTTCTGCGAACGGACTTAAGTAATGTCGAGGAGAATGAATCTCATCCAGCTGTATCGAAATGCAAGCTCGGAGTAAGAAGACTACTCTGGCTCTTGCGAGATCGATACCTTGGCCGCGAGCTCTACGACTCTTGGATTGCTTACCGTCACTCGCACACGCACGACATAACTGCTGTATCCACCCAATCAGAGGTTGAAGCGTTGCGGAATCAATTGATAAGGTACAGTCGAAGACACACATCAGCCTCCACTTGCTCGGGTGGATTGAGGCGAGTGTATGAGATCGAGATGCAGTCATATATACGCCGTGTCCCTCGGTACGAAGTGCTCGTCGTGGATCCTCAGCTTTGTCGCTTGAAGACGGATATATTTGTTCCGATAGCCGAAGAGGTATTGTTCCGTTATGTCGGTTGCAACATGCTGCTCTGGCTTGGAGAGACGCCTAATTCGGCAATCGCGATTTCGTCGGTTGCATTTTCGGTCCTCCACATGGTTGATCCTGCTGTCCGATACCTGCGTGGTGTCAGTAGCCTACGGGCTTCAATCTTCACTGGGTTGTTTGCATCGCTCTATACGTTAGCCTTTGGATACTATTCTAGTGTTCTGTATTTCCGCACAAATTCCATTGTAGCGTGCATTGTGTCTCACTTCATTTGTAACACGCTGCACCTCCCTGAGTTGACAGCCTTCTCACAAGCGGCGTATGAAATCTGTGATCGTCACACGGTGCGCAATGCGAGACTTAGTCACCTCATCGGCCTTGGCCTGGCCTGTATGGTGTTTACGACACTTACTGCACCTCATCTCTTTCCGTTCTCACACCTGTACAAGTATAACTAACTAAGTTGATCACAAAAGCATAGGGCGACGCATAATACGCGCTTCGCTTTGTTACAATAATGCGATTAACTTTGCTGAATGTTTAAGCGTATTGTAAACGCTCATCACCATATGCAAAAAGCTGGATAGTATACATACAGTTGAACCTGCAGTCGTGCTAGTTTATGACACTTTACATGAATTGTGCCCAGCTAAGTCAGGTGTTTCCATTTGGCTGGACTTCGGCAACTTTGGTTACAACGGAAGGCGGGGGTGGCGTGGGGGTCGGGGAGAGGTCCAGGTTTGGTAGCGGTGATCCCGGCCCCCGAGGGACAGAAGGAACAGGTGACGCAGCGCGCAATGGAGACTGCGCTGGGACGCCTCGCGATCCAGGTCGTGATGCAGATGTGGGCTGGAAACCAACTCTCGATCCTGCTCTCGATGGAGCAGGGGTTTGGGACGGAGATGCAATTGCTATTGCGGCAGGCGAAGCTGTTGAAGAAGACGCCATTGGTGGTGCCGGTACTGGCGATGGAGCCTCTGCACGTTGTGCAGGGTTGGGAGTAACTCCAACCAAATCCTCTTGGGGTGTATCCATCGCAAGTGAAAGGTCGAATTCAGCCTTCCGCGACTCAAGCTGGGTTTCAATTTGGCGCTCGAGTGACGCAATACGGAACTGCTGCATTTCTCGCTCAACCTTCTGGACGGTCTTGCTCGCACTCTCTCGTGGCGCTGAAGGCACAGAAATTGCACCTGGGGCCGGAGGCTGCACTGATCCAGTATCCTGAGCCACGATCTCAAGCTCTGCTCCATCGAGCTCCTCCTCTACCTCCTCAGATTCATCCTCAGGCACAATCCTTTGAATCTTAAGCTGTGTGATTAGCTTGGCATCGCGCTCTCGGCGGCGTCGGAATGCCACTCGTCTGGTCTTTCTCACCCCGCCATCATCCGTATCCTCGGAATCCTCAGGTTCATCCGCTTCGCTGGAGTCGCCTTCAGCTTCCTCGTCTTCCTCAACCTCATTGTAATCCTCTGACTCATCCTCGTCTTCGAAAGTGTCCTCATGAGCACGATGCTTTCGACCTCGACTCGATTTGTTGGAACCGGCTGCTGAGCGTTCACTTCCAGATACTTGATCAAACCGCTTAAATGCATCCGTTGTGGGGGGACCGCCGGCTCGCGCTGTAGAAGTCCGTGCATGACCGGGATTCGGACTCTCCAACTGCTCCATGATGGAGAGGAGATATGCAGTGGGCAGAGATCGGAGCTCACCTGATGATGTTGGTGCACCAGTTCCAAACCTGACTGCCTCTGCTGCAGTATCAGTGCTACGAGCATTTGCTCCCATCAGACCTCCTTGCGATTGGCCAGGAACTCGGGGGGTTGTAGGTCTGGGTGAATGCACCTCATCAGTCGCAAGGACCTCATTTCCGCCTTCTCCGAAGGATTCCTCAATACCACGGGCTCGGCGTCGCAACTCGTCGGCATAGGCCGCGGCTTCCTTAAGGAGTGCATGCCTATGGGCGAGCTCAACAAGTGCCGTGGCGCTCATTTCGCGCGCGGGGTCGAGCAGGGATTTGCTCTCTGACGGGAAGTGATCAAATTTGAATGGTGTCTCATCACGCGCTGCTGCGGACGCGCTTGCAGTGCTGCTTGTATCGACCGCATTGCCAAGCACCCCCAAATCTTTAAGCTGTTCGACAAGGCGCGAGAGCTCGTCAATATCACCCGAATCCGGCATATCTGCGCTGAGTGACGTGCTCAGGGAAGATCCATGGGGATGAGATGAACTTGACGCTGCCTTGTCGGCTTCCTGTCCGGAGGCTAATTTGGTCGTTAATTCAAGGAGTCTGTGCTGTAACCGGGGATCGACCTCAGGTGTTGTCATTACAGCCGAGATTGGAATTGGTTTGATAGCGTTGGCAGAATCTTGATCCGAGGAAGCAGTATTGCGAAGATCTGAGGCAGATATTGGTCTTCCTGGTCGCTGCGTGTTGGCTGGCACATGCATGTTCTCTACGTCCAGTGGTTCGAAGCCAGCCACAAGGCTAGCAGATGCCACACCAAACGTTGACGCGCTGGACATGAGCAAAAACCAAAGGTCGAGGATTTGGAGCCGCTCTTCTGGAGTCTGCGCAATGGCACGCCAGCTGTCTTTAGGGTTCGAATCCCAGGAGGCATCCGACCCAACTTGACCCGTCGCACCAGCTATTGGGCTGGCCACTCCCTGAAGAGGCTGAATGTCAGAATCCTCAGAAGACTGAGAAGGATGAGGCGAAGAAGCTGATGGCTTTGTTGGCTCAAATTGTTGCACCGTTGAAATTAAGAAGTCTTGTACGTAGGTTGTGGCTTGTTTCGGGATCACCTTGTCTACTTCGAGATTCCCACTGTTCTTCCGGGCTTCGAGTGATCCCATGGCTCCTGCCAAATCTCCGGCGGCCAGCTTGCGCTTAATAGCAGTGTTAGCTTTCTCTGCGCTTCTCAGTTTCGCCTGCCGTACAAGTCTGCATGCATGACTTAAGCATTGCAGAATAAACCGAGCTGATGGGTCGAGATGTTGCAGCGCTGCATTCCTCAGCCGAATGGCGTTGGCGACCTCATCTGCAGCAGCAAGCGACTCTGCATACGCGTGACGAAGTTGTAGTTGCAGTTGATCCAGACGAGATTCCAGGCCACGAACCGAGAGCGAGGTATACTCCTCCCCGAGTTTGCTAGGGTTACCTGAGGAGGTCTGTCTTACAGGTACAGATGCATTCTGAGCTGCAGAACCCCATCGACTGGTCGAAGGCCCGGATGCTGGAATGTGATGTCGACTGCAGATATCGGGTAATGCAAAACGTGTTGTGTCGGCCTTTGCCTTTTGCGTGGCCAGCATAGACTTGACCGAGAAATTTTCAATTGAAGTGGCCTCTTCAAACGCACGTCGGATTTTGGTGTCCAGCTCGGTTGTTTTCGCCTGCAAATTCGCGACTAGTTCACGCAACAACCGGAGTCGCGCTGCGTTACGATTCTTTTCGGCACGCAGAATTGCCAGAGAGTGTGAGAGTTTCACGCATAGAGCAGACTCCTTCCATGCACGTTTCCGTAGCCGTGCTACAGCTGCACTTTGGAACTGAAGTTCTGCTCCTGCTGCCAGATTCTCTTGAATCAGCCGACGCGTGGTGGGATGTAGTTGCTCATAGGTAGAAGTGACGAGCTTCGTCTTAGCTCGATGTATGCTCTGAATCAAGGCGTACTTCAGGCCGTTCTTCTCCAATTTGTGCTTATGTGCAGCCCGATTTAGTCTCGCTTCGAGCTCTTGATTCTCCCTAACGAGTTGAGCTTGGTAGTCCTGGAGCTTTGCTGCTAGTTGTGCCTTCTGGGCTCGAAATTCCTTCACGGCTTCATTGTGAGCACCTAGCTCTGCGATGTACTCTCGGCATTTTGCCTCAGATTCTTCATTCCTCAACTGAAGCGTGCGGAAGCGCTCGCGGAACAGCTCACTCTCACGTTGTTGCGCTTCAAGCATTTCCTCAGTTCTCTTCTTGCGTAACTGCACTTGCTGGTTGAGTGTATCGAGCTTGCCTCGTAAACCCTCAATCAACTGGATTTCAATCTGCAGTTGTCGCGCGAGATCCACGCGAAGCTGACGTGCCTCCCATCTTCGTGAGACATTCTCATTCATCGCACGCGTCATCTTGGCCAGCCGCATGTCATTCTCGTACGTTGTTTGAATCGCCATTAGTTGCTTCCACTTGCGTTCATCCAGTCGGGGTTTCCGCACTGGGACGCCGTCAGGGGTGAGCACAGGCTCGCCCTTTGCATCTAGCTCCACCACAAGGTTGGCAGGATCCGTCAGGTACGTCAGCGGCTTCGGTAGATTGCCCTCCCCATGCCCATCGATCTTGTCGGTTTCTGTAGCTTGGCCTGGCTCGTGGGTATCGGGCACGGGTGTGGCCCCATTGGGATCGGATTCAGCATAAACACCCGGTATGGAGTCTTTCTCCTCGCCATAGGTGAGGACGGCGTTGCCCGTGGCCAAAAGCTCAGCTATTTGTCCCGAGTTGGGTTGGAAAAACCTCAGAGGAGGTATGTAGTCCATTGTGTTAACGGGTTTACAGCGAGTGCAGCCGGTTGTGTGTAGTTAGTTTCAGTATGCAACGTGTTGCGCGACACAACTGCAACCCCCACACCCCAGTGCACTAACTCGCTCGCGAGATACAGCGCCACTCTTTTCGACGAGAAACGGCTCAGTTCCGCTTTTCACTTGGATTCGGAGTGAGTTGAAGTAGAATTTCGCGCTCCTGCAGCGTGTCACACACTTTGTGTAACACTGTGATCTCGATAATAAACGCGAGTCATACGCGTGCAGAACGCATATCAAGGCGGGTTTGCTCAGCGCACCTGCTAGATCAGCATGGATCGACTTGATGAATTCCACCGACTGCTCGCTCTGAAGCGAAAAGGACGGCCCAGCGCACCCCGTACGTAATTCTGAGACGAATGGAGGTGTTGTTCAGGATAAGACTGTCAATGCAATCCTTTCTGTGGCGTCTGTTTGATACGCTAAGTCGTTCCTCCCCATCACCATCGTCATATCTCTAGACCGCCTTAAAGCCCAGACTTCGGAGACTGAGCAGCTCAGTCACTCGTTCCAAGTGCTCGTACGTGCGATGACTTAATGGACATTGGTGCTTGGTTCCCCAGCTATGGAAGCGTCGAGCTGCGTATTACAAGCCCTCACCCAATATGTGCATCGTTCGACTTAATGTTGAGGTGACGAAGGCTGACTCGGCTTTCTGGGCCAGTGTGAGAACTGCTCGAGCTCAATGCAAGGTGACTAGTTCAGGACAGAACTGATGAGTATTTACTGAGGTTAACTCGTGCTCACCTGTTCGCATTGCCTCCATTGCCGGTTTGTTATTTCTAGGCTCAAAACCTGACCGTAGTATATGAGCAGATTCAGGCAGCCAGCCTGCACTACATCATTCCAAAGGCAAGTCAACAGTTATTTCTTGGCACTATTCAAGACGAAGCCCCTGACTCAGGTCTCTCAGGATGGACCGAATCACAGTGCAGGGCATTTGATTCCCAGGTCAAGAAGGATTTGGCCGAAGTTTCGGCAGCTCTCGCAGCACTCAAGTTTTCGATCGAGGCTAGAAAAGCAGCCGCTGAGGCCGCGCTCTCGGTTCGAAAAGGATTGAAGGAACGCGAGCAGCGCGCTAAAGTTGGCCTCGCCGCAAATATCCAGCATGGACTGGAGAGTGCGAAGGAATGGCTCAAAGGGTTAAGCGGTAGTCAGCCTAAACGAAAGGACGACTCTGCACTAGGCAAGAGACCAGACAACACGAAGTCACAGGATAATGAACACGTCGAGGAAGAGTTGGATGAGACATATGAAGGTTTTACAACGACCGCATTGCATCACTATGAGCGAGTTCTGGAATCTATCGACACGTACATCACTCAGTGCAATGCCAAAATGATCGGACTCCGCCAATCTCGCCAAGAGAACTCGAAAGTACGTGATGCAGCGTCTGAAATCACGATCTTTGTGGCAAAAGCCTATGTTTCTTGCGTTGTCTAATGCCTACCTATAACTTTGTTGTTTTTCCTGCCCTGTATTTTTAGAAGTACATGCAAGACGCGAAACCAAAAGTGAGATCCACATCCCTGAAAGCTCCTACGAAACTGGAAGGTCATCTCGCAACTCCACGAGCTGTGCCCGTGCCTGCGTCTAGTTCTAATCATGAAAAGTTACTCGCTAGCCTGACCGGTCACAATGCGAAAGATGAGGTGCAGTTGGATCGAATGCAAGGAACAAAGACGATGAATGATGAAAGCGACTCACAGGAAATGACTCAACTCCAGCTTGAAGCGCGGCAATGGAAGGCCACCTTAGAGACGGACTTGGACGCAGCACACGAAACAGAACAGCGCATGGAGGCAATTGCTCAGCTAATGCAACTATTCTCCATCAAGGTTCAGGAACAGTCAGAGTGCATGCTTTCGATTCAAGACAACACGGTTCAAGTCAGTGCCAATGTAATCAGTGCGAACGATGAAATTGCTCAAGCCATCGCGCGAGGCGGCCGTGCATCATTTTACTTGATTTTGTTTTTTATTCTTGCAGCGTTTTCGCTTCTGTTTCTCGATTGGATGAGTTGAGAGTTGTTGATCTTTCACAGAAGACCGATAGAGTAAACGACGATGCGAATAGATTGGGGCTTTCGACTCCGCTTGCAGGTATCAGCACTCAAGATCACAGAAGAATGTACAGGATTATCGAAATGTATACAAAGGAGACTTTGCGGAAGCTCGTTGAATAAACAACCTAGGTAATCAAGAACTAGGAACAAGATGGGACAGTACTATAGGTCAAAATTCGGAGGTGCTCTCCTAAGAGGCGGAGGACGATCGATCTAGTGTAGCTTGCTAGGGTATAGATACTGATGGGGGGATGGAGTGGTCAGAGAGAAAACAAAACAACATAAAGCCTGATTGTAAGGACAAACAGAATGGGTGTAGCAAGATTACAGTGACTCAACCTAAACGGGTACGGTATTATAGACCTAAATCACTTTGAAGGACATTTGCCAAATCAAAATCTACAAACTCCATCAAGTCTAGGAACCTTTCGTACTGAACCAGACCTCGTTCGTTCAAATAGGGCCCAAAGACCTCCTGCTCAGTGATATCTTCTTCATATTCAATCCAGTCGTCCGGATTGAAATCTTCACCTATGCTCTCATATCGCTCGCAGCTACTTAGATTGGCCAAAATGCCAGGAGGAATCGTTGCAGGCAGACTAGCCGACATGGCAATCGACTCAAGCGCCGCCTGCTTCGTCAGGCCAAGACTCGAGCGGCGCCGATGTGGATGCCTATGACTGTACATGACTTCCTCATCGTCGTCCATCTCGCGAGCCTTGCCTGTTTCGCGTTTACGTTCGCTATCCTCGCTATCCACACTATCCTCGGATGACTGCGATCCGGATTCATCACCCTCATCAATTGTCTTTGCTTCGAGGTGTCGTAGCGTGGATTTGCGAATCCTTCGCTTGACTTTAGTTTTGAGCGTCATGCCGCAACCTAGAAGGGCCTGTTTGATCTCTTCGGTGCTCAGCGCACCGTCATTATCGGTATCCATAGCACGGAAAATCTTCCATAGCCTCTCCTCCTTTGCCATGAGTTTGGCATGGACCGCAGCAGCGATGACCTCATCAAACGTGAGCTTCCCGTCACCATCCGAATCAAGGCGCTTCACAATCGCCTCTGCATCCTCAAGCGAGGCTCTAACGGTCCACCCTATCAGATCGCGCAGAGGCTCGTGCATAGCTGCGGTGCCAGAACTCACAATACGTTCGACAATTGGCATGGCTGCGCGCGACAAGCCACCTAACGAGAACTTGTCCAGCGATGGTACGGATTCAACCGAGTTAGTTGGTGTCCATAAGTCAACTAGACTCGGAGTATCTGACTCTTTCGTTTCAAGCATTGGGAGTGAGGTCTTGCGGCCCCATGACGGACGCAGACTCGCTCGGCGTGCGAAGCTCGACATCGAAGAACTCTCATCACCTGCATGTTCGGTGTCAAGAGGATGGCTCGCGGCTTCGAGCGTATCTGGAGAAGCGGAATCAACACCTTGATCCGCAATCTCCGACGTCTTGACGCGCTTGAGTCCAGGATGTGCACCTTCTAAAGCGGCACTGAGCTCTCCTTTGAACTGTGTATCAGGCTGCTTCGGGCCATTGACTGCAGCTGTCACTGCTGCAGCAGTCATGGCTGCTGCGGAGAGTACATTTGCGAGACTAGCACGACGTTTCCGTCCCAGCACCTCTGTGTCCTCTCTAACATCATTAGAATTGGTAGATGAAGTCGCATCGACTTCGTCGGAACCTTCGCCATTCATCAACGTAGGGGCATTTTCAATGAGTTGAAGGTTGGCCTGAACGCGACGCTTGAGACGGTCGCTTTCCTCTTGGAGGGACTTCGCAGCTTCTTGACCCTCTGGCAGAAGGAGACTCACAGCCTTTGCGACTGAGAAGATCTCCTGAGCAGTGATGTAGCCATCACCGTCTGTGTCCATGCGTTTGAATTGGTCTCTCAGCGTCTCGATGTCCGTGTCGCTGAGAACATACTTGGAAAACAACCGAATGAGTTGCATCTTCAAAAGTGAGTTGGCCTGGAAGCGCTTAATGGAGGACAATAGGAGCGGGTCGAACGGACACTTTGCGACTGGGGCGCTTGTAAGCCAAGGATGCATGAGAGCCTCTGCGGCCGTAATACGCACAGCCGGATCACGCTCAAGTAAACGGCTGATTAGATCCCGACATTCCGATGAGCGCGGCATGGACGCGGGAAACCAAGGGCCGTAACCCTTCAACACCTGAGGATGGAAACCAGCACACACAATCTTTTCGATCGGCTCGTTGGCATAGCTGCCCATAGGCTGGAATGGTGCAAAACCATACACCATGACGAAAAGCACAACACCGAGCGACCACATATCTGAGGCGGTGCAGAAGGCTCCACGATGAACTTCAGGAGCAGCATACATCAACGTTCCGCAAAAGCGAGTGAAGAAGCGTCCACGGCGGACCCACTTGGCGAGACCATAATCCACAAGCTTGAGAGTACCCGGATTGTGAGTCAGAGTTGGTGACGACATGGAGGTCACTCGTGATCCTGTGGGCTCGCTATCGTCGGTTGCCTTCTTTTCGGACTGCTGAGAGGGTGCCTCACTGGTTTTGCCCTCGGACAGGGATTCCTCGCGTTCGGGGGGATACAAGAACAGGATGTTGTCGGGTTTGATGTCGCAGTGCATGATGTCGTGCTTGTGCAGGTGGTGTACAGCAGAAACGAGTTGGCGCATAAGGTATGCAGCGACTTGTTCGCTGTACGCCCCATGGTTTCGGATATGTGTGAACAATTCACCACCGGTACATTTTTCCATAACAAGGTAAATGTGCTCATCATCCTCCAAATAATCTTCAAAGTTGATAGTGTTGGGATGTCGCAAACGCGACATCACCTCAACCTCCTTCCGAAATTGCTCCAATCCGCCATGTGCTAAGAACCGGCTTTTTCTAAACAGAGTGTTCGTTCGGCGTGAGCGTATATGGTATGAGCCTCGGAGCTGGCCTTAAAGCGCAGAGTGGTGAGTGGCGTCATTTAGTGCAATATATAACCGTCAAACACTCGCGAGGCGTGTCCAATAACGTACTGAATGACTTTGCAGGCAAACTGCTTTCCATCGGATTTGCGCGTTACTTCAATACAATGACCAAAGTGTCTACAGTGTAAGTGACGCGGGCAATGCGTGTCGATCAGATATGTCGAACGCCGGGTGTAATGTCGCTGGAGATGCGCATGTCGCCGAGAAAAGTGACGTACCCTGGCTCTCCTATCTGAGGCCCTCTTGTATAGTGGATATCCAACCCGGTCTTTGGGGTCGTGACCGGGTTACGCGCGGATTTGGGGAGTAGTTTTAGACTCATACGCGTGCGGCAGACCAAAAGACTGCCTTAGAACCGCGTGAGACGCGCGTTATGTCGCCTTTTTCAACACTCCCAAGAAGTGCAGATTTGACTGGATAAACCGTTTAAATCGCGGTAATGCCGAAGGTGGGTGTCTGTATTGAGACAAGCATTGGATACAACACGCGCAGCTAAGAGAAATTCAAGTTGAAGCTCTTCACACCACGCTGTAATGTCCCTCAACTCTAAACAAATTCTCAATTTGAGGAGGAAGCATATCGCCGACAACGTCTCGCTGAGCTATGCGCGCCCGCTGCACATGGTCCGGGGCGAGGGCCAGTATCTCTACGACGCCCAGGGCCAGCGCTACCTCGATCTTGTCAATAACGTTGCTCACCTGGGACATTGCCACCCTCATGTCATTGATGCCGCGTATGATCAGCTCAAGAAGCTGAATACGAATACGCGCTATCTGGATGCTAACCTGGTCGAGTACGCCGAGAAGCTGCTGAAGCATTTCCCACCGCAGCTCTCTGTGGTCTACTTTGTTAACTCAGGATCAGAAGCAAACGACCTAGCCCTCAGACTGGCTCGAGCCGTACGTGATGCACGTCATAAGGTTCATCTCAGAATGAGGGCGGAGGCGGAGGCCGAGCGCGCTAGGGAGCGTAAGGAACGCGGCCAGGAGCGGAGGCGGATGCAAGCAAGCGCGCTCGGCGTACAGATGGGGAATATGGTTAGTGAAGTAGGTCGGCTAAGTCATGAACAGATTGACGAAAGCCCAGTTCCGAGAGGTCAAGGACCCAGTGTGACGACTGCAGAGACCGCAGGAGCCACTCGAAATTTTGCACCGACAGCAGCAGCTTCATCCAATGACGATCTTTTCATGCTGTACCAGGAGTTAGTTGCAGCGCCGACCTCGTCGGGCGGTCGAGGCCTCGGGCTCGACGCATTCGAGGGCGATGACCACTTAGGGTCAAGCGGTCGAACCGAGCCTGCCTGTGATCACTGCCAAAGATCAAACATTATTTGCCTTGATCACGCTTACCACGGGCATACTCAAGCCTGCATTGAGGTTTCACCGTATAAATTCAACGGTCGCGGAGGAGGTGGACGAAAACCCTACATCTACGTTGCCCGCTGTCCTGACATTTTCCGCGCACGGCTCGAACTGGCAGCATGTCCTGCAGACCTCGCTAACACCAAAATTGACGAAGGCAAGCTAGCTGAAGAATTTGCTTCAGACATCGATCGGCTAGCGGAGGAGATGTACCACGACCACCAAGCTCTCTCGAAGGCCAAGATCAGGCAGCTTGAGTCGTCGGGTTCAGGTGACCTGGACGCGCTGCTTCAACCTGTTGTGAGACCACCGGAGGCTCTAGACGGCCGCCAGGAAGGTAGAATTCCTGATCCTTCGGAAGAATCTCAGCAGGATACGGCCCCTTCGCCTAAATGCTGCAAGCAGTGTTGTCCTGGATGCTGTGGTCGTCCCGTCGCATTTATCGCTGAATCCGCGCCAGGATGTGCTGGCCAGATCATCCTGCCCAGGGGATACCTCAGTGCGGCGTACAAGCGTGCCCGACAGCTAGGTGCAGTGTGCATTGCAGATGAAGTTCAGATTGGATTTGGCCGCGTGGGCACCGCGATGTGGGGTTTCCAGACTCAGCCTGATACCGAAGGGGCGAATGAGTTTCTTCAGCTTGAGGAGATTCCAACAGATGACGTCCCGCTATCGGTGGACGAATCAGATGATGTCCCGGCTAATGAGGCTGCGCAACTGCCTGCATATGTTGTCCCGGACATCGTCACCATGGGAAAACCCACGGGAAACGGCTGGCCGCTGGGCATTGTAGTCACAACAAAAAGAATTGCCAAGGCCTTTAGCAATACGGGTATGGAGTACTTTAACACGTTTGGCGGAAACACTGCGAGTGTTCGTGTAGGCAAGGCCGTACTTGAGGTTATTGAGAGGGAACACTTACAAGACCACGCACACCGCGTTGGAACCTACCTTCTTGAGTCTCTCAAGAGGCAGATCGTGCCCAAGCATGGATATGTAGTGGCAGACGTTCGAGGACTAGGTCTGTATGTTGGCATCGAATTGATTCGCTGGAGTCCGTGTAGACCAGATGAACCTCTGACCCACATGGGCGGTTTATCCCACCAGCTATCTCACCCTCAACTCCAAGACTCGGCGACGCAGAAGCCTACCATGACGTGGGAACCTGCTGCTGAGGAGACCAGCTGGGTAGCAAATGAGTTGGTTGAACGGCATCGAATCCTGATCAGCACAGACGGACCAGACCACAATGTGCTCAAAATCAAGCCACCGATGTGCATCACGATCGAAGACATGGACTATTTCGTCAATGCGCTAGACCAGGTGCTAAGCCGGCTTCCAGACGAGTTTGCCTGGGCTCGAGCGTTCCTGAGCCAGATGACTCCCGCCAAGGAGAATGCAGCCCGATTGAAGGGCAGCCAGCTATGAAATATCACGTAATAAATGTAGACAGCTCGATACTGATGGTTTTCATGTCTTTGTGCTGTTGTTGGTGAAATTCCACGGCTGCCCCACACCAGACCCATGGAACCCTAGTTATGCCAACAGGTCCACTCCCCTCTCGAAAAGTCGAAATTTCGGAATTTTACACGTTTCCTCCACATCTCCAGTACTATCATATCTCGGGTCCGGGTGTAGATCTCGCATTGTGAATTTAAGATTCTCGTGCAGTCTACTCCATAATTACGTATTCAAGTCGTGGATCCGCACCAATCCTCACCATGCAGTGCAAAAAGAGCACTGCATGTGTCGACCACGCCCTAGATGCGAGGATTGTCAAGCGGGTGCACCAGTTTGGCCCTAATGCCAATAGCCATCGCGTAGATATCTTTTACGTACCTTCCAGTGGTGCCATAAGCGATGTTCCATCGGTTTCCACCGACAAAGTTGCGAGGAAAAAGCGTACTATCGTCTTCATTGGTGGCGGTGGCTGGCAGGGATTCGACAGATTACATGATCACGAGCCGATCGCCCGCAAGTTGCTAAAGACCCGTGTGCCTAGCGCAACGGGACATCCCGACACAGTGGTAGACAACGGGCAGGAACGCGAAAGACGTGTGTTAGATGACGCAGTTGTCGTTGTTCTGCACCATCGAGCCGCAAAGCTTGATTCGCTGTGGTTGCTCATTGTTGCCTCAATCGCTGCTCTAACACCGTGTGTCATCGTTTGGTCCACATACCTCGCGCTTTCATATGGCGTCTACCCCGCAATTGCACTACTTGCATGGGTTCTGCGCGCGATTCTCAGTGCCCTATTCCCACTCGAGCTTGCGGGTCTCACTTTGCTTGCCGACAAGACATATTCCGTGGGAATTGCATTGCACAATGCCACGCTCACTGTTTTGGGTGTGTATGGCGACACAGTTCGCGGAGTTTGGAATTGGGCAAAATTCTTTCACGCATCCATAGCTCCTATTGCACCTGAATGGCTTTCCTGGCCGATTATGATCGGAAGCATAGTCCTCACGATCTACTTACTGAGAAGCCTGTTCACACGCGCTTGGCACCTTGGCAGCTCAGGGACCGATCCGAAATGTGGATCCCGACTCGCGGTGCCTGGCCTCGTCCTAGATATTGCGGGAGGACTCCGTGCGCTGCAGGATATCCTCCCATTATATGATGCTGATCCGTACGAGATGATGTTAATAGGTAATTCGTCGGGAGCTCATCTCGCGGCCCAAGTCGCATTTGATCCGAGATGGTTGCGTATGGCCGGAGTCCACCCTATCCTCAACACCCAATTGCATCCATACCTGTCTCCAAGGCCACCACGTCCGCTTATTTCCCATCTCGTACTCATTTCACCGCCAACGCATTTCAGCGCGTTACCCTGGTGGTATCGTGCAGTGTTCGCTGCAGTCTTTGGGTCCCTGGCAGCGCTCCGTGACGCTTCTCCCAACCTTTACCTCAAACCTCCATTCCGTGGTCCAGTACAGACCTTTGGCACGTCGAAACCCGTACGTGAAAGGACCGCACGCCCCTCAGTCTGGACGATTGCGAAGGAGGTTGTCGCGATTCTATTTTCTCCAACGATCTCGTCTCCTCATATCTCGGACGGTATCCGATCCCTTGAAGTGACAAAGGAGACATCTGACAAACCGGAGTCGATTTTAAAACCAACAATGCAGACGTTACGTAATGCTGCCCAGACTGCCAAATCACTAGTGTTCGAAACAAGCGCCCAAGCGCTGCTAGCGAATCTTGGCCTCGCATTTAATAGGACTCAGACCGAGCCACCGAGTGAACAGTCGTCTTTGGCCTCATCACCAGTGCAATCGAGTTATCCTCCCACGGCTTCCGAGGGTGAGTTACCATCGAGGTCATGTCCTGGCAGCAGCAGCAGCCAGATCAGCCCTGATACTGATGCATCGAAGAACAGACATGAAGGCCCAGAAACAGACGTAGATGATGAGGCCATCATTCCACCTCTGAATCCGCCTACGATTGACTTTGGCGAGCATTCTGAACGTGAAAGGCGCGCACGACCAAGTTGTCCTCGGAGTCCTAAGTTCAAGAGTACCGTATACCACAGTCCAGTGCATCGTCTTTTCTGCGAACCTATCACCCAACCGACAGAACTACCAGTGCTAAATTCATCAATTCCCACAGAGCACTTTAAGATCAAATCGAAAGAACGATTGCCTGTGGAGAATGCAGTGACTACGACTCCTGCCAAGAAAACTGCCCGCAGCGTTTCTTCTGGAACCACAGCCAGCGGGTTCGCGCGCTATAGCCTGTCCACCTCCTTACCATCGGACTCCCCATCAGTATCCAGTAGTCCGAGCAGTCCTGATAGCCCCACGAGCGATCAACCTCTGGAAAGTCCCGCCCTTAACCAGCGTTTCTCTGAAGCCTCATCGACACTACGAACGAGTCGCTCTGGCGAAAGCCTCATTTCCAACGTACCAACATCCGTCGACTCCTATTACATCGATCGTGATGGTGAGCTCGATGACTCGCACAGTATCTTGAGTCCGATCTATCGCTCAGGCTTTACCGCAAGTCGTATCCTCCTCACGAACAACCTCCCGCCCTCACACGAGCTTCCGATCAAGCTTAAAACGGTTCCAGAACACGTCATTTCCGCGAAAAGGCGTCACATTAAAGAGAAGCCAGGTGAGTCAAAGATTGAAGGGCTTCGCCGTCGGCGTGGCGGAGACGCAGCCGTGAATGATAGCTCCGCGGAGGACACTGACGAGGAAAATGAAGATGATGACAAGTATGACGTAACTTCAATTAACTCGAAGAATGGTCGAGCACACCAGAAATCGACCGATGAACACATCTGTACCTGCACAAGCCTTTGGTTCCAACCTGTAAGCTTACCTCGTGTTGCCATTGTGACAGCATCGTTTGAGCTGCCCCTGTTTCAGCGAATGGCAGACTGTCTCTTCAACGACCTCTATGAGCTGATCCTCTCTGCATCCTCCTCCGATCCCTTGCCCTTGGCTAATCTCGTGCTTCGGGAGGAGGACCGGGGCCAGATGGATGCCACAACAGGCGAATCAGGTGCCGAACTTCCACTACCTCTACCCACTCACCCATTCGACACAATCCTCACGCGGCCGTCTTTACTGGCGCATCGAGTTCATGACAACGGAACAGGGTCCAAGCCAAGCGAAAGGCACGATGCTGTCGCCCCCAAAGCCCCAGATCCCGCATCAGCTGCATTTGTTGCAGCTGCTAGCGCGGCTGCGGCGGCAGCGCCGGTCGCATTAGCCGCAGGCTCGCTTGCCGGCTCGCTCTGCGCACGTTGCGGCGCTCCAGTCATCGTTCGCTCACATCTCCATCGCTCGCATCATTTTAACGCTGTCCCTGAGTTCGCTAATTCAGAGTTTACAAACATTCTCAAGCTTTGGCCAGACTTCCTACGAGGTCCACTCACGACTAATGAGACGGATCCTTACCGTGATGTCCTGCACCTACCACGCCCACTTGGTCAGAGCCTCATCCAAAGTCCCAGCAACGACCCGAGCGCACCAACCACATTTGATTTTGCATCAGGGTTACTTGCATCTGATCCGAACATTCCTTTCGTCATGCCGTCACCAGAGCGCCGACGAACGTTGACTGATGCCACTCAACCGCTTAGTCCTACTACCAATGACCTAGCGGCACTCCGAAGAGATAGCATAAGGCTACTCAAGGGATCCTCAGGATTCCTCAACCATCTGGGTAGGCGTCCCTCACACGTCTTCCGATCTCCCATTACTGAGTCACATCCTGTGTTGATTCCTAGAAAGCCTAGCCTTCTGCTTCCATTTGAAAAGGGCAAAGCTGCAGAGCCCCTCATTCTTGATCAGACGGAGTCCGTAACTTCGAGCAACTCTGTGGACATTCGCAAGGATGCTCAGGGCGCTAGCGCAGGGTGGACACACGTGCCGGTATCCCATCCCATGCATCCAATGGATTCGGCAATGCTTTCGATGGGATTCATGATTGTTTTGAAGCTAGACCTGTCACCTCCCAAGGGCCAGGTCCTACAGGCGAACCTTATGACTCTTGACAGTCAATTCCCACTCAGATTGCCTGCGATTGCGTCAAACTCTTACAGCACAGGGCTTAGCACACTTCGGAATGAGATTCATAAGACAGTGTCCACTCCAGATGCATCTGTCTTCCGTTCTGTGCCTGTCCGCATCGGTACTCGTCACTACTGGGTAGTCACTGTGGCGGATGCCTTCTCAGTCAGGGACCATGTTACCACGTGGCGATTTGCGCTGCGATTTGATAAGGCACTTGCGAAAGCCGAGGCCGAAGAGTGGCGTGAGTGGCAACAGTATCAAGCTGCTCACATGCATTCTAATGGTGCCGACTCTCAAGATTCCTTTGCGAGCGACAAAGAGAAGAGTACGCGTAGCGAGACACTACCATATGCATGTATCCTATCGCGACTTGAGTATTCGTTAGCCTTCGGCAAGCTTGATGAGGGCTATTCTCGTCAAGCAGAGGATCTAACACAGTTCGAGTTTTCTGGAGATTGGCGAAGCGCAACGAAAGAAGAATTGCGTAGGCTCCATCGAATTCGACGAGCCCGTGTTGCTGAGGTACATGCCAGTAGCCTGCACGATCCGTCTCGCTTCCTTGAAATTACCGACTCAAGCGCAAATGGTACTCGCGTCAAGAAAATTCACCACACAGAGGATGCAGACGAATGCCTCGCAGTTGTGCAGGCCCCAAGTCTCACCCCCACCGTTCAGGAACTTTTGGCTGCATCCGAAGCCGTCGTTTCGCGTGCCAGACATCGGCCATTGCCTGGGGAGCGGCCGCTGTGGCGCGTCATCCAGCTTGTAGGTCTTCCTGAGTTTTTGCCAAGCGAGCCAAAGGACCTGCTCTGTACAAGTTATCCTACACGAACGTCCTTGCTTGTTACGGCAGACCATTGCATGGGTGATGGAACCTTCATCATGGGGTGCTTGTCTCCGATCATTTCGTTGCCTCTTCATGACGATGATAAACCTCAACAGAATACGAAGGGGCTTGAACATTCTTCACCACCGACAGATGAACACAAAGTGCTCGTTGAAACGATCAACCACGGCGATAAGGCCCAAATTCCGCTCCTATTACAGCTCTGGTCAACTTGTATTGTCGGACCGATCGCCTCCGCGTGCGATCTAGTCTACACAATTTTAGCTTGTGCAAACGGGCAGCGGCTGCGAAATCCACTACTCACTTGGCTCCAAGTTGAACGAGATCTGTGGGTAGACACTCGCGCGCGTTTCATGTCCCCGACTTATCATTTGCGGTTGGTTCCCACGGAAGCCGACACCACACAAGGGGCGAACCAGATGAAGCCCCTTCGAAGTCAGGACCCTCCTCCCTTGACAACTAAACTGGGAAGAGCTTTGGCATCTGCTGCGCTTCAGATGGGATCGTGGGCACCTCTCTTGCCACTCGGTTTCACCCTCAAGGAATCGGACCAGATGACGGGGGAACTCGTCGCAAGCAATGAACCCAAGTCAGGAACACCTGTGGAGGTCTTGTACACTCAAAGCGAAGCTCTTTTCTCTGACAGTTCGTACCTTACCGGTTGCTTGACACTGATGCATACCCCTGACTCGGATTACCAGGCGTTGTTCCGAGGTACAGAGACAAACTTTATAGGCCTGTCTCCGATTGCACTTGCCGACCCGCGCTTGAAAATCATCCGAAAGAACCTGGGTGCAACAATTAACGATATCATAGTTACAGCTATTACAATTGTTTTGTACCGATACAAGCTTCGGGCGACCGGAGAATCCACAAAGTCACCCTCTGATAGCCTAGATCAAATTGTCGAAACCTTACAAAGCGCACAGAAGCGTGCCCAGCTGCAACGTGCAGTCGGTATTAGCATTCCAGTGATGTTTGGCCATCCACCGCCGGCGTCCGTTAAGAATGCAGCACGCGAGTATCAGCACCTCTTCCTGGATAAGAGTGCGAGTACGCTTGAAGGGCAAGCCATGGTGCTCGACGTCATCTTAAGTAACAGCAAGACATCTCATCTCCAATCTGCCCAGCAGCTGAACAGTCATTGTGGCAATCGCATCTCAATGCTTCCCGTGTCCATACCGTTTGAAGATACCTCATCTCTGACGAACTTAGCGCTTTCAATCATGACTGCAGTTAAAAAGCGTGTCTCCGCGGCGAAACGCAACTTTGAGCCCTGGGGCCGCTACATTGTGTCGTTACTTCCGCTCTACATTATGAGTCCGGCAGTAACACGGGCTATTGTCACGTTCTTGAATTGTACAAGCATCGCAGGAGTGAGCAACTTCAGAGGTTTAAGCGAATTACAGCGCGTTCAGAACATGCAGCGAGCTCTCCGTGCTCGCCGCCTCGAGCTGAAGCGATTGGCAGAGAAAGATCCCACTGCACCCGAAGTTCCTCGCTTGCTGCTCGAGCACTGGAAGGACATGGATGATGACGGCTTCTTGCCAGGTGAGGTGCGACCGATTAGCTTTACTCTTGAGAGAGCCTACAATTGGGGATTGTATAGATATGTTCCATTTTTGATCGGGGCCACAACTGTAGGTGATTACATTTACATCTCTATCTCCCATTTCGTTGGCTGTCCATGGGAAGAGGTTTCCCATACCAGTCGTGCATTTACAACTCCAGCGAAAGAGACGTTTGACAAGGACTTTAACGATGTCCTCAACTGTCTTGCTGAGTTCGCAACGTCTAAAGCTGGGAAGTGAGCGTGCCCCAATTCTCCGCTTCATATACATTAAGCTTTATCCATGGTCTTTATTCGGTTCATAGGTTACTGAAAGAGACTATATACATAAGATATGGTGTTAGACTAGCATTGAATACAATAGTCCGAAAGGGTACCCGCTTTTCGCGAATGGTCTTTGACCAGCAGTCAGAGAAAGTTCATACGAAAGCTAGGAACGATAACGTTAGTATACAATCCATTTTGATTGCTCATTCTAGACGAACTTATCACTATTACATACAAGTAGAGTTACCCCGGATGGGATTAGATTAGGGTATCCAGCGGGCAACGTGAGTGAACTAGTTGCGAATGACAATTAGGGCTTATCAGGGTTGGGCCCATTTGAGGCACCTTGTGCAGTATCATGCTTTTGCTGTCGAGCCTCACTAGCCGAGATTGATTGCATCATCTGTTCTGCTGTCATCATGGGTGTTGATCCACCTCCAGCTGTCCAGTTGCCTGAAAGCTTACGCTCAAGCTGTTCTTGCATGCGGAGCTTTGCATCGGCTTCCTCGAGTTTGCGCACCTTCTCAGCGAAGGCAACCTTGTCTTGCTCGTATTTGATAATTTCCTCGGGAGTTGGAGGGTAGGATCGGGTGTAACGCAGCCAACTGCTCCAGAGCATATGTAACTTAGCAGGATCAGGGGTGTCATCCTTGTACTCGACCATACGTCTTGGACGCTCCGACCCGTTGTCATACAGATAATATTTGTTGCCATCGAAGTCCTCTCCCACCTAAACGAATGTTGTTACCGTATCAGTCATAGCAGGGGAAGCGATACATGAGCATATTAGTTGGAACCAGTGAAAGGCGATCGGATTTTCATCTTGACGGCGATCGTTGAGTTGGGTCAGATGTAGACTGTGGTTCCCAGGGCGTAGTGATGTCGAGAGGAAGCAGTTATACCCAACTGATATATTGCACATCCAACCACGCAATGCCGTGTGTGAAGATCGCACTGCCATCGCCAGACAGAGGCCCTGACTCTGACGCCGACCCTTCTAGATCTGGGGCTACGAAGAGTACACCAGCAGTTCTGATCTACGTACAAATGTGCGACGGGCCAAGAAGTCCTTGAGCGACTGGAAGAAGCCCATGCTCCTCACCGGTGGTGCCAAAGCCGCCGAAAAACGCCCCGACGGGAGTGAGGTTGACTGAGGCAGTCTTATCGAGTACTTTGCGGCTTTAGCGCAGGCTTGGACGACACGTCGATTGAACATATAACTATAGAGCTAGGTTAAGGTATCATGACATCAAATTTATAAGCGTCTACATTACGACCCTACCTGCATTTCGGATACCCTAGTGATGAAAAAAATTCGTTTTTCCCGGGACGAATATCCTGTGTTTTGCTCGCGATTTCGCGCGCGAATCCACTAGCAAACAAATCAAAACGGCTTGCACTCACACTTATCGTCGTGTGAGCCTATTCATACGATGCAAGGCCCTATGAGAGGTCCCGATCCCGAGGGCTATGGAGGTTTCGGAGCGCCCGTTCCTGCGCTTTCGAGAACGCAGCTCAGGGCGATTGACGAGTTGACGAGTCTGGAGACGGCAATGATCCGTACTGGCTACTCACGAATCATCTCCGCGGCGGAATTCAAAGCGGCATATCGAAACTTCGCAAACAACCTCACCTACACAACGACCGCAGAGGACCTCAAGAACGAGAGTGACCTGTCGTGCAGCGATATCACGGTGGAGAACTCAACGATTGTCATTGAGCGTGCCATTCAAGAGGAAATACGTCGGCACGCTGCCGCGATTCGCCGTGCGGCGACAGACACCTCCTTCGATCTGAGAGAGGTCTCTGGATTTGGAGATTCCATTCCAAGTTTCGAAGAACTTGAGGAGCCTGTTCGCGATCTCAAGACGCATCGACTTGATACGCTCCTGGGCAAGTATCTTAGCCGCACGCTTAATCGAATATCCCACAGCACGATCCTTCAGCGAATCGTGTTCTTGGCAAAGCACGCGACTCCGACTTCGTTTGAGCGAGTGATCGGCAGTAGGAGCCAAGCAAACGATCCCAGGCGAAGGGATGCAAGTCGCAGCGCGACGAGTCAAGCATTGGCCCATGGAACGGATGAAACTCACGCTGATGAAGTCAAGACCACACGTGTGGAGGCTGCTTTTTCAAGAGATGGAGAAAGTAGTAGTAGTAGTAGTAGTAGCGGCAGCAACCCCGCTAATCAGGAGAGCAATGACAACGACAAGGGTCAAACAGGGGAACATGCAGAGTCCGCGGAAACCCCAGAAGCAGCGGTGAGTCGGCGGCGTAGTTCTAGGTTGGCAGAGAAGGCGGAACGGATGGCTGCACAGAAGGCCGAACATCGGAGAGGGAAGAAATCCACTACGTCTCAAAGCATAGATGGATATGGTGCAGAATACGAAGTGGAAGAGGCTGGCAACATGGATGATGAGAAATACCAACTCAAAGCTGACCAGGTCCTACTGCGGGTTGCGATCTATGATCCTCTGACACAGTCCAAGTCTCAGGAGTTCTTGGTTCTAGACGACCAACCATTAACTGCACTTCGCGACGCGATTGTGTGCGCTGCAGACGACATTGATCGACTCGATTGGACTACACAGCAGTTCCGTGAGGGATGCAAGGTTCATGGGGGCGGATGCCAATGCGGCGCAACGGAGCCTCCCAAAGAGGTTGATTATCGACGACTGCTGAATCCTCGACCCAGGGCATGTGACCTGCCCACTCCAAGCGGTTTCTTTTTCATCGAGGACTGCTTCTACGACGACATGCGATCGAAGAATGCCATTCGTTACAGCGATCCGATAGTAGACTGGTTATGTCAGACGCGAGGGAATCAGCCTCTGCGATCACTTACGATCGAACAAACAACGGCTCCGCCAAAAGCATCGCAACGATCGAATGTGCAGGGCTCGCCTGATGCTCCCAGATTCTGTGAGGCTACATTAGCGCCGGCGACACAGGCCGAGATGGAAACAACATCGTTCGGTGACCTGCGCATTAGGCTTGGTTCTCACTATCTCTATCAGCACCAAGGTAATTGCACTCACGTTCTTATCTTTACTGAAATGCGGTGTATCGCAAAGGGTGATGTGACTGATCGGCGAATGTATCCCCTTGAGGTGTTTTCTCGGCGTGAACGGATCCAGAAGTGCCTCGTTTGCGAGCTGTTCCCCGCTGAATTCGTGCTCTACAATGACAAGCTGTTCGATCAATCCCCGACGTTCGTCTGTGGTCACTGCTATCGTCTGAGTCATGAGGATGTGGATGGAAACTTGCTCTACAACGATTTTCAGGTTTATCGCACGCTGCCCCTGCCAATCAAATTCAAGTCAGTCGCAGACTGGGAGGATACTGGAGCTGCTAAGGCAAGTTCAAGTGGAGGAGCAGCTGGAGCGCGCACTGGAGGCCCTAAGCGCAAGCAAGGTCGTGGTGGTAATCGCACGACTGGACCAGAGAATGAGGATGAAAGAGAAGATGACAACGAAGAGGCAGAGGAGGCCGTGACTTCAGACGATGATGAGTCAGATTTCGACCAACCACTCTCACGTCTACGGAGGTGAGGATGTACAGCAAGCTGCATACACATGACATTACAGTTAAGGAATGTTTGAATTTATTTTAAACTACCTGTTACAGATATAAGGTTCGTGGATGTGCTACTCCATAAGCCATTGACAATCAACGCATGCGAAACGTATTCATCAGAGCTTACTTCACGAATCGCCTGAAGATAATCACAATGATGGCCAAAACAATAAGGAGAAGAACGAGAAGGTACTGAGGCTTGGCAGCTGCGTACAAGTTCAACAGGTGAATCAAGTACAGAATGTTGGTCTTCATCGTAAGCTTGGACTCACCCAGTTCACGGTCCTTGAAAACAATGGGAATTTCCTTGATGCGGGTGCACTTGCATCGCACCATAAGCTCGAGGCCGATCTTGTAGCCAAGTGGATTGAGCACTTCGGCGCGGTTCAAGGTCGACTTGCGCAAGGAGAAGAAACCCGACATGGGGTCCGAGCACTTGACCAAGGGAGAGGCAGCCAGCGTGGCACCCCATGAAAGAAGCTTCCGGTGCAGGCTCCATCCTTCAATGCCACCACCGCCAACGTGTCGGCTACCCACGGTGAAGTCAGCGGTATTTGCGATGATGGGCCCAACGAGCGCAGGAAGGTACTTCGGGTCGTGCTGGAGATCTGCATCCATGCAGACTAGGACCTCATGCGAGGCCTCCTTGAAACCTCGAAGCACGGCCGAGGACAGACCACGTTCGGTTGTGCGGACAATGATGCGGACGTCGTACTTAGCGTCCTGCAGCTTCTTCACCTCTTCCACTGAGCCATCTTGCGAGTTGTCGTCGACGAAGATCACCTCGGGCACAATGTTGTGTGGCTTGAGTTCTATACATGGCGGGTCAACGGAAGGGAGTCTCTCAGTAAGTTGCACGAGCATTCCATAGCTTTCTCACTAAGCTATCCACTCGCTCACTCACTAACTCACTCACTCGCTCGCGCGGTATGTTCACTCATTTATCCTGCTTTGGTTCAGTCAGCCAGGTCTCGGGTCAGTCTGACGAAGGATCTGGCGCTTGAACAGAAGCACCTCCCACCCGGATCTGCGGAGATTACGACTCTTCTCAACGGTGCACGTACCCTGGAAGATGCGCTTCGTAAGGATCGGGATGTTGTCACGCTCCTTATACGTAGGCACGACAATCGAGATTTTCGTGAAGTTTCCGGACGCTCCTGCGCGCGACGTCATGGGGTGGGACCTAGAATCGTGGGGGGCATTCAATTGAAGACAGTAGGGTCGAGTGAGTTGCATGGTTTAAATCAACACGCAGACACCCAACACGCGATATTTCAACTTGGAAAAACAGTGCATCGACCTCGGTTTCAACCTTGCTTCGAGTCAGGTTTGCTGTGCTCTTTCACAACGCTCCGCAGATCAGCACACTTATAATCCAGGATATATACTACAGAATACAAGTCTTCGTGTGTTAGCACCCATTTCATCCACGTACCTAGGACACTGCTCCTGCAATTCCAGCGGAAATGAAACTGCGACCATAAGATTCAGCGCCACGAGCAGCGCTGCAAGCGCTGTTGCACACGAGAGCCTCAGGAATCGCATGGAGTGCTATTCAAGCGTGACTGAGCGATCGAATGTGCTTGGTCCCCGCGGCGTACCGCGCTAGTTGCTCGACAAAGCGCACAAGGTCGATTCGACGCCGCGAGCGCGCCCGGCAGGCTGCGACGTGTGGGTTGGTGCAGTATATTGAGGAGGCCTGGCTAGTGGGCGTGAGGGTCCATGTTGATGCACCAATTATATCCGATGCTCTCGTCCGGCACGCGGAGATACAGCCAAAAAACTATCTTGGAAATCAGTCGAAGGTGCGACTGGAAACAACTTGTGTACATCGCACTCGGGCCAGTGTGGAGTTGAAGAAACGATAGATACCAATCTACACCCGGGCCTTAAGCATGAAGACAGCGTTAAGCGGGCTCTTTCGGATCGGGAAGGCCCGTATTGGAGGGGCCGCCACGGTACTGGGGCGCACCCAGAGTGGCTCAAGTATATGCAACGCGATGCGATTTAATACCCAGCATGGCATCCGAGCACTAAGCACGCAGCCGAGCAACATTCCGCCCTACCAGTGGAGACCAGACTCGCCAGTGGACTCAGCTCAGCATAGCATCCTGAACAGTGTACCCAAGCTGAGTGGGCTTCCGAGACAGATCGTGCATCGTGTCCTTCCGGGTCATGAGGCGACGATGAACCTGCTGCGGTGGATCAAGGCGCATGGTGGATACGTCCATCCTGGTCTATGGATCGGAAATCTTGCATACTGGCCATCCGCAACGCCTGCGCAGCTCACAAGCGGACAGAGCATTCATGACATCGCAGTCACTCCAACGATTCTTAACTCGCGCGATGACGGCAATTGGGGTATCCGCGCAGTCGTCCCCATCCCGGAGGGTGAGCAGGTCATTGCTTACTCGCACGACTTGTGCTTGACACCGTATGTTCAGCCCGAGAAGGACCAAGGCCGAATGACTCCTCAACGAGCGGGTATCTATCAATCTCTAGCGCTGATCATGTCGACACTGCCCCAGACGAGCTGGCAGGTCCGACTTGGTGTGCGCCTACTTTCAGAGCGTGCCTCAGATGATAGCTTCTACCGCGCATACATCGACGCACTACCAGGTATTTTCCCCACCCATCCTCTCTTCTTTGCGGAGAAGGCAGTTAATGCACTTCAGAACCAGACTACCAAAGATCAGTTGAGCAGTTTGGCGCGCGTGCTCCATACTTTGGCGAAAAGATTCCAGGACCCAAGTGTGTACTCGCAAACTGACCAGGATGAACAGACGCGGCAGCAACAACAACAGCAAGCGAATCATTGGAATCCACTCCGCCGAGCGAGGCATGTCGCGTTTAATGGCTATGATGTTGGCGTTGCAGATTTGGCATGGGCGGTCGCTGCTGTGAGTTCCCGTGCCTTTAACACTCCAGTTCCTGTTGTAACATTCTCTGATGCACAGGTCGGGATTGGCTCGGAATCGCAACGAGAATCGGAGGCCTTCTCGGCCCATAAGGCCCTGTTACCTCTAATCGATATCTGCAATCATTCGTACACGCCCAACTGCAAAGTAATCTTCAGAAAGATTCGACAATCGGACGCATCGTCGTCCGAGAAGCATCAGTATCAGGTTGTTCTGCGAGCGCTTCGACCGATCGCTGCAGGCGAGGAGCTTACTATCAGCTATTTCGAGCCTGACGGACGGGTGCTCCGTGCTGCTGAGCAAGCCGCAAATGCTGATCCACAGGCTGCGGAGTCAAAGGAGTTTCATGAGGCACGCCTGACCAAGCGAACCTACAATATGCTGCTGGAGTGGGACCGTAAGACCACTAATCCTACGCTCGGCCCACCCTCGCTTCCGTTTTATTTCGCGGAGGCGTTCACACGGGCTCGCACAAGAGCCCTTGGGATGTCTTCACCCTCACTTCAACCTTGGGAACACCCAGCATCAAACAGTGCCTTGTTCCTCCCAGCACTATACGGGTACTCAGGTGATGTGGACGGATCCAAGTCAGGCCGAGTCTCTAACGATGATATCTTGCTCAACTTTGGTTTCGTTCCAGAATTCAATCCAGACGATTCTGTTTATATCCCAGTGAGCGACGACTTCTTGGAGCATTCCCTTCAAATCGCAAGCGAGCTGCCGTCACTGCTAGCTAAGGCGAAAGATCCGCAAAACCCGAAGAGAGAAGACACCGACCAAGCGAGAGTCACATTCCCGGTGATTCCTCAATTTAAACAGTTGCTTCCAGCGCAACTTTCGCTACTCGATCTTGTTCGAAACTCCGCGCCTCCATCTGCGTTCTATGTTACATGGAATGGGCCATCTCTATGGCTTCTAGCGCTTCTCAGGATTGCTACATCTGGCGCACACGTGCCCTCAGCGTATACACAGTTCTATTCAGCCGCCGATCTCGCAGCTCTTGAGAAGTCGCTCCCTGACCCAAGTGATGATAGTGAACCCTTTGCACCTTCTCCTTTGGCCATATCTCAATCGTTTGAGCTTGTGAGAAGTCGTCTTGGTGATCACCTCGAATTAAGCAAGCAGTTGGCTCTGATTGGGCAGCGATCCCCACTGATTTATGCATCTGCAGGCCGACCTGCGTCGGAGGCGGGGGACGAATACGATCCTCTTACCGCGCAGGATATTGTTAAGGCCTGGGGTACTCCCGCTATCTCTCATGTTGCTAATCATGCGAACGGGCTAACAAATCAAGAGCTTCCAGCGACCCTACTCCTCTTTGCGCAGCTCAGCCTGATGAGTTCGGGATCACCAACGACAATTTCCCAGGACAAAACATCGCTAGAAGAGGCGCTCAAACAAGGAGATGCAGCTACCGCCACTGCGATTCGCTTCGCGATTTCCAAGAAGTTGCTGATGTCTTTCGCCTTTAGGACCGTGGCTGACAGACTCGGCTCTGGTATCCAGAACTTCCCCATTTTCAAGCGTATGGATTAATTCGCCTTGGAAGCTATGACAGTATGATAGAATATAACACAATGGATAACAGTAAGCAATTGCTTTTATTGTACAAACGTAGATGCTGGAACCTAAGAAGCTAGTTACGCGAAAGCTTACATTGTGAGTGACGCACAGTGTTCAATGGCGAAATACAACTTCTCTCGCATGATTTCAAGTGTCGGATAGTTGGGGAGGTTGACATTGAAGAAACACGTTTCGCTCGTGGGTAAGGGCAGAAGTCTGGAGTCATATCCAGCACCCTCAGGGTCACTAGTTTTCGCACGGTTTAGGACATCTTCGTCGATATCGAGAATATTGAGTTGCATTCGATATGCCTGGGCGTTGCTCTCGGTATCTGCTGGAAGCCGGCTTCGAGCCCATGCAAAGCGAAGGAACTTGGCCCGTTGGGTTTGATTCATTTCTTCCATCACCTGCCAGAAGAAACGCACAGCAGGTGGCTCTGAGCTGGGTGCTTCGTTATTAGAGACGTTACCACTAGTTGGCATCCTAATGACTGTGATACGCCTCAGCAAGCTAATATCGATCTCGGGCGCACCACATACGCGATCACGCAGCTCATGCTTATCAAGGAGGCGGAGAGCGAGGGCCGGGACAATCGAGAGCAAGCCTGCTCGCATAGATCGCAGCTGTAACCAACACTCGGTGACTTTTGAGCGCTCATGGCATACCGCCCACGCTCTAAATCCTTGAGTGAGGGCGGCATCGCTATTCGAGAAGCATGCTGCAAGGCTACGCAGAGAGCCATAGGGGATCCAATCTTGTTCCGCGGTGAGCGAAGTGTATACACTGCTGAAAGTGAAGTCTTGGGGATCTAGGTGAATTTCTGGGGTATTATCACACTTGTCAGGAGTGTTGGCCGCCCGACTCACAGCGCGCCCATCGCTCTCCCCTTCGGTACGAGGTTGTGTTCGGGCAGGAAGTGGAACTCTACTCCATGCTACCAACTCATCGATGCTGGTCTGAAGATTCCTTGAAGGTACTTCACCATCGGTTGACAAGTCCCGCGATAGGGGAATGCCACCACGAAGTTGCGATTCGACTTCACGCTCAGTCTGCTGAGCAAATGAGGTCGCACCTCCATCCGCCATGTTATTAATCGAGGCAGCGGTTGCATTTACTGATGCCAACTGAGGTGGAAGTATAATGCCACCTGAAACTGGAAGAAATGCTGCCAGCGATCGTGAAGTAGCTGCTTGACGGATAGCGCTTGCTGGATCACTTTGTGAATTCCACGGTGCTGAGGCACTGTCGTCTGAGCTGGCCGAGGAATCCTGTGGCTGGAATGAGTAGATCGCCTCAATTAGGTTGATTCTCTCTGCGCTACGTTCAGTTTGTACCCATGCTTCGGTCGGGAAAATGCCTAGCAAGGCTTCCCACACAGGATCGGCGAATTCGACGTCAAGACAAGAGCGTGATCGTAGGACAAGCCCGATGATTTGTCCAATATGGTAATAAACCGTAAGGTCAAAGTCCGAAACGCGTGCTGGATGAGGCATAAGCGCATTGCGATTGTCTCCGACGTTGCTACCGGCATTGGCTGTGCGAATAAAGAAGCGACCGAGTCCGACTGCACCAGACTCACCGGACGCTGCCGACTGGATCTCACTTGAAACTTCTGCAAGAACTTGTCTGAACATCCCTGGAACACCGATAGCACCTTGCACCTCCGTGCCAGTGAAGCGGCTGGACCACGGGTATTCGCCTGAAGCACATCGTAGGCTGCGGGGATGAGTCACTGCGAGTTGCTGAATCAACTGTGGTAAGGTTGTGAGCATGTTGAATTGCATTGAGCCAGCGCAGAGAGCCAGCGGCCGATGAATGAAACCAGTGAAGTTCTTTAACCGTCTTGTAGGATAGGGCAAGACAAGTGCATTTTGATGTTCATCTTGCGATGCTGCATCTGTCGTGCTAGTTCCAGGGAGCGACACCGCAGAGGTGAGAGCTAGGCGGCCGGTGTCGTCCCCTGCGACTGCATCCAGCTTGTAGAAGGTGAATACGGGTCGTGGGCATGCCCATGCCCTCGTGGCATCTAGACTCAGAATTGCATCAAAGAGCTGGCCTCTGGCTGACCCAGTAAGACCACATCTTGCCATCAGGAGAGGCAGGGAGAGCGTTGCACACGGCTTGCCAAATGCAATAAATTTCCATGGGTGGACGACTCGCGAATAAAGACGTTGTTGGACGACTATAGCACTCGAATGGGCGCGCTCGCCTGGGCAAGGCAGCAGTTCGGGGAACAAACTCATAAACAAGGGGCGGTCAAATGGGAGCGCTGATTCACTAAGAGTGCTTAACGCACGAGCCCAAGGTGTGTCTCCGCCTGTGCCCTGGTCCAGACTGAAACAGGATAAGAACAAGGTATGGGTTGTGGGAACTTGAGTCGGTTTGATACTCGTAAGCGCGCTACCCACGTGTGGAACATTCCATAGAGGAGGCCCAATGAAACCATCTATAATCCGAGATAGGTGACCAACCCGGCTTCCCAAGCATCTGAGGATCGTCCGCATCATGTGAGCCATTGATGACCCAGATTCATCAGCTGCTGGACTCTCATGCTCACATGCCTCTCGTTGTGGCGTCAGGTTTGATAGCGCGGTGGCGAACGCCACAAGAGTCCTTTCGTCCTGAGGTTTCAGTCTCATTTCTTCAGGATGGACATGGGAGATAGAGACACCCGCTAAGGAGAGTACTCGAAGCCAGCGGACATGCACAACAGCAAATTCAAGCAGACGATGTGTGGTGGCACTTAGTTCGTAGACATGACCTTTCACTTCAAAGCGACCAGGATTGCGCTCTAGGAAATTGATGACTGCGAGTGGATCAAGGCCGGTAGAGCGCTGGTATTCGAGTGCACTTGCTGCATCAGATTCAGTGCCAACAGGTGATACATCTGCATTTGATACCGTTGTTACATCTTCTTCGTTAGTTCTGACACCTGCATCCCTCCCTGATTCTTCACCTACAACGGTTTCCTTGTGCTCTAGGAGAGCCTCCAAAGTGTGACTTGATGAAGTGAATGCATTCTGTGTCAGCTGGTTCATTCCTTGGTCTGGGGTAGATTTGAACTCTGAATCAGGGGTGGAGTGATGACTCTCAGCTTGCTCAAGTTCTTGCGCCTCCAGCTCTGAAATGAACTCACGGAAGTGATCACGACTCATGTTCGGGTCGTCTAGCTCCCACGCCTTCTGCAAGCTGTGATATGTTTCGACAGCGATCCGAGCAGCTGCTTCTTCACAAGCTCGCAAGGCTAACGCGTGCAGGGCCAACGTGAGAGGGGGTGAAATTGATGCTTGCAACCAGGCCCTGGACGGTGCACTCCGCGACGTACTCCAGGTAACTAGAACATGAGTGATTGGCGGCAATGCTAATAGAGCGGTGTAGTATAGGGCAGGCGCGTCACGCGCCAGACGAGCTCCTTTTCTATCATGTTGGGGCTGGTCATTGGGCGATCTCTGTCGACATTGGAGGGCGAGTGGTATCAAGGGTTGAATCCAGTCGAGAATTGCTCGATCAATCATTTCGATTGCAAGGGCGCGTGTCGCAAGTGGAAGCACAACCGGCGCACTATCCCTCAGTTGCCAAACAGAAAGATTCGTTTCTACGATCGTGCGTAAGCAGGTCGATTCGAACGTAGACGACGATAATGTAGTGCGCGCAGCAAGCAGAGATTCAACCACAGCAGTTACAGTATCCAGCGCATGTGGGACAAACGGTAAAACCATGAATTCACAAGCCAGCGCGTCTTCCTTCCTCATATTTTCCACGTGGCTAGTTGCATTGCCTGCACAATTATGCGCCTTCTCAGCCTCTTCCTCGGATGGCAAGAGCCGATAGTCGGATGGATTTGCTTCAATGTAACACGGGTTTGGTACCAACATGGGTGCTGGACAGGAGTCACCGGGAGTAATAGTACCAACCAGAATAGTTCGGCCTGGATCTGCATATACGCGAATCGTGAATGTAATCGCATGGGTGAAGTGAGGAATCAGCACTAAGCGATCGATGAAACCTGATCCAGCTACACGGAACGTATTGAATTTCAGGTCATGAGCACCTTGATCCCGGCTTCCTGGCGCTTTGTTAGAATTTTCAAGTTTCTTGGGCCACTTAATGACATGCGAAGAATTCGCTCGCACTGCGATGCGCTCTGCAACTCGTACATGCTGGTGATGCATCGCTGTCGCGAGTAATCGAGCAAAGCCCTTCAAGCAACTTTTCAGGAGCTGTTCAAGCTGTGCCCAGATTACCGTATTGTCATCCGAGCACGGAAGCCCAACGATGCGGTTAAGTGCGCGAGCAACAAAGATCTGTGCAAGAGGCAAGCCAACCGTTGTGAACACGGCTGTTCTCAGGCTCGGGGCGCCAGCGCTTCCACCAGCACCTCCTGCTGCAACCTCTCCACCGGCTGGAAGTGCGATTCCTCCACCCAATCCTGCCATTCCCCGCGAAGTATCCAGCTCGATGCCATACGTTGTTCGGATTGCAAGAGACGCGAAAGTTAAAATCGTAATTATCAACGGATGCGGTGCCGTATTAGGGGAGTCGACTGATTGGCACTCGGAAGGCACATATGGTAAGCAGGCTATTTCCGGCGCAAGACAGGACAATTGGCTTTGTGCTGTCGCAATTGCCCTTTGACACAAAGTGCTCGTGACTGCGCGCGCAGTTCGGGTTGCAGCAGCGAGGAGCCCGGGCAGGCGTTCGGAGAAACGACTCACAAAGGCCCTTGCCGAGAGAGCAGCATCTACTTTTTCGGGAGCACACCCGACATAGGAAACTACACCTGAACTGTGAACTAGTTGATATCTCATGCGAGGGCCTGCGATATTGTATACGTGTTTCTCATTACAGTTCGCGGCATCACTACATTCTTCAGGTGTTGAAGGTGGGGGCGGACCGCTGACTAAAACCTGAGAGATAAGTGTACTCCAGGAATTCCATGGAAGTGTTGCAGTGGAAGTGGAATAAGCATCGGCGCCACCGACTCCAACTCCGGAATTCAACGCTTGCGATGCGAGTGGAACCAATACAGACATAGGAACACGCACCACCAAGGGTTTGTCACCTGAGGAAAGTGATGCACTAGGAGCGAGACTTGCATGTACGAGTGCTTCTCGTATGGCACATGCCGTACTGCGTACCAAGGCGACCTCTTGTGCGGCGACAGCGTAGCAGATCTCATCAAGCTTATCTGAGCCCATGATCAAAGCTTCTGGATGCGGTGGTGCTGCTAGACCAGTTCCAAGCGCATGCGCAGTAGCTCCAGCAGACGAGGTACTAGGGGATGCGGCGACATTGTGGAAGAAGCTCTGTATCAGCAGGCTGCCGGGCAGACCAAGCAGGGCTGACCTGATTGTCGCTTGCGTGGCAATAGTCAGAGCATGAAGTTCCAGGGCTGACGGTAATTTCGGCACTCGAAGCTGCTCAGGTGAGGGAGGGTATGCGGCAATTCTGCACAGGTCTGAGGTAGGGTCTGTATCCAATATGAGGGCTCGCCCTAGTGTTCCTCCAGAAATGGCATGACATTCCAACCCTATGGAAAGCCGGGCGGGATGCGATCGAATAAGCGAAGAGAGGGCTGAAGGTGCTGCCCAACCAGGGAACAAACCTCCTGCATGTGTCAGCGCTAGGTAAGTTCGCGCCACGAGTCGCGCTGCAAGGGAAAGGGGTAATGTTTTGAGCGCAGGAAGCGGGAACGAAGGCGCACCCGGCGATGTTGGACCAGGTGTCCGCGAGGGTGTGCCAACCGACGAATAGGAGAAACTGGCCGAACCCGGTGGTTCGACAATAGTCGCAACCAGAGCGGGTGGCTGGACCTGGGCCGTGGATATTACGGGCGCTAATGAGGTTGCAGGTGAAGGGGGTGGTGCTGGGGAGGTCAGAATACGTAGAATACGGCTGGAATATGGCTGAGGGATCCACTCGCACCACTTAGACTCCCAACCAACATAGCTTACGAGGAGCATTTCGTGGCCCGAGCGAGCTCTCTCTAACCCATCACTATCTTCGGGGTGTCCTTTACGAATTACAATCGCACGAGTTGGAACACCAATAGAATCAAGGCACACAACGACATCACCTACTTGAGGAATCGCACGAAGGCGTCTCCTGAACTTAGGTGCTGCACTTTCACCACATGACAAGTTCACAGGGCTCCAGGCAAGACAGGCGTCGACATCATCGATTGAGGTTCGACTCACATTTCCGATAGGGCAGACTTCCACGTGGTTAGGTCCAAGGCGGTGGTCATGTGTTTCGAAAGCCTTGGTCATCATTAGCCAAGCAACCGGTAGAAGCGCTGCTTCCATTCCAACTGACCAGTATGCTCGCTGATTAGGATCGAGACCTCCGAGCGACCCGCCAATGGTAACAGTTGCACGAGGCTCTTGATGCCCACATCTTGCGGATTCCTCCACATTATTTGCACCACAATTCATACAATGGCTCTTCCGCTCGTTTTGCAGTGCAAATTCGGGATCACATCTCCGACAAGGCGGAGTCCACTTCATTTTCACGGCCCATTCTCTTCGGGCCGCAGGATATGGGCGGAGAGTGGCCAAGTCTATATGGGCCAGAGTGTCATTTGGAGACTCTGTGGCAAAGTAGCGACGCTGAGGACGCGCCGGTGCGATTCCAAGCATGCCGTTGCCTCCACTTCCTGAGGCAGCGAATTCAGCTGCGGAAGCAGCTAGAAATGACGATGCATCTCGCGGAAGAAGGGTCGCTGCGTGGTGGTCACCAATGACGCCTGCAAGTGCCTGCCGCATTGCTTGACCAGCTGCAGCTGATGCTTCGGCAGCGGCCGCGACAATTGCAGATGCTGAGGGTGATTTGGCAACAGGAGAGTTGCTTGCCACATGCTGAGCCGCAGCTTCTGCGGCTGCCTTCGCCTCAGCAAGAGCTTCTGCACCTTCTGCTCCGTCCCAGAGGTGATCCAGATGCCGAACATCCTGAACAAGCTGGAGGCCACCCGCTCCGGCGCCAATACCAAAGCTGCCAGCAGCGCCAATTTCAGTCCACATTTCACCAGCCACTACACCATAGTGGATTCCACAGCTGCTCATGGCGCCAGAATGAATGGCAACGTCAGAACTGGTACACTCTGAAATCGCGTTTGGCAGCCGCGATTCAGGACAAGATCCGCGACCAGATGTAGGCCCCGAGACCTTGCCAATTATCGATAAATAGTAACGTGAAAGCGCTGGAGGAGCGGGCTGGACTGCCGCCGCTTGGCCCGCCCGGGTTGCACCGCTCCCAGCTCCTGCTGCCAACGCTCCCGATGGTGGACCTGGGTGAGAAAGACCTCCGAAAAGAGGTAAGGTTGGGGAGAATGACGTGTCCACGTTGCCATCCTCGCGACTATATCCTCGAAGCGCGCCCTGGCTTAACAACGCAATAGCTAGAAGTCCACCCAAAGCTTCTGCAGGCAACGAAGAAACATATCGTTCTTGTAGATAGTCCGAAACCACTTCAAGAAGATAGGCATCTCGCCCGGCCTCGCCGTATGGTCTGTCGCTGTCAGCGATCGACATCTTGCCGATTGGTCCTGTTTCGGTCTTGTGAAGCGCATCGGACTCATCCTCTCCACATCGCTGAGGCAAGAACCCACTTATTGTGAGTTTGTCGACCCACTTGCTGATCCACTCCAGTGAAGAGAAGCTACTTCGTGCTAATCTGCCATCGATGCGAGATTGATTTTCTCTGTAAGAACGCAGCGTTTCTTTGCTTCCCAGGCTCGCAACTAGGTGCGCCCACCGAATGTTAACCATTAGCTCGTCCAACCCTTCATCAGTAAGATTGGCGCGGCGATCCCTCAGTCGACCAATGTACCGCAGGCGAGCTTGGCGCTGCAGTTGGCTAACAAAACGTGATTGTGAGATGATGTGCTGCGCGGCCACTTTCATAAAGCAATTGGAAATTCGGATTTTGGCCCTTCTTCTCCTTCTCGCCTCTCTTCTTATGTGCAATTCTCTTGCATATCGAGTCAAAAGAACAGATTCATTCGTTGCACTGGTGCTTCGTGACTTCTCACGCTTTGGTTTGCTGACTGGAACACTTGTGACAGAAGTTACGGCATTCTTTGACTCGTCATCGGATGTTGCTGAATCAACATGCTCGGTATCACTTGATGAGGTAGTCGACTCCGTTGAGGACTCATCACCCAGCTGTAGGATGCGCGATATCAAGAAAGCCCAGTGGCTGGGATGCGCTGGGTGTTCATGCGAGCTCGAGAGGCTCGCTAGCACGAGCTGAGCTAGTGCAGGAGCTGGCGACATGCGGCTAGATGCTATAACCGACGCCGAGGTATCAGTCAGCACTGCCCCCAAGGGACTGGAGTCTTCCAATCCTTCAGCGCCACATGCAGCAATGCGTTGCATTGCAGGCAGCAGGATCCTCAGCTCCTCTAGATGGCTACTCAGGGCCCAAAGAAGTGTACGACGGTTCACACACAATCTGAGCGCCTTAGCCTTCTTGTTTGCTGAGTGTGCTGTCTCGTGCGTCCTCAAACGTTCCATGAGCTCGTTTTGAGGAGTTTGCTCACCGAGGCTTCGATACTCCTGATCTGGCTCACGTAGAGACTCCTCCTCACCTACTAGCGAAATTTCTGCATCATCCTCATGCAGCTGTTGGATAGAGAGTTCCTTGAAAACTTGTTCCAGCATGGCGTCCTCTGCAATTCCCACAGAGTTGATGCCGTCAGCGAACTCATCTACGTCAACGATCAAGTCTCGGAAGCCAGAGTGGGTGAGTACCCTGCGCAGAGAGGCTAGTGCAAGTGCGCTGGCAGCTGTCGCACCATCACTGACATAACCGTCGCTATCTGATGAGTCAGTAGAGTCCAGCTTCATGGAGTAACTTGAGGTGTCATGCTCGTGACGAATACGGCTCGCAAGCCGTCCTAAGGTAGATGAGGGATATGCCAATCCGCTTAGAAGTGTCGGTCGACTTGAGACACCTCCACGCTGAATCTCACTAAATAACATCTCTAGTGCTTCATGTACATTTCCGCTGCTGCGAACCAATGCCTCTCTCACAGGCAGTGAGGTATAGCCCATCGAGATAAGCTGCTCAACTGCCGCATAGAGGTGGAAGTGTTCAGGTGGAATCGTATCATCCAGGGCACTAAATGCCAATGGTGGTAGCCAGCCATGGAATCCTACATCCATGTTGCCCAATTGCGGCGATATCGAGTATGGACAGGCTGATGATATGAACGAATCTTGAGCTTCGTCAAAGGTTAATAGTGATCGATGAGAACCCACAACGAGGCTTGCAACAAGGATCGAGTTACTGAGAATAGAGAGCGAATTAGAATCTCCTACATGAGGCTGTAGGAGTGGGCGAGTACACTGGGGAAGGGGTTCATCATAAAGGATATCACCTCCAGTCTCTGCAAAAGTTGCACTTGATCGGAAGAGGGACTTACAGGACAATCGTAAGCGGCCTGCCATAGGTAAAGCAGGGGACATGCCCTCGAGGAGATAAGTGAATGACGCAACCCCAGGTAGTTCCGCACGTATGCCACCGTCATACTCCTGACAGATCCGAATCTCTGCCTCAAAGACAGGATGCAATCTCTCGAGGGTTCCAGCGTACTTTAGCCACCCCTCAAACGAGGCTTCATGAGGTCTGATGCGAGAATTCTGTCCTTGTGACAACGTATCGTTGGAGTCTCGGCCCTTTAAGCCCTCCGATTCATTGATGCCGGTACCACGCGGACGTGCAGTGGTTAGCAGAGTCCGCGCGGCCACTGCTGTCACCGATTGCTCGAGGACCGGCGTCAGCGGTTCTAATGTGACGCCAGAGCAGAGCGGTTCATACTCATAGAGCTGGTTCTCATGATCAATTTTCTCCTTGTCGCTCGCGTTCGTTGGGCTGCTTGGGGTGGGAGGACCATCCACATAGCGGAAACTTGGCGACAATAAAGAAGCCTCCAAGGAAATACGTCGTTCATGATTCACTGATTGCGACCGACGTGCATCTTCTAGGAGCAAGTGCCCTGGTATGCGATAAAGCGGGCTGTGCAAGAGTTGCGGAAGGGTGGGGACTTCGATTTCAGCGTCGAAGCTTCGTTCAGTCTCGGAGCCAACATCAACTCCTGCCGCTTTAGGGGCAAGGGACCTGAAACCTACCAACTCCCACAACCAGTGATATGATCGGTCATGCGAGTAATCCTTCCAGCTCGTGCCAACTATAAATGGACGGGATCCTACATCAACCGACATACGCTCTGCCCCAAATGCAGCTGAGTGGAGCGTGAGCATAGACGCGGGTAATCCCAAAACTTGGAGCTGGACTCTTCTTTGCGCACTGGCGTTTGCATCGCACCACGCAAGAAGATCCGGGTTACGAATCAACCGAGGGAACGAGGGCATCATGGACGAAGTCATCACGCTCAAACGTTTTGCACAATGCGCATGGGGCGGGGGGCCTCTTTCCAAAGCACTTGCAGAGTGCATCTTTGCAATTGCAAGACCCACATCTATTGCGTGTAATAAGTGCGTATAGGACACTCGAGCACGGATAAATTCAGTTGATGATGCCAAGATATCAGCATCGTTCAACAGGGACACCGGCTCCCAATTCCAGATGGGCACACGATGGACCGGCTTACGAACATACGCCTCGGTCCTGAGCGTTCGATAAGGCGCAAGTATCTCTTCCGTGATACCTGGTCCATCTGTGTCTCCTTGTAGTTCGACAGCCGGGAGCATAGCTCCGATATTCACCTCATTGACTTCACTTAGCACTCCTTGAGTGCGCCTCATCAGAGAAAGGAGCCCATATGGGGCCGCAAGAGGACTTGAGATAGATGATGGCAAAAGGCGGCAAACTAGGCCCTGAACTACCATCAATGAATCCACTCCTACCATGCAGAGCTCTGCAGCAGTTAGTGTAGCCCTCAGATGCTTGACTACTAGTTTGTACCCTTGAGTCGATGACTCATTGAATGATCGTCTCGAAAGCTTAGCAAACGACACTGTGAGTTTCCCCAGCATAGCTATCAGCAATTCCAAACCTTTCTCTAAGGCAGTAGAAGTCTGAGCAACCTCTCTCTTGGACACTTGCTCGTCTCGGTCTCTCATTCCAATATAATGCGCTATAGAACTTAAAATTACGAGCGGAGTAGCGCCACCTTCGGCAAGTACGAGAGAACTTAAGGGTAAGGTCATTGGTGCCACCGTCAGACTTCCGTGTGTTTCGATGGCACTTGTAGTGGCGAAAAATATGGATCTGCTTAATTGCTGACGTGATGCAAATGTAAGTGAGCGAATGTCAGGGCTGACCAGAGAGGCTTCAAATTGCCTGGAAGAAGGTACGTTGTCTTGGAGAATACATGATGCACTCTGCACGGCGGGGCTTGGGAAAGCTCCGGCACGTGCCGACGAGCGCGCAACTGCAAGCCGGTGCGCATGTTGACTTCTTGCATTGATTGATGCAACCTCTTCCCGTATGCTTTCATATGAGTTGAGTGATGTGGCCCCGGTTGCCGCTAGAGGATGGGGTCCTAAAACAGCAAGGTTTAATGGTGGTGCAGACGCAACGGCATTTTGTCCAAATAGACTCGTTGCAATTGCTAGTGCAGGGTTCGCTCCCGGGGGCCGTGATGGATCCGGTGCCCTCTGAGTCTTCGCGCTTTTTGCCAAGTTGAAGCCTGAACAAGGAGCAGACAAACTGTTCGTTGACTTAGGCTGGCCTACTCCCATGGGATAAACGCCTAGAATCGAACCAACATCTGCCCATGTTGCGCGATCGGTCCCACGACGCTCAATGGCGTACACCCTAACTGCGTGCTCAGGGCGACCAAGATGCGGACTATGTTTCGCGGAAGTACCGGTGCTTGCATTCCAGATCTTCCCCACCGCTTCAGAAAAGTATGGAACGTGTTCCGGAACGACTTCATCCCAGTACGAAGGCGCTAGTGGTCCCCACCGATCTACGCGATAGGAGTCTACTTTACACCACTCTTGTGCATCCGGTGAGTGAGATGTGGCGCTCGTACAATCACGGCCACAGTCTCTCAATTCGAATGTATCTGCTGCACTGTTATCGAGGCAGGCTTGTTGTGGCCTTGGTCTGAATCCTGACGGCAGCTGCACTACTCGAGCCATACCGTGGGCGACATCTACATCTATCACATATCCCGCTACGGTCGGACCGAGCGGCGTACCAGCAAGGTTTGAAATTGGCCCATCTGGGCCAGGGATGTGAGTTGATGGTGAGACAAATTCAAGGGGAGTACCAATTGATCCCCGATTAGAGAATGCGTGACCAGCAAGAGCGTTCGCAGGTAAAGACACATAGACACGAGAGCCAGGTCTGAGACGAAGGCCACTACCAAGATTCCCTACAGGGGTCGATCCCAATGCCTGACTCGCCGAGCTGCCGGTAGAGATCTGGAGCAGCGGTTGGGTGCCTGTTGATGCGGGAACCGAAGCTAAAGCTCCTGGCGCGCTACTGCTAGCGGCACTCAAAGTAAAGGGGGAGGATCCGCCTCCTATCACAGCATGAGCAGCGAGATACCGCCAAAACTGCGGAGAATGGATGATGCTACTGTCCTTTGAAGTACATGACTCGAAGAGGTCAGACGTAAGCGACGGAGCTTCTTCAAGCAAGATCTCCACCAGCATCGGAATGACTACATGACCCCAAGTGAGGGGCACGCGAATCAATATCTCATCCTCTTCTTCAATGCACGACCCGCCAACACCACTCCTACGTGGTGTCGAACGCAGTGGCCCTTCTTGATCACACTCCGAGTCAGTTTCAGAATCGATTTCGGACACATATGCACGTTCAGACAGGGGTGAAGATTTACCATCATTCAATGGGATGTCAGTAGGAGTCCACAGTAAGCTCCATGCTATGCCCGGTTGGAGCTTAGGGAAATTACTTCCCATGAACCCGTCGCGTACCGGCGCACTGGGTACGACTTTTGCTGCGTCAGAGCTTGTACTGAAATTAAGTTTTCTTGCAGTGCTTGGCGCTCCAAACTGCTGAGGTAAGGAATATGTCGAGGGAGGAGAGAGAGTCGGCGACAAACTAGGTGACGCCGGGGGTGACACTCCTGATGGAGGTCGACTGGCAGTATTCCATTTCCTACGTCGTTGGAGCGCACGAACTCGCTTTGGTGTAGTATTCACGCTGTAGTTCAGGGCCATGTCTTGCAGAATGCTTAGCACACGGTTTCGACAAGCATCGATGTTAAGACCAAAAGCAACTTCAACGTTTTCTGACCCACCCTTCCTCTCTTGTGATGAGTTCGTGTGAATGTGATCGTGGGAGGGGTTTGCCATGAACGTAAGTCTTGCGATGCAAGTTAACCAACCAAATACATCTAATAAATCTTCCACCATCTCATTCGCTCGTGAGTACGAGCTTGCAGACGCAGATGTTGAGAGGGCCACTCTTGAAGCTGTTAATCGGCAACCCACTGAACCTGACAGCTCGACCGGAGAAATGCGACGCATTGCTTCTCGGATTAGATCGAGCAGTGGGACCCATACCGGTGAGGGAAGGAAACGCATGATGCTAGGTTGTGTCTCGGTCTTGCGGAAGGTCGCATTGAAAATATGCTTTGCAGATGCCCATAAGTAATCCACGAGCATGCTGAGGGTCTTGGTACTGAATGAGTACGAAAGATGTAGAGCAGGGCTAGTCTCCTGGTGCATTGTCAAAGTAACAAAGCGCATGAGAAGTGTGCAGCAATCGACCACGCGCCATATCCTATCACTCGCACGATGATGATTGACAGGGTCGAGAAGCGCGCATAGATCACTCAAAAGCAATTCTTCAAGCCGTCTGCCCATGGTAATAGCAAACAACCTGGTAGGTGCACCGAGAAGTGACGAACGATTCAGGTCTCCTGTCGAGGTTAACTCAGATGTGCTGGGGTGCACATGAGGTGATGGATCTACTGTTAACGGTTTTTGCATTCTCATTGACTCTTCCTCCGTGGCCTGGAATCTCCTCGGGGATGATATTGGGTGTGGCTTGCGGGGTGATAAATCGTTACTCGTTTCGATCCACAGCTCGCGCAAGTCCTTCGCAGCTGTGGTTATTGGTGATCTACCAGCTGCCATAGGGTCACCATCCGTCGGCGGCGTCCAGCACTGGTCCCAAGACGGCTCCAACGTAACTCCGTTCAAAGGAGGAATAGAATTTAGCTGGAAGATTCTTGGGATATTGTCTGTCGACGACGGAGGTCTTCTGGGAGATCGGATCCGTCCCAGTCTGATCGAAGACGACGAATTGGGCTTTGTCTTTACATTGAATACATCGCCATACGCTGAAAGCGTAGGTGACAGCTGCGCTGGATGCTGAGTGCTGTCACTAGAGACTAGAGTATGCGTAGTCGATGAGTCTGCTGTGGACTGGGGTGATATACTCGGTAGGCGCAGCGGCGGAATGTAAATGTTTGAGATAGCGGAATCAAGGCTGGAAGATGCGAGAGAAGGTTGTCCGTCACTTGAAGGCATATTTGTGGGCTTTTTCGGGATAATTCCAAGTGGAGGTTTAGGTATGCTGACGAGACGAGTCCCGCTCGTACCCTGAGGTGATTGATACTGGCCTGAGACTTTCCTAATCCCGGTTGTACCTCCATTGCTCTCCCTAGAATCTCTCAATGTTGCAGTAATGGTAGAGGTTGTGGTTCGCTCTTGAGTACTTTTACTACTATCACCCTTGCTGCGTGAATAAAACACTTTCCCCTTCTCAGGAGTTTTGGATATCGAGTTCAGCCTTCCACTTCGATTGAGGACTATTACCGGTGGAGAGGAGGGTGGGCTGGTACTTCGACCCAAGGGGGTCAGGGTTGCAGAGCTCTGTCCCACTGGGCTAATAGGAATAGTAACTGCGGGACCTGTGAGCTGATCGGGTTCACCTTCCAAGTTGATACCGCCGGGTTCTTTGGGTCCGGCGTTTTCTACAGTTTGTTTCAATCCGATCTTATCAGGCCTGACAAATTGATATCGCTGTCTCGGAAGGAAACTAGCTGGAATATTGATTGGCACAGAAAAGTTTGCCATAGTGCTCTGGGTAATGTCATTCATCTCGCTTGTGGGTTTCAGATCAGCAATCTGGTTTTGAATAACGTCTGATACCAAGAAGTGATTCGAAGCCCGATACACGTTGTAGATACCTTCAATAATCGCACTCCCATCGTGTTCAGAAACCCGAATTTGAGTGCCAAAAACACTTGCATCTGCGGCAATCACCGTGATCGACATTGCAACGAACAGGTCCCACACATTTGAGCCTAGCCTCTCAAGGGAGTCACATAATAGGATTACGGCGCTTGCATATACCATCATAGCTTGACGCACAGTCTGAATGGATTCGGATTGGTTGTTTTCATGTGCCTGCCGACGCAATGAGAGAAAAACTCTCTTTACGCTTCTGTGAAGTGCAGGCACGAGTTCATTGACAATGCGATGCCTCACTCGAGCAAGGCGGGGAACTAACGCAGCGCGGATCACAGGTCCGACGTCGTCAGGTGCTAACTGCATTCTAAGCGACACAAGTGGAGCATGCATTCCTGCCAGTATTACGGGTAATTTTAATAGCTCGCTTCTGAATCTGACAAAGGTTCTCAGGGCAGAGTCATGGGACCAGAACGTCGACTGTTCAAGCATGCTTAATCTCTGCTCTACGCACGACACTTGCTGCAACATTTTCAGCAGTGCAGCTTCAAGGGCCGACCCAACAGCTTTTAAGTATCGCTCCTTCGCCCGTAGGTTCGCTCGTACTGCGTGAGATGGGGCAAACGACCAGTACAATGGGATATTATCAAAAAGGGGCAAGAGGAGTGGGAAAGCTAGCTGCTTATAAAAAACAGATGAATCGTGGGGAGCAATCCAATTGCTTCGCGGAGATGAGTGGAGTCGACCACCTCCCAAGTTATCGGGGATGTCTCTTAAGGCACTTGCCATGGTGTCCTCAACTTCCTTTTCAATTTGCTCGGCCGCGAAGCTGAAAGCGCTTTCCTGAAATTTCACGGGCGATCTCACAGCTATAAGCGTGTCATTAATTGTCTCACCAAGTGTGGGAGCGATGTGTGCTGGGACAGCACCACAGAGAAGCGAAACTGCCCAATCTACATTAATAGATAACGACGTAATAGATTGCGGCGCAGCTCTGTCCAACCACGTCAGAGCTGAGCCGTGCTCAGAGTCTTGCCGAGCCCCTTTGGTTCCAGCTTTAAGCCGGTGCTTTAACACAGACCGGCTCGCCGTGACCAAGTTGAGACGCGAGCTCGAAATGCTTGATATCGGAGTGTCAACCAAAATGGACTGTGAAACATGGGTGATATGGGGCGGTGACAAAAGCGATTCAATAGGAAGGGATGACCTCGTCGCGTTGTCACTTGTCAGAGGGAAAACGGGCGGATAAGTCTTCATTGATTGCATCACATCTTGTTGCAGTCTGCTCTCCATGAAGTTGCGGCCTTGTCCATCAGTCCCGACTATGTCGTTATCATCCCTTGCACCCCTTGGTGCATGCACGTCATCCAAACGTTGAAGCCGGCGCAATATAAATGACTCTGATGCAAGCGTTGTGCGATCCGTTTGGGTTGCATCTCGATTTGAGGTGATGTACCCATATTGAGTTTCATCTAAGGGCGCAAGCAAGGCACAAGCCACTTGGAAGATACGTCGAGCCTCATCCACCGCTTCCTTAGGAGGGACTACGGGGACTCTTCCAAGCTCGCCTTCTACCCAATCGAACGTCGGGGGGCTCGACATCGACTGGTCCCCAATTCCAGGTGTTTTCGATTCGATTGACGCCGGCGACAGACGTGCACTTTGTGGTCGAAGTAGATGATGATCAGATTGATTGCCGGGACGTCGACCTAAGGAGATGGGACTTCGCATTCCACGTTCACGCGGCAGATTGGAATCTGCAGGATATTGGGTCGATGCTAGTTCCGACTCGATATTTGAACTCTTTGGCCGCTGTGTGACTGGAGAAGTCATCAAGGTTGGCGCTAAATCCTTTATAGCCGCCGAAGGCGCCTCTTGCTTTCTTGCATCATTCCATGCCCTTAGTTCAGTCTCTTGACGGGCTCGAATTTTGAGGAGTGCTTCGTCCCGAGCGATCGCAGCTGCCTTAACCTTCGCAAGAAGTGGTGCGCGGACGTTCGTAGAAGTCACTCGAACGATTTGCTTCAGCCAACTGGGGGTACGACCGGACTTCAGCATTTTGATCCTACCAGCTTTGGCATCGCTCAATAGCAATTTCGCTGCAATAGAACGCGAAAAGCGAATGGCAGCAGCGAGCAGTCCATGTGCTCCCCGTTTGCTGTTGATAATTTGGTCTGACGTTTTGTCACGCGTGGTTTCCTCGACCCGGATCGAAGCCGTTTGCGATGCTTTGGGCCGAGAATGCTCTGACTTGACTGGAATACCCTGATCATCGCGAGAACATTCACGAGCAGGGAAGGTCGATTCACCAGCAAATGTGGTATCATCACTGCTATACGCATTCAAGTCATCGAACAGCGCCGGTTCTGACACAATGTCTCCAAACTTGAGCAAAACAGCGACGAAACCAAAGAGCGCAGGGTTGGCAAAATCAAGCATTGATGATGACGCGTTTGCCAAGGGTCCACTCATCTCACTAAGTAATAGTACAATCAACTCACGTAGGGTTTGCGCCGCATCAACCACGACCCAGAGCCGAGGCAGATGTACATCGTGGGCTTTACAGCACGATCCACGAGTCAGGGACGATCTTGTATGGCCTTCCTCACTGACTCTAATGGATTCTATCGTCCTACCCTTGCCCGACGTGTCTTGCTCTGCATCAAAGGCTTCATGTGCAGAGCTTTTTCTCCGAAGGGAACTGTTGAGCCTACTCAATGGGTGATCATGCACCACGCTGGTTGCTTCGACTGGAGGCGTGGCATTTGGCATTTGAGTTGGAAGTGTGTACTTCCACGTGCGCGGAACGCGCCTACTCAACTCGCGCCGTCCAGATGATGTGATATAGCGTGCATTTGATGCAATTTTCAATTGATCATCGCTAGTGCGTCCTGTACCGTTTGCTCTGATGCTTCCTTCAGCATCTTGCCTCGTCGGAGATTGCAAGAGTGTGATGGTGCTTGCCTGTTGATTAGCTCGCCACTGCACCGCGTTTTGCACCACACTACGAGCTTTCACACTATTCGCCAACATGCTATGATGTTTTCCTGCTCCTAGTTCGAAGAAAACTGCTGGCGATGGTAGTCGTGTGTGTTTTGCTCCTGGGGAGCGGAAGGTGAAAGCTGTATCAGTGCGACCCAGTGGCGTGCCATGGCTACACATGGTCGACTGGGGCGAATCTGGAGGATGCTTGGACTCCTCGAGCAAGAACTGGCGGACAATAGCGTCACCATGTATCAATGTAGCCAAGAACGTATCCAGTAGGAGCTTGGATTCGTGACTTACATCGGACCATTGTAATTGTCGCTCCAACAGAGCAAACACTGTTTCAGGCGAGATTTCGATAAAAGACGCGCTTTGTGGTGACTGAGCGTTCAATTCAAGCTTATTAAGCGCATTGATCTCCCTCCACTCTCTGGAACTGCCGTCCAATCGTTCCTCAGGTGCGACATGTGATGCACAACGCAATAGAAGTGGATCCGTATTGACAGCATCGGATTGCTCTGACAAGCAGCCAGTAGTACCTGGAATGAGACCCGCGAAAGTCAAGAAGTGCGAGGTTGATGCAGCGGCTACAATCCCAGGGTCAATGATTAGAAGTTTTGAGTCTTCTAACTCTGCCCTTAAGAAGGCTATGCGGAATGCAAGCGTTCGAAGCTTTTCGCGACCAACACGAAGTCGGCTCTCAAGTTGCTCTCTTCGGTTCGTACCGTCCTCAAGAGTCAACTTCGCCGCCTGATTCTCAAGGTCTTGTACAACACTTTGCCACAAAGTCAATTTCTCCTCTAAGTAAGGCAGTTCATATCTGAGGACATCACAATACGCTCGCAAATCATTGATGCCTTTGGAGCGACAGGCTCGGACCAACGCTCTGACAGCAGAAGACAGCCTTATTAGGCGTTCGTTCTCATACAGCTCTAATCGCCGATCATGAACTCCTGATCCAACTGGTAGCCTGTCGAGCACTATTGACTTGAGGAGCGGGAGACTATGGAAGGTGTCAATGGTCTGAGGGCCGATCGAACTATATGCCAGTGCACGCAAGACAACATCTTGAATAGCAGCGATTCCACGTTGAGCTTGAGCGAGCTGTAACGGTGTCTTTGTGGCTTCTAGTGCCGCCGCCATTGCTGCACTGTTTGCTGCTGAAGCACAATATAGCTTGACCTGAAGAGCGCCTGCAATTGCAGTCTTCAGATCAAGAACCAAGTCTGCGAAATGGCTCGCTTCTGGGGCTAGTGCAGCGAGGATCATATCTGCATGAAAAGTGGCTCGTATGGGTGGTTGAAGCGCAGCTTGTTGTGACTCAACATCTCTCAAGGGCTTCGATTCGGCAGGCCTCAGCGTGTCGGTCTCAGCAATCGAGGTCGACGCTCCAAGCATTGCTTCCAATGCCTCAAATTCAACTCCTGAATCCAAAATAAATGACGAGTCTAAGGCATCGTTATTTCCATCGGAAGCCGTCTCATTGGCGCTGCTTCGTGCGCTTCGATCATGCATCACGATCCGGACGAACTCATTCGCGTTTCCACAAGAGATTGAGCACGGTGGAAGAGATTTAGTGGCAGCAGCACCTGGTCCTGGTATCCACTGAGCTCGCGCGTCGGCGACTGCATGGCGATCACACCGACTTATTGAGTGAACCCACGCTAGTTCACTTGAGCTTGGCCGGCTTAACCCAAGCCAAAAGCTGCACGAACTGCCACCCGGGCCAAGGTTCATTTTTGATCGTAAAATGTCACGAACCCACGCTGACCCCGAATCATCAAGCGGGCTTCCAGTACCGGGGGCTCCAAGTAGCGCGAATAGAAAACCCGATGTAAATACGTGCGGTACAAGGCTGCCCGTATTGTTTAAAGAATGTGCTGGTAATGGGTCCATGTACTCGCCTTCTGTGTCCCTTCTCACTGGAGTAGGAACGCCGACGTGCCCCACACCAAGAGCAGCCATAATTGATCCCACCTCTTTTCTCTGCGCATGCCTTGCAGATCTCCGAGATGCCGCCAACGCTTTTAAGCGCAACAGTGCTTCTCGGTCGGTACCAGATATTGAGGTGTCATCAGGATCAGTGGATTCAGATGCATCAAACAACTCATCCTCCGAGGAGAGCCCGTCATCGTAGTAATCGTCCCGACCCAAGTGCTCGCAATCTTCACTCACATCCGCGATCGATGCACTTGCATGGGAGTCTCGATGACTGTTTTCATCTTCAAGCTGAGGATTAGCAATATCTTCATTCCGGAAACGAGTGTCAACTCTGGATACTACTGAACTCTCATGCTCGGCTGTATCATCTACATTCGCGCTCGGGTTACCAGTAGCAGTATGTGGTTTTACTCCTGCGTCCCGTTGCGATCCTGCCATCTTCACGCCTTCGTCACTCAGACCAGTCATTATCTCTCTAACGGACATGGACCCGTTGAGGAAAATGTCTCGCTTAGGAGTTTTGCTGATCAGTCTCGAAAGTCTAGCTTCTGCTACAGCCTTTCCTGCAGTTAGGAATGCATTGTCAAGCTCTTCAATAGCATTGGAAGGCTTGAATATAAATGGGTACCACCAACGATCTGTTGACGTTGAAGGTTCTGTTCTCAACCCTCGCATGGGCACTTGCAACGGATGTATCTGCGACCGCAATGCAGGAATCATAAGATTGAAACGTAGCCATGCGTACACCTCGTCTCGCACAATTTGCGAATCTACGACACTGCGAGATAATAAGCGAGCATAGAAAGTCAAGAACTGTGGCAGGGTCACAACATCACGTCGTTTTAGCCCTGAAAGTTCCGTACCTGCAATTAAGCCTAGAGATTTCTCGTTCTGTACAGGTTCTATTCGGAGCATTGCATGCTGGGAACGACATGAGAGACGAACAGTTCGACTCGATTCGTGCAGTTCGGGACGACATCCTGCCAACGCCAGAAGTGATATACCAAGAAATGGGTTGTGAAGTGCTCCGTCTTCCGTTTTAAGGGCTTCATCAAGCGAACTCGCCATCCTCCAAGCCACAAACGCTACTGAAGCTTCATCTGGCTCCATTTGACGGATTTGCTCGAATCTACTCCTCGCACCATCTGGTGACCACGCTCGGGCAATGCTCGCAGGTAGACCCAGTGCCAGCATCATACTTAGGCACGCTTCAACACTCATCACAGGCATAGTGTACGTGACCTCATGGCATGGTGCTTGATGATAATCCGAATCGTACCTTCCGGAGAGCTGGAACAAACATGCCCGCCATGCGGATGTATAGTCAGCGAATTGCATGAACATAGACGTGAGGACTAGCATTGCTAGCAGTGACAAATTCGGTGCTGCACTTGGTAGCACATCCAGTCGGGGCGAGTCACCCATTGGGTGCTTGGGGGCTCTGGAGTCGGAACGAGGGCCTACATCCGTTACTTTTCGAACCAGCCACTGCTCATGTTTTAGGAGGGTAATTGTGAGAAGTGGGACAGGAATCGTGTTAAGTTCTTGTCGTGAAAGCAAATCGTCAGTGAGTGCTGTGAAGTAATACAGCCGTTGGAGTTGCTCAATCGAAGCATGGAGATTAACTGAGGCAGTCGGTATTTGTTCATTGAGAGCGGGGAACACAATATAGCCCAGCTCAGGAAGAAGATGGCTCTCACCTAATATGTCGGCCATCGCTGTAGTCGAAGCAATAGTATCCGTAACTGCCGGAGTGGAAAGGGCCCATCCTAAAAAGTATCCGTTGCTTGGACCACTTCTACATGCATTTGCGAAGTGAGCCATCGCCGCGAGAACTTCGAACATCGCAAGTGATAACTGACTAGCTGACTCAATCGGCAGGGATGCTAGATGATTTCGATTTCCGAGTCCTTCTGATGCATCGTAAGATGATATTGCGAGATTGATTCTGCCACTTGGAATAACAAAAAGTAGATGTCGAGAGGCAAACGTGATCCAGCGCGCCAAGGCAACTATATCATTCATCGCGAACGCCAGGATCTTGTCCAAGGATTCGCGATTCTTACGGAAGAATGCAGAGATAATGTTTAGCATCTTTGTCAAGGCTTCCGCCCAGATACGGTTCAAATCAGCGGTCCGAACACGCGCCTCTACTGTATAGGAACTTTCTGGTATTTCAAGGCTCTGCACCTCATTTTCAATCCTGTTCCACGCCTCGCTGCTCACGTAAATGTCACCCATAATCGCTATGAGAAGTGCAAAGTAAGGCCGCACCTCCGATTCATATTGCATGATATCATTCGCCGGAAGTTCATTTATCCACTTGTTGAGCAAGGTCAAGAGGGAATTCGACGTTGCTACAAGAATACTCGGTGAGACCATGTCTAGAACGAGATTGACGTTCGAACGACCGGGTTGATCGCGACGCGAGGTATATTCTAGGTCGTCAGAAATAAATGACAAAATCTGAGTCGAGGAGGCGTTTATCAAACCAAAACACGTTCCTTCACAAAATCTCGGATGGAGTAGCGAGTGTGCAATAAATCGTTCTGACTGGTTAGGGGCGAGCCTCAGCGTCTCACTTACACCCGCTAGAGCTGTACGAAGCGCAGTCTCGTCTACGACTGTTCCAAATGCTTCGACTGCTAAGGAGGGAACGTTGATCAGGTTTGATAGATGTGTAGCGCTACTTTGGAGGGTCCACAAGTTACTCATTGACTTTGATGAGACTTCGCTTAGCGTGAGATTGCTGGAGTATGTGCTGATAAACCTTTGGAACATATGTTTAGGTAGGGGCCATCGGATCATCTCCGCACTCCCCAGGCTAACAGAACGGCGGAGCTCAGGAGATAAATGCTTGGCCAGAATGACCGAGCCTCTCAGTATGACTTCTACGACCCCTGGTGCGTCGGTTGCAACAAAGTCAAGAATATCAATGTACATCGATGCGTACCTTTCTGCAGTCACCTCAAGGCACTGTGCATTACATTGGAGTTCCCTTGTTAGCGCTGGGATGCTTTGCTCTAGGATGAGCTGCAGGGCTCGAATGCTTGATCCAAGCACAAGACGATCACGATGAGCTAGCGGATGTGGTATTTCCTTTGGCCACAATTCAAAATCGTGCCGCAATAGCCCTAGTAGCTGTTCGCCAGTGGCGATAGTAATGTACAGAGATCGCGGCGTCGAACTGCATCGAGCTGCGTCCGATGCCAACACGTCCAAGGATTGAGCGAGCATGTGGCGGAGAGTTAAGCCAGAGTATGCCGAACCCAGGACGCTTGCTCGATCACGTTTTGTGGTATCAAGAGACTTGCTTAGTATGTCTAAGAGCAGAGGTAAGTGAGCGTTCGCTTCCTGAGTATGGACTACTCTTACTGAATCTACACTTGGCTGCCGCATCCAGCCTCTGGAAACTATCGATGCAACTACCAATCCACCAGCAACTGGGGACAATCGAGGAAGTGCTAATGATGCAGGGACATCGAACACCACGCGTTGGGTTGATGCTTGCTCGCAAGTTGTTGTTGCTGCAAGAGTGGTTACCAGCCGGGGTCCCTCCATGACTCTGGAGAAGGCTCGACATTTCCCAAGGCTGTTCGCAGAATGGGATGGTACGAATCCAGACGAATCCACATGCTTCGGCCGAATTTTGGCGCTCCAACTTGAGCACCAAAGCCTGGTATGCCTCATAGACCTCAGCGATGTGGCGATTCCCGACAATAGTCCTAACGTGGTGTAGGGGTCTCTAATCGATGTACTTCCAACAGGAGGATAGGAGTCTTGTCCGATTGGACTGGCTGAAAGAGTCTGGATCCAATGAGCTGAGGTCGCCAGAAGTGCCACACCCGGGGCGTGAACGCCCAAGGGGATATCCATCTTGACCTGAGACCCACAAATGGCATCGTCTCCATTCAGAACGCCCAAACCTGGTCCAAGTACGAGACTGCTGAGCGATGAATGTAAACTTTGCGGTTCGCCAACGCGTGCGTGGGCCCCAAGATGCACAGCCTGATCCACGGCCAGGAGGGCGCTTGAGAATTGTCTAGGTAGCGCTGCAGCGGCCGAAGACACCAAAGGCAAGCCTGATGACGGGAGTGATAAAGAAGTGTACGATCGCATCAAGGGTCGTGCATGGTTGTAGAGGCAGTGCGGTAGCAGTAGGCTCTGAGCCAGCAGCGGGGAGCAATGGGAAAGATAAAGCACATCAGAATGAAGTGAATCTACATACGACTGAAGCATCTCGACTGTTTCATCGACAGACTTCGTTACAGCCAATGCTCGGTCATCCAAATCGTTGGCCACACCACACGAGAGATACGCATCCCCAGTCATCGTACCAAACTCTTTGAGATGTCCGTTTTCGTAGTAGTCATCTGAGCAATAGTTGTAGTTGGAAAAAATAGCACCAAGATTCATGCCCATAGGGCTTGATTGAGCAAGATCGGCTGCTAACAGTGACGCATTCCATAATGGTAATGGATATTGTCCGAATGGATTCCATAATTGATTCAATTCGGAAGTTCCGCCATTACCTCCTGTCTGTTGAGACGAGTCCGCGAGTTTACGGGCCTTGAATAAATATTCTCGCATTGCTGTGAATTCAAGCCAGCGGGGCACTCCCTCTCGAAACCCTAGTGCTGCATCCAACCGCAGCATCTGATCAATTTGAGAATCCTTACCTTCTGACGAAGGTTGCAAGACGACTCGGCCAGCCCGGCGCTCATGATATTGCTCTCCTCCAAGATGCTGATCAATAAAAGACAATGCGGGATCCCTGGCACGTTGCCTTCTCGCCAGATCTGCTGCCAATGAGATTCTTTGGCGAAGGATTGCATGTGCGGTACTAGTGCTCTCGAGTACACTCGCGAAATCAGGGGCTGGTGCAACCTGAACCGTGAAGCGATCTGCTGATTCTTCATGTAGCGTCACTGCACAGCGTCTCAGATCCAGATAAGCTCGAACTTGGTGCTGCACTCTGACCGTACGGTTCTGAGGAGCTCCCAAAACGTTCTCCTCGTTTTCAGGAGTTAAGACGTGCTCAGTAGCCTTCGTATGGTTAACTCTCTTGTGGGTTGCGATCCAAAGTGGATTCACAGCGTTGATAGCGTCATCATTCACTACACAGATGGGAATCAAACCACGTGTTAGATGCTCCTCCGGGAGAAGCTTTGGATCTTTCATCAGATCGTTACATTGGTTAATATGATGTAACTCACATGAATTGCAAACGAACACCAATGGGCAAGAGCTTGGCGCTTTCTGTGTGGCGAATTGGTACATGGCTGTAGTGCACACCACACACAGTCTCACCAGACTTGCCGGTTGTATCTGAGTTTCAGCCCCTCCCTCATGACAGCATGTATCTGCAGCCAGGCCACAATGAATACAGCTGCAACATGCATCCGAACCCATGATGTTCATCGAAGGCTGCCTTCCGTTGAAGTAGCCCTTGACATACTGTTTCGCAATGTGATAGGCAAGCACATTGCAATTTTCTGCTGGTTGACTGGTATTGTTATCCGCATCAATACTATGGCCTTGCCAGGAGCTGGAGCGCGCGGAGGGGTGGATAGAAATCCCAGAGTCTGATGTGTCAATGCCACCTTCTAGGATTGTAGATGCTTTCACGTTCGTATTGAAGCGTGATAGGGCAGTTGCAAGTCGCTGGCGCTTTTGACATAAGTTAGGCCCATGGTCTGACATGCGATCCACGTAAAACTTCCAGCGTTTTAGTCGTGGCTCAGGCCTCTGGCAGGTTCGAGCTAGAGGGGATTGCTCGTCCAGGTAAGATACCTCTGGACAGAGCTCACGATATCGGTGCATCTCCTTCGTTGATATAGAGAGGTCTTCACATTTCAACACCTGAGTTTCAAAGATAAAGCTGTACGTTGGAACCTCTGTGTTGAACGGCTGCACTACAACATCAGGCTTGGAAATTAATGTATAAGCAAGCACATTTCTCTGTTTGAAAGGTCTCATTTCAAGCGTTTTAGCTATCGACGTGGATTTAACTCCTCGAGAGATTAGTGAGTCCCATGCTCTGTCAGACTGCTGCAGTCGATGGCATCCGTTTGGACAAGAGAAATAATCCACAAATCTTGATGGCGACCCGTTATTACACTGGTGAGCAATCGCTTGCCTGAGTTTCGGCAAAATGACTGTGTTAACGAAACCAAGCTCGCTTGACATTTCTGTTGAATTTGATCCATTCGCAATAGCTTTTTCAACGGCTCCGATGAGAGCGGTTTGCGTGAGGGTGTGAGGAAAACGATTCGACACGTCATGAGCAGGTTGGCCATCAGGGGAAATGTTCTCAGAACCACGTGTCTCTTCAATGTCACCACTCAGAATACTCTCGGTCCTTGACTCGATATTTTGAGCAGCTCGACGATCTGAACACAGGCAATTGGCAATGCTCTCCAGCGTAAATAGATGCTCACAATCAGAGGAATTGTCTTCGCCTGTAGGAGATTCGATCGGGTCCGCGCTAGGAACAAGCACATTGCAGTCTCTAAGCTGGAACTCGCACGAGACTAGTGCCAATGGATATTGAGCAACCGCCACATCCACCCCTATCCACTTCGAAGCATCATTCTTTGCATGGACCTCTACAGGTTCAAATGATACAAGAGCCCGAGAAGCTGAACGATAGAACAGGGGAAGGCAACGCATACTAGGATCATTGGTCGTATTCGGAACTACTCGTGCACGAATGCGCCAAATGGGTCCAGCTTGAGTATTAGTAACATCACTCTTTGCTTCGCCACTGAAACTCGGTAGGTGGTAGCAATGGTCCCCGAAGGTCTCAGGTAGCAGTTGGTCAAAAGGAGGCACAGGAAAGTCTACAAATACCTCTTCACCTGGGGGATCACTGACACTGACCTTATCAACCAGGCGAATGCACAATTCAAGGCCAGCATTTTCATCCCACTCGAACCAGACGTTGGTGTTGACTTCGATACGGCTCTGCATAGACGAAGTCACGTGCTCTCTGAGTGACTCAAGCGTCTCCGAGTCAAAGGCCAACGTGATATCATGCCAGCTCCCATGACGTGAGGTCGGGAACAAGTTGCCAGATGCTTCCGCGCTGAGATTCACCAGCGGCCGGTAGATTTGCACCCCAACATGGGGTTGTTTTGCTGTCGATACTGGACAGCCAGTTGTTGGTAAGCGCAGAACATGAGGCAGCGGGGTAAGCGTATCGGGATCTATTACAAGCAGCGAGAAAGGGGAAAGGTACGGAGTTCGCAAGAGTATCCATTCCTTTTCAGTAGGTTTAGTGCATCCATCACTGAAGAGTTGGAGCCTGGCACATGCAATGTAACCATCGGCATGAATGGCCAAACCAGGAGCTTGCGCAAGAACTCGCCCCGGTCCAGCTAGATTCAATGCCGAAGTCACCTTGACTAATCCGACAAGGGGATCAAGCATATACATAATCAGACCGTCCTGTGTGAACGTAACTCGGGTTGGAGGCAGATCTGCCTCACTGCGTGTCCCGCTGACGCTCACCTGATGGGCTAATTTGAGCGCGCCTACAATACTGCTAGTTCTTTTCCATATCCGGTTGACAAGATCAGAGAGAGAAGCCACACCGCAGATACGACGCAAGAGTGGGAGGATTTCGTCTGAAGAAATTCGCTGAAGCTTCTCTTGTGTCGTACTCGGTAGCAAGGGCTCGTTGGAAGTCCATGCGCCTGAAGCCTGTAGAACGGCGTATATTTTCTCCGTATACAACCTCTCAAGTGAGGGCGCAATGAGTAAGGCAAGATCATGATAAATTCTCTCAGCGGCCGCATGTCGCACGTAATAAGTTCGCGCAGAAAACGGTGGTATCTCAGGGAGGGGATGCCGATTCCAAGCCAGATCTTGTACTGTTCGTGCGAATGGCATCACATCAATTACTGCTCCATTGCTACGTCTTGCGTGCTTTGATGTATCTGAAGAGGCTACAGGTCCATCTATCAACGAAATCAGGTCCTGATCAAAGTCCCAGGCCGCCTCAATGGGTGTTTCCCCACCTCTCCGGTCGACAATAATGTCGAATCGGTGAGGGTGTCTGATGTTGACCAGCTGTCGGTAATCGCGAGTCGCTGAGAATGGCTGCCCGTCCGGACCTACGCGTCGTAGTCGCGCACTGGTATGCAGACTCGAATCGGCAAGCAGCTTTCTCTCCTGAATTAGGAGTTCATCAAGGAATACGTGCGCACAGAACCATTCAGTAGAGCTATCTCCGTTGCTTGATAACTGCTTGTGAAGCCACGCTTGTACCCGATCGACATCCACGAGGGGAGCGAGCTTACCTTGACGTCTGATCTGCACCATACGTCGGAAACAGTATGTAACCGTCTCAAATGGAGCAAACGGCATTCTCTCATAGACATTCCGAGCAGATCGTCGCGTACTTGCTTCCACATCCAGTTTCGCTTTGTCCTCTTCATCTGCCGCGGACATTAAGTCCGCGGTAACGACCCCATCGAGACTCACGAGTAGCTCTTTTGACGTTGGGCGTAAAAGATCAGTTCGCGCATCCCGTTGCGGCAGTGCTTGATGAGGCGTTGGTGACACCTCAATACCATCGTCAAAAACCTCAGCCGTCACGCTGTCAAGAGTCATGTGTTGACTTGGCTCCATCCTAGGGCTCTCGAGTTGCCGATCGAGAGTTTCGGGACCGCCATCACTGCAGTGACGCTCGGCCTGTCTGGGACGGCTGAGATATTCGACATTATCAATAGCCTTCACAGGGCGCAACAAGGTGACAGCGGGTTCGTCGTTAACGTAGGCGTATTCGAGCCGGCATGAAGTCAAGGGATCGAGCGGCCTCCACGCTTCCTCGCTGGGGTTAAACCACTCCCATTTCACTCCTTCAACGACTAGTTGGTTATCAATAGGCCCTGGTGCGGCATCGCCGAAATTATTTGTCCACCAGTCGCTAACTTTGTCCAAAGCAGGTGTCTCACTGTCCATCCATCGAATGCGTTCTAGCTCCAACAAGTTGGGGTCAAATATATACTCTTCAGAATCCTGGATGGTTGAGATCCTAGGGGTACCTGGAAAGAGAGAGCTGATGGGATGCAACGATTCCGAAACTTCTGACACCGACAGACCCATGTCAATCTCACGTGATGCAGGCTTATTAGCAAAATGGTTGTGGGGCGCAGGTCCATGATGGATAGTTGGTGCAATTCCTCCAGAATAAGGAACTCGTCTCAACTGGAGTCCAGTCTCCCTCTGAGCCTCTACGGAAAGCCATGGAGGGGAGTACGACTCAGCGATTCTTAATGCACTCAGTTCAATCGGCACAAGTTCAGTTACAGATTCTAGGTGTTCTTGAACGCGCAGTTCAAGCGGCTGCTCGAAATCGTTAACAGTTTTGAATTCTGCTAGCGAAGCTTTCGACGCCGGTTCTGGCGCTAGAGGCCCAGCTTGTTTTCTTGTACGGATGTCATGAATCCTCACCTGGAGTGAAGATGCCAAGTCGCACTCGTTGCGAAGGTCTGATCTCGGGGGGTCTTTCATTGCAGCTAGAACAGCAGTCACGGCTGACGCCAGTGGATTCGAAGAAGCAGCGCTCTCAAGGTGCGTGAGAGCGGCTCCTCTTGGCAGAAATAGTACATGTACGAAGCTTTGTACTGGACTAACAGCTGTGCTGTCTGATAAAGCTCGTTGAGGACCAAATTGTCTCCCGAAGTTAACCATTTCTCGTATCAGCAAGGAAGTGTAGAGTTTCATCGGAGTATCAAACCTCATTAACATCATCGAAAGTGGCTCTCCACCACAGTTTTTCGTTGGCTCCTGTGCGGCATTAATTTCCGCAAAGGCAGTCACTTTTTGTGGCCACGAACGAAGAAGATGTACCAATTGTGAGTCACTGAGAATCTTGTATAACCCTATCATGGACACCAGCATATGCAGTCGTGCTGCAGTAAGGCTGGAGTTGAGGTCATATACAGGGCTCTCCTGATACGAAGCACCTGAGGACAACTCAATAATGATCATCAGTGCAATAAGGATTGTATATATCAGTTTACCGTCTATCTCGCTCCGCTGTACATTGATAGAATCAAACACTGACCGTTCTAGCATGCTCCAATACGTCATGATTGCAACGGGAAACTGTGGAGCTGGGCTTGAAGAGCAAGGGGATTTCGAGAGGGCTGCGAAAGAATCCAGAGCTGTAGCGTGTTGGAGCACTACGTCTAAGAAGTCCACTGCAATCTTGTGTGCAATGTGTTCCGATAGGGAGGCAGAACTGATATTTGGGGTAACTTCATCAACCATATTGGAAGTCTTGCGGCGGGGAAAGATGCGGTCTTTCACTAGTGATAACGCAAATCGGAAGCTAGCTCGAATACGCTTATGACGAAACTCCGCCAACCTTGAGATCTCGTAATCGCGCGCCCACGTTCGAGCCTCCGTGGGTCTTTTTAACCAGGTAGGGGTCAGGATCCGCTCGTACTGTGCCAGCACAGAGCCAATTGCACTCTGTGAATCAGCTTCTGACGACGCTGCCATCAATGGAACGGATGGTGGAATAGGGCTATTTGAATCAGCCGCGGTTACTGGCACCGAGGGGGTTGATTGAGGAAGATCAGGCCTTGATGCTTGATCGTCGGGCGTTGCAGCTTGTGGTGAGGATGATAAATAGAATGCCGAAGGGGAAGACGAAGTGGCACCTGTCCCAGTCACAACAGGAGCGTCCCCATATATTAGCGGATCAGAATAGCTTTGTGGGACGCTACCCATACCGTTGGCAATACCAAAGGCTGCCTGCGGTATCGCAGCAGCCTGAACTAGTTTTCGTCGATCCATACCAGGTGGCAAGATCGGGACATGCACACGACCGGCCCTGGCACCTCGCGTGTCAGTAAGGGTGAGCAGGAGTGGCAACGCTGTCTTGAGCCCCAAAGGGGTAGTGGCAGCTGGATTAAGTATCAACTTCGAGAACGCAGACATAAACTCGTCTCCATTGTGGGAGGCTGCTTGCTTCGCGAGATCCAATATAATTTCTGCAGCTTTGGAGCCCATTGCTACCGTATGCTGTGGCGTTAGTTCCGCGGCAATATTACCGCCCCAGCGTGACGAGCTCATTCGATTGAATCCTGGCCCGATTGCCATGTCAACATGGCGAGCAGTATTGAGGAAGTTCGCAACACCTAGCGCTGCAATCGCCTCAGCTCTTGCTTCTCCATACAGCCGATTGGTATCCCAGAACGTGCGAAGCAGATCACCACCAGCGGCTGGGTGCACTGAAGGATCCAGCGCACGGCGAGGCAAGGCAGAGCCCAGGGTTGAAGATAGCGACAAAGTTGGTGGGATGAACTGACTTGGAAGAAGATAGGGCTGCGGGCAGTGGTTTGCGGTCACCGTGGTTCCTTTAACCAGGCTCGTAATGTCGTGACCTGCATATCCTAGCCCGCTCTGTGTGTTTGATCCATCCGCTTGGATCGAAGTCGATGCATCTGCAGAGGATCCCACTGACGGCACTAACAGCGGCACCTGATGCCCGAGCGCTGACAACGTCTCAGCAACGTCATCACTGATGACCGCTGCCTTCATCAGAACCGAGGGCTCCGCCTCTACTGGATTGATTACATCATCGCGGGTGGGATTAAGGGGTTGGAATTCAGAAGGCCTAAGACCGTAATGGAAGTGTGAGAACTGGTGCGTTGAAACGGTACGGGTGGGATCTGAGGCCCGGCATACTGTACCACCTTGTCCACACATACATGAAAATGGAGCACGCTTCTTGCTCGAGACGGTAGGACCTAACGAATGCCCGTCGTGGCATAGCGCAGCACAATCAAGACAAATTTCCATTTGTAAACCACACGTATAACAGCAGTCTTTGTAGAACCCGTGAATTCGCTTCACACCATGAAGGACACGACTACAAACCAACTTGCCCTGTAATGATCCAGCTCCTGCACCCGCCGCGAATCCAGAAGTAGCTGCTGAGATTCTTAATCCAAGATCGGCGTACGCACCCGCCGTTTGTGCTGCGCCTGAGGCTTGACAGTTCTGATCCTGAGTAAGCGCGCTCGCAAGTAGACCCAAGGCATTTAGGCTCGTCATTAAGCTCCGCCAAGGAAACTCACGATTGCGCATTATGCTCTGGGCTTGCTGAGACTGCACACCTGTTTCATAGTGAGTGGCAGGTGGGACTGGCCTAGGATGCCTTACTCCTAAATCATGACGGATAACGCTGCTACTCTTTCTACGCTTGCGACGAACGCTGGTGCTCGACATGTGATCATGGTATGAGTTTTCACCTGCACTATCTGTCTCCTGTCTGCTGTGTTCACTTAGTAGAACATCCCTTCCAAAGGTTGAGCTCACCGAGGGGTGACCGTACGCATTCGCCCTTTCATCGCGAACTGGTGTTGCGCCAGGCTCGCCACCATCTGTGACCTGCGTGCCGCCATCGGGCGCAGAGCTTACAGGGAGAGCGTGGCGGCCATTGGGTGAGTCCATGGTTCCGACAGGGCTGCCAACTTCGTTGGTTCTGAGGTGCTACACTAGACCTCTCGAATGACCAAACCGAACTTTCAAGCAGACGGCGCAAAACTGGCGCCTCCTTCGCTTACTAGACATGTAGGCACAGGGAAACGTCGATGGACGGTGAATGATTTGGTCTCGAGACCAGGCACTTCACTGGTTCCTGGGTCATTTCCTCCCTCTGGGTTGGACGAGCGTGTGCAGCATATCGGCTGAATGATGCAGGACTATGATAGACTCTCATGTGCAAATAGATGTGTTAGCATGTTATAGCAACGACGCATTGCTGACACGTCATCTAGAATTCAATGGCTGCCTCAGGCAGCACAGAGCTACGCTTAAGCCCAGCTGGCTCTCTCCGATCGGAGGATCCCAGTCCTGTTTTCACGTCTGATAGCAGATTGCAGCCTACTAAAACTCAACGACACAATATCACTGCGTATCCCATCGCATAGGCCAATCTTTACGCTTGCCCACGCTCTCCAACTCTCACTCGAGATATCCTGGAAATGTGGATCAGATCAAAATTTCCCACCTTCCCACGAAAAGCGCCGAGCGGGACTTTTGCGGCAGGCAACAACACCATTCATTGAGGCTGAGCTAAGAGCCGAATTGAATAAAAGACACATTATATTCACAATTTTAGACGAACTTAGTTCGTGAATTTCTGAAATTCATTGCATTGAAGAAATAGTCCGAACAGGAAACTAATGGGGGATAAAAGGTGTCGAAGGTCATCTGCTTAATAGTAGTGCTTGTAGCGGAACTTGATGTTAAGCAAGTAGCGCAGACGCACCTGCGCCTCATTGTAGACAATATACTCATTGTACAACAAGGAAGAGCTGCGGCCCGACAAGTCTGGATTCCGGACAGGCGTGCCTAGGGGAATCTTCATGCCATCGTCAGTGTAAATGCACTGTTTAGGATCTGGCGCGGTGCCACCCATGCCATACGTCGAATGCAGTCCATCCTTGAGCTTAGTAACATACTCACTACGCGTGAGACGGTACTTCTCACCAAGTGCAGCCTCACACAAGAGGATCAGAGCGTCTGGGTTGTTCGGCTGCGCAAAACAGTAGTTAGCCGACTTTGAAACCATGTCTGCCAAGTAGATACCTTTACCGAACATGTAACCGGTAACAGGAGCTTCAGGTGGAGCAATGCGCAAACCCTGGGAGAGAATACCACCAAAGTTGGTGAGACGAGAGCCGTGCCATAGTAGCTCGCGTTTGCGCGGATCGGCATTATAAAGATCTTGACCTGAGGGCGTGGTTTGCTTAGTTTCAGCCTCTTCTTCCGTAGTAGCAGTGGCCTTCTTCTTGCGACCTCGACCGCGGCCCTTAGGGTTAACAGCCTCTGACGCAGAAGTAACCAGTGAAGCAACGTTGGAATTGGAGTCCACGCCGAACATATCACGGCAATGCTTGTCAAAGCGCTCCTTCTCACCCTCACGCTCAATCACTAGAATATCCTGGATTTCAAGCGTGTACGAACTGTGCGTTGCGGCATGAGTGTTTGTCAAGTACGACTCGATGTGCTTCCACTCCGGGCTATCGCGAGGCAGTGGAGTAAGCTTGTTCTTAAGCGAGCGGTACTTGATATCCGAAGCGTTCTTGCTGCGCGCCAGGCGTTCCTCAAAGGTAAGATTCACAGCCATAGCGTCGTCGGCATCTTCTGGAGTCTTGCTTGCGACTGCCGCTGCACGTGAAATGTTGTAGGCTTCAATCATATCCTGTAGAGTCTGGAGCAACTCCGCCTTCGCTTTAATTTGAGCACGCGTCTTGATGATGGACTCATCGAGAAGTGGGGAGACGCTGGAAGTTCGATGCAAGGTGTGAGGAATGAGTGTGTAAAAGCGATTGTTCGCGTTCAGGAGGCGCTGTTCGTCTTCCTTCTTGATCTTGAGTAAGAGCTCCAAAAGCACTGCAGTTCGCGACTTGGGCGAGCTCACTTTCTCCTCTGGATCACCCTCCAAGACCTTTTGCACTTGATCCTCAAGGTCTTCTGGGAAAATTTCTTGAATCAACTGATCAAGGTGTTCTAGCGCTTGGTATCCATCTCGAATGCGCTTCTCGCTGAGCTGACCGAGGGGCATCTTGTCAACATCGATTTCCAACTCTGCGAGCGTGGCCTGCATACGCTTGGAATCAAAAATCATATCAACAATCCTTTTGACTCGAGCATCGAGTACAGAAGGGTGATCTTCCTTTTGATCAGGTTCGGCCTCAGCATATACCGTCTCAACTGGGAAGAACCTCTTTGGATGGCGGGTGTACGGTACCTGACCCCACTCGTTGCCAGTTTTGTCACGGAAGTAGGCTCGGAAGCACTCCTTGGCCCGGTCGAGTCTATGGAAATTCTCGTATGTACTACCACCTTGATCAGTTGAACCTACACGTCCCCACTGACGGAACACCCAGAAATTAGTCGTTTGGGTGTCGTGAACAAGTAGTTGCAAGTGATAGAATGAATTGCGTCCAGTTGCCAAATCTGTAAAGCTCATGGGAGCATCCCATAGTTGACCAGGACCTGTGCCCTCGTCGAGTACGTGTGCCACCTCTGCGTAATCAAATGCTTGATTAACCGCGCAACGGCCCTTAAGCTGGACCTTAACCTTCTTTTGGCTCTCGCTCATGGAAGCCTTTGACTCTTGCGTTTCCGTCTTCTTACGCTTTTCGCCCAGGGCTGACTGAACGGCCAAGCTCTTGGCCTCTTGTTCAAGCGCTCGAGCTTCCTTCTCGCGTTTTACAGCACGACGAGCCCAAAGAAGGGGTGGTTTCGGGACGAACTTCCATTGAGTTAAAGAAGGTTTTGCTCCGCGAATGATTTCGACGCACATTTCAGCCTCACTCTTAGTGAGTTGGTTGGGATCAAGAAGATGTTCGTCGTACTTATCGACAGTATCGTAGTCAGGAACAGGAACGAACTCGTCTGGCCACTCTCCTCGTTTCTTTTCTTCTTCGCTCAACTGAGCTACTTTTGGTTTGGTTAGGTTAAAGCGCCAGGGATGAAGTGATACTGAATCGGCGACAAAGGGGCAAATGTTCCAGTCATCGATGTGATTCTCGCATCGAATATGCCCACCATGTGTGACACGAAGCGTACCGTACTTGGAGCATCGTGGACACTTGGGCAAAGCGCCGTAAACCATGCCCCACGAAATGCGCTCTAGAAGCACGTCCTTCGATGCCCTCTCGCAGAACTGACGATTTAGCCACAGGATATAACACAAATCGTCCACTGACAGATCAGCGACTTCGACGCGAGCCTCATAAAGATATCTGTTCTCATCCTGGAGAGCCGCTAATGCTCGGTGATACTCTTCACGCGCCGGGTCTTTCAAGGCAACATTAGAGTTGGATGCGTTGCTCACATTGCTAATTGCTCTGAAGGCTGGGTGGTTTACGAACGCACGCAATTTTGCCTCGAGGCCTTCATCACCAGACTCAGCCATGAGTGACTTAACACCTGCGACGAGATGGGTTTTGAGCTTATGGGTTGGCTCAAGTGCATTGCACGCCTCCAAGATTGCCTTCAGTTGGGCCACCGTGTAGCTGTTCAGTGCAGATGCTTGAGGCAGCTGGAAGTCAGGTTTTTGCAGCTCGGGGGGCAAACCCTCGAAAATGCGCATCTTCTCAGTCAGGTTGCCACCGCCCGGGCTTGTTGGTGAGGATGCACCGCTGGTGTCGTCAACTTTAGTTTCAGCATTGCTATTGCCTCCGGCGATTGCCTCAACCACAGCAACCTTAACCTCGATTGCTTTCGACTGGATCATGTTGGTGATTTCACGCTTAACCTTGGCCTCATCTTTGGATTCTAGTTGCTTAAGGCCCTCGAGCTGATCGAGCGAGGCTGGTGGGACCTCGCCTTTAACGAAACATTCCAGGTGATTCCACTTTGGTACTGGCATGGGGATGTTGGGTGCGCGCACGAGGTAACCAATACGAATCTCACCCATGGTGATGTTGTTCTGGCACACACGGCAGGAGCTGCGATTAGATTCAGCATAGCCAACCCGCATACGATCGCTCGAGAGATTGCCTGCGTTCTTCAGAATTTCGACATTCTCTTGGTGCTTGGATGCAGCAGCCGCGGCCTTGGTCGTTTTGCCCTTGCCTTTGGTGTTGCTGTTGCTGTCACCATCCCCAGAGGCAGCGGCAGCGGAGGCATTGCTGTTGCTACTCGCACCGCCCGATGCAAACGCACTCAGATCGATGTAGTCTGCGCACAGCTTGCGGACTCGTTCCTGATCATCAGGTTTGACACTTGCAAGGCCCTGAACGTCGGCAATCGAGTCAATGGAGCCCTTCCTGACGCACGAATAGTGGTACCACCTCACCATCTCACCATCGAATTTGGTGGAGGGCACATACTTGCCGAGACGCAGAGCGCCCTGTCCGATGTTGTTTCGGCAGGCATTGCAGCTCGAGCGGTCTATAACATTTCAGGTTAAGGTTGGAGCGTAAGTGAGCACGCGATGTCGTTAGCGTGGTAAGCGAACGCGACGAATCGAAGCGAAACAGAAACGTAATGAAATAAACGTACTTGACTTGGCATATTCGGCTTGCCAGCGACCCATGGTATCTTGGTTTCAAATTGTCTCGAACGTGATCCAGATCGCCTTAATCCTATTGCTCGGTGATGACCAACGAACGCTGATTCAGTCCAATATCAACCAGATATTTTTCGCGGCAATCTCGCCCGTTTTCGCCACAAATAAATCCGTTGCTGAGGCGGGACGGCCAACTCGGACTCGCAGCATGCTGCGTGTCCGCTTTTGTGTCGGCCGAGCCGCGACTGGCAACAAAATCGAACGACGCTGGGCAGAGCGTATCACGCCTTGCTTGGCGGGACCCAGCGCTAAGCCTCTTGCTCTATCGCTGCGACGAGTCCGACAGGCTTCACTACACTTATTTTCAAGTTTTATAAGCCGCTTTTCATGAGGTACCCCTGAATCCCATGCGCCAGAACGCAGATCGGTGCAGGATTCCGACCAGAACTTGATTATCTATACACGTGTACGGGCCGAATTCGGGGTGAGTCTGAGTCACCAATTGGGTTATTATGTGGTTTCACGAGAGTATATATCTTAATTCACTGGTGGCCTTCGCGCCACCGTACTACAGCACGTCCAGATGCTACTTTTCCGACGTTGAAAAACCGTCCATGTGTCTGTTCGAGGGCAGTGCGGCTTTCGCAACGCGTTGCGCAAAGCAGCATAAGGTGATACTTATCCCACCTGTGTTTTCCCCTATCTCCCCCCATCTGTCCAATTTATAGCTTTGATAGATGCGCATCTCTCCCCGAACGGTTTACGCAGGTCTCCTGTGTTTATCCCTCGCGGCCTCTGTCGCCTTAGCACAGCTCGAAGGACTGGATCACGTCTCACTTTCCGTCCAAGAATCTCACAACGAACGTCTTCGCATTGTTAAACAGGTGAACATTGATGAAACATCGACCTGGAAAGCCGGTATCAACGAATACTTCCGTGGTCGCCCACAGGAATTTACTCGTCGGCTCTGTGGTGCTCGTCGAGGAGGTGAATTGCTTCCACTGAAAACCGCGAAGGAGCTCGGCGATGAACCTATTCCTGAAGAGTTTGACAGCCGCACGAAATGGCCTGACTGCCCTACCATCAAGGAAATCCGTGACCAGTCTGCATGTGGTTCGTGCTGGGCTATCTCTGCAGCGGAAGTCGCGAGTGATCGTCTCTGCGCTGTACTGGGTATTCACAAGCGAATCTCCACCACGGATATCCTGGCATGCTGCTCCAACTGCGGCTTTGGTTGCAGTGGAGGATATCCAAGTCTCGCCTGGAAATGGCTGGCCAAACAAGGTGCAGTCACAGGTGGTGACTACGGAGATTACTCCCTCTGCAAAGCGTATCCCTTCCCCATGTGCGACCACCATCAGCCTAATCCAAAGGTTGATTGTGCACAGTTTAACTTCAGGACTCCCAAATGTCTGTCACGCTGTGACTCGAACTCAACCTACGTAGTTCCCTACCAGCAGGAAAGGACTGTTTTCAAGAACAGTTACAGCCTCCGAGGCGAAGAAGCCATTCAACGTGAAATTATGCGTTATGGACCTGTTGAGGCAACATTCGAGGTATTCTCTGATTTTGAGGTTTACAAATCCGGTGTTTACCAGCACAAGACGGGCGCACACCTTGGTTCACACGCTGTTAAGATTATTGGTTGGGGTGTCGACAACGGGGTCAAGTACTGGACCATTGCGAACTCATGGAACACCGGCTGGGGCGAAGGCGGCTTTTTCCGCATCCTCCGTGGGGTAAACCATCTCAATATTGAAGGCGATGTAGTAGCAGGAATGCCCGTGACCAATTAAATCATGTTGAGTATCATTTTGCCCTTGTTGAGAGACTTGCTCCCCTCAGCGGATTGCCTCGCAAGAAGCGAATGAACGAAATGTAACACGAGTACAAATACACATAGGTATGCTATACTTGTAATCATTGTACTCAACTACGAACTATTGTATTGGTTCAGGGACAAGTTGAAAGAACACTGGGCTGATTGAGAGAGACTTGTGTAAAGGGGTGATTCTGAATTCCAGATACTATGGGACAAGATTGGCCGGAAGATGGGATCGATCTCGAAGAGGAATCGCGAACAGAGCATTGATTGATCATTGAGGAAAGCGGTATATGTGGATAACAGCGGAATGGTCGGATTCGAGAGAGAGAAAGCAAGAAAGAAAGAATTAAAGAAACAAAGGAAGAAAGGAAGAAAGCAGGACGTACGTAGGATAAAACCAGATGAACATAAGGTTCAATTTAAAACAAGTATGAAGGTCGTGATGAAGGAACAAAAGAGTCGATATGAGGGTCCAGTCACGGAGAACGCGTGCTATTTAGGGGCTACTCTCGATTTGCTTTTTGCGAGTGCTACTGTGTGAGACAATTGATAGATAAGAAGACCAGAAGATAATCATACAAGACTGGAAGATTGCTCGGTACTGTACCGGAACGAAGCTCTGGTTGATTATTTGTGGTGGGCCCAGGATGAAGAAACTTCGGATGCTGACGGCTGTAGCATCGTGAATGATGTGCTCTCGCCATTGGTCCCAAAATTCTCGCAATGTCACCCTAGGGATACGCTTTGCCATAGCGATAGGAGTGGCTGCCATTGCAGCGAGGTGGTCCGATGGCTTGTTGGAAACGGAAACAAGAGAGGCAAGCTTCTGCACCTGCGTATCACCGAGCGCTTCGCTTCGTAGCTGAGCAAGCTTCTCTGGTGTGGGAACAGGCACGGTACCTACGGCGTCTGCGATCGCCCGAGCCTCGTAATCGTCGCCTCGAGCTGGCCATAACTTGGAAATAGGAAGAGTGATGGATGCCGGCACCCAACTCGTTGGCACCCAACTTGTAAGGTATCGCATCCAGGACGTGACTTTGGTTACAGTACTGGTGTCAATAGAAGTCGTAGTAATAGTACTAGTTGATGCTGCCGGAACAGTAGGAGTGGTGAGGACGGGAACTGGTTGGGATGGGTGCGCTGAGGTCAGCTCTGACTTAGCAGCTGAAATGGCCGCATCGTTGTCATCCAGATTATCGACCTCAGAGACAATTAGAAGGGGTGAGTCTGGTGATGCTGCTATAGCAGACGATGTTTCTAAAGAACCGCTATGATACGTATTTGCTACGTAATGTAGCAGCGCAGAATGACTACTGAACGAGTAGTCGGCGACATCGTGGGTGTGTAGCCCGTCGATGCCTTGTTTGTGGTGTCGTTCCTCCTCCATGATCTGCGCCACGGCGAGTAAATCGCGCTGGGCTAGACCGCAGAGTGTCATCCAGCCGAAAAAGCACGAATTCATGATGGGAACGACGAGCAATTGATGCATGAGTGCTTTTGTAAGAACCTGTCCGAAACGGTGCACTCCTTGCAGAGGAACAGGTGGGTTGGGTGCGCTTGCGAGGGCGCTTTCAATATCACCCTTCGACTTCACAAACGAATTGGGGAAGTGGCGTGCCATGAACCTGCGGTATACCACAAGCGGGCGACCATCAAGGAATCGAAACCAAATAGCAATCGGGCCACCCGTCATGAAACCCCAGCAGCCAAACCTGAACGATCTAAACGGATCCCAAGCCGTTTGGTATTGATAGTTGGTTGGATCGCGTACGTCATCCATGGTAATACTACCTTCGTCTAGTTTCTTGTTGGTTATGTGCATGGTGTAAAGTTGAGCACCATAGTCGCCGGTGGCTGAGATTACCATGGAAAGCAGAGCATTGGCCAAGAACGGATTGGTGCTGAAGAACTGTTTGAAACGACCCCATGCCTTCTGATTCCCATGATCGTACTGGCCCTGCTCACCTCGTTCACCAGTCTTGGAGTCCGTATTGGCATTCGATTGGTCTTGGTCTTGGTTGCTCCGGCCACCTCCATGCGGATGGGACTCGTTCCCCAGCTGGTGTTGCGCTCCTGGTTGAGCACGCTCAGAATTCGTTTGTGAGCTTGGGGCAGGTGTCGCAGCGATATGAGCGTACCGACGTGCACCGACATACAAACTCCAAGCCATCCTGTGGCCCGTCCCGCTGGCCACTCCCAAGCGCCCAAGCCCAGACCCATGGTGTGCGCGAGTTGTCGGAGAAACCCCGAGGGCGCCTGGTCGGCGGAAGGCGTTGCGGGCAATGCGTAGAATGAGACGGGGAGAAAACGCGGAAACTAGGCTTGCAGGCATGACTGCGACTGTTCACAACCCTTGTTTTGTCTGAGGCGCACTTGAGTCTCACGGTAGAACGTATGTTCAACAATTGAAACGGTCACTACTAGCCGATTATAAGCATAATCCTCAGATCACAGTTCATTGAGGCAGATTAGACACTGGTCGCTCAATTCGTACCTGCACGATATGTTGCTTCGTGCAACCACGTCGCTCAGTCGGCTTTGCAAGCCTCCAGTTCTCACGAATGGAACAGCGATTTCGAATCGGCATTTCGGGTAACTTCATCCATCCGTGGCCGTCCAGTCCCTATGATCCCATCCACCCGCTTGAGGCAAGCCCGTTTTCCGAGCTCTTTGGCACAACGTGCGCGTGAGTATATCTCACGTTGGGACGACTGAACACGAAAGCAGACCGAAGGTTTCACTTTGTACTGTGGTTCGAAAGCGATTTTCATGTTCACACTCCAGAGAACCCTGCGGCTTATCCGCACGCAGGCACTCTCGGAGGCCAGAGGCATTGTGTCTGGCTCGATAGGGCTCGCACTGCCGTTTGGGCGGATCAGACATGGGTACGGCGCATGTGGCTCCATCCAAGAAGTAGGTTTGGGATCCAGGTGCATCGCATTTAGTGTCACGACAAAACCAGGCATGTCGGTGGGGGCGCAGCCTACCCTTTTCCAAACTCCGAAGGCCTCACTTGCCACGAGTGCTGCTACCGCCGCTGCCGTTGCAAAGACCCACACAAAGGCGAAACGGAGACGCGCAGCTACTGGCGATCTTGGTTTTGCTGATATGAAGATCGCTCCTCAAGTGCTGGGAGCGCTGAGTTCTCTCAGGATGACACATCCATCTTCGATTCAGAGACTCGCTATTCCAGTTCTGCTGAGGAAGTGGGATCCCGTCGCGAAGAAAGTGTACATACCACCGACGGTTGCCATTCAAGATTACACAGGCTCTGGGAAGACGTATGCATATGGCATCCCCATTCTATCGAATATCGACAACTACATCGATGAGCGTATCTTACCAGCAGCGGTCGCTCAGGTCCTAAATGATTTGGAGGGAGTTGCCTTGCCTCCCCCTGCGGAGCAAGACTTGGAACTCTTGCGAGCTGGATCCAGCCGATCACTCATTCACTACGCAGATGACCTCGCATTTAACTCGAATGTGAATCCTGAGGATGATACAGGACGTCCTGCAGGTGAATTGGCGCAGCCAGGTCCAATGTCCGAACGTGAAAAACGCATTGCGGCACTGCGTGCCAAGCTCATGGAATTATTCCCTGATCTTCCACCCTCAGCGACTGATCCTGAGGCGCCAGCATCACGCTTGCAAGCGATTATCGTTGTCCCGACCAAGGAGCTGGCTGTGCAAGTCGGGCGTGCACTTGAGCAAATTAATCTTCCTGGCCAGAAGCTGCGCAAGCATCATCCGGTCGTGATTCGCGTACTTGCAGGAAGCAAAATTACCCCCAATATCCTTGCGGATCTGGGTATCCAACTTAATCGCCCCGCGGGCGAGCACGCTGCACCTGGCGGTTACGACGATCCAGAAGAAGTCGAGGACACGTCATCCCCTCATCCTTTCGTAGAGTTTGGTCGTGGACATAAGCACTACTCCAAGCTTCGAAGTGAGAACGAGACTGTTAAAGCAAATGTACGGGAAGAATTGGAAGAAAAGATTCTTGAGCAAGAGTTCCGTGAAACACTTCCAGAGATCCCTGGAAGCAGAACTTTGCGAGCTGTTCGTGTCCTCACGCCGAGACGACTTCAGCAGCTGAGGTTGCAAGGAGAAGTCGATAAGCATGGTAATATGGTCCTAATGGACATGAAACTTGGCTCCAGTACCAATCAGCAAGTTGAGGCCACGAAGATGCTACCCTCCAGAGACACACTGGAGAATCATGATTATTCCTCCGAGAAGGAGCATATCGTTGATGGTACCGTACTTGCTGACCCAGAGTCTCGCGAAGGTATGTCATCTAACAGCAAAGAAGGCGATGTCGTAGACATCTTTGAGGTCGTCAGGAGCAAGCGTTTGAGAGCACTTCAGAAGGAAACCAAAAGTCCACTCGCAACCTCTGAGACCAAACCCAAGAGACCTCCCGAAGCAAAGAGCAGTGAGCATCCCTCTTTGACCTTGGATGGCGCCAAGACGCCACTCGAGTGGGCAAGGGAAGCGGCGACAACTAGGCCTGACCCTTTCCGACGCGAAAAATACGACGCAGATGAACTACCCGAGCAGGTTCGGTTGATTCCTTTGGAGGAAGATACGTCTCGTTTGCGTGAGTTGCTCGGATGGTCAGGCGCTGGTGAGATTGAGATTGACCGGTCCAAGCAACCCCATATAGTTGTAGGTACGCCTGAACTGTTGGTTACTCTAATCCAACACGGTGCGCTTCAATTGCCGGCCGTCGAGGCATCTGCATCGCAATTAAAGTATCTTGTATTCGATGAGATTGATCATCTCGCCAGGACACCAACTGCCCCTGGACACCAAGCTGTCAAGCAACTTATGACCATTCCGTGCGACCAAATGGTATTCGTCTCGGCAAGTATGTCCCCGGACGTATCCTTGGCAATGACTCGTATGGCAGGTCGCCAAGGCTTGTTTGTCGAGGGTAAGAAGTTCCCTCACATGACGCGCAACGGCTCACAATACCTTCCTGTGGCGACAACAGTGCAGGAAGCTTCAATCACAGGGCTACCTGCTGCTCCCTTTGTAGGTCCAAGGCAGAGAGCGGGAGAAACTTCCGCGATTGCGACCTCTTGTGATGTTGCGAAGGAATTGTTATTCATCTGCTCCGAGCATTACAGAACTGATTATGCGTTGGAACAGCGAAGCAAAGCTATTTCGACCGAATCTAAAGAGGCTGACGTCATTCATGAGACCGTGTTCACTGGAACTGAAACGTCAGGCGATATCCCAGTAGAAGGGGAAGAGAACACAAGAGACGACGAAAGGTCTGAGCAAACCCACACGGGGGCTGGAGTAAAACCCTTGCCCCTGCCGCCTTATTTGAAGCACTACTACATTCGTGTTCCACGCAAGATATCGAAGACCGCATTCCTCCTTGATTTGCTTGCTAGAATGAAGCTTGTGCCCAAAGCTGAAATGGAAATGATAGCTCTACGACAGCGTCGGGAAAGTCGTGAAAAGAGCGTATGGCATACCGCACAACAGGCAGAAGATACCATCTCCACAGATTCCCATCTTCATGATAGTGCTATTGTCAAATCGTTGTTTGAAGGTTCCCTATCGAATAATCCCAAGCTACTCGCTGAACTGAGAGCGGAATTTGTGAAGAGTCAGCAAAACTCTGCCTCGGAAACAAATGCTAGCAGTGAAACAATCACACTGCAGGGTGTTAACGCGAGCGCGGAAACACAGGATGATGGCAAAGATGAGGAAGTGGGTATGCGACCAAGTCCTTCCAGCGTCGTCCCAGTGGGTGGACAAGGTGCAGCTCTCTGCTTCTTCAACACAAGTACGGGTATCGCAGACTTTGGACTGCAACGGCAGATTGCCGAATGTGGGCTACGTGTTGGGACTTATCACGAGAGGAGTCCTCGTCAGGTCAAGTCCAAGGTTTTAGGGAAGTCAGAGGAGCTTGATGTGATCCTGACGACAGACGTCTTGGCACGTGGCATCGACATGAAGCATCTCTCAGTGGTTGTAAACGTCGACGTCCCAAGGTCATCTACAGTTTATTATCACCGAGCTGGCCGGGTTGCTAGAATGGGCGCAAAGTATCGAAAGAATTCCATCGTCCTGACTCTAGTTCAAGAAGATGATGGCTTCGAAAACAGCGAGAGTACGGAACTGATTCAGCTCAGGAAACACGCTGACCGTCTTGGTATTCCAATCCGAGAATGGAATGAGAAAGTCATTGTTGGATGCCACAAGAAGTTTGCCAATGAAGCCAACATCGCAATCGCCGCGACGTATCGCGGCCCTCAGATGAAGATCAGGAAATCTTCAGAGTTTGCGTCAACAAAGAAGACTTCACATAAGCCTAAGAAAAGTAGCTCAGCGAAGGCAAGTTCATCTCCACACCAATCCCGCAGTGACAAGTCTAATTGGATTACGTGGAATGAGTGAAAACAACTATTGGTAGCATAAAAGCCACGGAGGTCACGCCTGAGCCGCCACAATCTAATAGAATCGAAAAGATTTGCGAGTTGGGCTGAGTCCATACAATGACTATGTATCAATTTATTTCGCGTTGCAGACCTACTGGGCATACGAATAGAGACCTGTGTACACTCCACTATTTGCCCGTCAAAGGACATGTACCCGCCTTTGGCTCGATTTTGTACGACAATTCCCAGAGTTCTGCCGAACTCAAGGTAGGTGGTCCGTCTCGAAGAACCGACAAGAGCTGCGAGTCAGTCACGGGAGGGAAGACGTATGCAGACTTCTGGCATAGATAGAATCCGTCCAGTTCCTGCCATTGTTGAGAGAAGCGAATGAACGAGACAACATCTAACTGATGAATCTGCACCGAATCGAAGACGTGGTGCGAGGCGATTGAAGGGCAAGTTGCAGTCGCGGGATGCGAAGCTGCAAGTGCTAGGGGCCTCGAACTTGAAGCCGAATTCGACTTATGGAACTGATTGTAGGTGCTGAGATAACGAGCTCGAGACGAATATCGGTCGAGGGCAAGCAAGCGTACCTGTTGAGCAGATGCAACTGGTGTCGGTTTTTGCTTTCGATTACCAAACATCTCCTCGACTTGGAAACAGTCCTTGCAAATGACAGCAAGATGAGGAATCTGCGGCCGGCCTAGGGCGGATTTAAACAGCGTTCGGTATGCTCGGAAGTTTCGTGAACTGTCCGTAAAGGCACGAAGTTGTTCCATTTTTGATGACGTTGAACTTGGGAGTTTCGCCCAATCTTGCTTTAATCTATAGACCTGGGACATTCCCAAGCCGGAGAATATGGCAAACGTCGAGTGGAAGTTGTGCAACGAATAACACTCATACGCCAGATCAATGGTCCACTTAAGCGCTGAGAGTCTTGAGGCCGAATCGGGTCTGGTGAGGATCAATGATGCGACCCACTGTGAACGAGCGTTGAAACTTGCAATCATGCCACAGAGATTAGGTGCACTCGATGGACTCTTGATCCATGTCTTTGCCACGAATTCGCGGAGCGAAATGCGCGACAACATCTCGTAATCGACACGGGTTAGCTCGATCGCGACACGTTTCGGTGGATACGACACGAAGTTGATTTCCTTCTGCGGCGGCTTTTCTGTCCCGTTAGTTGCTCCTGCGGATGGTGTCGCATGTGTGGATAGTTTGGTCGCATGTCCCGATGCGATCTGGGCAGTTCTCTCCGAAATTGTCTTGTCTGTACTGGCATCTAGCTTGCATGAGGCGTCTTTCTTTGCTTCACTTTCCACAGAGCTATGTCCTGGAGTCATATCTGGCTCAGAGGCACACGTTTTCGTCGAGGGCGCATTCGAGGAAGACACTGTAGGCACTCGCACTGAAGTTCTATGTTGCATCTTTGAATGAGCATCATCGCCATCGCTGTCATCTTCCTCGTCATTATCGTACTTGTCGATCTTATCAAACCCTAGTCCCATCAGTTCATCGCTGCTGGGAGGTGTTGGTGGTGCGGGATCGGCAGGCGTTTGGGCGTTATCCGGCGTGCGGACTGTGGACACAGCTGGCAGATCAATCTTTTCTGGAGCGCTCTGTGGTGCGTTGTCTTCAGTGATTCCCACCTTCACATTGGTGCCAATTGGAGTACGCGGCTGACTTGGGGTTGAGGCCTGCGGACCTTCGCAATCATCATCGCTGAACTGATGCGCATACTTCTGTGCCAAGCGCTTCACGAGGCCTGGTCCGGGCAAAATACTACATCTGCGATCACGCAAGCCCGCGTCGGAATGACTGTGACTAGACTTAAGGAGCATCTCACGCTTACGGCGCACCGTGGACTCGGATTCGGCTTCACAGATGTCTGATTGCTTTGTATCACATGTGCTAGTAGATTGTGAAGGTTGAGCTTTAGTATCTGATGAGACCGATGAAGTGATAGTAACTCGCGTGGAGGCTGTCCTACCTTCGAAGAAGCCAATCAGGGAGTTGACAATTCTTCGCGCAGAGGACGTCTGCTCCGCAGGCTTGTCAGTAGGCTGGTCGGCGGAAGTGTTATCCCTCTCACCCTCAGACTTATCAAATACCCTATCCCTCAGCGGGCACTTGTTGCTTGCCTCAATTTCCTTCTGAGCGGCGAGCCGTGCATCCTCCTCCAACTTTAGTTCGTACTTGTCTTTCTCCTGGCGCGCTTCTGCTGCTAACTTCATTAGCCTCAGGAGCTCATCCTCTGAAATGGAGTCCTTTGGTGCAGGAATTGGTTGGAGTAAGGTCTCATACAATTTGTGCGCGAGGAGCTCAAGGGGTGACGATGGTGTTGAACTCCATGGAGTAGGTAGCGGTACCGCCAGTTCACGCTCAGCTCGTTCTTCGAGCACACGCCAGCATTTTGCTTGTGCTTTGACCTTTGCAACCAGCTGCTCATCTTCCAGCGACGTGCTCGCCTGCTTCTCTCCCTCTGCATTGGTCGGAGGATTTGCAGGTGAGTCCTCTTCATCGAGTAGGTAAGCGGGGGTATCAGCATCGACTTTCGCAATACAGTCAGTCAAACTTACCTCTCGCTCACCTGCTGAAGCGCCCGCTGCAACAATGCATGCGCTATACCATCGGCGCATGCGTCGAAGGAGATCTCTGGTTCCATATCTAGGATAGGCTGAGAAGCGCTCGAGCATGTGGGCACTAGGCTCAGGCTCGTTGGGTGAGTGCAAAGCAGCGAGCATCGCGGGGGTAGGTTGAGGCAGTGCATAATTAGGGCCAGCAAAGTTTTGGACAAAGTCCTCTGGGTAGCTATTCAACCATTCTCCGACGATCGTGACGACTCGCAGCCTTGTCGCTAGAGTCAACAGTTCACTGCTCGGACCGGCGGCAGCATGGTATTTCTCTGCCATTTCAAAGGTGTCGACAAGATGTGTAGCCAGAATTGCAGGTGTTGCAAAGACATGCAAGTTGAGTAAGAAGGCCTTGCGGAACGGAAGATCTTCAGAATTGAGGTTCGCGAGGCTAGTTGCAGGAGGGACCGATAGTGCGGGATGATCTGGTGTACCAGGAACCCAGGAGGCATCTGTAAATGAAGTTGGAGAACCGGCTTGGATACCTGAACCACCGCTGCTGCTCGGGGGTATAGGTCCAGAATACGCTCGGCTGACTTGGAGGTTCGAGCTCATCTGGTTGAAGGCATGCGACAGCGATAGTCGTGGCGACTTGAACTCCGCAACGCAGATCGAAGGTTGGGCTGGACGCGTTGGGACTTGCAGAAGTTCCAGTGCCTCTGCCTCGGACATGGTGTCCGGAGCGCCGGTAACAGACAGCGTAGCAGGCACCAATTCATTTGCTGCGGGTGTACATACCGCCGAAAGTAATGCTGCGTAGGTAGAGTTGGCATTGTCTTCAGTCTGAGACCTGCTGAGACCTGTCACATCAGTTAAGTAGTTCAGCAGGAAGCTGAGAGAGGCGTAGTCTGTTACCGAGCTAGTTCGAGACAGTTCCTCTTCTGCTAGGTCGTATACCTGACCAGGATCGAGTGCAAGAAAAGGCGCCAAGAGATCTTCGCAGCATTTGTGTTCAACAATAGAAACAATGGGTTCGAACATTTGTGGGGTAACTTGCAAGGTACCTGGTGATTGGTTAGCTTCAGCCGTATCAATTGCATTCACAAGTTGCCGCACAACATCTGGGGGAAGGCGAGCCGATAGGGAATTGGACACATCACCTGAGTGTTGCTGTTGTTGCGCCTTCGACTGACTCTCCTGACGATTATTGGTTGGCGTGCTTGTCAAGGGTCCTGTCAGCTGAGGTCGAATGTAGAGTTCGACGATATCACTGGCGAGACGATAAAACTCCTTAGGGCTTGAAGCTGATGCCAGTGCCGCGAGATCGATCCAGAACTGCAGACACATCGAGAGTCCCAAATTCTTTGCGAGCCCCTGAAGCGCTGCTCGATGCCCAGGATGTTGCATTACTGCAGCCAAGGTCTGGGCGGTTGAAGGCTGAGTAACCACACGTGGCGGGAATGTGACTTGAATCGTACGCGTATAGTGGATGGCTGCCAGCCAGGCAAGTCGATCCTCAGGAGAATTGGAGGCGAGCAGGAACTGGCGGCCACCTACTGTAGGTGTGACATGCCAAAAAAACCTACCTTGCGGCACGTTTGCCAAGTTAACACTGGGGTTAGCTTGCGATATTCCATCATGTGCGCTTGGACCAAGTGAAAAGTTGCCGTTTAAATCGCTAACCGGATCTTCTTGACCGAGCAGCCGAGAATCCAGGATCGCTTCAGAGGCATTCCGCCTCATTTGGCACGGCTCACTGTCCTTGGCAGACAAAGCCGGCGAACCTGGGACCGCAGAGTCGGAAACGTGGCGATTGGGAAGCTTCTTCATAGGCGTTAAATCATCGTGCAATGGACCGGTAATACCAGTCGCCAACAACTCAATAGTCCCGTTGGGACGGCGAGACTTGTGATCATCAAAGTACTCGATACGATCGGGGAAAAGAGCGAAGTATCGGCGCTTCCACTTGCTGCCTGGTGCCGCACCACGCTTTTCGAGATAGCCTTCATAGATGCTTCGGAAGTGAACCTTGCCTGGGTGATCCACATGTGATCTGCCAACAGGAGTTGTCTTGGCTGTCAATGGAGTACGTGACAGAGCGTCACTTGCTGACGTCGAGCTTGAACCTGATGGACCGGCCTTGGCGAGACTCTGTCGTGGCGTAAATGGAACCTGGCTGCCACTCATGCTCACATTTGACATGTCCTCAGGCCCTCCACCACCGATAACAACAACCGACCCTCTTGGGGCCGAGAACATAGAGGTGCTTAAAGCTTCAGTCGTACCCGTCTCTGGGATTGAGAGCTCTGTAATCGAGGCCTTCCTCATAGACTCTCGGTTCTTTTCGAATCTCGTCATCGGTCTCGGCGGTTTACCAACTGGGTTCGTAGATGCGGCTGGTCGAATGTTACCAGCACCGCTTAATCTCTCTTCCGAGGAGACACTAGCTGAGCTAGTGTCAGTTTGTCCTTCAGCACCCTTCTGTGTAGTGTGAGTCTCAGCATCTTGAGAGCTGTGGGCTCGTACTCTGGGTGATTGGGTTTGCGTCGAGACTGTAGCCGTTACCTCACTGGACTGATCCTCACCGCTTGAGCCATTGGCATCCATTGATGTGGGGCAGGATCTCGACAGAGGGGCACAATTGAAATCAACTGACTGTGGTGACACGGCAAATCCAGTAGGGGTTGGCCCGCTGCCTTTGGCGGACTCATCGGTAGCGTGTGCGGGCTGCGGGTTAACACTCCCAATACCATCTGAGGACGAAGGTGATGCCGCGACAAACGTTGAGGCTGAGTCCACCACAGTTGTAGGTGTATCAGTTTTGTAATCCGATGACTGATTCGGCGAGAAGGACGAAGGATGGATCTCTGTTGAGGATTGATCAGATTGAGACGAGGCTCTGTTGAGTCGACCAACACTAACCCCGATACGAACGGCACCTTGCGGTGCTGCAGATTCTGTATCGCGCTCGTCATCGCTTGTGCCATCACTCTCACTTCCTGAATCGCTCAAGCCTTCAGGATCCGAGTTGTCCGATGCATCCATGTTCACAATCGCAGCCTCCATGGCGCCGCCCAGCAACGAGTCTCTTCGCAGCGCAGGCCGCTCGTTGGGAGCGGGATAAGAGTTTGTCTTAGTTAACACGCTTGCTTGACCACCGCTGGCTGATGAAGTAGATACTGATGACGAAGATGGCATGGCAGAAGGAGACAGTGCAAACTTAAGCTGTTCCAGCTGCTGTTGCTGCAACTGCTGCTGTTGTAGCTGCTGCTGTTGCTGTTGCTGTGCAACCAAAGCTGCAGTAAAGAGCTGCTCGAGTTTCGCAACCTCGCCTCGGTTGTGGCTCACGCTATGTGACAGCGCGCCTAGCCATTGCTGTTTGATCTGAGCATCTTGCGCGCGAACCAGCATCGTTCGGTGAGCAGTGCGGAAAAGGAACAGATGCTCCTTGCTGGTGTCATCTGCGGCTGCTTCAGGGATGTCCGCGATTTCTAGTGGATCTTCAGGTGTGTTCGCAATGAAGCCCTTTTCTTTCTGGCCTTGTCGATACGCCTTTTCGCTTTCGTAGTACGCAACGCCGGCTTCTGACAAAACGAACCACCGCTTCTTCCACGTCTTCCACCCCACACCTCGTGAGCCACCTTGCTTGATGAGCTCACCTTGCTTATAAATGATTGCAGCAGACTCGGGGCCCGCCGCACTCTGGGTGAGGGTACGTGCACCTAGCATGGGTGAAAAAACTGACTTCTGGGACATCTGTGCTCAGGTAGCTACAAGCACAAAGGTGCTCACAGCAGATGTTACAGACCTGTTTGGAGGTTAACCAATGCGAACGAACAGTAGATTGGGAAGAAGGAGGGGTTTCTGACGCCTAATAGAGCATCTCAGATGTTGTTTCTCTAGATTACCACGAGTTAGGCAGAAGACGCTCCTCAATTGAGTAGTGGCAATGGCGGTGCCGAGCAGCCCGTTGTTAGTGAGGCTAGCTGTGCCGCTGTGCCGCGTGGCGTCCGTGCTCCGTACGAATCGCACGACCACGACGCGTCTCACTTGTCTGGGATTAGTCAGGATGATTTGAGCAGGAAGAATTTCCAGTGAGGGTGAGGATGAAGCGGACACGAATGCTGACAGAATTTACAAGGTGAAAACCACTCGCGCCTCGCGCCTACACTTGTCTGGAGACCTCGACGAGAACGCAAGTGCACATCTCTTGTCTTGGATGACGCGTCTCGAATCCTCCAGTACCTTGCAGGACGCTTAACGGTGGCTCGAACACGTCTAGAATAGCGACCGCAACATATAATACCCGTGACAGCGAGCTGCATCAGGCAATCGTGCCTCCGATCCACCACCTGCTTGCCTGCCCCAAACTCACTGGCGAAACACGAAATCACAGGAAACGGGTGGAAGGGTAGCACCAGGAAGTGCGATTTTCGAGTTTCCCATAAAGTTTTTGCGGCGAACAACAGGTTAGACCGACCTAAGCGTAGTATATGCAGAGAATAAACATGTTTTCACTCAGCCTGCACATGGCTAGATCCCGAAATCGCACTTGACATCGGTGTAAGAAGCCAATGTTGAAACGTAGTAATTCAGCACCCCTGACTCGGGAACAGTACTGAAGGCAGAATACACTGTCTGAGGGTGGATGGCTTCAGCTAGCTTCGTCATCCTGTCTTAGGGAAGGAAATTTGAATTTGGAACCCGTTTGGAACTTTTTGGAACCTTTTTGGAACTCGGCCAAGCTCGGGGGTCGAGCTGAGGGGAAAAGAGAGGGACGGAAGGAAAGGGGAATATGGCTGAAAGGCGGCATAGACTGGATGTGGTTGACTTGGAAGCGTTTTATTCTTGTAGCTATTTGTATGCCGCACGTATCTAACCTCGGACTACGTATCAACACCCGCTCGATCGCAACGTATATAGGACACCTTCCTTCGAAAAGAAATGTCTCACCGCAAGTTCTCCGCACCTCGTCACGGTTCGTTGGCATTTTCGCCCCGCACTCGCTCCCGCACCCACCAGGGCCGCATCAAGGCTTTCCCCAAGGACAACGCCAACGATGCTCCCCACCTCACTGCCTTCATCGGCTACAAGGCGGGCATGACTCACGTTCAGCGTGATGTTCAGCGTGTTGGCTCTCGTCTCCACAACAAGGAGACTGTTGAGGCTGTCACCATCCTTGAGGCTCCTCCCATGGTTGTCTGCGGTGTTGTCGGTTACGTCCAGACCCCCTCTGGTCTTCGTACCTTCAAGACTGTCTTCTCGCAGCACCTCGACGAGAGCGTGAAGCGCCGCTTCTACAAGAACTGGTACCGCGTCAAGGGTATGGCCTTCGACCGCTACGCTGTCAAGAAGTACGCTCCTCACACTGACAAGAAGGGCAACACTGTCACTGCGGCCGAGCAGGATCTTGCCAAGATCGCCAAGTACTGCCAGGTTGTGCGCATCCTTGCTCACACCCAGCCCCGTCGCATGGGCTTCGGTCTCAAGAAGGCTAACCTTGTTGAGATCCAGATCAACGGTGGTACTCCTGCTCAGAAGGTTGAGTTCGCACGCCCTCTTTTCGAGAAGGAGGTTCCCGTTGACTCCGTCTTCCGCCAGGACGAGATGGTTGACCTCATCGGTGTGACCCGCGGTAAGGGTTTCGCTGGTGTCATCAGCCGCTTCGGTGTCACTGGTCTTCCTCGTAAGACCCACCGTGGTCTTCGTAAGGTCGCTTGCATTGGTGCATGGCACCCTGCTCGCGTTAACCGCACCGTTGCTCGTGCTGGTCAGAAGGGTTACTTCCACCGCACCGAGCTCAACAAGAAGATCTACCGCATCGGCAAGGCTGCTCGTCCCTTCTTCCACAGCCGCAAGGAGGCTTCCACTCTCCCTGCCAACTTCAAGGCTGTTACCAACTACAACGCTACCACTGAGTCCGACCTTACTCTCAAGACCATCACTCCTATGGGTGGCTTCAAGAAGTACGGTGTGGTCAACCAGGACTTCGTCATGATCAAGGGTTCTGTCATGGGTCCCGTCAAGCGCGTCATCACCTTGCGCAAGGCTATCACCCCTGTCCAGCGCCGCATTGCTTTCGAGCCTGCTGGCCTCAAGTTCATCGACACCTCCTCCAAGACTGGCAAGCGCAACTGGCAGACTTCCGAGGAGAAGGCTCGCATCATGGCTTAAATTGGCCATGGTCGCGGCTGCGATTGAGCTTCAGCTTCAAATGCAATGCGTGTTGGTACTTTTACCAACATGTTTGGTCACTAGCGGTTGTGGTTTGTACTTCTTGTTGGGAAATCATCTTCCGGCAAGACGAATACAAGAAACATTCCAAAGGTGTCTTTAACCTAGTCTATATGTGGTTCGAGGTAATGTGTGAATATTAACCTAGCAACAGAGTGGTCTTTATATGTAACTGGTATGGCCCCTACTTAGGTGCTAGAGCTTTGCGGAACCGGCTTTCCATCTCTCGTTCGATTGCACCATGATGCTTTTCCCAATGGATGTGCCAGAAAGGCTTCGCATACGGCTGACGGAATCGCAAGCGCTGCAATGTACCAGCATCAAGTCCTTTGTCCTTCGCGCGAATGACACGATCAGGTGGATGATACCAATAGTTCAATGCAACATGGCACCCTTCGCTAGTTCTCGTTTCGTCCGTCTCCGCTTGGGCATTACTTGCGAGTGGGTTCTCGTTGTACGATGTTACTTCATGCATCCAACCACTTGGGAGATACAGGCACTCATTTGGCTGAATATACACCGTGCCCTTGGTTACCATGTTCAGGTCTTGGCCATACTTCTTCTCCCATAGTGGGTTGGTCTTGAGTAGTCTCTGAAGTCGGTCTTGCCAAAAGGCCTTGGTTTCGTCACTCATAGATGTTATAAAGTCCTTCTCGTTGGGCTCAAGGGCATAAAGGAGGTCTTTGGGTAAGGTCGAGAAATGGGAATAAATTTCAGCTTCAACTGCCTTCGCGTCGGTGGGCTTCGACTCCATAGTCGCTTCAGTCTTGGACGATGATTTCTCCCTCTTGTTCTCGTGAGGTTCTTCATCCGAGTCTGCCCCAACCTCACCCTCAAAGACGCTATCATCGACATTCTCAACATCGTCCGCGCACAGCAGCTCCTCCTGCTCTCTAGCCTTTGCTGCAAAGATCTTTTTCTGCAGAACCTCATTCTCGGCGTCGAATTCGGCACGGATCGTTCGTAGTTCTTCCTCTGAGAAACTATTGTACATCTCTGCTGTTCCGTAGATCCGGTCGGTTAGTTCATCTGGTGTCATGCCTTGGATTTCAAAGTGCTCCCACACCTTCCTTTCATCATACTCCTCATCATCTTCAGCGCTATCAGTGAGCCGACCACTCGCCTTCTCCTCGTCGAGCTTGCCCCCCTTACTCAGGAGTGCGTCATGAATGCGTTGTCTCGCCCGTCGTAAACAGATATACCACAGCGGAACGACATCCAAAAGGCGATCTTCGGGAACACCATCGGCTGGAAGTCCAGCGCAATGCTCATAAACGATCAGCCCATTTCGATGAACTTTGTTTACTGTTCCCAACATCGCCAAGCGTGGCGCGTCGCATGGTGGGAAGATATTAAACCGTTTGTAACCCCGAAGCAACACATAGAAGTTATCATGATAGTCGTGGTGCAATCCTGAAGATGAGCCCTCCTTGGAGTTACCCATCCAAAGATTGACTTGATATGGGATCAAGTTGCAGGCAAATGGAGGATGCAGTGTGAAATCCGTTCTAAGGTTTGTAAGCGGAGCCGCATATATCGCTGGGAGCTCTGAACCTTCATAGTCCTCTGTTTGCGACGTCAGATACAGATCCTGAGCTCCGGACTCAATCTGGGCCAAGAAGTCCTTAAAGAGCATTGGCTCGCGAGGGGCAGATCTGCCATACATAGACTTCGTATCCTTTCTTCGCTCAACACGAACTGTTGTATCTCCTGCCACTTCCCGCAAGTATTCAATTGTCCAATTCTTGCACTTGAACTCCTTCAAATCCAGCACACCTGTCAAGATACACGGCGTGCGCGTCAGGATGTACTTCTCATAGAATTGCTCGGGTGTAATGTCTGCGATGCTAACACGATCAACACGCCACTCCGGTGAAGGTATCCTGAAGCCTACAATTGGTGAACACGAACAAGCCATAATGGACCAGGTCACGTGAGAAAACTACCATACATACGTGTCGATTTGCACCATTCAAGTTCAGGTTCAAGTTCAAGTTCAAGTTCAAGTTCAAGTTCAAGTTCAAGTTCAAGTTCAAGGAACCAAGATAGGGGGCTTAATCTGGTTCTATACTTACCTGCATATTGAGCAGCTGTTGGATGAAGTGGAGCGCTGATTCCTCGAGCTGACTGAAGTGCCGCGACAATGCCTGAGAGGCCTGGGGGGTTCACATTTTTGCTCGCACCTCCCGCTTTGCCAAGCAGGCTCTGAAGGCCAGCAAGCGCTGACCCAAGTGCTGCCTTGCGTTTGCTTGTATCCACTACATGCTTGCCTGCTCGGCCACTGCCCGGCTTAGTCGCCTTGAGAGAATCGTCCAACCGGACTTTCTTGTGGGGATGCATAGTACCGAACTCCCGTCGCAGAGAACACCAAGAAAGTCTAGTATATGTAACGTAGAAGGATGATATGTCATGAAGTGTCTCAACTAAGTGAAATCATGTGAGAAGCTCAGCGAGAGGGCAATCCCTCCTGAGACTAATTTGGAACTTGGCAAACGAGGATATGCGACAATATACGCGACCCTGGTTCAGTCCCGTCGCAGCATGATACTATTTCCAGCTTTCTCTAATGGTAACGAAGTGAACGCACACATCGTGTAACTTCTGCATGGATTCACACTCCTCAATCGAACCCCCGATCCAGTCTAGTCACGTGAGCTTCTCACTCGACTCACTTCGACGGGATATGTCGTGTAATAGAGCCCTGCGAGGTAAGTTTGGATGCACATGAGCATGCAATCAACTTGGCAACCCATAAATGGCATTATCTCCCACTGATGCATCCTACACGTGTTGTTTCCGCGGTCTAGGAGATCTGTACACTTACCACTCTGAATCCAACTTGGCGTGCTTCTGCTCGGGACAGCTCGACCTGCGTCGATCCAAGTGTCTAGTGGTGTTTGTCGGCGGGCTCACGGACAGGCTCCACTCCAAGCGCTATCTTGTCCCACTCTCGCAGCGACTGGAATCGCGTGGGGGTACACTCGTTCAGCCTATCCTCTCCAGTGCTGGACTCGGATATGGAACATCCAGTTTGCTTCAGGACGCAATTGAAATAGGGTGGCTACTGCGATTCCTGCACAATGAGTCGTGCGCTAACGGCCCTGCATGTCTCCTCACTGCGGGGGGTCATCAGGAGGCCGCTGAGGCAACCGGTTGCACGATGCCACCGGTTTGCTTCATTGGTCACTCGACCGGTTGTCAGGATGCGCTCTTCCTGGCTGATTATCTGCACTCCTGCGAGAAGCAGAGTCTTGAACACTTTATTGGTGTGCACAAACTTAAGGGTCTTGTTCTCCAGGGCCCCGTGAGTGACCGAGAGTTGGCAGAGAAATGTTATGATCCTACGGAAGGGGCTATGCTTGAAGCGCTCAGCATCTTATCCAATGTCGTCCCCGACGACGATGGACGTAAAGTTGGGTGTGAATTTGTGCTCTCAACCAACTCGCTTGAAGCGATCTTCAGATTCAGGCAAAGTGCAACAGAGAAACGCGAACTCGTCAAGGAGATCTGTACCTGGCTTTCCAGCCACGAAAAATTAGAACTCTTTAGGGCCCTGGCGAAGTGGCTCATCTGCAGCTCCCCGCACACCCTGGATAAACAGGTTGATGTCAGGGGCTTTGTTGGACTCTATCCAATAGCAGACAAATCCAGCGAGTCTCTTATTGCTCCTCAGCTTCAGCGGGTGGCAATGCCTGCTGGGAGCGACATGGGATACGTCACCGCTGCTCGCTTCTTGGGATTGAATGAACCCCGCGAGTCAGATGACTACTTCTCCTCTGATTTGTTCTTTGATGAAACCCGCAGCGAGGTGAATGCCAAATATATCGCTGGACGATATGCAGCAGTGAGGCAAGGCCTAATCAATGTTCTGGTGGTCGCTTCTCTAGCCGATGAGTTTGCTAAGCCACTGTACAAAACATATATGGACACTGCTGCAGCGATTACACGAGCCTGCGTATGCCAAGAGGACGAGGAAAAAACGTTGAGTTCTCAAGCCCTCAACATCGAAGTGACGAACGTTATTAAACTGTACGAACACATCTCGGATCGGCAGGTCGTGCTGGGTTATGGAATCGAGCACGCCGATCATGCACTATCGAATCAATCGTGGCAAGACCAATTTATTCACCTGTGCTGGTGCTTCTTCAAGCAGATACATCTATTCGAGTAACTAAGGCTAAGTGAAAATGATCGCGCTCTAACAATAGACGTTGTACATGATGTTAACGCGGATGACGGAGAGGATAATGGTGGATACCGCTGGTGAAGGTAGGATATCACCCACAGGACCATAGCGTGTGAGATGTTGACACATATGTGGCTAACGATTTTTGCACTGTTGCAACAGCTGAGAAGTGTGGTGGCATGATGAAACAATGAACAGTGTAGATTGCAGAAATGCCAGCGAGATGAAATGAATCGATGGTGAGTCGCCATCACTCGCTCGCACTTTGGGAGGGAATAGAGGGGAATGACTCCATCGATGTCGCGGCAAGGTTCTCGTCAAACTGCATCGTATTGAGATCACAGTGATGAGGAGAGTACATGAAGGACGTCAATCGGTGAACCGACTCGGGCAGAGGAGGAAGGTACGCGCGTGGAACTAACAATGAAGAAAGGTTGTAAAACTCGGTAAAAACCTTGTGATCATTCACAGCCTGCATAAGATAGGAGAAACCACTGGAACCACCGGTGCCCATCTTAAGTCCGAGCATACGGTGTACCATTTGGGCATGCTTGGATCGCCAAGCGGTGAAGTTCGCATCGAGCTCAAGGAGCAAGTTGAGCATTTGGAACGGCATCTGGAAGAGGGGTTCCTCCTGATAGAAGTTGATCATAAGCGCAGCCTGGCATGCTCGATACGAAAGACGTCGAGCACCTGACAGTCGAGAATGTTCATACCACTCTTCGTCGAAGAACTGTTTAAAGAACTCACGCTGACGGTTGATTTCGGAAATGCGGCTGTTAACGAGAGTTTCCGAAATGATGCCACGCTCGAGCTGCAGCCTTAGGTCGGCTTCATCCTGTGCGAACATGCGTTCGACAGCCTTCTGGTACTCCTGCCAGAAGTCGAAGTCCTTGGTGTGAAGCACGGGTAGACGAGCAAGCCACTTGTCTACAGCGTCAAAGAGGTTGGAGCCCTTCTCCATCTCAAGAATTTGCTGTGCCTGTTGGGGTGTCAAGGCACATTCGTAGCGTTCACCCTGGCCAGCATATGTTGCACGCATGCCTCGGCGCAGACCGAGCTTCACCTCAAGAGTACGGAACTGCATAGATTGGAAGCCTGAGGCCGGATACAGATACTCTCGGAAGTCGAGGAAGGACAGCGGAGTCATGGTCTCAAGGATGGTAAGGTGCTCAATAAGCAACTTCTGGATCTTGGTGATTCGCGACAGTCGTTCGACAACACGCGAGAACTCGCGCTCGGGGATCCAATCCGCAGACATGATCTTCAATACGGAATCTAGGTCGTGGGCGATTTGCTTGAACCACAGCTCATGAGCCTGGTGGACAATAATAAACAGCATTTCATCGTGAGCCATGACGCCTGAGATCTCCTGGCTCTTCGGCTTCTGTGCGCTCAGCAGCGTGTCGAGTTGCAAGTAGCTATGATAGTGCACTGGATGGAGCTGTCGTCTGGGTGCGCCGATGACGCTGGAACCCGTATTAGAGTCCGTCGACGCGGTGCGGGAGAGGTCCAAAGTTGAGGTTGTAGTTACGCTTTCCGAGCCGGGCTCCTTGCTCGCTGCGCTGCGCCGCTCACCGTGCGCAAAGGGGCACACTCTTGGTGCTTCGTCCTGTGACATGCTTTCTGGAGGCCTATAAGCGATTGGTGTCGGAATAAAGCGGTGCAATACCATGAGTTCAACTTGGTCATGCAGAAGATCGAGGTGCTATCCAGTGACCCGCGCCGCACGCATGACCCACCGATCAGCTGATTTCGAATGAACTGAAAGCTTCCGCGGGGAATGCGTTTTCGTGGTATTGGCGGGATGTTTTGACTTTATAGACGGGACCTTCCGGCCTAAGCCAACTGTCTCAACGAGTCCAGCGGATTTACTCCCAGTCCGCTTGCATCCGTCCCGGATATTTCAGCCTCATGATTTTGTCCCGAAAACCCGATTTGCAACTCTCCGACTATCGCGTTGAATCTCCAGGTGCAAGAGGGCGGCCACGGCGTAAAGTGGCTCAGATATCGCAAAACCCGTAGAAATATGGAATGCATCCCCTGATTTAACCGCAGAATACCCATATAACACCCAAATCTAGGCCCAAAATGAGTGCCCTCGCGCAGTATATTAAGAGCAAGGAGCTACGGCTGCTGGAAGTGCTCTTCGCAGCCACGCTGCTCATCAGCACCGACCAGCCTGAGATTGCCAACACAGTCAAGGCCCTCGTTACCGGAGATCGTCGCTACATCAACCAGCTCAACGCTCGATCGGGTACCTCAAACAACCCTCCTCAGGGCGCTTCTAGCTCGGGTCTGTTCGGCCGGTAACCACCGTGGACGCTACCTGAGATATCGCCACTATGGCCCACTAGAATGTACAGTATAACGTTGTCTAGACGCTAAGATGATGCGAATGCCCCTCGTCCCACACCAACTAGACTCCCTAGTTCTCTTGAAACGGCCGATTGGAAGGCCGGAAAATGCCCATTCGAAGGTTTTACCGGGTGCTATACTACATAAAGCGTTATTGCATGTATATTATTGAATAATACTGACTGTATCGCGCATTATGTCAGCCAAAAGCGGCCGGCCAGGGAGACTGGACCCCACTACAACCGAGCTCAAACCGCGATGGGGCAAAATTTCGTTCAAAATCTGTACACAACTACAGATTGAAATCTCGGTAATTGGGACGCATTGTGTCTGATTAATCGTCGAGATGTCTAGCGAGCTAGAGGATCCATCTGCCCAGTCCAGTGCTGATACCGTAGCACGCGACCAGGGGCCGGAAATCAAGCCCGAAACCAAACCCGAGGAGACCACAGTCGAGGACTCGAACAGTGAGAGCGGATCCGAGTCGGAGAGCGATACAGACAGCCTGTCCGCGGGCGATCATGATGACAAGGATGATCAGGATCACGAAAGCGGCGCTGATCATGATGATACGGCGGTCGCAACGGCCGGAGCAGCGGATGGGCAGGGATCGGATGAGGTGAGCGTCAAGACGGAAGAGCTTGATGCGAAGAAGGATAAGAAGGATAAAAAGGACAAAAAGGACAAAAAGGACAAAAAGGACAAAAAAGACAAGAAGGAAAAGAAAGACAAGAAGGAGAAGAAGGAGAAGAAAGAGAAGAAAGAGAAGAAAGAGAAATCTGAGAAGCGCGACAAACGTGTGAAGCTCGAGGACGAGGAAAATGATGAAGAAGATAGCGTCGCTGTCAAGAAAAGCCGTAACAAGACCAAGTCCGAGCTCGTCTCAGACGACGAGGAGCAGTCTGACGAAGGTGGCATGAATGATGAGGAGGAGGAGGAAGACGAAGAGGACCTTGGTCAGATTGACTTCGCAGACCTGAAGGTCGAAGTCGATGAAAACGGCAAGTTGATCAACATTCCTCCCAAGCCCATGACTGCTTACATGCTCTGGAGTCAACGGGTGCGTACTGAGATCATGCAGGAGAATCCAGGTCTCAGCGTCGCAGAGATCGGTCGCAAGTTGGGTGCTATGTGGAAGTCGATCGGTCGTGCTGCGCAGAACAAGGCAAAGCACGATGCCAAGGTGATGAAGGCCCGCTACGAAAGATACCAGAGCCTCTTGAAGGAGTATGACGAACAGCTCGAGCAGCAGGAGTTTAAGGAGAAGGCAAGCGAAGACGGTGAAGCTGGAGCCGAGTCACAGTCGGTGACGGAAAAGCCCAAGCGAATTCCAGTGTACGAACAGTTCCTGGCGCTTACAACCAAAGCGAAGAAGGGTAAGAAGGAGAAGGATGCTTCCAGGACGCCAAAACAGCGCGCCTCGAAGTCACGACGCTCCACCTCCGTCATCAGCTCCGGCGACATGTCTCGCGTTGGTGAGCTTGGCTATGAGGATGATGAAGGCGATATGGGCGCATCAGACTACGGTCGGCGTGCTGGCCGAATGAGTGAAGCTGAAAAGGCACGCGACTTAGAAGGGCAAATCCAACTTGGTGTCCAGGACTTCCTCATTCGAATGGAGATGGCAGCAGATGAGGATATTGCTGCCAACCTACACAAGAAACCAGCTGTCAAGAAGCTCCAGAGTGTGAATGAATTGGTGACCCACTGCACTAACGCTAGCCTGCAGCGCATCCTCATTGACCGTGGTCTCCTTCGCGTCCTGGCTAGATGGCTTCAGCCGCTGCCTGATGGCTCTTTAGTGAACGAGTCTGTGCGCTCCCAAATTTACCGCATCTGCTGGAATCTGCCTGTGAAAGAAAGCGAGATTGCATCGAGTGGACTTGGCCGAGCCCTCGCAGCATACTTTAGGAACGAGCACGAGACCGATGCCAACAAACGCATTTTGCATGATGTGATCCAGAAGTGGACCCGCCTCGTCGTTGAGGCCAGCACTGACTTCAAACAGCTCGCGCGTCTACAGGAGGATGACACAAAGACGTACGCTGCCTTGGAGCGCAAGCGTGTCCTGGATGAGCACGAGCGTGCAATTCCACAAGCCAGCACAGGCAAGCGACCTCGCATTCCTATGCAACAACCCTTCGCCTACACGATTCGACCTGGCAGTGGTCGTCGCACTGTTACTGAGGACGACTCCGGCAACGACGACGATTCCGGCAACGACGACATCGAAGAAGATTCGGAACGACCAAAAGCGAACGCTGAAAACAATGTTGCCAAGGCCTTAGCTGACATCCAGCGGCAGCGACGTGCCGCAATGCAGTACATCAAGCCCTCAGTCAATGGCAAGATCAAGCTAAAGTAAGCATGGGGTGGACTGTACACAATGTGATGATTACAACAACAGAAGTGGCGAATTGATTGTAATAAGGTTCGCCTCATCTGTAATCTCGCATCATCCCCGCTGAAGCCTACCACTAGACTAGACTTAAACACAAAGCCACAAATCCATTCACCAGTATTACTGTGGCTCGCTGTGCCACACCACAGGGTCATAAAGCTAGCAATCAAACACAGTATCTTAACACTTTGGTTCAATCTACAACGTGTTATACTAGTGTATTCAGAACTTGTCAAAACTAGGGATTCGAAATTGACATCACGTTACAGCTCCGACCTTTGTGGATAATACACCTGCTGCTGGCGATGGTGATGGTGTGGATGGTGGTGATGCTGATGATGATGGCTTTGATACTGGGCGTAGTGATGTGGCTGGATGCGTAGAGGCAATGGGCGAGATGCAAAAGTGGCATGTGCAAGAGCAATCGCGGGGTCAAGCATGAGTAGCAGAGTGAGTTAAGAACACAAGCACATCCGCACTATGCTCGGCGAAGACATGAAGCCGACAAATTAAAGCTCGCGAATTGGAGTATTATGTACCTGATAGGGATGCTGCTGCTGCTGGTGGTGGTGCCGCTGCTGCATCTGTTGCTGCGCCAAACGCTGCATTTGCAACTGTTGCTGGTATTGTAGCTGCTGCTGTTGAATCTGTTGCTGAATATGGGGAGGGACCGGTTGCGCTCTCAGCTGTTGTGGTGGTTGTAGCTGTCGCTGTTGCGGCTGTGACGGGATGGCCTGAGCAGACCCGTGCTGGGTTTGGTGCTGCGCATCACTCGCCTTGTCTTGATTCGTCCAACTTGCCTGGATCGGCTGGCCTTGGAGCAGGTCCTGCTGCTGCTCAGCAGTCAGATCAGGCAGCTCGGAACCGAGTGCCATGTTAAGGGCCGCTGCATCTGTGACATTCGCAAGCCCATCCGACACTGCTGGCATCGCATAGCTTGCGGCGTCGTAGATCGACGAAGCGACCCAACCCACCGGTCGGAAAATGGGGAGGAACCTCTTCAAGATAATATACGCAGCAGTGGCAACGAAGAACAGAAAAGCGGCATAGACCATACGCTGTTCAATCTTAGACTTGCTTTCCAATTTCTTCACAAGCGATTTGGACGAATTCAGCGCATTCCGGGCTGATTCGGCCTCTTTTAAAACGCTCTGTGCTGTCTCGGTTGAGGACAATAGAGTCGTATGCGCCCTCGCGGATTGATCTATTACATCAACCAAAGAAGCCCGAGTGCGTGATAGCGACTCAATCACACGCGTAGACTGGTCTATGTCACGGGAAAGTGCATTATAATTACGTGACATGGGTTGATCTGCAACCTTCGTCTCAACAACACTGACAGTGGCCTGAGAGACATCACTTGCTCCAGGCGCGTTTGTAGCAGACTGGACAGGATGTGGGAGTGGGAAGTGGTGCTGCTGATACGGTGTCGGGGCCGGAACGTGAACCCGTAGTGTAAGCAGGCGGAGTTGTTTTCGCAGAGCGCTAAGCTCTTCAAGAGCATGAGTCACACGTAGTTGAGTGGACTCGGGTAGTTTGCTCGAGCTTGGTGTGTTACTACCGGCCGGTTTGGGTGTTGCGGATAGGTTCGCCCCACCCGAGACTGCTGGATCGTCTTCGACAAGCTCGCGTTGGCGTAACTCCCCGTCCGTTGGTAAAAAGGCCGCAATCGAAGGGTGTTGTGCCCTGAAAGCTTCGATTTCATTCTCAACCTGCTGCAGTAGAGCCACCGCCTCCGCGCACGCAGCTTTTGCAGCGGCTTGGGGTGTGTTTGTTGTGAGCTGTTTCACGCGATTGCGTAGAATGTTCAACTTGAACTCGATTTCTGTTGCGTGCATCTCTGGAGTCCGCTGTACTACACCACTGGCACTCTCTGCGGGAGTCGGCACCACGTTGAGAGGCGTGCCAGGATTTGCAACCGGCGTTACAGCCGGCACTCCCTGCTGTTGCTGGTGATGTGTTTGGGGTTGAAGATGGTGTTGTTGTGGTGTGGGCGCCAATGGTAGCGTTGGTGGTTTGGCCTGCTTAGGGAGATGTTGGCCAGGCGCTCCCCCAGGCTGTGCCATGGGATTCGACTGCGTGGGCATAGAAGGTGTAGCTACACCCGATGAAAGTGCTGGTTGGATACGTGTCGAAGGCGATGGGACTGGCGTGATGTTGGGCGTCACATTGGGTGACTGGGCCACTGGAGTCGATCCAGGTAGTCGTGGTAACTGCGGGATCGTTGGAATTGACGCGATGGGCGTGGCTATGTGACCTGGATTCTGGCGTGGATGCTGAGATTGACTTTGCGTTGTTGGTGTGGATGTCGACGCCTTCTCATCGCGAGTTATTCGTGGAGATACTGGATTTGCTGATGGTAGGTTGTGCTGTGTTGCCATGCTTATGGCGGAGGATGTACTTGTTCCTAAGGCTCTAGCTTTAATGCGGAGGCGTGAGGAAGATCACGTCTACGTGTGGGACCTCTTTCTGGATGTTGTTAGAATCTTGTGTTAGCTTCCATAGCCACAGCCACGAATACCCTCGAGAGCTTCCACCAGGTTTTCACTGAAGCACGATTTATCGCTATTCGGTTCGAAATAGTATGTGACGTCGTGTGTAGATCACTGCATCTAGGAGATCTACGTTTGATCTTCGCGTATAACAAAGTGTCCTGCCAATGCGCTGGACGGATCTTCTGGAAATGCTGCGCAAGCGAATGTTCTCCAAGTGGAAGTTGACTCAGCTCGGAGCCGTTTTTTCGAGTTCTTCACTGGACTGGAGTTGAAGAAATTCCACACTGCACTGAAGGCGTGAATCGTCCTCAGCCACAGAGGCGAGGACGGATGCCAGATGGGATATGATCTTACCAGTGCTTAAGCTTGTACATATTTTGAGTTTGAGCAAGACCTCGCGAAGGCTCCGGAGAGATCACGCCTCTGTCCACCCTGCTTCCTACAATACAGTCGCGCTGGGGTTTGTACCAAGACAGCAAGAACGACCACACAGGCAGTTGATGTACGTCAGCACACATGCTACAACGAGGAGATCGGTCGTAGTTGCATGTGCTCTGGAGATGCGAGGGGCAGATCCAGAATAGGCCCTCCACTGCGTATCGTCAATGTATACCACTGATGGATGTCTGCATTACTGTAGAAAGCTTATCGTACACGTGCAAGTTTGTCCCCAATGTGGCATAGGATCCTGTCTGCTGGACCATACGAGACGACACTGCGAAACAAATCGAGGTGAGTTGGAATTTCGACATTTCTGTATATTTACGTGGTGCCTGGAACTGGTAGAGTGAGTGACTATACTACTAATTCATTTGCACCAAGCAACTGCTTATACTGTATAGACTACGCTCCTAACATGAAACATGTCCACACCTCCTGCCTCGCTAGATATCCCAGCTAAGCCATTCAAACTGTTGAGCTCACCTGCGACCTGAACGCCTTGAGCTCCGTTTGACCGATACGCGCCACATCACGCCGCGCTTCACGACTAGGTGGGGATGACAGTCCGTTCCGAAGTGCTTGCGCGCTCGGGTGCCGGCAGTTGGATCTTTGTAACCGCGCTCTTCCCCTCCGTGATTCTCTTCAGCAAGGCAATCATCTGGAGTGTCTTCTACTTCTACTCGACCTCGACTAACACCGAATGTACCGACAACGTAGAAGGATACTTCTTTGCGTCAATAGCAGCAGGTACGTTGGTTTTTCGCATCCGCCTTGACTGGAACATCCTCTTCCGAACCTCGCACGAGCAGCAGCATCTCACCGCACACAAGAAGACTTCGTCGTGAACCCCAGGCCTAAGTTGAGGAGTGGGGAGCTGTGCGGGCGTTGTCACAAGATTGTTTAACGTACATGGAGTGGGTGATGGTATTTCAGGTACAAGAGTGCATATCCTCACAATTTACCTCGTATGCTTCTCTCGAAAACACATTTATGATATAGCCCATCTCTATGTCCTCCTTCACGGCTTCTCGTTGGTGGGCCCAGCCTTTACGACATTCGGACATATGATTAAAGCACTGTTGTCGTACACGGTGCTGCTTCTAGCGTTCAACCTCTATGGAACCTGGGCCTTGTTTATCAATCACACAAATGAAACCCAGGCTTGCCGAGATTCATACGTTTTCATGCTCAGCAGAGCCTCGAACATGATCTTTTACGTGTTCATTGTGGCAGCCATTGTAGTTTTTATTCTAGCCCAGTGCTCAACCTACAACGGTTGCAAATGCTTGAGATTCAGTGACTTGGATGAGACCGCATCAGATCCAGAAGACGATGATGATGAGAAGAAAGACGGTGCAGGCTCAAGCTCCACTGCCGGCGCACCTGCGTCATCACAGACACTCCGAAGTCGACGAATCTGATGGAAACCTACGTAAAAGAGCCGACAACTCGGCAGGCATAATGTGAGCGAGTGTGACGGGTAAGACCTACAAAACTTGAGCTGTATTGGTGTTTGGAGGCCGCGTGTGGAGACCGGGCAAGATCCATGACCCTTACATCTAGTTCGGTCGAATTGAAGCATCTATCTGTTGGGTTATATGCGTGAGTAGGTATTCAGGAGATCATTAACGAATAAGAATGTGTACATAATACAGAAATGACGATTGAATTCATCCTTCGCTGGATGATTGTACTGACCATGATGCTTATGGCTTTTGTTGTCCTCACCTCATCCTCATTTAGAGGAGAGCTGACGCGTGTTGACTCCAAGCAGGTAGCTACGTGTGCTGAATCCAAGCAGGTAAAAGTCGTGGTTGGAGCTTGCTAGCGAAAGCGACGAGCATTATGGCTTGAATTAACGAATATCTATACAATTGTGCTTGTCCGAGCAAGATATGACCACACTTGGACTTGGGCCTCACTGGATACCATCACTGGCATTGGATAGCCGCTTCCTCTCAAAGAAGGCAAGGGCCTTGTTCTGTCCAGCACCAGATCCTGGGGTTGGCAATTTGAAGGGTGCAAACGAACCAGACATGCTTGTCTGTGATGTGGTGGATGCAGGAGCTGGGGTTGGTGTGGCAGCGCTCGTCGCTTCCACAGCGCTCGCGCTGACTGGCTCACTTGGTGCGCTAGAGGTGCTACCTCGAGCACCATACAGGACGGACTCTCGAATAATATTTCTCAGCTTCTCATTTGCACCGCTGTTAATTAGCTCTTGACGAGCCTTCTCTTCTTCCTCATCAACCCGCTTTTTAACCAGGCCCGTCTTTCCTGATGGTTTGACACCGAGCGTTTGGTTCAGAAGCGAAGCAAGCGAGAGAGGTTGTTGTCCGGGCAGTCCGGCCGTAGAGAGGTTTGGTATGCCTCCGTGCTGTCGCATTGCAGGGTGTGTTTGGATGGGAGCGACGCCCGCAAACGCAGCGGCTCTTTGGGCGACTAGACCACCTTTGCTCGCATTTGAGCTTGTTGAAGTAGATGCGGGACGATGAATTTCGAAGTCTGAAGCTGCGCCAGCTGCGGTAGCTGCGGTAGCAACTGCCGGAACCGCAGAAGCGAGAGCGGCACCTGGAGCAGGAGCAGGAGCCTCGGGGGCTGCAATCTGAGCACTTGTGCTCGTCGTGGTGTCCGCAGTAGTCTGAAGTGCTACAGGCACCTGATCCGCAGCCACAGGTTCCTCTGCGTCAGCGGGCGGCGGTGGAGGCACACTTTCTTCAGTCGGCGGTGGAGGCACACTTTCTTCAGTCGGCGGGTGGACATCTGAGATACTTTCCTTGTTCACCTGTTCATCTGCAATGGGGGCCGCAGGCGCAACGGGAACATCGGGAGTCTCAGCGGCAGGCGCTTCGGGCGCTGGCGGTGCGGGTGGGACTTCATCATCATCATCCTCATCATCATCGTCCGCAGGGAGCTCAGGCAGTGGGGGAGGTGCTGGGGCCTCTTCGTTCTTCTGGGTATCCTGAATCGAGTCGGAACTCGGGAGTGGCTGAGGAGCGGGCTGTTCCGCATTGGCTTCAGGTGGCGGAGGGGGAGGTGGTACCGCGATATCATCCTCATCATCATATGGCATGGGTGGTGCCTCAGGGGCCCGCTCATTTACATAACTTGGATCATTTGGATTCAGTGAGTCCGAGAAAAGGTTGTTTTGCGGGGCACCGGGCGAGCTCATACCCTGTTTGCACTAGAACATGGATTACGTGAGTTGAAATACAATGATTGAGCAAGGATACAACTTAAAGGCCCTCACGGCTGGCGCGATTTTCATCGTTTTTCATTCTTGTCTTTTGGTATCCGATTTATATTCCAGCACCCCTTGATATGGCGTGCACAGATTCTCCTCAGAAGGCGCTCTGGCCGTCCCTCGGCCTTCCACGGGATAGTGATGCATCCCGTCAGATGAACGGCTCACTGGTATTATGGATGAGCTATGCAGTAGTAATCCTGATCTGGGACGAACTCCTCCGAAGACCTAAGCTGTGGGATGTACAAAGATTACCAAAAATAATAGAGGATTGTTAACTTGATCCTGTGAGGCGATTTTATGTATGAACTCCTCTAGCGCACATTCGACGGCTCGTTCATATTAAAACTCGTCAGTCGCGGAGGGGCCACTGGGCTATCGCAAGCCATTTAAAAAAAGAGTGTTAACCAAACCAAGGATGAAAACGAAGAACAGGGGCAAACAAAAGCTAAGAGCGTTACAGGACGACACGGCAACGTGCGGCAATTATTTAAGGCTGAGCAAGGTAGCCAGCGAATATGTCTGCGATCTGCTCACGAGCCTTCTTGAGTGAGTCAGTGTCGTACTGGCCAGGGGCGTACAAGCTAGCACAGTGAGAAGTGCCCTCGATCATCATCAAAGTCATAGTGTCAGGCTGGCTGGGAGTCTTGTCAAGGACCGAGAGGACATGCCAAGGGTCGATGTTACCGTTGGTCCATATGACGTTAGAGACGGGAATGTCAGTGGATCCGTAGTTGACGACGGTGTCACGGGTAGCCTTCTTGATGTAATCAAGGTCGTAGGTGATACCGAAGGCGTCCTTGCACAAATTGATGAAGAAGCTCAGAGGAATCTTGTCAGAGGGAATAATCTTGACCTTTTGGCTGGTGGTCTGGTAATAACCAAACTCAGTGCAGGTCTGGTAGATCCACTGGCGCATGTTACCAGCGGTGGTGATTGCCTGGTTAGCAATGGGAGCGAGCTGAGCACGGTAGTCCCACTCGGTGCAGTTACCAGGTGTCAACTGGCTCTTGATGATGGCAAGGAAAGCGTCAGACTTGCGAGGAGCCTGCTTGAGCTGCTGGCAGACAGTTCGAACAGAGACGGGGGCACCATCCTTGTTATACTGAACAATACCTGCGAAAGTGTCGATCATGGTCTCCCAGAGACCAGCGAGATCCATATCAGTGCTGAACTTATTGGGGGCATAGCACAGGTTCAACTTCTGGGCAATGTCTTGAGGCGCAGTCTTGACCATGGAGTCAACCTCGTTGGTGGCGGTGGTGAAGTCGTTAACGCAGTCAGCACCGCCGTAGTACTGAAGAGCGTTCTGGACGACATCAAAGTACTGCCAGTACTCAATGACGGGATCGACGGGACCAGAGGAAGCAAGAGAGCCATGGAAGAAAGTGGGGTACTTCATGCGAAGCCAGCCAGCGAGACCACCGGAATATGAGCCACCAAAGGCGTACCAGCGACGGCCAGAGTAAGCGCCGTTTTCAAAGACCTGACTGAAGTAAGCGTAATCGGCAAGAGCCTGTTGAGAAGAGAGCCAAGCGAGGTTGGGAGTCGAGAGGTCAGTAAAGGGGTGGGAATCACCATAGTAGCGGTGCTCGAGAGCGATGAGGAGAGCACCGAACTTCTTACCGAGATCGAACATAGTGCCCTGGGTCACCCAAGTGGAACGGAGCTCACCTTCACCACCAAGGAAGAGGAACACCGGAGCCTTGGGATCAGTCTGGTTGAAGTAGTCTGCGTTGAGGAAGTAGCGTTGATTGAAGGTACGACGCTCTTGAGGGTTGAAGTGGTCAAGCTTCTGAGTGAACCAGCCCGAAACGACCGATGCAGAGGCCTGCAGCTTGTCTTCAGGAGGGGGCACCAGACCCCAACGGGTGCGACGGCCGAAGAGGGCCTCGGCTTGTGAGGCGAAAAGAGCAATGCTGGCGAGTAGCACCAGCACGAGAAGGCGAGCGTTCATAGCGTACACGTGCCTAGAGTTGAATCAAGTTGTTTGCACAAGTTGGCACGAATTGTGGTGTGAGTGTGTGCGAAGTGTTGACTGCGCTCAGAATGTAGTGCGTAGCCGTGAAAAGTACAAGCAACCGAGGTATTGCAGGGAATCTTATGTAGAATAAAAATTCTCAAACGATGGAAGTACCTGATATACGCAGCAGGAATTTGTATTCGTGTCAATTCACTCACGAGATGCCCCTAAAACAGTCCCTCAAACAGACCACCCCGAAGCTCAAAATGGTCCAAGCAAGTGACTTGATCCACCGGTTTCAGGCCACCACATAAGTCGAGATGGTATTGCTGCCGGCATTTGTGGGCAACGCCTGGCTGGCGAAGGAATCGCCATGCGATGGTGCAGAAAGGGGCTCTAGGGTTCGACACCTTTACTATATCTGAACTCACTCTGACCGGCTTCAATCAAGATTCACGCCTGGAAGCACGTAACCACTGGCATGAGGTTTCCGACAGGCCTCTCCGAAGATGAAATCTGGCATCGCTACAAGTGTCAACACAGGTGGTCCGCCATAGGCCCGGTGGAGCGCCAAGAGCGGTTTGGTTTACACCTGGAGCCGTGTTACTAAGTCCATTATTCGTCTAGCGCCATGAGTTGCACACCCAACACGTGAATGCCGAGGTGCTGGGTACCAGTCGGTTTCCGCTGATACACTCCTCATGAAGGCTTCATTCTGATTTGGCGGATTGTGCTGCTCCAGTATTTTCAGGCGCCATGGAGTCCACGGCGGTTTTGCCGAATCAATCCACGGTGCCGCGGGTGTGCACGAGCAGCGCAAAGTTTTGTGTACTGGACGTTAGCCCAAATGGGAAATTTTTCCACAGCCTGTTCGAGGCGTGGGGGGCGAACTTTGGCAGATTATATCTCGGTAGGCTGCGCAGCTCTCACGGTAATACTGGCAATTCGTATGGGTTCCAATGACAGGTATCGAATGCATTGGGTTTATTGAGTGGACACGTGGTCTTGACTCAGATTTTGTTGGAGATTCTACCCAATGCCCTGTGTTACTGGGTATATTCACACATATTGCGAGTGAGTTCTCGTACGCATCCCTTGCTTCAGTCATGACTCATGCTATATGTGGTTGTACGTATTCATCTTCCACGCAATTCTTAGGAAACCCCCGCGGAGACCTGTGCGAGTGGGAATTTTTTCGAGCTCTGGGGGCATATTACATTATTGAAATAGCGCCATTCGCGACCCTGCATAGGGTAAGACTGCTTCGATTCTCAAGCAGTCCAACACCTTAGACCGATCACACACGGTCTCAACACGGTTTTCATTCCGGAACGCCGCGTATTTTGCCAAAAACACGTGACTTTTCGTCTTTTCCTGAGACACTGGAGCATGGATGTTCAGCCCGTTCAGTCCGAGTCCGTGACGGCGGCTACGGTGGCTACATCGTCTGACACGGGTAGTAGTGGAATGCTCTCCGGTGTGGCTCTTACCGTCCGTCGATTCTCGGGTGAAAGCGTAGACGCGACATCCAGTGCCAGCAGTGTTGTATGTTTGGAAGACACTACTGCGGTGAGTGCAAGCGCCACGACCATCACGACGAGCACTACCACTCCTATAACTACTACTACTGCTGCTACAACACTTGCGGCGTGCGAAACAAGTCATGGCACAACGCCGGTTGATGATTATTGTGAAGAAACGATGCGCGGCAGGGAGGGTGAAGTTTTACCCGAACATGTTAGAAGTGATCAGCCTGATACGACTCTAGCATGCTCGGACTGTGGAAGACGCCACAAACATGGCGCCAATGATGACTGTTATCCATCACAACCCGAACTGAACCCACATCCAAGATATCTCATGGCCTCCTGTGCTGATGACCATGTAGAAAAACTGCACCCGCTTTCCAAGAGTGTCCGCGCGCGCAACGGTGAGCCAGACTACACACGTGATCGCGATGACGACCCTAAGGACATGGATCAGACTATAGGCGGCATCTCAACTGTTACCTCGGATATGAAACGTGTTGAAGGGTCTCAAGGCACCCTTGCTTCGACTTCCACAGACGAGGCTCCTGAGGCAAAGCTGCAAACCCACTCCAGTGATCTTGTCAGCTCCGCAAAGGTCGCGACTGCTTCTGCTTCGGGAGTGTCCAAGCCAACCACAGTGGTTCAGGCTTCGATTGTCACACCGATGCCTTCCACTGGTTTGACGGACCCTCGAGCTGTCATGGTCCTTCCCAACAAACATAACACCAACGACACCCAGAACCACACCAGTAGCAATCATAACCCACCCGAAACCAATCTTACAGCACCCAACCTTATCACTGAGCAGCGTGACAACGCGAAACCAAGCCAAAATGAACGTCAAAATCGAAATCAGAACCAAAATCGAAATCAACACCAAGACCAAAATCAAAGCCAAAACCAAAACCAAAACCAAGAACAGGCGAATAGTGGCGGTGTCGAGTCCAAATCCCGCGCAACCCATCCGAAAAGCGCTATTAGACAAGGGTTCAATGCCTCTCAGGAGGTGAAACTCAAGTCAGCAGGTCAAGGTGACACACCCATAGCCACTGACGCAGGCTCCGTACCCCAGTTCGAATCCGCGCGTAATATCGCAGCAGCCCTGGGAGACTCTAGCAGCGTGACTGACTTAGCCCATATGTCCTCAGCAATGCCTGCGGTACCCTCCACTAACAACGCTTCGATGACTGTTTCATCTCCATGTTCAATGTCAAGTGCACGAGTGCCTGCTCTAGCAAAGGCGACCGACGATGAGAAGTCAAGCACTGTTACCTCATCCAAGCCAGCTAGACCTTCTTCAGTGTCCACAGCAGCTGCAACCAATGCCAACGCAGCAACTGTCTCAATGTCCAATTCCGTGAACGGCCCCAAGCCCACGGCAAATGCCCAAGCTCCTGTCGTGATGAGCTCAGCAGTAACTGTTACTGCTGCACCAGCACAGACACCACCCCATGTTCATAGCCCACAGCAGCACTATCAACACCTGCAGGTGGCCCACCAGCAGCATGCGCATCAACACCACCACCCGCACTCCCACACTCACGGCCACAGTCACCACCATCACCACCATTATAATCAGCATCAGCGGACTCCGAGTGTCATCCAAGCGCATCCATTCCAACCGCAACAAACCCGCGCGGCGGATCCCTCTTCTGTGCCCACTGTTCCTGCCCTGCGTTCAGCCCCAGAAGTTGTCATTCCTGCGACAACAGATGTCCCGTTCATGCCCACGGGACAGCCTTATGTGATGCAGTTCGTGACACCAACAATAGTCCCAAATCCTCAGCCCGGATACACCATGTCACAATCAGCGCATCCAAATCCGCATTATATCCCCCCAGCGGGCTTCCCTGCCCATGTTCAACAACAGCCAAACCTGGCTTTGCCAACAGTGCCAATGCAAGGGTTTGTCTCGGTCTACTCCACTGCCGCGGCATCTCCCGCACCGGCCCTACCACCTCCTCCTCCATCATCAGCCGGTATGTTAACCATCCCATTTGTTCAGCAGTCTATGTCCCCACCTAGTCCCCAGCAGGCAACCGTGTCGTTGGCAACGCCAAGACTGGATGCTGCCGTAGGCATAGTGCAGAATATCCCTGGGACTGCATCAGTCCCGTTGCACGCGCACCAGGTACCCACTCCCAAAGCGCACTCGCGACGCACCTCGCTCAAAGAGGCATCTGATCGCGGTGCTAAGCAGACCCCCTCTTCTAGGCCCTTACCTACGGGCAGTATTGACTTGTCAGTGGCACAACCCACGGCAGATCCAGGCCATGGGCCAGAATCCGCAAGTCAGCCGACCACTGGCAACCATGAGTCTCAAGGATCTGAAGTACGAGACCCTGAACAGAAAATCGTCTCTGCGGCGGCACTAGCAAGCGAATTGGGCCACGAACGTGTGCAACACCCGTCGGAAGCATCCATCGTGTCCCAAAGTCCTAGCCAGAGCGTGACCAGATTGCGTAGTTCAACTCGTTCATCTTGGCACTCTTTTTCGCATGCCTCGCAGGTCGTGCCCTCAACGCCAACAGTCACGGCGGCTCAAGTTACACCTCTCATACCCCACTCGCCTGCTGTTTCGCAGTTAGCAAACGCTTTACCATCCCAGTCACAACCACCGCTTGTCCAACCCACATCGTCACCGGCGCCAGCAGCCGCAGCACCCGCGCCTCAGCAAGTGCTTTACATTTCACCCCAAACCTTTGCTACACCTACCGCAGATTTCACATTTGATTCAAGGATTCAACCTCAGATTATCACTCACGTGCCTTCATCTCAACCAAATTCGTCGCAGCCTCTACAAGTTTTCCAACCCCCAATTCCCCAGCCGCCACCACCTCCTCCACCCCAGACTACATATCATTCGACTAGTGCTCACATCCCACCTAATGCTCAGTTCGTTTCCCCGATTGTTCCTATGTTTACGCAAGCCCAATTAGCACCAAACGCAATCGCACAGATGACTCCTACATCAGTTGTGACGCAGCCGCTGGCAGAAATGTCAGCAGCTTCGCATAATCTTACATCACTCCCACAAGGCTATTCACAAGCCGTTCCGCAGTTCCACATTGTACCGAACAACACCATGGCAGCGCATCCGCAACCTCAGCTTCATCAGCTCTCTGCTGCATCCACGGTACTGGCTGCCTCCGCAGCCTCGATGCCCCACGCAACACCTGGCCAGTACCTGGCACCTCAACATCAATCTATTTCGTATGTCTACCCAGCTGGATCAGTAATGGGCCATCCACAGGCTACAACAGTAGTTTATGTACAGGAAACTGTACCAATTGGTACCACGGCCTTTCCAGCATTAGCGCCCTCTGGCGCGACTGCGGTGGCTACAGCATCCTATGTGAAACCGCCTCGAACCCATATGCGAAACTTTGAACGGGTTGAACACAATGGTACGCAAGTGCATGAGTACATTCCGATTCCTGGAAGACTCATTTCCCAGGCAACTGCGAAAAGACACAACACAACTGGATACCAAATCAACCCCAACTCAGCGACTCTTACAAAAGCATCGTTAGAACAGACTCCGTCAGGTCTGGATCCACCCCAGTCTGACGTACGACAATAGTTTCTTGTCTATTGTTTCGCTAATGAGCCATTTCTCTTGCTCTTTGGAGCAGATAATCAGTGAAAGATGAACCCATTGCTTCCTACACCTTCATCACCCTCGATACGAGCTTCAACTTCGAATATTGAAAAGGAAGGTTATGTCGAATAGTTGAGCTCAACATTGTGTTGTCACCATGCCATCTTGATATGGTGAAGCTGCAGTGACTCTCCCCTATGAGAGTTGTGAACAATTTTTCTTTGAACGTCCACTGCTTTGACCAAGTTTTACCCTTGTTTCATCGTGCCCTCTGACACGAATTCTCTCTTTTTTAACTCTCCCAGCTTATAAGCCTCGAGTAGCATAACCCGGCTTTACAACCCCACAGTCGTAATATGCGTTTTGTTAAGCTGACAATTCAAGCACGTCTGTTCTTTCCCGCAAATACTTAGCATATTTGCTCCTGTCCAATATCTCCGCTATGCTCGGTTTCGCTTTTATTTCTTGGTTTCGTTAATAAGCTTTCTTCCTAAAACCCACTCGTTAACGGGTGGGCGCTCATCAATTAGTTTTTATGCTCGGTTATTTAGATAGAAAGCCTCATAATGGATTTTTTAAGGAATAAACTGTTGTCAGACTGTTGCCAAACTGTTGCATTTTATAGTTTCTCTTATCTCCGTTCGAAGGTGTATTGATTATTGCTGCACCGTTAATCAGACGACGCATACATACTCGACAAGAGCCTACGGCGTAGCTCTTCACTACCTTTCAACTTACTTGGGCGTTTGCGGGGGTCGCCTTGCGTTGGGGTTGTGTTCGTATCTCCTTGAGATACCGACTCAGAAGCGCTAGAGCTCGGCTCAGAAGCGAGCTGGTTTGCTGTGTCACCAATCCTTGAAGTCGATGTCGCTGAATGAGTGGTTTGAAGGCGATTGGGATCCACCTCACGACTAACTGTGCCGTTGTCAACGGGATTCTCTTCAGGTGCTTTCTGGGGCTCGTAGAAGGGGTTGGCCATACCGTAGACTTCCGCATTCTCATCACCAAACCTGACGCTCTCAAACTGATGCTTGGTTTGGGGAATGGGCGTGAATACAACGGACTGCGTCTCGGGAGCGGTCCTGTGCAAAACAAGGCGTTTGCCTTGTCCAGACGCCATAGCAGCTCCCGCGGCTCCCGGTGTGAGCGGATCTTCCATCCACGTCGTTGCATCGGAATTTTCTTGGGTGACTTCTTGATAGAGTGTCTTAATGTCGCTGTGAAGCTTTCCTAGGCGGAAACTATCCTGATCAGCATTTGCCTCAGAACGAACTGAGGCGTCAGAATCGAGTGCAGCGCCTGAATTTGCCCAATCACCAAGAACAATCGCATCATAAAGTGGCCATGCGTACATGTTTAGATATCTCACAATTTCATCAACCTTCATAGTGACACCTAAATGCAACTCGAGCAATGCCGGTGCTGAGTGGTTCGCTCGTGTTAAAGGCGTTGTTCCTAGCTTCCCGAAGTCGTTCTCTTGAGATTGAATTAGGCGGCTCTGCACAATCGATCCCAGCTGGATTCTATCAAGCAGTTGAGCATGACGTTCTTCGAGTCTAACGCGGTGGGCCTCCTTACGGACAGCCTCAATCGCTGAAATAAGCTGATCTTGCATGTCGTCAGGCAACTCCGTTGCTCGTGAAGCAGAAAGATAGTCGTTGCACTTCTCCACTACGAGGCGAAGCTGTGCTGCAGCTTCACTGTTTTCGTATTCGTGTTTCAAGATCGCAACACGCTCCGCTTGCTTTTCGAGGACTTTGGAATAAAGACCTTGGCAAATTGCAGCAATCTGCGACCGCTCTCCGCATGCAGCCACAACTTCAGGATCGCCTGTCCACAAGGTGGATAGCTCGTCGAATTTGAGACTAGGGTCAAATGGATCCTCGCTGTCATCCATCGCTTCGACTGAGCCAAGCTCTTCGTCAAGTATTGCAAGGAAGTCTTTGTCCTTGATCGCAGAAGCGTTAAAATTCATCCTTCTGCTCGAGGTTGCGGCAGCGGTTGGTAAGTCTTCGACCGAGATACCGGTACGACCTCCTGGTGGATCCCATGCTGCAACAATACGAGGAGGCAATGGAGTGTCACGATCGTGGAATACGACCCGAACGTTCAAGACATACCTTCGATTGTCATCCTCATCAGGCCATACTAAGGGATCCGCCGCCTCATCTTGGGGCCGCGACTTTCCTAGATACTTCTCGTTACCCTGGATTTCATCCTGGTCACGAAGAGTGAGCTCTCGGCCCCACCATTTGTGACCCTGAACTTGAGCATACTCGGATCGAAGTGCCGTCGCCAATACCGATTCGGCTTTGATTCGCTTAATCAGAGGGACATTTGACGCAAACGTCACGAGACCGTCCTTGAACAGGGCCAGGTACAAGAAATTTGACGGATGTCGTTGCAAACGCATGATTGCCAGATCAGCCTTACTGCGAAAATGCTCCATGTACGCCAGTGACGTGTGTCTAAGCAGATCTAAATCCCGGTCGGGTGTGACACCCATACTAGTTGTTTGTGAAGATGTTGCATCAAAGACACGACTGAATACACTGGTAGATTGTTCCTTATCTCGAATCCACTTATCTCGCTCCTTCAGTGACTTCAATCGCCTTCGCCAAGCCTCAAGCTCATTCCAGGAGGCTATACTATCTCCCACGAGAGTATCCTGTTGTTGCTTAGAGGAGCTTCGGTTACTTGCGTCCTTATTCGTGTAGACGTTCGCTGACACCATGTTACCATTGCTCGCCAGAGCGAGCTCCCAGTACAAGTCCGTGAGCAGTGTTTCCACGGCAACGCGCATTCGAGCTAGCTGTTTGCCTGACACATCACTCATGAACGATAATGTCCGCATCGGTGGGTTGAATCTGGCCACAATGACTTTGTATCGTGGTATCTCACACTTGGGGTCCAACTTGACCAACTCCTTCGCGGTTAGTTCCGAAATCCCTGGACAATGCGCCGCCTGTAAATGCAGCTCAGCCTCGCGTGCATCGGCGTTGTCGGTTTCATGCGCGGTGGTACCTCTTATCTTAGTGTAGAAGACGAGAGTTTGGCGCTTTGGTGGTGGCCCTATCCTCTCACGATACGGGTCTGATGCCTCTTGCTCAGTCTCTGGAAGGGTTTTCAAATAGTCCAATAAGCTGTTCAACTGAGCCAATGATGCTTCATTCTGAGCCCTCATCTCTGACAATGACTTTAGATAGACCGAAGGCTCGCTAGGGAACTGTTTGGAATATGTGGAAGATCCCGTCTGTGAAGACGTCATGGCGGCCACTGTGTAGACACCATGAGTTTTCAGAATCTTACCCGAACGCTGCGCGATCAGTAAATTCCGTCGCTTCACATACTCTGGTTCCAGCTGGGACTTCGATCCATCTTGCGTTGAGGTATCGGTATTGTCATTGCTCTCCACAGTCCTCTCGTCATGACTCAGCGGATACATCTCAGCATCGAATGCCCGGAGGTACTTATCGATCACGATCACAGAGTCGGACCCCGTGCTATCACCTCGATTGACGGCATGCATGAGGTCGGGGTGCACACGCATAACGAAACGATTGACAATATCGAATGGAGTCTTCTTGATGTCTGTTTCAGTGGCCAACTTGTCGAGCTGTGACAGGTGGAAACTTTTGAGTTTTACGCCGCCGACTTTGTTCGCAAAGGAGATGTGTCGCGCCGGAATGAAACCGACTCCCAAGCTTTCAAGACTTGTGTTACTATGCATATTGCTTCGCGCAGCGGGAAGACTTGCGTGTGTCCGTAAGTCTGAAAAGTGCCAGAAAGTCCGTATGGAGTTGCACAGCAGGTTGCGTGCTGCGTAGTAGCGCGAGAGAGTCCGCGCTCCCACTTTGGCAAGTGTATACATGACGCAGTGGCTACCGAACTAAGCAGTTTGCATGCATGGCAACTTCCCCAGTCACTTGATTTCGTCTTTTCAGAAATATGTCTGATCGTTGATATTTCCTCTTTCACGTACGCTCGGGGTTCGCGATAGGATCATGTTTCTGTGTCATTGGCATTTACACTCGCCTAAGACATGGCCAGTAGTGTGTGACACATCTCGAACCACTATGTCATCAATTGCGCATGCTGTATTCTAGATTTGCTTTGTCTATTCTCCAGCAAATCCATTCACAAGTCAAGTGGATCTTAACTTACACTCAAAACGAATCAGTGAATAAGCTACGATCCCGCATAATGTGGCTTGGTTACGAGTAGTCGGGTCCTGGTGCCGGAAAGGTGCAGACGATCCGCAACCCGAGGGTACTTCGATGACTTAGTGGAGCCTCATTCGTGTGGCGACTTGTCAGCCCGAGTGAACGATAAGCTTGAGCGTCAGTCGTGCCGCAGTCGCCTTCGAACGAGACGGTCACCGATCGGTTGGCTATCTCGTCAATCAGCACTTGTAAAGACATTGGTTAACTTTAACTGTCGTTATCTCTGGTGAGGAGGGTAACGTGGGAGGGTATAAGGTATTTTGTACAAACGTGGATGGGAATCAAGGAGAAGAGGAAACCGAAATATGAGAAATAAGTTAGTAACGTCGACATATGGGAGCGTGACAGAGTATTACCGTTTCTTGCCTAAGCAGGGATATGCTAGTGCTGCAACGCTATAGAGGAGAGAGGCCTCTAGAGTTGATGCTTCAGCTCTCCTCTAGGCTTCGAGAGTTCAAACTAGGATTTTGTCGCCTGCAGACCTTAGCAGCCACCTGTCTCAATGGGGTCGACTGCCCACTCGTTGTCGGCTCTATTTAGGAAGGGGTCTGGTCGCTGCAACGCGGCGAGAATCTTAGTTGCAGCCTAAAATGTTTCGAACGTAGGGAAGACGGTAGGTTGGGGTGAGGGGATTGATCACCAGTTAGACGTCTTCTAGACCAATTTGGGCGGCTGCAGTGCTGAGATGCCGGATGTGACAGGGATATGGAACCAATACTTACCGAGTGGAGGGACTCTGCCTTCTCAATGTCAGCGATTTCGCGTCGCAACGCCTCTTCCTCAGCGAGTAACTTGTCGAGCTCAGCACTCATTGTCTTTTCTGCGCTGTCTTCGCGTAGTCTTTAAGGTTTGTTATTGAAGTAATAGGGTTTATATCGCATGAGCTATCGTTCTATCACGTTTTTCGAGCATTCCATCACCCTCGACACCGCTTTTTCGCTCTCGAATCATTCTGTCACTCAGCTCGAAATCGCACCTTAAAAAATGATATAAATACCGCTTCTGCCACACCCCGCCGACCGGAAGAGAACCCATCCACCCGAGGAAACTGCACGCGCTCTCCTCGGGCGGAGAGGGGTTTGAAATTTGAGTTTTCAAACCCGAGGAACACACGGTTGTTTCTCCTCGCTGGAGAGGATTGCTCAAACCCTCCAACGTCCGACAACACAACACGAATTGTCGGGAAAAATATATGTGTCAAAAGTGCTCCATCCTGTTCTTCAAATTCCAAGACACAACACCCATCGTTTGTCGTCGTTTTTGAAACTAACCCGGTTAAAGAAACGAAGCCACAGGAAGAGGAGGTTAAAGAAGTAAAGGCGGAGACCCTGAAGCCAAGTACAAGGGTATTTATATCATTTTTCCTTAGTGACCTGTAGCGTATGGATGACTTCACCGTTGAAAGTCCGGGCCAGGACGGATGGCGACTGCTGCACTGTCAGTGGGGATGAAATGGAGGGGAATCCTGCACGGGGACAGTGATTTCTGAGCACAAAAGCGGGTCAAGAGGATACTCCAGTCTCTGGTGCGCTATTCAAACCTGATCTTACGGATGATCACTTGGTATGAATGCCGCAATGCGCTCCTAAAATTCAGGGTGAGCAGCGAACGTTGGACGGGAGATTCAGCATTGTTTGAACGGTGGATCACGCCAGGTGCACTACTCCGCACTGGCTTTGAGGATAAATGCATAAAGTAGAGATGGATCTGTATTGAATTGGTCGAAGCGCCCGATAAATCTCCAGAATGGCGATGCAACTGCCAGTCGACAGCCAGGGAAATAGAATGTGAGAGGCCGTTCACTGCGCTCCGACTAGAGGGGCGCACTACGAGCTGCCATTTAGCTCTACTAAAGTTGGTGCATTGTATGCGCCTGCAGTTGTGCCGCAGCAAAATGTCACAACCGTCACAGACAGCTCCTCACAACTCAAATGATCGAGAAAAATAGACCACTTCAGTCGTCGAGAAATCGTATATCCTTCGTTTGCTTGTTAGTGCAATCAAGACTATTCGTGAGAATAACTTCGATTACACTAATAACCACACTCGAGTCTTCCAAGCAGTCGTCGCATTCCATGCAAAATCGGCGCACAAGGCACTTCTCCTATACGCTCTTGTTAATCGCCGCCCTCCACGTACGTTTTCGCGCCCTGAGCCTTGGCTAGTGTTGATATCCTGGAAGCTTCCTGCGTTTTCCAATGCGTTTTGTAGATTTGTGCCCCGAGTTCGTCGCGCTAACACCGGTATCGCCCACCTGTCCACCATGTAGTTCCTCGTTTACACAACTTTCATCCCAGGTAATCATCAGGACTTCCTTCTCCGCGAGTGCAAGAACACCAAACAGGTCTCGGTTGCTGAAATCGAACGTATCCAGCGAGGTCCCTTCGAATCCAATCAAGACAGTCTCCAGGTTAGTGGAAACAGCAAGCAAACTACTTTCCAAGAAGCCGCAGCTCAGGCCGCTCTCTGGCGTAGCCAGCGTGAGGTCTTAACCCGCCTCTTCGCTCTACAACAGAAGCTAGCCACACTCGTTCATTCTCGGTCCCCCGGACCAGGAGCCAAGGGTAGCGGTTTCGCGGCCTCAGCAGGCTACGCAACTTCCAGCCTAGCGAAAGGTCGTCGCTTCGCTTCGTCCCCAATCCGGCTCGGTGGTAACGACAACACTAGCCCCGGAGTGAACGCAGCAGTAGCAGCAGCGCTTGTGCTTCTCCCTGTAGTGAGCACTGCCTAAGTGAACATCTAGCTGAACTTCTATCCGACAGTCAGCAAGAGCCTACTCGTGAGTAAGGCGCTAAGCTTAGCAGCTCCCTCCGACCTGTTCTTGTCGCTTCTTGCACTCGCGGAAGAAGCTCACACACAAACCCAAGTTTTTATTAAGCGAGTGTTCCTCTTTGTCATTCGGCAAACTCGACTCTCGCCCTCCCACACCAAACACCCCGCAGCCAGGCAACAAGAAAAAGAACTATCGTCCGCTTCGCTTCAACTCTAGTTCCCCATTGTTTACCCTTCACTCCCTCATCCTGAGTCGGTGAATCGTAAACACAGAGGATCTTCGGTGGAAAGAGCAGACTGACAAGCAAGACAACCAAACCGCTTTTAGTTAGCACGGTTGAAGTCGTGATTATACTGCCTAAAGAAAACCGAACAGGGCAAAACAAAACTAAAACCAAAGCCCTGTGAAAACAAAACCAAACAAGAAAAGAAAAGAACAACAGATCCGTTTTAACACAAACTGAGACCATGTCGACCAACTCGAAATCCAAACAATCTCAATCCGTGACCCTTGGTAAGACGCGCACTGCGAGTGCTGCAGGACTGTCGGATCATCAAAGTGCCCCCCGAACCTCTGTGCGCACCGCATCCTCGGCAACACCCGGGACTGCTACATCAGCGTCAGCAACCCAAGCTGCTGCGCTGGACACCTACTCGCACCTTGAACTCGATGCAGCAACCGCCGCAGCGGCTGCCGCAGCCAACCCGCACCTCACGCCCGAAGAGATCCAGAACCTTCTGCTCGAGAGCACACTTAAACGCCAGCGTCTTGCTCGCAAGGCAGCCTTGGCTCGAGCGTGCCGTCAGAGAAAGAAATCGAGACTGGAGCAACTCGAAGATGAAGTAGCGCTGCTACGAGCTGAGCTCGCAGCAGAGCGAGCTGCAAGCCAGGCAGCAGCAGCTGCTGCTGCAAGTCGCACTGCCAGTCTCGAAGCGGATCTCGCTGCGCGTGACGCAGGTCGTGACGCAGCCAACAAGAGCGTTGAATCGCCTGAGTTCGATCTTCTCCTCGGTGCCGTTGCCCAATTTGCAACCTTCTTCGACCAGGTTATGCCCATCCTTCAGGTAATTCAACCCACATTGAATCGTCTGAATGCCAACCGAGCGCTCTCCTCACGCATTGCTGCCATTCGCGAACTTCAAAAGCATCAGCATCAGCATCAGCCAGATCAGCCGCATTTTGCTTCTGACTATGCATCCGGAGCAACCTCTCCAGCGAGCACCTCAACTCATGTGTCATCGAAGGCGCATCAGGCGGCACAAATGATGCCTCATTTGCAGCAACGAGATCCCGCGATGCCCGCCCTCCATGAAGTTGCGCAAGCAGCTCAGGCAGCGCAGGCGGCACAGTTATCTACCGCTTCAGTGGTGTCTGGCGAGACATCTCGCTCATCAAGTGTTTGCCCATCACAAGAGTCCGTTACGAACTCGCAAGTGTCCTCTCCGACTGGTTCCTACTACTCGCCGTCCTCGCCACCCTCAGAATGCGAGTCTATTCCAACTGTAATTGGCATCTCTGCCGCCGACATGCCGCGACAGCAGCAGCCGTCTCAGCTCCAAAGTCACCAGCCATCGTATCAGCCTCAAATGCAGTCAGCGGCGTTCCTGCTCACATCTAATGCCGTGAGCCCTCCAGTCCAGTCCCATGTAACCTCGTCAGGCTTGCCTTCTACCACTCTTGGCTTTGAAACCAATCAGCCGGTGTATGGAACCGCTAGCCTTCAAGACGAATTTGCAGTGGCTCATCGCATGAATTATACTAACCCCTTGTTCTTCGCGTCGATTCCCGCCCTGCATGCTGAATCCTCGGGACGCAAGGATGTCGCAACCATTTTTGACACCCTGCTCATGCGATCGCCCGCGGATGACTAGGCGCTGGCCTCACAGTACCCATGTTTGTGTTTCTCAGTCTTTGACCACTTTTCGCTCTTTATCTCCTGTTTGGCTTCCCCTCTCAACACTTCGTTATCCCTCGAAATAATCACCACTATTCAACCACTCCAAAAAAACAAAAAGCGGTGCGCGTGCGTCCTACTCCCCATCTATTCGTTTTCACATATCATCAAGTCTTGTCTTTCATCTTTCCCTATCCTCGTCGTTTACTAACCTCAGGCTCCCCATTTCCAGTTTGGACATCTCTGGCTGCTAGAAGCAGCCCGAAATGCCAAGGGAATGATTCACATTTCGTTCCCCAGTAGCCCCTTCTGAGTGTGACATGTTCCGATTCTTGGTACTTGGCTTTGTCCATGTACAGTATCCTCTTTACTTCAACAATACTTCAATAATACTTCAATAAGTCTTCTTCACAACTTGGCCCACGATGTTCGTGAAGTCTCCATGCTTGATTAATACTCAAACTGTGATGTATTGATTAACAATATCTATGCTATTTACATAAAACCTAATAGCCGCGCTCCAACAATGTTGTCGTATCAACGGGTCCGACTAACAGCGCAGAATGGCGCGGAAACTAAACCGTTCGCGTAAAAATACTTGTGTATCATGCCTCGAATGCATACGGATGAGGTATGCCGCGTGCGATCCGTCGTCACGGGAGCTGGATAAAGTAGTGGACTCGTTACACCACTAGATGTTTCCCACAAATCGCTCCACTGCAACTAGTATCGAGGTTTCCGGAGCGACTTTACTTCTTCTGAATCAGCTCTTTCGTCACCTGTCGCAAGTCTGTGATGAGCGTGTCAGCGGCTTTCTCAACAGCAACTTTGGCAATCGAAACCTGACCTATCAGCTTCTGAAGCTTCTCGTTCTCGAGTCGCATTTGCGCCTCATGCTCGTCTTTTCTAGAAGGTCAAGAGATGTTATGGAATGCGTCGTCAGGAGGCTATCTGGGAGGAAATAGGAGAAATTCCACGACAGAGTTAAAGATCCACGTATTAGCATATCTACAATTCTCCGGAATTACAACAAAGTCCGAGCTATAACGTACAAATGGAACGTTCTCGGGTCGGTAGGATCGTACTTTGTTGGAGGCTTTTCTGGTGGGGGTGGCCTGGGAGTCCCATTCAGCAGCGAGTAGACTTCACCCGCCACGCGTTTCATGACCTCCGTCTCGGCAAGCTTTTTTGCAAGATCCCGCTCCGCCGTACCCAGGACGTGACCGAAGAAGTGCCTCAGAATCATCTAGAATGAAGTAAAGGTTCGTCGGAGATTCGTTTGAATGTGAGTTTTGGCATGCGCAAGCGAGTGTGTAGGGCGGAGGTGGGATTGAACGGGTAACTCAGACACTTTTCCAGTGCGTGAACGTGTGAAATAGCCCGCGACACGCCCCCGAGGCGAGATATCGAGTTGTGGAAAGTGTGGTCTGAACGTTGGTCTTCTGGTGAAGGCGATTAATTTGGGCCAGGACGGTTAGGACCACATGTGGCTACCTACGTATGGTGGACACTGTCATCTGACTGACCACACTCAAACTGTAACTCAATATTAATAATATGCTCTAGATGTAATACCCCGGAATCCACACCATTTTCGACATTGTCTATGGTTACTCCGGAGCTCTGCAGCCAGACCCTCGAATCGATTCATTTAAGCTTCGGCGACTCCAAATTTGGCAATTTCGGAGTTTCGTCTGGTGAAGGTCGCTAGCTGTGTCGAAGTCGTGTACTAAGTGCGAGACAATGTATGGAGAACTAATTCAAGACCTGCCGTATGCATTCCGCTGAGGATGCAGTGGGGACAATGTGTTGCTTGGCAGAACTACGGTAATGTATACAGTTCTTCGAGTGTGGCATCAGGAGCAGGTGTCACACACATTCAATCGTAATGCCATGTTGTAATCGAACGAAGTCGACGCTGTGTCTATGATTGCATAGCCTGTTCTTCTACGAGGGGAGGCCTCGTATCTCTGACGAGGGCGTCGAGATGTCGGTAACATTCAAGTCCATTTCGGTTTGGGAATCGAGGTTTTGACCAAGTTAGACTTCGTTCGAGTTAAGAGATATGGCTTAGGTAATCAAGCGTCGCCTCTTGGTAATGGTGAGGCCATCAAGCACCGCTAGGCCTCATCTGCTGGGATATGGAAGACACGCGCAGTAGACCAGGTTCCTTCTGGCGCACCTAGACCGAATGGGCTGCCCACTCCCGATGGTCGATCGTGAGGACCAATAACCTCAATACTGAAACCGGTGGAAGTTGGGGCAAGCTCCCGAGTAGTCATAATCGCTTGGTAATAGTGCAAGCCGGGCAACGCGTTGGCAGCTGAGAAAGTGTGGGTGTACTTGAAAGAACTGCCAGCTGGGATGTTTTGCAAAGCAACCTTCTTGGCTTCGAAGCCCATGTTATCTGCGGAGAGATCCAACGTAACATTGGTGAGGTCAAAGGGCAAAGTGTTCTCATAAAGAATGTCGACAGTGATATCTGACTCGGGCGTTCGTGGGAGCACTGGTAAGGTTTCCTCTGCGAGCATAGCGGGTGTCAGGCTGGTGCGAACAAGAGTCTTCGAGGGCGTTAATTCAACCGCTCCAAAAGTAATTAGTCCAGTGTGAGAGCCAAACAGAACAATGTCGCGATCAGGTGAAGTACTGTGGTCGGTAGCCATGACAGTTGCTCGAACGAACTCTGGAACAGGGAAAGCGGCCTTGCTGAGATAGTCGTTTGATGTGAATTTGAAGATTTGGTGGTGCTGGTTTTCAGGACGGAGGACAACTCGACCGCTCATGTCGCCAATGACTTCACCTTCTCGCCCTGTGTAGTCGGCGAAGCGCAGGAGCAGACGGAAGGAGATCATGACCTTCTCGGGGCATTCCGCATTGGTCCCCGAGGAGCTGGAGCTGTCACGAGAACCTCGTTCGTCGTGCTGCATGATGATGTGTCTGTGAGGATTTGCAGTTCCAGTTCGAATGGCCTCGTAGCTTTCAATGTCCGACTTCCCCGTGCATGAAAAGACAAGATAGACATCGAGAGGCTTACCAGCCTGAGTGGGAACAACATTCAGAGACATTGCAATACCGGAGTCAACGTAGCGGTAGATAGGAATCTCAGAATCTTCTGGATCCGTAAGGTGGGGCAATCGTCGAGCAGCGGTAGCACCAGGAGGTAAAGCAGAGCCAAACTCGCCGTTGACACTGCCCGGATAAGATGCCGATGGCATGTGACCCGAAACATGGCTGCCCGTTCGTGGACCGGCCGCATTCGCTGGGGAACCGACAGCTGGAATGGGTTGAGCGGTTTCGCCATGAATTGGGTTTGCAGGAGGAGGATAGTCCATGTGAGAATTCTCGCGACGAATACGGGACAGACCAGGATAGTCATCATCATCGCGGCTCAAAATAGTTGAGTGAATGTTATTGACAACAGGGGGGAGCAGTGGAGTCTCAGTGAAGGTTGGATTGGCAGGTGCATCGTTTTCATCACGTGCGATGCGATTATTCTCGAATGATGCGAACGGCGTCATGAGGTTCAAGGTATGTGTGTCGATAGCATCCATATCAACCTCGACACTGCCACGTCGCGAAGCCATTTCAACAACGGCCATGGTATCCAGATCAACAACTCCTCGGCCCATCGGGAGAACACCTCGGTGATCAAAGAGCGTTCGTCTGCTGCCATGACTTGGTCCCAGTGGAATGAGTTCATCCAAGGGACGTCGCAAGTGATCAGGAATGGACGACAAAGTAAATGGACGGAGACGCATTCCACCTCCAGCAGCAGGAGCCGTGCCTGGTGCAAAGCCATTAATGCGGTTGTGGTAAGTGTTCGTAATGTGCATGGAAGCCCACGAGTTCGGAGCCTTTGTGAGGATCAGAGTACCGGTGGGGATTCGTGGATCAGTGCCCATGTCACCGACTACGCGGCAGCCACCCCAACAGTTCATCATGAGGTTCCTAATTCTCGCAGAGACTTCACCACCGACGAAGTCGCAATCGTAGTCAATCTCCATTCTCCAATCCTTTACGGCCTTGATGGGACCGGGGCCCAACTGCATCTTGCCCTCGGAGGGTTCCTGAGGAGTTGCGTCAACAACATGCCATTGGTGGGTGTCGTAAGGAGGGGGTTGTTTGGGGTTTTTCAAGTAGACCTCATTCCAGGAGTGGAAGTTCCAAATCTGACCTCTTTCTGAGAGCATTCGTCGCGAGTTACGATCCCAGTAGCGGACGATCTCCTGGCGATACTGCTCAGGGACCGCGGGCATTTCATGAGCTGAATCGAAGTTGGAAATCTGACGGATAGCAAAGCCCAAGGCACGTGCAACAGTATTAAGGACAGCCGCGAAGACCCAGCACTGAGCCCATCGAACTGTGCGGAAGCCAGAATAAACGAACTGCTGGATAATTCGATCGGAGCCACCCCAAGCAGATGGAGAAGTACCACCAGCAAAGCCACCATTCCACTTACCCTGCATCATGCCATCGGGATGCTGGGGTTGTACTGTCAAGCAAGCAGTCAAGTGGCGGATGACTCGAACAGGATCCCTTCGCCATTGTTCCGGGAGCTTGTCAACGTAGTAAAGACCAGCACGAATCGCCTCAGGGATGAACTGAGCATAGTACCAACGAACGCTCTGGACCATGCGTGCTGCTCCTCGGTAGGTCATACCGTGTTCATTATTCAAGTACTCTTCTCGCTCCTGTGGATCTGGGTAGTACGTGTCATCGTCAGGATTGTAAGGGTTGAAGATGACAGCGAGACGTCGAGACAGGAGAGCCTGTGACGGACGATCACTCAATCGCACACCGACGGTGTACGAGCCAATCGCACCATCATGTGGGATTGTGGCTGTGACATCGTAACTGCCTCCACCAATATGCGAAACAGCAATGCTTGAGGGATCGAAGAGGAAGTTGGGTCCGGCTTGAAGTGCGAGATTCTGACCTTCATCCAAAGCGGAGTCGAGGGTAACACGGAAGGTCATCGGGTAACCACGACGTACGACGATGTACTAAAGTTTACAGGTTGGGATAGGAGAACCGTTGATAGTATCGTAAGCAAACGAACGAGTGAATTGGGGGATCTCGACAAGCTCAACTTGCTAGCGAAACAAGCGATCAGAAGCTGATCATAAACGAACCTGTCGTGTTCGATAACGATGAGTTTTGTGCTGGACTCGCAGGTTATTCTCGTCCACAACTTGAATACTCTGCACTCGCGTGGCGGCGTCGGCGGGAACAGTCAGACAACAGAGCAACAAGAGAACTGCAGCAGCCAACAGGGTATAGACAGACACCTTGTAGTTACTACGAGAAAACGAGTAAGAGCGGTCAGTAGACCTGTGGATAGCTCTCGTGGAAGGAAGAAGGCCCGGGGGCTGGCACGCATCCAGCGCCCCGGCACTTAGCCGGCCACGGCTTCGCATCGGAAGATGATGGGTTTGGCTAGACGTGAAGACATACAAGGTCTAGAGTGAGTTTCTAGCATTACGCTTCCCAATCACTGTGTTCCTGGCTTCCATAGAGCCGACCAGGCATTGAACTCGTTGTCGACGAGCAAATGACTCGAAGGACAGCGCGAGGATGCAGTTCGTCCTTCTCCGATGTTTGAGAGATTTAAGAGTAGGAGCGGTCGGAGTTTGCCGGAATGAAAGAGGTCGCACTAGCGCTCGATCCGACGCATAATAATGCGTGAGTATGCCTCAGCAAAAGCTGCTCGACGCTATAATCATCACAGAGTGTGCGTGTCACCGCGCAACCGAGCGGTACCCCCGCCTGAACCCAGCTCCCATCAGTTTTTTTGAGCGCTGGAAATTATTCCAAAATATCTCCGGAGCTGCCTTTTCTGGTCCCCCGGGGTTGCACACCCTGGGGTTTCAAATCGGCCGCCGAGCTGCACCTTGGGGTCAACAGATTCGGCCGGCCATGAGTATATCTCCGAGCGCAAACGCGATACAGATGAGCTCCCACGCCCTCTCACTCTACGACCTCAGTTGAAATGTCTTCCAGCCAAAATTGTTTCCAGTGAGTGAATCGCATCGCATCGCATCGCATCGCATCATGCCTAACTTGATGTGGACACGGCGTATATCTCCGAAGTGGTTTATCTGCGGTCAAAAGTGAGCGAACAATATATGTTTGACTTTGTAATAGATGCGTAATAACCTGACTGAAGCCGGTCATGGTTGGTACGTATTCGAAACGTGTCTAACTCAAATGACACTAGTTTGTGAGCATGGGTTTTCGTCTTGGGGTGTGTCGTGTGAACTAACGATGCAGTGTATGCGTGATGAGGAAGTGGTTCCTAACCGCCTTGCAGGTGCATATCAATATCATGCTCATGCTGAAAGGATGGAATATGTTGAAAAGGGCTAGTTATTCGAACAAAGATGGCACATTTAGTCATACATAAACGAGGCAAACATTGCGCTGGACCGTCAGGGTGCCTCTACTAGAATCATACAATGTGGCTCGTATTCAGTAGACCTGGTGAGGTGGGACGCACAAGTCAATCGTTGATAGACATTTGATGAGGGATATAGAGAAGCTAAGCCACAGGTTGTACCGCGATGAAGATCGACTTATTTCGGCGATCCAAGCGGTCCCATCGAGTTGGGTGAAAGCATGGGCGATGCTAGAGGTCCGCCACGCGGCCTACCGTGGCGCAACGAGTAATCCGTAAACAACTTGTCATTCACAGCAGAAGATAATGAGAAATTAGATGGTCCGGGGAAGAAAGGTCGCTGAGATTGTTGCGGTTGAGGTAGGGGGACGACCTTCTGTGTCGTCGACACCGCACCTGAGTCTAGGTGTGTCGAGTTGACTGGGACTGCAACCGCAACTCCTTGACCTATGCTCGACTCAGGTCGATACACACTGCGACCACCCTCTTCACCAAACACTGTGGCAGCGTCAAATTCGGAGGGAATTGAACTTACATGATGCGTCATGCCAATTGCATAGGGCTGCGTAGCTTGAGTCGTTGTAGGCATCAAGTTTGGCAAGTTTGTGGCTGGGATGGGGTTCTCAGCACCATCTCTGGGTGCAACTCCATCCTGTTGATCCTGCAGATTATCTTGGCGTTGTGCCTGCATTTCTAGGCGCTGCTGATACTCAAGCATTTGGGCTCGTTCGGCGGCACCAATATCGAGATAGGGGTTCCCAGTGTACCCCAAATTACTGTCGGTATGCTCGATACCAGCATACATAAACAAGGCTTCGTCGCGTGGATCTCGCATCTCGGAATAGAATGAGCCCAGTTCGTGATGGTCCAGAGCGTCATGCTCAGGAATCACTCCCTCGTAGTATGGATTCGCCTGGGCACCTCGTACTCCGTGCCCCGGGTCATTAGCAGTCGCTCCTGCCTCGCCACTTCCCCGTCCTGTTGCGCTGAGACGCGGTTGCTGAGGTAGATTGGCTGCCATATGATTCAAATAGGCAAGCCGATGCTGCCCCATCCATGGCGCGTCCGAGGGCGACAGCCGCTGATAAGCATTGCTTTCAGGAGAAAGTGAGGCGCCAAAGCTGGTGCTATGGACGAGAAGACCCTCATCTTGGCTTGGTGATCGGGAAGGCACGTCTTCGTTTGCATGCTTGTGGACAGCAGACTCATCAGTCGCCGTTGGGACACTGTAGTACAATGCAGTGGCGACAAAGCCAACCATCTGAACAATATCGAACACTGCAGCGATAAACAAATCCTTCACCGAGTCCGGAGGCTTCGCGGGGTGCTCCAGTGTGTACTTGTGCACTTGTTCTTGGTACAACACGTGGGCCCAAAGTGCTGTGGTTAGAATCAGGGCAATAATACAGAACACGACAATTTTGAGCACCTTTGAAGCGCGCTCTCGTGTGAACTTGATAGTAGCCATTGTTGACTGGTTGAACATTGCGAAGGCGCTGCTAGGAACGGGAGTTGGGCTCGCCGTTGCGGTTATCGATGCTACACTGCTTGGTGAGGTTGCCAGTGGCTCCGTGGGCGAAGTCAGAGCGTTCAAGGCAGACGGATTAAGTGTTCCCGTGCTACGCACAATCAGAGGAATGCGCATGTGCGACAAAGCATTTGATCCTGGGGTAGAAGTGCGAGTTAGATACCCGGCCGAGCTCGTTGGGGTGCCACCTGCGGATCCTATCGACGCTGTGGACAACGACTTTTGATTCTTTTCGTGCTGGTTTAAATGTCTGACAAATGCTCGATAGATTTGGCAACCGTAAAATGCCAATGCAAACACCACGACAAAGCTTAGGGTGACCTGTACGACAACTTTGAAAAGATGCATTCGATAGAGAGGTCCCACTTCGAGTGACGTTAGGAAAGAGAACGTCATATTGCTGACAAATAGAAGGAACTGGAGGAAGAAGCACAAATGTCTCAGAGTGAAGAAGCTGCTGAGCGAAAAGCCTGGGGATGAACGACTTCGCTTGCGTGCGAGGTCACCGTAGGTAACCCGTAGCCCTCGAATCCATTCGAAGGCAAGATCGAAGCCAATCGAAAGCAAGCAGGCTCCTCCAAGGTCGTAGCATGCAAGAATCAGTGTGAATGGAACAAATCGCCGCCAACCAAAAGGATCAAACGCGCGGACTATCAGACTTGCCAATCCAACCGAAGCGAAGATGTGGATTCTGTTCTGCATATCCAGCGGAAGAAGGCGCTTCTTCCTAAAGAGCTGTAAGCTCTTGTACGTGTTGAAGCATACTACGGCGAACACGAGCTAGATTGTAAAATGGCATGAGAGATGGTGTTGCAACAGTTAGCTTGTGATCCAGGATGTACCAAAACTTGGAGTTTGCAGGGAAACATCCGAAACTAGCATGCATGCCATATACTTGACTCGACTTGCGCTACGTACCGTGTCATACAACACCTGCGCGACCATATACTTTGCTCCGAGTGCCTCGGCATAGCTTGTGTCGCACTCTGGTGGATTCACCCGGAGGAAAGGGCAGTCCTGCCCCGGCTCCACCATTGCGGGTTGAATGCTGCTCGTATTCAAGTCGAGGATCAATCGCAACCCTGTCAAACGCGATGTACAGTCATTCAATCTCCACCATGGTTTGGACGCAGTCGAGGCTGGCTCCGCAAAATTTTGCGGGGGACGCAACATGTTGCGGGTTGCATGGCCATTTGTGTTTTTTAAACACGTTGGTATACACACTGGCTTGGAGGTACTGGGGCTAGTGCCAGTGAAAGCCAGCAAATAATCTCGTGCTGAATCATCAAAAGACTTAGAAAACGCCTCACTTCACTCAGAAGCATCCGCGGGCTCGCCTCAAAATGGCTACCGCAGGCTTTGGTGATGGCACAATCATTCTTTTCACCTTCTTCGCACTCGCCGTGGTGCTCAGTATCATTGGATTCCAGATCCAGCGACCGGCGTACGTACTGACCCCTGCCCTCTATCCCACTCTGCGTTTTAAGCTGATCTTTTTCAGAGATCTATCCGCATTCTCCCAAGGAAGCCAATCGCTTTGACTCACTTTCATTGCTGACCCCAATCGTGGCTTGGCAACCCGGCATGTAGAACTCTGACCACCATTGGCTTCGGCATATTCTTAATCCTCCTGCTGGTATTTGCCGTTATCCCAAAGGAGGACTCAGAAGTACGTCATTCATAACGATTGCAACTGCACCTCGGGACTGCAAACCTGCTTCAAGTGTTACAGCACTGTCCTTCTCTCACCAACGGCCCCGCTTGTGCTCTCACGTGCATCATCGTGCTTTTCTAGGAACCCGAGGAGCCTACTGATCCCTACTACACCCGACGGCTCGCTGCATTGATCTTAACCGTTATCTTCACAGCAATCAGTTTGGTGATTTATTTGGTGCAGTTTGGACTCAGCTCGGTGAAAGCCACGCGGGCTCACAACAGTATTCTGTTGCGCAATAGCAATTAGCTACGCGCCTCGAATGTCAAGGGTGAAGTGAAATGATTAGGAATCCAGAAGGCCTACAAGACATGGTATGTAGTAAGCCTCAAATGTACAGCAAAATCGTAGGAATACAACGTAGGAAAAAAGTATAGCAACGATGTGTAAGTAGTATGCCGTATGCACAGTATGCAGTGGTGACGACTAACGTAAAAGCAGATGAGTGAAACAGTAGATTGGACGGAAGGGGTAGAAGCTAGGACGAAGAAGAAGGTAGAGTAACATGCAAAGAGCCGGATATGTGTGGAGCGGACTAAGAATGGACGATGTACATCGGTGATGAAACTCGAAAGTGGTCAAGCATGTCAGGAGGAGTGCATAATGAGTAGAAGATTCGTGACATTGTCCAATTGGCATGTTGGATACGGGGTAGAATGGATCAGAAGAGCTGTGTTCGACTATACAAAGGGAGATTCTGGCATAAACAAGGTCAATGGAGCGATATATACATAAGGTACACAAGGATATGCCGGGCATCTCTCTGCTCGGAGCAGTGCAAAGACGCACAAGGCATAAAGTAAAAAGGTCGGAAGAACATTATGGTTGCGAATTGGTGGGCCGATGGTGGCCGAGCATAACTGCGTGATCCAACATATGGGTAAGAATCACGCTCAATCTACGATGATCGGCTTCGGAAATCTCTGGCTCTGGTTGAATCATCTGCAAGAGCTCTTGAGATGCCTTAGCACGAAGGAGCACTGGTGATTGAGGAACAGTGGAGGCCACCCCGCTGGGTGGTGGTGGTGAACTCGGTTCGGGACCCGTAGATAAAGGTGAGGGCACTGGCCGACCGATGTACGTGAATTCGGGATCATCAAAGTCTGATTCTTCGAGTTGCACTGGACCGTGCACAGAATTTCCGGCTATCGCCAACGCCTTTTCGCGAACACTGGCAATGAACTCCCGCTCGAAACCTGTGAGCAGTGGACCCGTACTGGTACGAACAAAACGGATGAATTTGTCTGCACGTGCAATGACTTCCTCTTCTTTTGGTGGCGAAAACCGTTGAGTCGGACTCTCCGGTGTAGATTCGTTGACTGGGCTAGGAGCAGAGCTTGCCTCAGCATGGGCTGCCGTGGCGACGTTGAGACTTAATGGTTTTTGTTCGCTGGAGTCGCTATTTGCCACAGGTTGTATGAACCGATTTGCGGAAACCCCAGCAGAGGCAGCGGTCGGCACGTCCTCCTCATCAGCAATGTGTGGAAACTCTGGGTCCTCGCCAGAATCGGTGTCGGAGTCTGACCTGAACGAATCATCAACGAGCTCACTGAGAGGCTGCTTACCTGTTGGGACTCTTGTAAAGCTTGGCTTTTTACCCTCAGAAGCCTCGTCCTCTTCGTCATCAGGGAAATCAAAGCGTGCGCGACGGACTGCCTTGGGCGATACCTTCGCTTCGGGAACATCGTTTGCGGATCTATCTGGAGCGGGTTGCACCGTTTTCGTCTCCAGCGAGCGATCTGCTGAGCCGGATTCGGAAAAGGATACGCATTTCGAGGCTAGCAGCGCATCAAGACCTGGAGGGGACAGGTCAGAATGAACAACTCGAGTAGATCGCATACTGGTTAGTGGCCTCTCCCGAAGCAGGGTAGTCGCATCTTCTTCATCCAAGTATCGAAGCCGTGAGATATCCCCATCTTCATCTGACGAGGACGAAGAAGTCGAACTAATGTAATTTGCAGCGGCGGCTGATCGGCAGACAAATCCTGCCGAGATGGCGGTTTTAGCCGCTGCCTCGAGATGGCTGCGCCGCTCTGCAATCCTATCTTGAATGACTTTAAAAAGGCAGCAACCCGCTTTCTTCATGGATTCTGGGTGGCCACGGACTAGGTCACCTACAATGTGTCGAATGGCGTCCATAATACTAAAACTCTCGGCGATGCAAGGGTCAGTCGAGGTCCTCGTGGCCAATGCATCATTTTTGCTGCTTTCGCTCTCACCAGAGTCATCTGTGGACGAATCCGATGGTAGAGGACCTGGTACATTCGCAACGATCCGAATTAGCCTAGGGTCCGCAGCAAGTGTAGTAGAATGCACCATGCGCTGCTTAATCAGCGCTCGGAGTCGATTCTCTTTGGCAGTACGACCCGTCGCTTCACGTGCGTCACGCCATAGCCTGGCAAGCACGTCTTCAATACGAGTGATTAGCTCGTACGCACGCGCTAGAGCACGAAGTCGCGCTCGACGCCACAAAAATCGTGGATATGAGATATGGTACCGTGTGAGTGGTATTAGCGCTTGAAGGCCCATAAACAGATGTCGGCAACTATCATCATTGAGGCACACAATCTCTGTTTTACGAGGAGTTTCTCCATCAATTTTGGCCCATTCGATTGTAATACAGCGCCACGCCGGAAATGCTCTCGGTTTCATTTTGGTAGCCTCACGTCTCTTGACAAATGTACCCAACGCAAGCCGTCGAACACTGGAGAGGTCTCGGTGTTGTTCTCCTCTTGAAAAGAGACGCGAGAAGAAACTACGCTTAATCCCGGGATCGTAGCTCGCCCAGCACAGATTCGTTGCATCCGCGTTGACCCACACGAAGCGTGTGACCGGTTCACCCTCCTTGTTGAGTTTCAGGACCTCCATTGGCTTGCGAAGCACGCGATGGGCGACGATCTTCGTAATGGCAGCCAAGACGATTCTTGCCCTGGCATCTTTGAGTTGAGCATCGTCTTCACGTCGTTTGAGCACGGAGCGTGGCTGCAAGTACTGTTTATAGATAGCATTCAAGCAATGGCGGTGGCACAGGGAATCGCTCGCACTCAATGAACGTGAGCTAGCACTAGGTGAGTATGAATGATCGTGGTGCGAATGATGCTCCGAGCTAGCGTCGCTACTATCCTGCGGATATACCATTGGATGGTCACAGCCCAGCGCAAGACACAGGGCATGCAAACCCCCAACAGGTCCGTGGAGGGCACCGAGGTCCAATGGAGTTATTTCGGCTGTTGGCTGTTGTTGTACCACCGCTGGGGATTCTGCGATTGGCACAATCGTCGGAGCTGTGACTACTGAGTTATTACCACCAGTCAAATTTCTAGACGCTATTACTGGCGAAATTGATGCGGGCTCGGTGGCACTTTGCTTTCGTCCAAAGTCTTTGGACATTGGCGTCAATGATGAGGTGAGAAGCAAGGGCGATGGCATGCGAAAGATGGGTGGTTGCTCAGTTGAGACTTCGCCATGACGGCCGGTGTTCGAGTTAGAGCTTAGACCCGCGGATGCTGACCGGCTGATGTGCACGTTAGGTAAGGGCCCCCCACGCTGACTGGCATCTTGACTGCCACTTCGCTGCAAATGGAGAGTGTCCGTATCTGTCGCCAATGGTGTAGCGCTCATTGCGGAAAAGGGTGGTGTTAACCTTATCACTTCTGGGTTGGGTGCGGGATCGAGCTTCCGAGAGTGCACGGAAGCGGCAACAGCAGCTTGAAGCGCGGAGATAAGCTGGCCTTCACGTAGTTGTTGCTCTTGACTTAACTTGGTCTTCCGAGTAATCACTTCAGGTAGCTCCGCAAACTCGGAAACTGCACTGTTGCGTTTGAACGTAACAACTTCTGTGGCAACTGCGCGATTTGGACATTCACAAAATGTCACCGCTTTCCGTTTGTTGTTGCTTGATGTCGTGCCTCCAGATGCACAGGTAAGACCTGTGGTGATCGAGGCAGAGTCATGATCGCAATTGGAGCCTGTGTTGCCATCTTGCTCGTTTGAGCCCCTCGAGGAAATGGAAGTCGCGGATAGTGCTGGCGACGTTGACACGGGTGCGATCGCAACGCTATCGCCTGCAAGGCTATTCCCCTTGTCAGCCTGCGTTAGTTGAGTATCTTGAGAGCCACACCTCGCCTTGGCGTCAACCACGAAGACAGGGCCTGAGCTCGTCGAGCCAGCAAGTTCATTGTCTTGGCTCGGTGATTTCAAATCCACGCCAGCACCCGGCCGTTCAGTCATCGTGGATGATGAGCGTTAGGTCCTGGCGTTGTGAATGTGAGATGAAATGAACGGAATGATCGAACCACAGCTCAAAATCGCTGTGAAAGTCTAGATTAGGCTGTGGAGTGGGACAAGTACGACGAGTTCAGAGACCACGCAGACTGTTGCTATAGAACAAGTCCCTTACAGTGGGATCTGCTACTCAAATAAGTCACTACTCTCTGCACTTACGGAATGTCCACCAAACACGCGATTGAGCAGCTCACTCATAGACCTCCAGGTGCACTTGGTCGCTTTCGTAAAAAATACAGTCCAGAGAGCGGCGGCATGCGAGGCCATTGGGCATTGAACAGGCTTGTAATAGCATTCTCTACGAGTCTGTCAAGCCTGTTTGTCAGTGCTCTTCCCCAGTATGTCTCTAGAAACATCCGAGACAGGACGCGAATTCTGGTCCTCCCTGTCCTTTCATAGTTTCCTCGATTTGATGACTATTACGAGATGGGGATGCGGAATCGTGGTGGGTGACTACGAGAAACCACCTGTCTGACCTACCGCAAGCGACACAAAGGCAAACACACTCAACACATGCCTGGATCCGTCCCCAAGTAGGTCCTCACTTGTGTTTCACTCGTTGGGACGCCCTTCCGGTCGTGTTTCAGGGGATGATCAAGAGTCGCGACGATTTAATCGGGGAGATCCAGTCGTGGCAGCCCAGCTGGATCCGTCTGACGAGTTAAATCAGGCGCTGCGCTCTTGCTTCCTACTTGAAAAGGCTAAAAACACTCACGTGCAAGTGTAGAAATTTCCAGCTGTCCGTTCGAGAAATTCGAAGGGGAATACTCGGCACGCTCCAGTACGAGTGGGTGTGGTTGGCGGCGAGGAATTATGAAAAGTAGATAGGATGCGAGCACACGACGAGCTGCGTCGCATTGATGGGGTTTTACCAGCGCACCACTGCGCGTTGGATATTAACGCGCGAGTGCAAACCTTGTCTACCTTTCTCTCCGATAGAGTGAAGAAACTTTCCAAGGCGAGATGTGAGGGTTTGCAAGCGTGATATTCTGGGTCTGGCTGGAGTAGCAGTCGCGAATGTAGTGGGAAGCTACTCCCAGAGAGCTTCCCTACGTGCCTGATGTGCAATCATGGACTATGATCCCATAATGAACGGGCTATGCCCTCTGACCCGGATTCCTGCATCATCGTCACATCGGAATACGTATGCTCAGCCCACACTCGGGAGGGTATACAAGTGTGATGGCGTGTGGAATGGTAGAACGCCGCCATCCGTACCCGTTGTCCGATTTACAGGTGCGAAACACTCCCGATCGACTTCGAAATGGAGTCGGATTATCGCCGCGTCAGCGGTGAGATTCGTCGGAGGGCGTGCACCGGGTTGTAAGAGACTGGGTGGGATTAGCATAGCATAGGTAGTATAGGCTGTTTTCTCTGGGTGCCTTTATTCACGCCCCTCATGTATACATTGAAACGCGACTGCCCTCTGCCACCTTGAGCACCTTACCGTCATAGGATCGAGTCAATCTGTATGTACTATGTACCCTGTCTCACGCACGCTGTCAATGCTTGACGTTGAACCTTACACATGTAGACTCATCAGCATCCGCCCCATCCTTGGGCTGAGCGCAGATCGACGACAGTATTGAAGTTGCCAAGCAACCAGGCAACATTGATTTATAAGAGCTGAGACCGGCACTCCGAGACGTGAGAGCACACCATAGCAAACTGCGGATCAGCAGCAGCAGCAGCAGCAGCAGCAGCAGCCGCAACAGCATCAGAATCATAGGTCCTAGGCGGTCTACACGTCTCACATCCCCAAGTGCAGATCTTGAACAACTAGAGCTCCCATGGTCGTCCTGGCAACTTCGATCCTTCACCGACATAGTGGGAAGGTTCTCTTCTCACGCCAGTTCTTGCCCATTACCAAGGTGCGCATTGACTCGCTACTGCAAACTTTCCCCAAGCTCATAGATGAGGACTCGCAGCACACATTCATCGAGACGGACCAGGTGCGATACGTCTACCAGGCCACAGAGAAACTCTACGTCGTCCTGATCACCAACAAGAGTAGCAATATTATGGAAGATCTGGACTCGCTACAGCTCATTCTCAAGCTTATTCCTGATGTAGCGGGCTCCCTTATGCCAGAGGACATATTGCTCAAGTCATTCGAACTCATTTTCGCCCTTGACGAGGCCTTCTCCATGGGTATGAAAGAGTACACCACACTAAACAACATTCATGCGGCAACTGAAATGTATTCACATGCGGAAGAAATTCACAGAATGTTAAAGGAATCTCAGATCAATGCTGCAAAGCGGCTCGCGAAGGAGCGCGCGGAGGAGCTCGAGCTCAGCCGTCGCCTCAAGGCAGAAACTGGAGAGGGGTTGGGACTGGAATCGGAGGATCATTTCAGTTCAGAACAGGCTACCATGGAGGAAGAGCACCTTGCTGGTGAAGCAGATCAGACGCATGCTTCCCCAGAGGATGCCTCAGCCAACTATCCAGGTCTCGTGGCGACCAGCGCTGCACGTGCAGTTGCAGCGTACACCGCCTCTGTCGCAGCCTCAAGCACATCTAAGCCTACTCCCGAACCAGAGACAACTGTCATCCCCAGTCGGTCCATCAAGGGCTTGTCGCTGCTCAAAGCATCGCGCAAGACGGACGACTTCGTGGCGCAGCTACGCGAGGAAGAAAAGCTCGAAGACACACCTATGCCTGTAGTTTCGCTCCAGCCTGCTGGTGGAATCGACCCTGCATTGGCAGCAGCTAGTGCTGTGGTAGCAGCCGAAGCGGCAAAGGGACCAGCCTCAACCAAAACCACTGTTAGCATCGAAGAGAAGGTGTCCCTTACCTTGTCGCGAGATGGTGCCTGCGAGGCGTACGATGTTGAAGGGGCTCTCAAGCTCGTTGTATTCGACCCAGATGAAGCCAAGCTTGCGCTGCAGCTTGCTGGACCACTGCCAGCAGCATGGAAGTGCCAATTCAAACCTGGTATGGACCGAGCCAAGGCACAAGAAAATATCCTTGTTCAGGCTGATCCTACAAAGAGCTACCCATTAGGTACCGAGTCGGCCACCACGCTTGCCCGATGGCGTGGCTCTTTGGCAAGCGGACTGGCTGCGCCATTCAATGTAAATGTTTGGGCAACGACATCTGCACATCGCACGAGCGTAAGTGCCGAGATCTATTGCGAGACGCCCGGCGTAAATCTTCAGAACGTACAGGTGTACTTCCGCTCCAAGGGGCCTGAGAGCACGATTGAAATCAAGGAGATCGACGGGAGCTCGACGTTCTTCGACGGAACTCATCTCATCTGGCGGATTGCGACGCTGGACGCGAGTGCAAATGGTCGCGCGTCAATCGAATTTGCTATCGATGCTATCCCGGAAGACGAGTTGTTCCCACTCCCCGTTCGTTTCGCCTCCGAGCGCTCACTCTCGGGCATGGCTGTGACAGCGGCTTATAATGTTGAAACCGGAGCTGTCATCGACTTGGTGCAGGACACCGTTGTCAAGTGTGAGAAGGTATTCATTAAGTAAGCCAAGCTTAGATAAGGCCTCGAACATGCATGGATTCAGGCAGGTGATGTTGCAGAGCTAGCCTGAACATGTCGTGTCAATGCACCTAACCCAACCAAGCACACCCTCGCGTTATTCCAACATACAATACCTCTTGTTAATGGGCTATCTAGGTTGCAGCTCTCATCCAAGTGCCACCGCTGATGCCACCGCAGTGCAATGCCAGCACACTGCCAGTGAGAGAGGAGCGAGACATCCGTCCTGGCCTGGATTTTGAAAGAAAGAGCCGTTACAGTAATATTTCCAAGGCGTACGATTTGCGTGATGTGGATGTGCATGCAGTGATATAAACTTAGAATCTCATATAAGTCTGCAATATATATCGATTTGTCTAGGTTTGACTCGGTCAAAAGTCCCAACACATGTCACAACAGGGGCCGAGTTCCAATCCAGCCAGTTCTCACTCAAACTGGATAGCCCGCCCTTCTGGAGCCGATTCCGCGGCACTGGGCCAGTCCCAGCCAGACAACCCTGCTCCGACAGATGCGCATCAGCTGTCCTCAACGTCTCCCAACGCACAGCCCCCCAGAGATGCCAATGAACTCGCCATGCGGCTGCAGAATGCAGCTAGACAACACCAGCCCGGTAACGTTACACCAGGCAGTGGGAATGCGATCGCGATCCCAATGGAATCACTCGTGGCACAGGCTGAGAGCAAAATGGTGGGCTCAGATTCTAATCGTGACTTGGAGACGAAGCGTCAGCAGCTTAGGATGCTGCTCCAACAGCAGAAAGCTGATCTCGAGGCCCGCACACATGCTCCTACGCTGAGCTCGGCGGGATCAACATCGTCCAGCTCACCAACAGACGCCGTGCAAATGGCCAGGATACCGTCAGCTGCCAGTCTAGGGCAGAGGATACCTTCTGGACTTCCCACTGGACCAGGTACGGGAGCGGGGCCCTCAACTGGTGTCGACCAGGAGGCCATCACAAATTCACTCTATGCAGATCCCGCTCATCTGGCACGACTCGCTGTGTTGGGAGTAAAAGTGCCTCCAGAGTACATTCCCCCAGGCCTAAGACATACCCTGCCTCCATCCGCGCAAACCCCTGCTCAGACAAGCACAACTGTTGTAGGTCCTCAGGTCGATCCGTATACTCAAGGCAACTTCCCCCCGGCTTTAGCTCGTCCCGTTGTGGCTCCCACAGTACAAGTCAATGCTAACGATATCGCCATGGCCCGGCTGCCGAGTGATACGTCATCGAGTTTAGCTGGGCCCCAACATTCAAGTCTCCTATCCGTAAGAGAGGAGCCCCCACGGTTGGATCAGAAACTGCCTTCAGTACAGATGCAGCAACCTGGGGCTTCACCGATGTCAGCAAAGGACGAAATGCAAGTCATGAGGTATTTACATCAGCCAAGCTCGACAAATGTACTAGCCGCTGGAGGTGTGGGAACTACTGGCACGTCTGGAGATGCGACTGTGTTTGTGGAAACTAACGACGGCGGTCCATTCAAACGCATGACAGGATGGATTGATCCTGCCTTGAATGCACACCACATGCAGGCAAAGCGCGCACAAGTGGGCTCAGCGTACGAGACGCCTGAGCAGCGAGTTGCTCGCCTACAGCAACTACGTTTCGAACAGCTGTCAATCATGTACAGTGAAAGCACAGATACACTGCAACGACTGCTCTCTTTCGTCAACCTAGTGATTGTTGGGTTCTGGTGCGGAGTTACTTTCTTCCAGGTATATTGGGGGCAAAACAGGGGCAGTCACGCGCTATTTATCCAAAGTTACTCTCCAATCGCGGAACCCATTTATGTATGCAACATCGTGATGGCTTTCCTAACAGCAGTCCTCACAGTTTGGTTCTTTTATCTCGAGATCTTCTCAAACAAGAAGCAGTATTCCCTTGCTACTGATTGGCAGTGGCAAACTCAGATCAATGTCATAGTAGGATTTGCTTCAGTCATTGCACTCTTCGCAACAGCTAGCTCGTCTGATGTTGATGCGCTCATGATTCACTATTACGACGACGACCCAACGTGGTACACAGATCCCGCGCTTCTTCAGCGCTACTCTGGTCGGTTAGACCGCTGGCATACCGTCACTGTAGTTCGGTTTGCCACTGTCATCATCACATGGATTCTGTGCGCGTACAAATATGCTTACAATCACACGATTAATCCAGACCTACCGAATCAAGCACAGAGACGTGGGGTTCGCTCTGTGCATCTCCCAGAGACCGTGCCTCTCTCACATGTCGCGGCAACTCTCCATGTGGAGGATCATCCAAAGGAGTATGCTCGTTACTTCCCACATCTGCTTCAGGATCTCCTGGAGCAAGCGAGTACTGGGGATCAGACAACATCGCTTGCCTATGGAGTTGGCTTGGGTGTGGATAGTTTCGGCCAGCGGCGTGCCATGGTGCTGGATGACGAGGGCAAGCTCGTGCAGCCAGTTCCAGGTTCGGATAATGCGCATGGACTTCGGTCTGTATTTGCCTTTGTATGACATTTCGTAATGGAAATATCCCAGCAAAAAGTCGAAAGTCCCGAAGGTAAGTAAGCGAACCTCCCAAGAAGATGAATAAACAGTAAATTAGTTCATAGATAACAGATAAACGGGTGGGACAATGGTACCGGTACCATGCGATGTCGGGATCTAAAGGTACATGTGAAGGAACTGGTGCTTCGAAAGGCCAAATATTGAGCAGGGAGGTTGTGACTGACGTCAAGGTCAGTAGGGAGAGATCAAAGGAATCAGGAGCAAACTAACACAACCGAAAGGGTTGCACTAGAACGCTGAGAGGATGACCTGCTTCCCAAGTGATGAAAGCTTTCGAGGCAGCGAGAAAGGCAAATACTGATCGTAGATGTGCTTAGTTGACAGGGACGAAGCGCTGCCAGAAGGGCTCACTCTCGCGCAAGTACTTCTCGTTCGGAGTGGTCTTGTAGCGATGTGTAACATGGCAATGGATGAAGTCGAAGGCTGGGCTCATGTAAGCAGTGAAGGTGGTCCACTGATTATAAACATTAGGAGTAGCCATAACCTCGAGGATAGTTGTTTGATTGAGACGGTAAGGACCTACCCTCTCCATTGCCATATACGCTGTCTCACGACGATCATCACGTGCTGGCAGCCAATTGTCATCATTGGTTTGAGCACGGTACCACTCCCTATTCTGCCAGTTGATGGACCATGTGCCACGATTAGCGCCACCAGAGTTGTCAACACCCTCGCGTGCTCGGGTAATAATAGCACCCTCGTCACCAGTGAGCCCTCCAACAATTAGGTAGACAGGAGCGACCAGACGGGTCGTGCTCAAAACCGAGACTGCTTGGCTGTAGGTGGGGATTTCCAAGAGTGATTTGCGAAGGAAGGTACCCAGAGACTGGCCACCCATGAGAACTGAAATAACATTGTCGATAATAGGAAGCTCGGTCTGGTTATTCCATTTGTGAACATCACGCTGGTCGACGGAGACAGACCAGCCACCTGGGCGATAGCCAGTTAGAATACCAACATAGCCCATGTAAGTCACACCGCGGAGGACGACTTCACCCTCGGGACTATCAGCCGCGCCACCCTTCTTGAAGTGAACGATGGCAGTAATATTAGGTAGTCCAGGGATAGGGAAGTCAAGATTGCGACCATGGATCAGCTTGGGCTCGTCAGCGCTGGCGCATCCATAGAGGACATTGGGAGAGGGCGGTGCAGAGGGTGGGTACTTCTCGGTGTTAGTCTTGGAGCAGAAGTAAGGATTAGCAGAGCTGCCAACAATGGACGTGCAGCCTGCGGTGACATCATAGAATATGTTGAGCAACACGAGCTCACCAAAGGACATGTGGCCGGGGTAAGTCTCGTTGATCACAGAGTAGATACCATGCATCTCCTGGCCGAACTCGCCGAACTGGTCGCCGAGTGCAGTGAGGTACGGGTCGAGTCCTTTGAGGATCTGGTCGGCGTTGGGCAGGGCCGAGCGAATCCAGTTCATGACGGGTTGGTACGAGTGCTGTGGGGGTTCAGTAGGTTCATTCCAGTTGGGACAACAAGGGTGACAGGTTCGAAGGTGAGACGTGAGTCGTCATGACATGGTACGGCGCGACAGTCTTCATAAGCGGTCTCTGGATTCGAATCGAGTGTTGACAAGAAGATGCCAGATCTCGTACAAGCACGTGTCGGCCCGTCAGAAAGCCCATGCAGAATGACGTTGCAAGTTGAAATAAAAGCGATACGTACCTCCCACTTCTGCTTGGCGAGCACGGCCTTCATTGCGGCGCGCCATCGGTCGCGTGGTGCATCGTCGAGTGAGATGACAAACTCAAATGGGCGATCATCCTGAGGGTAATCCGGAGCACTCTGCAGTGCCAGTGTGGTTGCAAAGAGAGCAAGTAGCGCTACACAGAATAGACTGCTTCGCATTACGGTTGCACTTGTGTCGCACGAGAAACACGCGCTCAAAGTATCCGATGTCGATTAGCAATTTCTCTCTCCGAAAAAAAATCTGGTATAATCCCAACCACCCTCGAAAAACTGTTGCATGTTGATTTGGTCAATCACCCATGTCGTTTCACTGAGGAGCACTGATTACCACGTCAGTGTAAACGGCGCATCTAGCCAGTGTAGCGAGTAGAAAACATTGCAAACTAAGACAGACAACTAGGGTAACATTACCCAAAGGGCATCCAAGCCAAATGGATGGATATGACACGAATATCGACTTCCTTGAAGACGCCACTCTGGAGGTACCCCAAGATCTTCAAGACCAGGAGGGGAGTTTATGGGGCCGGTCGCCTGAGCCACATGGTTTCTCGCGTGATCTCGAAGTGGCGAAGCAGTACCTCGACGATATTGGCATGCTACCGCGAGAAGACCTCAAGATATCTGAGCCTGTCCTAGTTGAAGTCGGCATGTCGCTGTATGGATCGAGGACCAAATTCAGCACACCCCCAAAGATCCAGTGGTTCACGCAGCCCTGCGCGCTCTACACCATTATCATGGGAGAGGCCAAGACCACGCAGATTGACGACAATGAGGACAGCGGCAAAGAACCGGAGTATGGCTCGGAGAGATTCTGCATCGCCCTAGAAAGGACTGGACTGTATAGAGTACCCACACTGTCAGATGTGGAGTTTCAGCAACTGGACAACCTGAGCAGTAGCAACAACAATAACAACAAGGACGTGGCAAATACCGTACCAGCATTCGTTGCAGAACAACTAGAGTCTGACAAATGCCGCGCTTGCTCGACATTTGGATCGGCTTTGTTGGCGGCCGTACCGAACCTCGCTCCCGATATCATCACTCTGGAAATGCTGAAGAGCGCAGGCATCAGCGAGGAGTGAGAACCACCCACAAGCAACACTTTCAGCAAGTACGTATAGCAGCGCATCCTACGCAAGCATTATAGTGCATACAGTTTATGAAACATGTGACATGGAGAGAATCGACCTATTTCGGGTATCAAGAAACGGCTTTGGGGTTGTTGTTATTGTTTGTACATGTGTGCAATCGCAAGCCTTACTCGTCTGCCTCTTCTTCATCACCCTCAGCAACGGCTGACATACCATCTTCACCTTCTGCAGCAGCGGCGGCAGCCTCTTCCTCCTCAGCGCGCCTGCGTGCCTCTTCAGCGCGCAGTCGTCGCCTCTCGGCCTTCTTCTCCTCAACATACTCCTGGAACGCCTGGTGAAGCAGTGCGATCGAATCCATAACGAAGCCAGCTAGCTCATACAAGATGTAATTACGGGCTCGAAGCTCCTCCAAGTCCACGTTAGCAAGCAAAGCCTCGAGTGACTTCGTGGACGCATAGGAGGACTCGTCCTCGAACACCTTAAGAATAACCGGGTACTTCGACTTCTTCTTGGGATTGGCCTCCGCCTCTGCCTCCAGTACTGCCACCTTCTCCTTCAATGCCTCGCGTGGTGAGTATGCATCAAGCTTGGTGATGAGGTTGTCGTTGATCAAGTTGCGAATCAATCGCCAATCTGGTCGGTTGTCAGAGTCTGCAACCTGCTCCTGCTTGAACCCAAGCAGATAGAACAGCGCTTGCAGAACTGCAATGGGGCCGCGCAAGACGTTATAGCTGCGGAGCTCAAGGATCTGCTGTCGCAAGATCATGATCTGTGTGTGTCGGTTGTCGAAGGCAGCATCTGCGCGAGACAGCTCTCGACCCTGCTTCTGTGCCTCCTCCAGGACTCGCTCAATTTCTTCACGGCGGTCGTCCTCAGACTTCTCTGGTGCCGCCTGGAACACCTCCTGGATCATGACGCGAGCCTTGCGCTCTGCGAAGAACTGCTCACGATCAAGGCACTGCAGCGTATCACGCAAAACCTTGCAAATATTTGTGATGACCTGGATCTCTGCACTGGTGAATCGTCGGTTCTGTCCCAATGTGTCGAGGCAAATGGCGTATCGTCGGCGGTGCTTTGTGAGACGAGCATAGAGTTCATCTTCATCCTGCTTTCGCTTCTCTTCAGCCTCCTTTGCAAGACGAGCCTCACGTTCCTCCTCGGTTTCAGGAACCTTGGCCTCCTCGGCTGCGAGCTTCTCGGCTCGCTCCTGCTCCTCACGAAGCTCACGTTCAATACGCTCCTCCTCGGTGAGCATGGCAAGCTCTTGCTCGCGTTCGTACTCCTCTTGCGCACGACGAGCCTCTTCCTGCTCCTGACGTTCTCGCTCGCGAGCTTCTCGAGCCTCTGCGATTTCTCGTTCGAGACCCTCGGCTTCATCGAAAACAAGATCATGCAGGCACGAGTCGTACTCGACACGCACAGCCAAGTAGCTGCCAGTCTGTGGAAGACCGAAGAACTTGATCTGGTCGCTTCGTGGTCCCGCCAATACGTTAGCAATGAACAGTGTTCTCAGGGGCTTCTCTGGGACGGGTGGAGGAGGAAGTTCGTTGCCATCGGCGTCGTACATTGGTTCAGGAACTGGTTGTTCGTCTTCCTCAGTCTGTACAAAGAGCTCATGCGTGACACCTTCACCTGCAGGCAGGCGCTCCTTCAATAGCTGGGAGTCGGGTTCTGAAACGGAAATGTACTTGAGGTAATCTGAGCTAGGATCACGCACACTTCGAGAGGACTCTGCACCCACTGCCTCGAACACATCATTGCGCAGTTCAGCAACGCTTACGCAGCTTGAGGACGTTGAATCTTTGAGAAGTGCTACGAAACGGTCGAACAGCCCGTCGAGTGACTTGGCGCTCTCCAAAAACTGAACAAACCGGGTATAACGGGCCTTTCCATCGGCAACGACGGCGGCTTCATCGGCTTCACGAATAGCAGCCTTCTTGCGTTCCTCACGCTCGCGTGCTTCGTCCTTGGAAATGATGCTCTTGACCTTCTCGTTCTCCTAAACACAGGTGTGAAATGTTGGGTCGAGGATGGGTGAGTTGTTGGAGCAGTTTGGATGACATGGTGGGCCTTGAAACGGATCACATGTTGCGACGATGCAAGGCAATAAAATACACATACCTTAGCCTGCGCCTCCTGCTTGTCGACGTAATCGAGCAACCAATTGGCGAGGAATTCAACGCTGTCCTCAGGCTGTCGCACGAGCACTTGCGCGAGGCCCTCTGCGAGAACTTCACCAACGTTCTCCTTCAGGTACGCCGCGTCCATCTTCGAGCCTAGATCGATTGGAGCGGAAATAGCAGTTGTGGATATGTGAGCTGCTCTGCGCGGTGTCAAACCATTCGGAGTTCCTCTCTCAGTGAGACCAGAGACCCAGGACCACGAGGAATTTTTGAAAAACACCAGGCGCGGCGCGAGAGCCGGGGGCGTTTCATGAGTGCACTCGATAGACAAACATATACCCTGCAATATGCACCCCTTGTCTGGGTAGCACAGACGAGCAGACCCCGCAAAATGGAGCGAGAACGAATGTAGTTCGAAGGAGTAACCGTCAAACGCGGTAATACAACAGTATCTCCCGTTAGGGATGGGATATGCGGCAAAACTAGCGTATACGATATAACACCATGACCTCACGCATTTCTATGTTATCATCCCCTCTTGTCATCATCCGTGAAGCGCGTATTCAGGCGCCAATTGCCTTGGGAGAGCTCCAGCAAAACGCCTCTATCCGTCCTGGCCCGGATATTTGAATCCCCCTCCCCGCTCTGAGAGCTGGCGAGCTCGTTTTAGCCGGATCCGGCCAAAAGTAATTTCTGCCAGTTGGGCACATTTTCGACAAAACGACTTTTCAGGCAGTGTCCAGTGCGCGTTCCAGTTCGTTTTCCCTGGTACAGACTGGTTTGGGGCCCGGGGTTCCGGCGCAGGATGAAGCCCTATTACTCATAGAATTCACGTGAATTTTCCCGAAGGACACAGCTGCACCAGCTTGGAAGTTGCAAGGTGGCTTGAGTCGTCTTGATTCTTGCCTCAAGTGGTCCACTCAGCTTGCCGTTGCTGAATTCTCATGAAGATTAGAGAATGGAATGTTGATAGGAGCGCAGCATTGCTAGCCGTATCTTGTATTTGAATGCCGACTTCTTGTATTACACGGCTCGCGTTAAACGGCCGATCTCGCTTCACACAGGCGGTTTATCGAGTCATTCATGCTCAACATCCCCGCTGCGGCTCACTTCCATTGATGTGTCGTGCATGCGACGTGTTAATCAACGTGTAGACGCTGTGGCTTTGGTTGCCTCAGCAGGTTTGCCAACGAACGGCGTGCGGCACTCGTGGCCACAGGGTTGTCCCGAAGCTGGTGGATAGAGTCTTTTTCATCTTCGATTGGTTGTTTTTCCGAATAGCGCATCTGGTCGTGGCGTGAGTTGGTAGCGCTGCAGACTGCACAACGAGACTTACTAGCACTATCGGGCCGCTTCCAACGATTTCGGGCGTTGGGAAGTGGTCACGCAGAGGTCAAATCCTGTCTCGCACATTTTGAGTGGTTTCTGAGTTGTTGATCTATGTCGCGTTTGCGGTGTATCACACGCGGCAACGCATTATAGTCAGCCCTGTGTGATGTTGGACTGTGTGCCTAGCCATTAGCGCCGCCTGCTACCCAAACTCGTCCTCACATTCTGTACCGACCCACACGATTCCTCCCACGGCACAGACCTCGAGGTTCCGCGCACTAGGCTCGGTTTCTCGCATTGGAGATGTCAGATAGTTCTGAGAACAGAATGGAAGCGGGTGCGGCATGCGCCCAGCCCGCAACAGAGAGTGCTAAGGGAGCGGACAGCCCCATCGAGGAGAAGACGAGCAAGGATTACTACTTCGACTCCTACTCCCACTACACGATTCATGAGGATATGTTGAAGGACCGCGTGCGCACGGAGACATACATGAATGCTATTATGCAGAACAAGCATCTCTTCAAGGACAAGATTGTCCTTGATGTGGGCTGTGGTACTGGCATTCTTTGTATGTTCGCCGCCAAAGCGGGTGCCAAGAAAGTCATTGGTATCGAGTGCGCCGATATCTACTACAGTGCGCAAAAGATCATTGAGGAGAATGGATTTAAGGACAAGATTACTCTTCTCAAGGGGCGTCTCGAAGATCTTGAGCTTCCTGAAGGCATCGACAAGGTCGACATTATCGTCTCTGAATGGATGGGTTACCTTCTGTTGTATGAGTCCATGCTGGACACGGTCCTTCTCGCACGCGACCGCTGGTTGAAGCCCGGTGGTATGCTCTTCCCCGATAAGGCGACAATCTACCTGACCGCCATCGAAGATGAGGAGTACCGCCGCGAGAAGTTTGAGTTCTGGGATAATGTCTACGGTTTCAAGATGAGTTGCATCAAGGAGCAGATCTTGACTGAGCCGCTCGTTGACTTTGTCTACGAGAATCAGGTCATTGCTGATGCTAAGCCTATCTTCACAATCGATCTCTACACTGTGACAAAGGACGAGCTTGTCTTTAGTGTGCCCTTCAAGCTCACATTTTCACAGCAAAACATTTGCCATGCCTTCCTTGCATACTTCGATGTTGAGTTCACCAAGTCTCACCGCTGGTGTGGATTCAGCACTGCACCTGACTGCACCCGAACTCACTGGAAGCAGACTGTTTTCTACCTCCAAGAGCCTCTCTACGTCAAGATTGGCACCACCATTTCTGGTCAGTTCTCGCTCAGCCGAAACAAGAACAATCCTCGTGACTTAGACATCCACATTACATCCGAGTGTGATGGCGTCAAGAACGAGCAGCTATACCGACTTCGATAAAAGGCGAGCGTTGTGTCATTTCCATTCTATGATGAGAAGTGTGTATGTTTGCCACACGATGCCTTCATGAGCTGTCACATTCCCCCCCTGTTACGTTCATGTTGTTCCTCTTGTCACTAGTGTTTGACGTTCACAATGAACGCGAGTACTTGCATTTAACGTCGCATCCTTAATGACCTTTAGCTAAGGTTCCTTTATTCTAACTGATTTGCTTCACTACTAAGCACAGTCTGGCCGTGCAAACTATTCTGAAATCGTCATACGTATCCCAACGATCTGTTACCTCGAACTTTTGCCAGGACGTGAACCTCGAATTATTGCTGGCATGCGGAGCAAAATATGATCGATTGTCGCTCGCTTGAGCTCCGGAATAGGAACAATCGCCTCAAAAGGGACCGCGACAACATATGTAACTTCGTTCTCAGTCTCTGTGTCATATACTGGAACTTTAATACGAACTCTGAGCATCACTGCTGCTTCGGAATTGATTCGAAGTTCTGTCTCACGCTCTACGACAATAAGACTATCAGAACTCAGTGCCGAGTCGACTGATTCCACCTTTGGCAGATTTGCGATGGTTTTCTCATCTATAACCGAGACATTGCAGTCATCCGAAACGATAAAGCACTGTCGATTCGGATCCCATCTGAATCCGCCGCGGATCTGCCAAACTCCATGGCCTGTTCCTGTTTCTGAGATCTGCCGTTCTTGGGATGAGGATCGTTGGAGTTTCATAACTAGATCCTCCGTCTGGCTATGAACTTGAAGTCTCGAAAAAATACAGCTCCGAATCTGATCGAACCGATCTCTTGCATTCCTCTTTAAGACTTGAGGAGCAAGTCCCAGCAAGTGAGCTAATACATCAAGGGACTGAGTACTGAATGATCGATTGAGAGTCCCTTTGCTCTCATTCTCGACCTCACCAATCCATGCATTCCAGTCCGACCAGAGAGAGCTTTCGTCAGGAAAAACAGGTGAAAGAGTTTTTGCAGCGTCATCGTTAAGAAGGCCTTCAGACTTCAGTGTCCAGGCCAGCCAAGGTGGCAATTCCGGGAGTGAATTAGTATTCATCGTCACCATGCGATCTGTGCCGATGGCAGAACGCACCAACGCACGAAGCGATGCCACCGAGTCATACGTTTCAAACCTGGAACCATAAACCGAGTCCTCTAGGCGATATCTGATGAACGCCAGTATGTGATCTACTCGATACCCTGATCCTGCGTGTAGACGTATTGACTCATCAATTGCAAGATGAGCACCGATGATATCTCCATCACCAAGCAGAACCCGGTTGGCTGTTGAGGCCAAATTTACTACTTCGCATCTCATCGCGAGAACAGAGTGAATCCATGTTGCTAATGCATGTAGTCGCATCTGTAAGCTAGCAACCTCTGGTGAGGCTTCACGGACTGGGGCGAATATACGTTCTTTAAAGTTATCTTTGAGACGCACCAAGAGCGATCGCAGGTCACCGAAGCCTTCAACATAGAGCGTAGTACAGCGATTAGCCAAGGCCTTAAACGTGTTGTGGACGTAACTCCAATACGACGACGCAGCAGTCGATATGGTTGATACAGAGACGGAACTCCTATCAATCCGCTCAGCTACTTCTGCGATGAGCACGATCTCTCTTCTATCACCGGGGATCTCAACATCTGATGCGTTTTGACTGTCGTGCACAGACAGTGCATGATGAGAGTCGATCGTATTTACCAACCATTCGCACCACTCCGGAACGAGATGAATATTCTTGACAATGACAGGCTGTGTAGTTGTCTTACTCAACCTTACGCCGACTTCTACAGAGGCTCTTTCTATGCTGGCAGCTGAGCCCAAACATATCTCAATCCATGTCCTGTCCTGTCTAGATGCAGTAGACACAGCTTGAGGCACGGTACACTTCAAGGACTCCAACAGCACCTTCACATCCACTCCAGGGGTTACGAACATTAGCAACGGACGTGGGCAGCGGGCTTGGTGTTCGCGTTCTTGTATAGGTCCAAATAAAAGACTTCGAAGCTTCTCGAGTGTAACCTCACAACTTTTCATGGCACAATACCCTAGGGTCAAATCAATTATCTCTGCATACACTTCTTGATCAGTATTGACTGAGGCGTAGTACGCGCGAAGTAGCGCACTTTCCACCTTGACTCTGGAGCTACAACCTGGTGACGTTAGCAAGGAAGCGTCGATTTGTTGTTTACGTAGGCAATTCAGAACTAGTTCAGATGCTTCGTCCGCACTCATCTTTGGGTCAGGTCCGGCATTGATAACTTCGACTGCAAAGTATCCCAAGGGGGCTTGATAGAGGAGCATCGCGTTGGAACCAGCTGGTATTAAGAGCGAAGGCCTCGTGTGTGTGAAAAGCGCAGATGCCACCCTCGTATTTGAACAATTACACACAAATGTACTGACGGCATCGATCAAAGTCGCGGAAATCGCGCATCCGAGTCCAATACGAGGTCGTCTAGCTAGCGCTCGGCCAAAGACTTCGAAAACAGCGACTGAAAACGCAGCTCGAAGGTGCAGAGCGGGAACAGATCTTCGCACAAACTCTTGCCCTATCTCCGTTGAAGCGTGATATGTCCACTTCAATACCTCAGATGAGCTCATGAGGTCGAAAAGTGCTCGCTCGTTCGTTGGGTCTGAGTCATGTAGTAGCCATGGTCTCTGGCGGGTGACAACCTCGTAGAGAGTATCCTCGAATAGTGTGAGTTGCGCTGGATCGATATCTATATTACGATGCGAGCAAACTTCTGACACCACTAAGAAAAGCTGAGCTGCGAACTCCGAGAAAGACGTGCATGCCTCAAGCACCTTAGTAGACTCCATTGAGATGTCATCACGGTACGACTTGAGACCGCCATATGCATCGGAGGCGCGTTGACCTTCTCGCTCGAGCGTCTGGATCAGCACTTCCTGTTCAAGTATGGTTGATATGGTTCCTCGGATGTCACTGTCGCATGTTTTGAACATACCTGTGAGCAATTCTAGAATCCCTTCCTCTGCGGTCTCGAGGTCCATTCGTAGTCTCTTAAGCTCAAGCGCTCTCTTAGTGGCAAGCGATGCAACCTCGGGACTCTCGACAGAGAGAACAAGTGAAGCCAACCTCTGGTACACAGCTTCGAAAGATAGAGTAAATGTCACACGTGCGAAATTATTCCAGTCCATACAGCGGTCGAATTCCTGGGTGTTGATATGCCGCACCATCAGGATCATTCGGAAAGCCGGGTTTATCCTTTCCTTGCCCTTGCGGAACCTGGTCCAGAACAAGCTGGATTTGCAGGCTGAACCTTGGACGAGGACCTCAGCAAGTGAATCGACGGTCCGGAAATTAGTCTCACGGAGCCCGGCAGCTGCCTCATGACCATTTACATCAGCGCGGATTAGCACTGTGGCTCCGAAGCGAACCGCGGATGCCAAGTTATCCTCAAACTCATTGTCATCGATGGAGAGGAGGATAGCATTTGTTCTTGCGGGATCAACTTCACGGAGCGTGATGTGCTGCTCAGCAAGACTTAGTGCTTTTGTCTGCGTCTGGATCCAATGTATACCTAGTCCAGTCTCGTCCACAAGCAGGACACCTCTGGGACATAGAGAGTGGGCTTCGACTTGTCTATCACTCGCGCTCTCGCGAAGCCGAGTGACACATGCGGCGGCGATTTTGCTCGCTTCATCTGAAGGTAAACCATTATTATGCCATTCATACCGCTCCTTGGCATCAGGGCACATCCGTTGCACACAACCGAGTATCGCCCTATACCAAAGTTCGAAATCATCGGGTTTCCCTGATGGAAACAATCTGCTCGGCTGTAGATGACTTCCGATTACATCGTCTTGGACCGCTTCGGAGCACAATGCAGACGAGGCAGCCTTAACAAGCCTTAGGTTGTTTCCGCCAAGGTGCTGAGAGAAGGCGGAGAGTTGGGCGGTGAGACTGACGATATCAAGTGTTGATCGAGCAAACATCTCTACAACCAAGGCATCGACCAGAGATGTTGCTTGCAAATGTTCAACGACATAGCTGGGATCCTTATCCTCGATTTGGTTCAAGCGAGACATCCACCGCTCAGCTTCGGCTTCGAGGGCAGTGGTGAGACGTGTAGCCTTTTCTAAGCGGGCTTGTGTTTGCCCAGCTTGCGACTTCAGCTGAATTATCCTCGCTTCAGTCTGTGAGTACAGCATACGGGCATTATCGGCACAGCTCTGGGCCAATTGCGCTTCTTGCTGCAGTTCAGCGTGTTTTGCATTTAAGTCCCCAAGCTCCCGTTCGAGTTCATCGAGTTGTTGCCTAAGCGGCAATGTCTTCTCGACAGCCTCGGAATAATGTAGGCAGGCGAGGACCCATTTGAAGAGCTCGCCGCAAGCTGCCGATGCCTGAGCCGCCCGTTGAATAGTTAACTCCGGATTTCGTGCCAATAGGTCTCGAACGGTCGAAGTCCGTTGAGAACCCAATTTGGATGCGTCAAGTGACATAACCTCACGAATGAAGCCGGGACGCCGTAGCACGGCTTTCTGCTGATTCCACAAGTCTGGCGATTCAGTGACAGGCATACCCATTACCATCATTACGCAAGTCACAACGGACTTTACCACGCTAGGTGGACTGATATATCGGGACACCTGGTCAATGTCCGCTTTCCCCAAGGCACTCACCGCTTCTTGTGCTGTTCTCAAGGCTGGCTCCGCCTCAGCCATGGCAGCTCGAATATCGCTCCGATTCGTTTCAAGACGCTGCGTTTTTGCCTTGATTTCGTCTGCCAGCTGAATGGTGGCAGTATGCGCTTCTTGTGCGTCTTTGGCAGCCTCAATGGCCTTTGTGAGTTCGATATTGCTCTCAGCAGTCTGAGTTTCGATCAGCTCCAAATCACGCTTAAGGTCTATTTGCAAGGATGCAACAAGCCGTCTGGCCTCGTTGACAACGCGCGTACCTTGTTTTAGTTTCAACTGCTCCCGCTGATGATGCTCATATCTCTCGGAAAAGAACTGCGTATACCTCGATGTCACACGACTCAAGGCAGTCAGCTCGAGGCCAGAACGCATTAGTGACTCGCCAACCCATTCGTTCAAACCATCTACATCAATGCGCGACTTTCTCTGGATGAGCTCAAACCGAGAGCTGTGTGTCCATGGCACTGACTTGATTTGCATGCACTTAGCAGCAAGTTTCGTCAGCGAGTTCGAGAAAGACCCAGTGCTATCAAACTCGCCTTCGACTGTGAATAAGAAGTGAAGGCGCTCGTGCAACTGATCCGATATAGCGAGAGTCACATTGCCCCTGTCTTCAGCGTGGTTACTTTCAAGAAGGGTAGCAAGAGAAGAAGTCACGGATCGTCGAACAGATAGGTCAGGGAATAGACTCTCCCATTCGCCTTCTGTAATGAACATGCGTATCTGACTGAGAATGTCAATGCCTCCCGATCTCTCCGATCTTCGATCGACGTCCTGTAGGTGGATAATGAAACTTATTCTACCTTGCTGCCTAAGAGCAATTGTCAGTGCGCTCTGCATAACCTCCATAAAGATAGAGGGGTTCGACAGCATCCTTTCACTGAACATGCCAACATACCAACGCGTGGTACGCAGGGATTGTGCCGCTAACAGAACACCTAGTTGTGCACTGAGGCGCTTGCCAACCCCAGACGGTCCGAATAGCAGAAAATGGGAGCGTGCCTCTGGGAGCGAGCGTGCCACCCGTAGAGCGGCGCTTATACATTCAGGTGTCATTACCATATGCTGAAGACGCTCTGCCAGGAGCGATGCTGGATCAAAGTAGCTTTCAGACAGTGATTGTGATTCATAACGGTAGGGAGAGCCGGAAGTGAAGCTCATGATTTGTGACTCCAATTCCCTTGTTACTTCAGCCATTGACAACAGCTGCAAGTCACGTAGCTCCTCATCATCAGGGTCATAGTGTTGACGTAATACTGCTGAGGGCACGAATATAAGCTTGTTGTTAAGAGCTTCTTCAATAAGTGGCCCCATATCCCGAGCATTGAGATTGTACTGCGTCGCTAGAGTCTCCGCAGAAGTAAGAATACTTCCAACTTGCACACCAGGTAGGATTGCAAACGCCTCCAGAGCCCACGCCTGAACGAGTCTGCTGAAAGCAAAATCCCTTCCCTTGACTTTCAAGTGCTCCTCAAACGCGTTAAAATGCTGATACATACTATTCACCCATGCGGTGAGGACACGTGAACTCACGAGGTTGTTGAGCTTCAGAACCTCGATCATCTGCTGGGCCATTGAGTTGCACATCATGAAATGGATTCCTGATGCACCCTTTGCGTGTTTCCAGAGCAGAACTCTATATATTCGCCGCAAGGAGTCCTCTGAAGGCTCAGCGACGTAACAGCCCACAAAATTCCTGAGGGAGTACGGAATGATGGCTGGGACGTAATGTGAGGGACGCATTCCGCTCACTGAAACATCCGCAACGGCACAGAATTGGATATGTCGCAGCTTCAAAAAACAGTTTTCGAGGATAGTATTTGTGTACTGATCTCGAAACCTCGCTCCCATTACTTCCAGCCTTGACTTACATGGAATCCAAAATCCCCCCTCATCTAACACTTGGTTAATAAATCCGAGCAGATTAGGTTGATGGCCCGTGGAGGCCGCTTCAATATCCGCTGATTGTGAGGATGTGACTTCGGAGGATACATCATCGAGGATGATGATCATCTCGTCGACAGAAGCAGGGTGCAACTCCCATGCGGCTGCTCTAGCTTCATCTTCGCGGACCACTGGCAGGGCCTTGCAATGCGCGCTCAGAAGAGAGATAAGATGATCTTTTGTCGTGGAAGGGTTGCATACTAAGGTGATAACCTGACATCCTGCACGGATGCTTGAAAACTGGGGTGAAATAGCTTCGACCTCCTTCCTAAAGCCTTTGACCAGGGTTCGTTTACCAGCATCAGGGGGACCATACAACAGCAGAGCGGTGGGTGCCTCGTGATGCGCTAACAGACAGGCCTCAAGTAGTTCTGAATATTGTAGCGTTTCCATTGTAGGAATCAACGATGTCTTGCCTTCCAGGTAGGTGGCAACAGAAGTGGCCTCGGAGCTGTCAAGAGCGCTTGTAAATGGCTCCCATCGGATCCACGGGGGCGAATCTGAATTTAGCTCATGAGGCCGATATCGTATGAAGAAATCATCATCTTGGCATGCGGTTGCCGTACAGATTCCGAGGGCGTCCGCGATCTCGGGCGTCGCTAGTGCGACAACACGTTGGTAAATCACATGCGCGAGCTGCCGTCGAGACGATGGAGAGAGCGCCGATCCTAGACAGCTTGTAATTCGACTCGTCAGGTGTGCCAGGGCTGCAATACTCGTCCCGGAGGGCTGATATACAAGGGCTCTAGCCAGAAGCTCGAGACTATTTCGTATGGCGAAGCTCGAGGGGTCTTTGGAGAGAAGGCAACAAAGGAACTCAAGAGCTGCGGCGAGAAGCCCTCGACCAATTTCAACCGACTTAGTATCCAGATGATTTGGATCGATCGGTTTTGATCCAGTTTTGCGATGCAACTCACTTTCGAGCCGGAGATATTGCGACTGGGTTGGATCGATTGAGTTTGCCAAATGCTGGAGGAAAGGAAGATAAATTCTCGCAGATGATGAGATTTCGGGTTGAGCGGAAAGCAAATGTGTCGCAAACCTGTTCCATAAGATAGCTCCAAGAGGAATCCGATAGTCGTGGCCAAGGACCAGGCATGAACAGCGGGAAACAGTCGCAAGAGTGGCTCGTCTGATTGTATCTGTTTCGAATATAACCTTGGCATTCCATGGAAGTGGCAAGCGATCACCTGATGGAAGTGTGAAGACTCTCGAGTCATCCAAAACAGAATTCAGGCTCTCTGCCCAGTCTGAGTCGATTGATCCGACAAACACTAAAAGGTGCAACGCACGTGAGGATGACGCTTGACTAGGGCATTCAGCAAGCACTTCTCGTAGGCACTGCGTGAATAGCCCGTCTCTCCACTCCAATGTCAGGGGGTCTTGCTCTCCGAATAAATCAATTTTCGTCATCGCATCAGTGTAAAATCTATGGACCTTGATCTCTGTGATTTGAGAAAATCTGATCATGGATTCCTGATCGAAATCATGAGCCGGAGTACAATGCAGCAGACTGTTAACGGACTCAGCCCAAGTGTCGAGTATTTTGCGTTTGCCAGAGCCTGCAGGTCCATGTATCAAAATCCCAGCGGTAGACGAAGTGATGCACGCATGAAGTGCGAACAACCGATCAATTACAAACGAATGAAGCAACCTGTTTTCGGTCTCCATCGCAGCAGATAAGAATTGGCGGGTGAGAGTTTCACGGAACGCTGTCTCGAGCTGGTCGGAACGTCTCAGAGCAAATCGATCTTGGTATTCGTGGAAGCATTGCTGAACGATGTCCAGGACTACCTTTAACACTCTCTGTGAACCAATCCTAGGTAAAATGCATGTTGCGAGAGATTCCAATGCAATTCCGAAGCATATGGACTCAAGAGTATTATCAGACTTGCTCAATTGCCGCGAATTCAAGCAGCAACTCATGTGATGCAAAATGGATTTCATTGCTCGAAGTCCCAATTGCAACTCCAGCGACCGCTCTTTAGGCAATGCCTTATCGAGCGATTTAAAGAAGTCAGCCAGCGCCGAGGCGAGCTTTGAGCTGAGGTCGTTAGGAAGACCTATTCGGCGAAGGATGAGACGTGTGATTTGTAGTGTATCAGGCATGTGCATCGAGATCTCACGCAAAAGTCGTTTGAGGTTGTCAGGTAACTCACTTCTTCCAATATAAGTTGGATTCCTTGTGACGAATACGCCAGTGTCTGGCCGGAGTTTGATACCTCGCAAGGAAGTTACCGGCTCCGTCACTGTCTTTGTCGTTGGCAATCTGGGGTCTGTTTCAGCTTCCGACACTTGGAATGATTCTACCAAGTCTACAGTCGACAGTCTCTCACGCAAAGCAACCTGAATTGTATATAGTAATTCCGACACAGTGCTTAAATCTCGAGGCCTAAGTCGATTAAACTCGTCGAAACAAACCCATGCACCCAGTCTACAAACGCCAGACAGCACATATTGCGTACTTTTTGCATCGAAGCTATCGTCGCAGTTGATCACAAGCACTGGTTTTCCAATCGAACGTCCGAGTGCCTTAACTGTTTCTGTCTTGCCAGTCCCAGCAGGACCGCTGGGTGATCCTACTCTGCGCTCAACAAGAGACTCTGCGACTGCGAGCATGGCTCGCCTTGTGAGGGCAGTCGATACCAGAGGCTCGTAGACACCGAGGTATTCGAACCCATACTCCTCATCGAAGGAACCAATCGAAACTCGCATGCGGAGTTTAGGAGGCGAAGATTCAAGTAAGCATTTGACCTTGAACGCACGATGAAATGCATAACAAGGACGTATACTAGGCTCGGGGCATTTCGAAATTTCGCGGATTACTTCATTGGTCACGTCAACAAGAGTGTACAATTCAGTCACAACTGCACTGCGACGCAAGACCGCGCACTCTGGGGTGAAGTGAACAAAGCGGCGAGGCAGTTCGTTCTGCTCACTCAATTCCTTCTCCTGACTAGCTTCATCAAGAAGGGAATCGACAACCCGTGTCATTGTTTTGACAACGTTTTGCAAAGTGATAATGGCTTGTTTTGTGCCACCAGAGTTCAGCGCCTTTTCCACGACATCGGTCCATTGCGCCTTCATTATGTTAATCACAATTTGGTTGGGAAAGTGTGATGCCCACTTGCTAAAGTTCCTGATGTTCTCGGCCTCAGGATCATCCCATCGCATGCTTGACCCGACTTCAAGCGCGTGAGTTGCGCATTGGCATAGAGTCTTTCGTATGGACGCCTCGAGATCCTGGATAAGATGATTGAGGTGGTAGGTTGAACTTAGGGATCCATTTAGGGACTGGAGAAGAAAGACAGTCTCTCCCTCGGGGGAGCAGAAGCCAGTGCACACAAGCGAAGTGTTTTCTGGGGTCGCACGTTCATCCTGCTCGAGTAAGAGACTGTGAATGCCTGGAAACAGCTTTTGAACTCCAATTGCGTTGAGCCTCTCCAGACAAGCATGTGGGGAGGCAAGCAATTTGAGGATTTCATCAGTTGGCATGAAAAGTAGTCTTGCTGAGCCTCGACGCTCTCGATCAACAATCTCGCGAGTGATTGTCCTAACCTCTTCGAGTTGTACACCAATCTCATGCAGCTTCACAGTCATGCCACGAACGCCCGTTGGCGATATCTTACGCCAAAGCTCTCCTAAGTTAGAGTGCATCTTAACGAGATCAAGGATGCTCTTCGTTTGAGAAAAGGACTCCTGAAACAACATGGCTTCTTTCGATGACGCTATTGTTCCTGAGGCAATCTCTGTTGGGAATATTCCGCACATTTCAACCACCGCTTTCTGCTGATCCATGAGTCCGGCGAGAAATTCTGCCGCTAGACCGATCTGTTCTGACCAGAGTTCGGCATCCCTTGCAAAGATGCTATGACCAAATGACCTGCTCGCAACCTTGATCTGATTTCGCAACGTAGCAAGCTTGCGAACAATCTCAGCTGCATTGCGAAGAATAGGCAAGGTAGGGTTTGGCACATGAAGATCTTTCTCAGGTTCGAATCTGAACTCGAGCCTGTCCCATTCAACAGGAAGATCCATGTAGTAAAGTTTCTCAAACGGCAGTTCCAATTCCGCTGTGCGAATCACCTCTTTGACGTCATCTATTGCCCGATCAATTAACTCAGCTGTTGTATCCAGATCCCAGCTCCATATGCCGATGTCTCCGATAGAGCGACACCCCAGGACTGTGCACAGCAGTTCCTTGATCTTGAGGCGGCGCATGGGATGTGAAGCAGCGTATGACTCGGGATGCAGAACATGCCCTGACATCCCTGCACTAGGCTCCGATCCTCCAGAGACAATGGTTCCAGGCCCGCGTTCTGATTTCAATTTGTTAGCAATCACATCGAGGTGTCGCGCACGTAGTGATTTTGCTTGAAGGAGCCGCGCGAGCGCAAGCGCCCTTCGAGTGATTGGCAAGGTAACATTTACGATTTCCTGACAGACGTGGGGCATGAGTTCCCCTAGTTCGAAGGCAGCTAGTCTCAATGCCATGTCATCTACCGAGTTAAGCGCTGAATCCAGTTGCTCGCAAACTCTCCGATCAAGCGCCGCACCAACTTCTCTTATAGCATGGGCAGATACTTCGAAAAGTGCAGTATGGACTTGTTCGATAGCGATTACCATGCTTTGCAGCCCGCTGTGTACTTTTTCCACTGACTCAACTACACGTTCGAGGATAAGGCTTGTGGTCTGACTCATGCGACATGATCTCTTCAAGGTCTGTGCTCCCTCACAAATTTGCTGACCAAAGAGTGCTTGTGCTTTGAGTTGGCAAAGGTATTGCGACTCCAAAGAAGCCGCGGCATTGATGAACTCGTAGTGTGCCTCTTCTCGGCCGCGTTGCGGATGTCGCGCCCGATCAAGCAGAGCAGACTCTTCCATCACTTTCTCGCGCTTAATCTCGGAGACTCGGGCTTGCAGCTGGGATGCTGCTGATATGAAAATGTCGCTAAGCCGAGTCACACCAATCTCGTCGATGTTAAAGCTTCGATTGAGCAGCAGCTGCACCAGCTCAGCTGTCAGATTCTTCGCCTCCTCGTAGCGCATAGCCGAAGATTCAACTCGCTCTGCGGACTTTGCGAGTTCCTCAGACGTTATGTCTGAACCAATTAGTTCATGAATTCGAGTCAATCTCATATGCACTTCGTTCAGACAATGGAGGTAGCATCTGACCTCAACGAACTTTCGCCTGAGCTGATGCACCGTGTGGCAAGTGTTCATGAGGATAGATATACTCAGAGCTACCTGTAAGTGGTCTTGGCCTTGCAGCCAGGTTTGGCTAATCTCTTGAACACGCTCGAGCAGCGACTGTACCTCCTCACATAATCCCGCCGTGATACGGGCGACATCGTTGCCTAGTTTATCATCCACAACACGGCAGTGGCGAAGCAAAGCATAGAGAGCATATTCACGGACCTTGCCACAGTCTATAACCAGTCCATGGCCCGTTACAACTGACTGCACGTTTAGGATTGAATCGATGCGCTGCGTCGTTTCGAGTGCGTGCTTGCACCACGCATTCATGACATCATCATCCTTGTGAACGATCTGCCCTAATTCCTTATCTAAGTGATGAAAAGGCTCGGGTCTTGGATCGGAGCCTTGTTCTATGACCTTCAGCATAGAAATTCGCCCATTCCATTCATTAAGTGTCTCGTCAAGAAATCCAATCATAAGAGCGATAGTGTTAAGCCGCTCTGGAATGGCAGATGTCTTGCGTAGAAGGTTGATTTCTGAACATGTACCATATGCTACATCAACGTCTCGCTTGGATGGCTGCAGTTCATCTGACTCGCCATGCAGCCCCAAATGAGCCAGAGGCATGTGGGATATCGCTGTGACAGTTGCAATCCACGGCCACACATTCGCTGCTACAAGTTGAGAGAAAAGATCTACAATGCTTGGCGTAGAATACACACGTGGTGTGCCATCCTCCACGATAACATGCAAGGAGCACGTATTTGGGATCAACTGCTGCCGACCATGAAACAAACAGTTCATCGTCGCATTGATCGTCTTGCAAACGGCAGACGTAAACGCGGGGACTACGCACCTTTCGACCCAGACATAGATATTTCGGTCATGGGTACCGAGAGTGGTCTGCACTTTTTGTGTGCAGCTCAAGATCCTCCGCATTACAGCTATAGCTCGACTTTCTAGTGAGTCTGCAGAAATGCTGGGTTCAGAGCGTTGAGCGGTCCCATCTACTTCCGCCGCATTTTCCGCAGGGTCGAAGGGCTGACCGATCCACCCGAGCTCCTCCAGGTGCTTTTCGATGAGCTGGAGTTCATTCACGATCACTCCATTGACCTGCGACAGCTTCAATGCCTGCGCTTCGATGTCATCAATGGCTCGATTCAACCGATCTTGAATCCACGATAGATCCCGAGTCGTCCACTTTGCGAGTTGATACTGCACTCGGGCGACAATGGGAGCGATAAGGAGCGCGACGCCTGGGGTTTGGGACGTCGATCGTGCATTGATTTCATGGATCATCAGCAATGCTTTTTCCAACCTGCCAGCGTTTCCGCAAATCTCACGAGTCAGGGTGACAGCTTTCTTGGCGGCCAGCAGCAGTGGAGTATCAATCCTGCTCTGTTGCTTGTACTCAGCACAAAGTTGTGACAATGATTCAAATAACTCCTTTGGTTGGAGAAGCAATTGAATGGCTCTGGTGAGCTTATCAAAGTCACACGAAGAAGGCACTGTAGTTTCCAGCAGCCCCAACTGAGTTGGACGCAGCAAGGGCCGATCAAGCAATTGGATGTCAAAACTCAGAGGGCTTAAATTGGCAACAAGGCCTTTCGGTCCAAACATTCGCATCGACAATGTTCGCAGCAGTGACCTACAAGCATCTAGGACCTCACTCGACGCCGCGTACAGGTCTTGATACGCAGCACGGAGCACAAGCGGGTGCTTCCCGGCCGAGCCTTTGGTGCTTTGGGTTGGTCCATATGCAGCCGTTTCGCGGGATTTGAGTGGGTGCAATTCTGAAAGAGACTTTGCTGCATGTACAAGTAGCGTACCATGATCCACTATCTCTTGAGCCAAGTTGGGGAAGGCACCTTCATCAGCATCCACAAGATCTCGTCCAACCAGCGCCTTAATACGGGAACGTACACCCTCGGCAAGCGAGTTAACAATTTGACATGCCAGTTCCCTTAAATCATCGACAATATGGCCAGGAAGGCCCTTGAGCTCATCCACAACGGATAAAAGTTCCACTCTGGGTTGGGATATTGTGCGCCTGGTTGTTAGGGTTTGAAATGTAGCCGTCGTCTCATCAGTTACTCTTACAAGATCATGGAAGCGGCAACAAAGCCCTACGACCTCAGACAAAGCAGCGATTCGGCTGGAGCTGTCATGGAGGAGGTTGACAATTGCCTGGCCTTTCGAAGTCTTCCGGAGATTACACGCAAGTGTTCTCAACGCGGAGTGCAGCTGTTGCAGTGCCTGTCCGCAATCAAGTCCAGAGTTACTTAGTGGCCTTGGCGAAGCGAGCTGGACTTCCCAGTCGAAGCCTTGCAACAATTTGATGTAGTTGTGGCGCATCTGTGTCAGAAGGTCTGCTGAGGAGGCACGCACGTGAACGAGCGCTTCCTCAAGCGCGGCAAGAGTAGATAGGGTTTTCCACCTCTCATCTTGAGTTCCGTCCTTCACTGCTATTGTAAACTCTACAATCTTCTCGATGGTGGCAATAAGATCCAGAAGGCTCAAAGCTCTTGTCAGTAGCTCATTCGATGCAAAGGCAGACGGCTGAGAGTCCCCCAATCTCTCAAATACATTCCATTTGCTTAGCAAATTGATGACTGCCTGGGCATCCTTTCGGTTCGACCACACCTCGTCCCCAGAGGGCTTGACGACGGTCGCGAGCTGAATGTAACCTATTGTCGCATTCCCGACCGTATAAGACCTTCCCCAGCTATCCGTACAGGGGGCACGCGTGTGCGGTAAGTTCAGGTGAAACAGCTTGGAACTTCGAAGGTTTGGCTCACCTTCAATCTTCGGATAATCGGGAGATTTTAAGAGATGAATTGCTGTTCTTCGCACGGCGTGGAACAGAGCGTGCACATCATTCACCCAAGGATAGAGGACCGATTGGATGTAGTCTTGAAGATACGCTTTGATTATACCACATCCTTGATAGACCAACAATCCGTCGTGATCGGGAGAGTGAGGTGATAGACTTGACAAGGCAATGCGGTGCTTAAACGATAATAAACGTGCAGCCACGGTAGCAAACAACTTCGAGTCAACGATCTGAGTCAAAAAAAGGATTCGCGATAGCGGATACACGTGCTCGTTACCTTTTGCCTCTTCCACATAACTGAGAAGCGTCTCGAAGAAATCAACACGCCACGTGGCCCATGCTTCTTCCCAGTCGTTGACTGCCTCAGCACTATTGAAGTCAACAACGACTGGAGGATTTCGAAGCGTAGATGCAAAACTGACAATCCGTGTAAGAATAGGCTCAAGGCAGTGAGAGAGTACTCCACCTGTCGCACGAACAAACCCAAGTTTGACTAGATGCTCCTCAAGGCCATGTTGCGGACTTCGCTCTTCGCCCTCAGTCGACTTGAGTTGAGCATGGGCAAAATTGGTCATCTTCCTGAGTGTATCAAGACTTCGAGTCCAAAATTCGGCCTCTTGCTCTAAGATTCTCTCCACCCCCAGACGTGATCCTTGATCTTTGGGGTGCAACCGAGTTTCAAGATCGAATCGAGCGTCTAAAAGACCTCTCAAGCGATTGGAAAGGTCGGCAAGCGAGGTAGGTGGGGTGTCACGCTCGATAAAGGCAAAGCCATCATCTGTAAGTTCCGGTCGACTCGTTGACGACCTAGAACTTTCCCCTTCTTCACTATCACCAATTGGCTGGATCCACCTGTCTGACTCACTCCGCGATTCCTTGTCTACGGGTGCTAAGTCTTTCAAGCCAAGAACCGCACCTAGCATCCTCATCGAGCCCATTTCTTCAACAAGTGTCATCTTGCAGACTCTCTTTGACACGAACGTGGGTTCCAGTCCACGACACTTGGAGGATGGTATCCAACGATGCTGGCATGTCACCTGGACTAAACTACCCTCCGTGGTGTCCTGTTGTGATCCCCTTGTTTTTGATATCGTTATTCCATCCTCATTCACAGTTGGGTCCTTTTCCAAGCGCTTTGTCAGAAATGCTGGGCGGGGACCAACGAACTCGACGGGTGAAGTGGCCTGGGCTACCAGAAAGGCTAAGTAAAGTGATGCGTCCTTTTCACGACCTCCTTGCGATTGCAGTCCACTCGCTTTCAGAGATGGTTGAATATTCTCAATTTCGCCCTCATCATCATCATAATCCAAGACTTGTTCTCCGAATGGCTCGCCCCTCCTTGCTGTCCCTTGGCTGTAATAGAGGATGAGAGCATCTCGCCTAGGCGATGTGAAATACTCGCGGAGCTCGGGCTCTATATGACCCTGCGATAAGTATCGTGCTACCGTCGAGGGCGGAAGATTCAGGAGAGGGCCGCAGATGGCCGCTATCCGCTCTTCGAAAGCCTTCAGTGGTACGTTTTCTTCGGAACTCATACTGCTCGCGCGATCATCCAAGATCTAGGCTATATCACTGGGAACCAGTAGTATTTTGAAGTGACAGTGGCGCTATGCACCAGAATTATCTGTAAGTGGTCTTATCCTAGAGGATACCAGTCCGTAACTTTGATCGTGACCGTCCCACTTCTCGAACCAGTGACCAGAATTCAGGCCAGGACGGGTGGCACAAACAGGTGGACTCAGGTGTAACCGACAGGAGTGGCAGTGAGGATGCAATAGCAAGCATATGACCCAGCGCAAGCGTGCATGCATAGTGCAGTTTATTATCCGCGTGCATTCTTGAAGCGATCCCATCTTGGTTGATGCTGGAACGACCTTGTACCTTGAATCAGCTACAACTGCCGCGCATACACGGCACGAGAGGGATGTGGAGAATGGAGGTGGAGTCGTGTAATACCGCAGCGTTTGGTCACCAAAAGCGACACCACTTCGCACACTCTACAGCGTCAACCAGCTCAGAGACAGGGTGATGACAGAGGCGGTAGGGATGTCACGATCATTTCTGAATAATTCAGCACAGGCTGGGATACACCTACATTCATGATGGTTCTAAAAAGATGCCAGTTCGGGTGGCTGATCGGAATGTATTCCATTACTCATTATTATTATAGCAGTTGTGGAGCTAGACAGGTTATCCGATTATAGGGTGTAAAATACATCATTCAGTCCGAATCGTTCCTGATTCTTCGTACAACAAGAAATTAAGGTTGCTGTTGAAGTGCTAGCGCTAGCCGACTTCGAATCCTTTGAGCCATGGATTGGTGCTCATGGTCCGCACCAGATTCGTCTGGGTTGTGTTCGGACTGGTGCTGGTCAGTCTGAGTGCCCTCTTGTGACTGGACTGCCTCCTGAGCAAGTTCAGTCAGCGTCTTGGGATGGGCCTGGGCTTCCAACGGGCTAAGGCAGTTCGGTTTGCGCGCCTTCGCAAGCCCAATGCGGTGACTACTTCGGTCGAAGATTGTGTAAAACTTTCGAATAAAGACATCACCTAAAATCCAAAGTGGACCACGAGGGGGTGGGACGTCCAGGGGCACGATACCAACCTTGCACGAGAGGATTCGATCGGTGACTGTGTCCCTCACAACAACGATGTAGTCTTTGGGGCGTAAAACAAAGGTCTCTAGTGTGCGACCCAACTGGCGCTTACCTGGGATGTTCGGGGAAGCATTGACGCTTCCATCATCGAACTCATATTCCGTGCCTTCCAATGTGAATACAACGTCTGGAAGATCGTCAATGTTTTCACAATTTCGGCCAGCGCGGGTCGGATCAAACTTGATCTCGGCGAGAAGCTTATTGACTTCAGCCCTAGGGCCGGTAATTAGAGAAGTGCCGGTATCCAAGACAGCGAAACACTTTTTGTTAGCACATGTGGGGATTCTTGAGATAACCTCAAGCCTCTCGAGCTCACTCAGATCTTGAGTGCCAGCGGCCATGGACAGAGGGCCCAAACCATTCTCATTCCGCACTCGAGCTCGACGTGAGTTCCACGAGTCGTTTTCCAAGATTGCTTGGAGCAACGCATCTGTGTTGGGGTCAGATGAGGGGTTCAGTTTCGCTGAGTCCGGTCTGCGCATAACTCCAACACTCTTTAGGGGCACCTGCCAGTAGTGACTTCCATTCGGCACGCGCACCCATGTGATCTTTCCTTCGTAGCAAAGTGGGTTGGGAGGCCCAAAGAAGAGCGCAGACTCCTGCAGAGGATATGCTGAGTAATAGAATGAGAACATGTCTGCAGAAAGCAGCTTTTGCGACATGATGTTGTCAAAAACGGGAGTGACTTGATGTGCAGGCGTGTTGGCAGCAAAGCCCAGCCCCATGATACCAGAGAAGCGCGAGTTGTGGAAGACTCGTCCAATCTCCTGAGTGATCTCTGCGAACGTCTGCCTGGGAACACGCAAAGGACCTAGTTGGAAGGTGTCCTCCATGAGGAATCCCTTGATGACACCTGTGCCAAACTTCACCTGAATATCGAAACCAAGCGTGCGTGCCGTGCGTGACTGGCGGTGGTCGTAAAGATTTTTTTTGCGGCAGCCAATGCTGCGGCACATGGATGACGATACCCACAGATTCGACGAGCCGGTGTCGAAGATGACCCAAAAGTATTGTGGTGGCTCACCTACACCAATTTTACCCATGTACTGAGTATCGCGATGATTGTAAAGGGCTAGTGCCACTGCGTGGGTGTCATCGACATCCTGCTTTCCCTGCAAAACATCAATGACATCATGCAACTTGAGCTGGCTCTCCACACTGGATTCTTGGTGGCTGAGCTGGATGGCGCTGCCTAACGTTCTGGACTGAGTGCGGCTTCGGGAAATATCTGTTCCAATCTCAATGAAGGAGGCAGTCGCGCCATCGAGGCCCGCCTCAGACCCGAACCCACTTAAAGCTAGACGAGAAGCATTCGTAACCTCGCCAGCTTGTTTCGCAGCCGGGTAGTAGTCGCCCCATACGTGGGCGGCGGAGGTGCCTGTGGCCGAAAGGATTATTGCGCACAGACCAATGGTGTAGAACCATTGTATCAGCATCTTCTCGGCCTTCACAACTCCCTCGATACCCTGTTTTCAGCACAGATATCAATCTGTGAAGGTGTGGGTTTGAATGACGAACTGAGGGAACAAAAGAGACCATCCACCCGATAGAGGAAACATGATCCACCCGGTTCCGACAAACCCAGCGCCCATTTTTTGCGTTTTTCCAACCTCAACTCGGCCTTTTTCTGCGTGCGATTATGCGTCGGGGATAGAGCTGCGGCTCTTGCGCTACGAGCGACGAGGTAGAAAGTATCGCGCTGCATTCGAACTACTTGGTAGTGTGCCATCTCCCTTATTTTGAGGCGCAGAAGAAGCCCGAAAACCTTTGGGGGGCCGATTGAATAACGGGCGTGCGTTTGAATATTCGTTGTTGAGTGTATCACACAGAGTGCAAGCTCTTGAAAAGGCATGCAACCGCTTCGGCGACTCACGACGCATCATTTGTCACTTGCACTCCACCCACCACAGAGGACTGTACCGTCCGGGAGATGAGCAACCAAGAGAGCAAGGGCCTCGGAAACATCCGCGCCGGTATCGAATCAGGCCGGTACCTCGAAGAGACTGACAAAAACATCACAGGATGCTCGGTTATGATTTCCTATGCCCGCAAAGGTAAGTCTGGCCGGCTGTACCCAGCGCCACAACACGTTGCGCTACGCTGCTACAAGATTCCCGCTCAGAGGAGCTCACTAGGTTGAGCTCAGTAACTGATAGGTTACGACCTCAGCTATAGTGTCATCGTACTTAGTGGCAGTGGCTATGCCTGTCGTGGTACTATGTTTGACCTAAATGACTTATGCTCTGGTCAGGTTCACAAAGCATGGCCATCTTGACGGTTTCTCACCGTGGTATCGTCCGCTCCGACTCAATTCGCATTCTAGACAAACCCTTCGTAAAGCTCTTGTACAGCGCGCTCGCAGCAGATGACCGTCAGATTTGGGTCGACTGGGAGGTACGTATACAGTGCAACTCGCCTTTGCTCTACACATCCGTAATTGCCTGGAGGCACTTGACCTAATCCTCACTTCGGGCCGTGCATGCCACTTCTGCAACACGCGTATAGGATATTCCACCGAGTGAAGACTGGCTTGCAGAGGTGTACAAGGGTATTGAGCGTTCAGACTGCTTCATCTTCGTCATTTCAAATGCATCAATTCAATCAGAAGCGTGTGGTTGGGAAGTCAGCAAAGCCATTCAGTACGGTAAGCGCATCATTCCTGTCGTGTGCGAGATCATTGACTATCGACTGGTACGAAAGGAAATTGCGGCTCTGGATTGGGTTTTCTTCAATCCCGATGGAAGTGACTTCGAGGCTTCAGTGAAGATCGTCATCCGCAAGCTAGATCATGAATTCCGTCACGCTCGCTACCATACCAAGCTCCTCTGCACCGCGCTAGAGTGGGAGAGCAATGACTTCGAAAAATCTCTGCTGCTTCGAGGTGATGACCTAGTACGTGCTTCGCACTGGCTGATGGCCTCTGCCTTGGGACGTGAGCCTAAGCCTACAACACTGCACTTGTCATTTATTCGCGCGAGTGAAGAACTCAGCTCTTCGATGAAGAAGCGTAAGCTTATTGCCCTCTTCTTTGCTTTCGTTGTTGCCATTGGTATCATTTGGCCGTCTTGGGGTGTTTTCTTCTTCTCCTTGGTGTTCTCACACCTGTTCGTTTATTTAGCATCGCACTAAAGCAGTTTCAAAACTCCGTCTCGGCTTCTCATCAGGGCTGCAGTCATCCTTTGTACCTTTGCACGCTATGTCTCCTCCCCTTCACTTGTCACATATTTTTTGCATTGCAGTGGTGACAGTGGTATTGCTTGGCTCTAACTGCGCGCATCAGCTACTGCTAAGGTGCGTGAAATTATTTGCATCACCCTGCAAAGTGTGTCAAGATTATGCTGCAAGTGATTGGACTCTCCCGTCCAGATATGTGACATAACACGACAGAGGGCATGATCCCGCAAATCCTAGCTTTCCGTAATATTCCCATCTCTATCTATATATCCCCCGTAGTATGTGTTTCCTACACCCCACAATGTGTTTGAATTCATCCCAAGGTACAAAGTGTTTCGTCTTTTCTCAACTCCCCTCAGTTCTCATTACAGTTGATAAGTTGTCGTCAACAGTAAGATCGAACGCAATTCGTGCCGTCATCACCAATGCATGAGCACAATGTAGTGCTCACCTACGACATCGCATGTTGCCGTTCGCGTTCATCAGTTACAAAGGTGCATCCTCGCTTCTTCAAGCCTTTACGCGGAAACTCGGTTCGTATAAGAAACCATATGTCGTCACGCATTGTCACAATTATCTCGACGCACTCAACGGCCTCAGCCAAAATGTTCTGGTGTAAGCAGAGATGACTCATGCTCTGTATACTCCTGAAGTTCTGTAGGACTGAAGTTGTGAGATGTGCCATCAGGATGCACTGGATCAGCCTCTTATGGCCACACCTTTCCCCGCACTCCTACGATATGCATTTTTGACGTACTAATTCAGTTCGAGTGTGCGGCTGCGAAGGAAACCAGAATACCGCTCCTGATAGCGCATCGCTCCTCACAACACACCACATATTCACTACAGTCTTTTTGGTGCGCAGTGCTTCAGCGTTACCTTCTCCGTGTTATTTGTGCATCTTCCCTTTGAAGGTAATCGAAAGTTGCATCGAAACGAGCAGTTTCATACTCATTTGTAGTGATTTGCGCGTGAGACCACCGGTCGGCTCCAGGCAATCCTCCATGAACTCCATTACGCTCGTCATCCTTGAGCTGATCGAATGACAGAGGCGAGAAGGTTTATGTCTGTCCAAATCCCGTGCGGCAAGGCGTCTACGCAATGTGACTCGTCACGACCACGATAAATGGAACTTCCACGTCAGCATGAGCGTCTGATAGAATCAATCCCAGACAACTACCTTCACACAACAAAGACATTTCATGTAGCTGCGAGATCGCAGCTAATCGGTTTGAATGATTTGCAACTTAGCGCATGCAAGAAATGCCATAAAATACATCTCATAGAGTTTGTATCATCTTTCGGATAAAGCGGCAGTGTAGTTTGATCCACAACCCTGCTCCATGTGCTTCCAACTGCGGGGGTCTAGTGAACTACAGCCCAGCTGGAAAAAGTCCAAGTAATTCTACTTCTCCACATTTGCAGTAAGTCGGGACCTAGGAGATGCGCAGATGATTTCTGCGTGGAGTAGTCTTCATAGCGCAGGGTCACGCCTAGTGCACCTACTTGTGCGTCGTCTCGGCGCGTCTAATGCTCCGGTATCCCCCGAATTCGCCAACAAAGCCGTGGCTGCAATTCACGAGCAGTGTCTTGGATGTACGTACACACACTAGCCTGATGCAGTCATGCAAGTACCATGTATTTATGCATGTTATGCTGCGTAACCCTGTTTTATAGCCGGTATTTCCCATGCTTATGACGTGTCCCCTTGGATCCGTTCGACCCACCTCTTGCAGACGCACGAGTGATAAGCGATTTACGGAGCTCGAATGAGACAGATATCGCGACGTTGCAATCTCACCCGTCAGTCGAGACTGCAATCGACATTGCTATTGATCGCGGCGAGCTAACGCTCACGTCCTCTGCGATCGATGTCATTGAAGCACGAGAGTCTCTGATCTTGATGCTTGAGGCTGATTATCAAAATCGGCTTGTGATACTCAACGAACTCAAGGCTGCTGTGCTTTCGCGGGCGTTTATCGATCCAACCAAGTCGCAGGTATCGCTAGGCCCACAGAGCTCCACTCCATCTGGGGCGATAGCAGAGGTTGAGCATCTCGAGCGCTTCTTAGTAGCAGATTATGCCCCAACCCAGAGTGATCCATCACTCCGTGGGACAGACAGCGATGCAGCTCCGACAGATTTAAGTCATTTTGCAATTGCATGGGATGCACAACCGGGATATGACGCACATCTGGTCCGAACGGTTGCCGCCATCTTAGAGTTGGCCCGTAACGACCCGAGTGGAGCAGGACAGAAGGCGAAAACTACAAAAGCACCCGGCAGTTCCACTCTGCCTGCCCGACGAGGATAGTTTGGCTTTAACGTCCCATTAGGCATAGTATTGGAGAACACATCCATTCTAGATGTATATAGAATTAGATTGTAAGCTGCTAATGTATTGTAGAATACATCATATGATGCGCAAGTTGGTGACAGTTGTGATTGAGCTGACCATGACACCTTCCTTACAAGATGCACATGATGATCGCTGCCATCGTGCCGATAAGATGTGGATGAATAAGCTAAGTATATGCCAAGGGTGGAATTCGACACGGTAGCGTGGTTCTCAAGGGGATATAGATCTTAGGTCTACACGTGTGTATAATAATAACGGTGATGTGGTTGAACTGATCGTTTGGAGAGACACCTAGCCACCGTCGTCTAGATGAGGGCGGAGACAATAGGACAGGGGTTTTGGATAAGCATTGGATCGGAGACTACAGACTTAAACATATGTGTCATGTGGCATGCCGTTCTTACACCAACCAGTGCCATTCAGATGCATGGATTCTCATCTGCAAACGTACCAAATGAGGCATTCAGAAGCTCGCCAGCGAGATCAAAATTGATTGAGGTCGCTCCCGACGCGAGCACGCGTTCAATGCGGCTGGAGCTGGTTGTGCGGGCGAGACCCGGAAGGGTTGATGTCTGAGGGACCAGGCTAGCGCCACTGGCAGCCGTAGCCTTAAGAGCTTGCGCCGTAGTGACAGCCGAGATCTTCGAAGACACGGAAGTCGTCAGAGATCGAGAAGAGGCGCTTCGGGCGACGGTGGAGAGCGCCACAGATTTGGAAGAGGCAGCAAAGCGTTGGGCCATTCGGAGGGCACCGCTAAGGATGTGTGTCATTTTCTATCAATGGCAAGTGTTGTTGCTCTAGTCGATTGAGCTCGAGTCGTTATTGGTTCGCGTATGACTTGGAGTACGAGGTAACGCGATACTGACGGAGGGGATTATCCAGAACCTATTGTGGCCGTACCGATACTGATTACGTATCTCTACGCTCTATGCGGTTCGATCCAAGGTCTCGAGCGATGGACTGGCACTGGTGGTGAGTCCGAATCCAGGCGATGCCTATAAACACGAATACGGGGTGGGCGCACAACATCAGTGAGCGAGCCGATCGACCTGGAGCGTGGGGGTTGAGTACAGGTCAACGGGATGCGCGGGATCCCAGCCGTTTTGTGAGCACAGGCACCAATGGTCCTGTGAGCACTAACGACAGCTCGGAGCAGAACCCTTGGACCTTTAGACAGAGCGGAAATTCGCGGCTTTCTCGGACACGCATCTCGTGCCTAGCGACATGCGCCAAAGCTACGCTCCGCCGCAAGTTCGCGATTCGTTTGATGCCACTCCAAATCCACGGCAGTCTGGCACAGAGACAGGTAGCGACTTCGCGATTATCGTTATTGTCTTGAGCGCGGTTTTGCGAGCGCAGAGCAGGAATCCTTCGCTGATGACGCAAGATTAAACTGCTCATCAAGGCGTGTACCAATCATAGGTCTGCGTCTGCAGTATTATTTCCCGCACAACTCCAACCACTGCCACGATAATTGATCCCAAGGCGGTTGTCGACTCGGTGAAGTTGGGCGTATTTCCTCACCCCATTTCAGATATCGGGTGGATGGAATTACTGGGGCTTACTAGAATCCATAATTGCACAGGTACTGTTTCGCAGGGGTACTCAAGTGGCATTCGCAAACCAAGTTAATGCGCGCCTAGATCGTGCACGTAGGATTCTTCTGCACCGGCGAAAGCCGATCTAAGCTCTGCTGTAGGCGCAGTAATAGGTCTCCACTTGCCTCCTCAGACAAAGATGAGTCGAGAGCACAATCACCTGCCGTCAGATGAGGCTGGTCCGGGGGCCTCCCGTGATGCCCAGGAGGAGATGAAGGTTTCAAACGCTTTTGATGTCAACGACGTGCCCTTTTCGCTGATCGTACAGGCCCTCACTGCGATTGAGCAGAAGCCAAAGCAGAGGAGAGCAATTGTCATGAAACTCTTCGATAAAACAATCCGACGGGATCCAACGGTGGATGCCTACCCACTGATGAGGCTACTACTGCCACTCCGGGATATTCGCATATATGGTATCCGTGAGGCAATGCTCGCCAAGCTTTTCGCGGAAGCTATTGGCGTACCCGCTAACGCCGGCTCAGCTGATTATATCGCACTCACCGAGTATAAACGACCAACAGACGCAATAGGAGTGGGTGCATCAAGTCGAAGGCAAGGTGACTTCTCACTTGCCCTTGAAGAAGTTGTTGCTCGACGTCAAGCTGGCTCGTGGCTCTCGAAAGGGTCCGAGTTCCGGCACACAGTGGGAACCATCAATGAGGTGCTCAACGGACTCTCGAGGGCATCCACTACTTATGCGGGCCCGACGAATCAATCTGCTGATACTAGTCAGACGAGTTCAGCAGCTCGTGTTAGGCTTCTGCGTGACCAGGTTTTCCTGAAGCTAACCCCTGTCGAGCACAAATGGTTTGCGAGAATCATCCTCAAAGATCTAAAGATCGGCGGTCAGGATTCCATACTCAAACTCTTTCATCCAGACGCTCTCGAGCTGTTCAACTCCACAGGATCGCTCGAAGATGTTTGCAAGGAAGTAAGTAAACAGGCTCGGCTGGGGCTGAACACGTCACCCAGAGCTCGAGAGAGCGAGGAAGCCATGGATGAAAATGGACTTGAAGGCGAGTTGGGAGCCGAGAGGAAGGACAACACAGGCATGCATGATCTGAAATCATCAGGAAAGCGAAGGTTTGCTCCATTTACCCGACCACAGCCGATGCTGTGCGCGTTGGAGACGGAGTGGAGAGGAGTGTTGAAGTCTCTTCACTACAAACCGTTCGTGGTTCAAGATAAATTCGATGGAGAGCGCATCCTCATTCATATGGATCTTGATAGTCCTGCCTATGCACCGTCGACACAACAGCTTGAAAAAGTCCAAATTTCTACGCGCCGCTCGAAGGACTATACGTCAAAGTACGGTCCTGTATTTTCCCACATAATCGAATCAGTATTTGGACAGAACTGCAGGAGCGTCGTGTTAGATGGTGAAATGCTGGCGTATAACCGCAAGCTCAAGCGTATTGAAGCGTTCGGAAACAATCGGTCTATTGCTCTGCTGTTCGGGTCTGGAGATCCACGTCCCACAACGACATCGTCGAGGACCACCAATTTACAGATCAACGCTGAGGATTACAACCTCTGCTACGTTATTTTTGATCTCCTCTATGTCGATGGACGCGACATATCGCACGAACCCTATCACTTCCGTCGCACCACCTTGCAGCGATTGATGCATAACCCCAAGACCGGCGAGCCCTTAACGATCCCGACCGTTCTTGAGCTCTGTCCAGAAACCATCTTCATACCTATTCCATGGCTTTCTGCAAACTCACGAGCGATGCTCACAAGGCATCTTACGTCCTCAGGCTACACTCCAGATCCAAATGCGAAGGATGCGAATTTTATGGACAATCACATGCATGACCTGATTGCCGTGCTGCCGAATGCGGACGTTCCAGCGCATTTAGCACCCGAATTCGTTGGACAGAGTCGTGCAATCGTTCAAATGACCCATCCGGCAATTTTAACATCGCTTCCCAATGATATCGGTTGTGGAGTGAGTCATGCTCCGAGCACACATGGACTCCGACCTGGCTCATCCCAGTCGAAGACATCCACAGGTTCCCACCCCATTGTCGCACAAAAGCGTGTGATGCTGGCCAGCTATACTTCTCTGAAAGCCATGCTCCAGGATGCGATTTCAAGAAATATGGAGGGTTTGGTCGCGAAGGAGTTGGATTCCCCGTATAGCTTCGGCAAACGAGGTCCCTTGTGGGTGAAAATCAAACCAGATCATTTGGGTCTATCAGATGATATCGATGTCTTAGTTGTCGGAGGCTACTTTGGTGAGGGCAGGCGAGGTGGTGACATTGCCAGCTTTCTCCTTGGAGTCCGGGCGGACGAGCCTTCACAAGATGAAAGGTTACGGCGCAGTCGTGATGATTCAAACTCAATGCCACAAGCAGTTTTGCCCAAGTACTACACATTCACTAAGGTTGGTTCTGGGTTTTCAGACATTGAGATAAAAGCCATTCGCGATAGATTGCGACCGTATTGGTTTGAGTCCTCAACACCGCCGGACTTCGTACTTATGGGGACTTCCGGCAGCCAGTTCGAGCCTCCAGACGTATGGGTCTTACCTAATCACAGTATTGTGTTCGAAGTACGCTTTTACGAGCTAAAAAACGATTCAGATACCCAAAGTGCACGCATTACCGCGCGTTTCCCACGCTTCATTCGATGGCGAGATGATAAGCCGTGGTGGGATGCGAGCTCTTTGGCTCAGCTGAAAACCGCGCTTGCACGTCAGCAGCGCATCCGTCGTGTTGCTGATGGTAGCAGGCACGCTGCTGAACGACCAGGTGTTAACGAAGGCAGTGACGATGAGCAGGGTGATGAGAAAGACAGGAATCTAGGCGATTCTGAGGCCGAAGTGGATGTGGACTGGACACATCGTCGAAGAATGGCGAACCATGAATATGACTCGCTAGGTTCTAAGAGAGAACGCGAGTACGCAGTCGCGCCTCATTCAGACGCTGATACGATTGCAAATCGCAGATCAAAGAAAATGGCGCTTGATGAACTATTCCCAGGAAAGCGACCCGAACCCAGATCGGAAGCATTAGATGATGAGCCTCATATGGATGAGGAGCAGAAATTAATTCATCAATTGTTTGGGCTGCCTGATTCCAAAAGCTCGAGAAGCGAAACCCCATTCCAAGCGCATCAGCCCATGGACGACTCGTTCAGTCGGCCAATTGCATCGCCTGTAAATTATCCTCAACCCACGGCATCATCCATAGAACGCAGGGCATCATCGAGACTCGGCCACAATAATACTCCGAGTGAATCATACTCTTCGGATGCGTCTAAATCGAGGGCGTCGAACTTAGAGGGTGAGCTTCAGCAAATGCTTGCCATGGCAAGGTCGAAGGAGTCATTCACCACGACTCCAAACAAGAGGCAACAAGGAGCAAAGCGTGGGAAGTCACCCGCAGCCCCCGTTTTGGCCGATTTCCGCCCTATCGACCTGGACGAGACTTTTCGCGGCGGCGGAATCTTACCGGTGGCGAAGTTCCAAGAGCGAAAGGACGATAATGATTTCTCATTCGATGATGCAGACGATATGCCACGGCCCAAGCATCTTCCACCCGTTTCTCAATCTTCCCGAAATCCCCATCTTCCTCACCTGCCCCAGCTTGTTGCTAGAGCGATGGAGCTAGCTCCAGAAGAGAGAACAAGCGTAAGAGAGCGTACCTTGACACTCGCGCGTCGGGCTCTGCTGCGACAAGCTGGGCTTATGGTGGTGGATGAGGACACACCTTCACGGTCACTAGACGACATCGTGACTCGCCATCCACGACATGATGTCCGATCACCTACAGAAGACTTTATCGCGATTCTCAATGGTGTCCCTGCTAAGCAAATAACTGCAAGGACGTCCTCTGGGGTGCTATCAAACCAGAAGGAATCGAAACAAGTACCCAAACCGAACGCAAAGATCGACTTGGCCAAGGAGTTTGATAAATTTCTTCGTTCAAATGCTGGGCTTGTTAAGACAGAAATTGATGCAGCATCAGAGGATACCCTAAGAGGACTACCTCAACTCGATAGCATTATTAGCTCATCGCCTCCAGCACCATTCTCTCCCCCGCTGAAGCAACTCACGGATCTTGCTGCACTCCCAAAGACCACTCCAATCAAGCCACCAACGCTTGTCCGACTTCGAAGCGATGTTTGGGACGAAGTAGGCGAGCCGGCTCATGAGGGAGAGATCTGTGCGCATGTGGACGTCCGAGCATCCGAGGGGCATGAATTTATGTCAGATTTTTCTCCATTACAGTCGTTTGGTGCGACCCAACTTAGCATGCCAGAGTCTAGTCCAGTTTCAGCGTCGCAGCTCATGACCGGATCTCATTTTCCAAGCCAATCGCAGCCGTCTCATGCCCGGGACTCAGGCAGTTCCTTAATGAAATTGTCTCAGAGTCCGCTAAGAGGCAAGACTGCATCGGTTCTTGATAAGAAACAGACATCGAATGCCTCAGTCGTCTCGAATGAGAAGTTGTCCCTACGTAGTCTCGAAAGCTCATTGGTACAACTACTGGAGGCAAAAATAGATGCGCGCCTGCCTACTAGTGCGCAATCAGTGATGGAGCAAGCTTTCAAAGTCTCATCATTCTATGATGGCAGGGGTCAAGTCACAGAGGAAAAGATGCCTATCTCCCGGACACCAATGACAGTGCATGATACGAAAACTGTTATTGCTACAAACGTTTTTGCGAACTTCAAGTTTTGCGTCATCGGGGAGTTCTATGTGACCATTCCACCCTATTTTGATATTGTCAATGCCAAAGGCGATTCGTTGAGTTTGCCTAACTCAGGTCGCTCTACGACAGCAAGCGTTGGCAAAGATGCGGACCTGGTTCAGCTTGCCCGTATAAGCCCAGACATACCCCAGTGGACACCGCTTCGGACTCCTCGCATCGTCAAGCTCACGTCTCGCCAACTCTCAACACTAATCGTTTCCAATGGCGGCAACGTCTTGATGTCACCTCCGAATTTGCGTCAGGGAGAGTACTCGGACGAAGTGTTGCTCGTCGGTGAAGTTGCTACAGCACGGCTGACACCATATCTCCGTCCTATATGGTATTCGCTGCCTGATGCAGTTAAGAAGGACCTGGAGGACGCAGCTTCGGCACAGGGCGAATTGGCAAGAGTTGGTGCGGTGGGTACAGGTATTTTGACTGCGGAAGAGAAGCTACGGGTTGGACAGCGGAACGTCGTGGTGGGACAATGGATCATTGATTCAGTAGCTTGTGTCCGCGCCGCACCATTGATTCCCGAATATTTAGTTCAAGCAACCCCGACTACGTTTTGCTTGCTAAAGCGTCAATACGACGCCACAGGGATCAATTATCAGGCGATGCCCAGGAGAAGTTTGCTTTCTCTGCGGGATACTCAGCAGCGACCACACGGAGACAGCACAAGGAGCCTGTCTGATGTGTCGAGCGGAGATCCTGACACTGACGTGAGGTCAATCTCACACCTCGTGTCGCAGTGGTGTGTACCACGTCGCAATTCTGACATGCTAGGCCGATGCGAGCCGACTAGAGGGGTGAATTCCGATGGTGAGGATCAAATAGTGACCCTAGTTGGATCCTTGCTACACTCGTTTAAGCAATTCCTAACACTCAGTAAGCTCTCAGGAGACCCATCGGTGTATTCGACGCTGGTTGTAACCGATGAGACGGATGCGTCTACAACTCTCCATGTTGTCCAGAAGGAAGTGGATTCTATGTACGTGCAGGACTTCAATGAGGTGACAGAAACTTTTTTGGATCAATTGTTCTCTCGATGGAACCATCGTGACTTCGACGACCTCATTGGGTTTATGCTCAAATTCAAGTCACTAGTATACGTACTGCTTATGCACCTGACTTCGAGCCAGAGCCGCAATCAAGGCACCGCTCGACGGGCTCTAACGGTAGACGAGGCTCAAGCAAGGCTTGGTGTGTCAAATCCAATGTTACACACAATCCTTAAGGCGTTTTTAGGGGCTTCAAGCGAAAGTTCTGAAATGCTGGAGGTAGGCGAGCGGGTAGGCACAAAGACGAACACTGACCCGTTTCTTGACTGGGTACAGAATCAGAAGAGGTGCGAGGAACTCGCCGGTCAGTGCAATCGAGGTGTAGCAAGGCTATTGGGCGAGAGCCTGGAGAAGGAGGCACTTGGGGTAAATTCTGGCTTCGTGCTCGGTACATTGAGTTGCATTGGATCACTATTTTGCCCTCTTCGTGAGTGTGCAGCAGAGGCATATTCAAGCACACCAGGTGAAGCTCCTCTCGCAATCATAACACCCACAACAGCAAGCGACTGCCCTACCTTGATGCAACCCTCTAAAGGAGTGCCCACGAAAGCATCAGTTTATGTTAGAATGCTGGATGACCGCGGCTCGCAACAGATGCCCACTTCAGCCGCCAACTCTGCCTCCTCAAACCGCCCAGCGGGAGATTCCTCTGAACAATCACTTAGCCGCGCCCTTTCGCCTCGCGCGACTGTCGATGATTGGACGCAAGCACTAAAGGCACGCCATCCTCAATCATGCACTCAGGCAGGTCCTCGTAGCATGGTTCATCTGATGCTTGCTAACGCGAGTGCCAATGAGCGGCCTGTTGCACTCCTCGCCGCTCTACGAAGTGTGCTGTTGCTACCATTGTCTCAACAGCTACGCAATCGGTGTAACCAGTCTGGCCTTCGCTCTCCTCCAAGTCTAGCGTATGCGTTCCTGATCGTCGGCTCTCACATTGCACGCCAGACATATCAGGGGTTTGCGTTCGCGCAGCAGCTCCGAAGGAATCAGGGCCGCTCTCCTCTCGTAGACACACTTCGTACAAGGTCAATATGTGGCATATTCTGGATCATGACCCTCTGCGTAGCCTTTGATGAAGTACTTAGAGCGTCACAGCGCAGCTTGTCACGCGAATTTACTCAGCACTTCGCGACATGGTCGGTGGAGTTGTCTACATGGAGTACACACATATCTCAGGCAGCAGTCGACTCTGACGTTAATCTTTCTCAATTCCCACTCACAGCGCTGGCATTTGAAAAGGGTACTCTGAGCTCCGGGGCCAGGCTCCTGGCAATTGCGCTTCATGCACTTCCAGAGGCATTGCTTACTCAGCTCGCGTCAGAGCTAGCTTGAAGTTGAGCCAACCAAGCCTTCCATCAGGGATTTGAAATAAACCCGTTCCAACCTTTTTATTTCTTACTCATTGCTCTTCTACTTAATCAGTCTGTGCTACAGCCCTTAAACATAAGGCGCGAATGGCAGTTGGCCGCCGGGTGAAGCACCATTCAAGGCACCTGCTTGACCACCAAGTCCGTACGGCAGAGTCACAGGACCCAGGTAGCCCGGAGCAGCCCGATGTGCTCCTGCATTAACTGGCGATTCGATCGCGGCAGGTGGGTAAGCTGGGCCAACGCTCTGAGCTGGGAAATATGGAGTATCCGCGACGTATTCAGGTGGCATCAACGATGGATCGACATGACCAACCGGGGCCCAGGATCCTCCGGGGACTTGTAGGTCGTGGTAGAAATACGGTACTTGTCGCGGGAGCTGGAGGAACTCAGAAGTGGCAAGCGGACGGTTATCGACGAACTGCGAAGGCACGACAGGGGGCGCTGGTGCTGCGGCTGAGGCTGCGACTCCAACTGGGACACCATAGCTGGGATTGAGGAGACCGATGCTATCTACTTGGCTCTCCGACCGAGCTTGGCTGTTCGCATCTACTTCTAACAATCGCATGCCATTGTTGTGGAGCTGGCTCGACATAGCAACTTGGTCGCCGTGGGGACCGATTGGGCTACCGGCAGCACCGTTCGCAATGAACTGCAGGGTGGCATCATCTGTTGGTGCTTGGATGCCATCCAATCCAGCAGCCGTTGTACTTGCTGCAACCTGATCATTGAGGCCGGCGGAAAGGGTGGGCCGCACGCTGTTCAAGTTCATAGTATTCGGTGGCGGGTTGGCAAACAACTCGTGCTGGTTGGAGATCGGTCGCACTGCAGGTCGAAGATACTGGTTCGCGGTCCCTTGTAGGAACGTTGCGGAGACATCAGCAGGCTTGTCCATTGGTGCGAGCGGCGGTGGGTTCTGCGATGGGAAATAGGGCACAGGATGCTGGAATGCAGTCGGGCCCGTAGCAATGGGCGGAGGCATGCTACCATCCACAGAGGAGGTGAGCGCTTGCTCCTGAACTTGGCTATGCGAGGGCACTGCAAGCCCCGGGTTGTACCACAGTCGATCAGAGGGTGGTGGCGCTTGATGCAATAAGGTGTCGTACGGGTGCGAACCGTATTCATTGAGATTGCCATATCCTCCGGCCGTGGGCAGTTCTTCGACGTTGGGAGGTGCGTAGGACATTTCTCGTGGCTCAGGCTGGCTAAATGGCCAGCCTGGATTCTCAGGTACAGGGTGTGTGCTGGCCTTGGCCTGGGTCTCAATGAATGAAGTTGGTTGGGTCACGGGTTGTGGCGCTGTTGAAGCGATGCGCGAGCTTCCATTCTTGCTGGTAGGCTTTCTGGAGGATGTCTTCTGATTTACAGGGCTCGCATTGTTTTTAGAATTCGGGGATGCAGTTGCTGCTCCTCCAGCCGAAGAGATTTTTGAGGGCAACGCATTACGGCTACTCTTCGATTGAGCCTCGACAATCCAACTCGATGTCACAGGCTCAGCCGCTGCGTTCAAGTTTAAAGACTCCTCTGCATCGACATCGGCGTCTGCCTCTTCCTCTGCCTCGGCTTCTGCTTCTACCAAGGCATGTACGTCGTGTTCGATTTCTTGGTGGACGTTGGCAACAGGAGACTCGTTTTCAACGCCGAAGAAAGCCTCCTCGTTCTCGTGCTCGAGGTGGTCACTCTGATCCTCGGCCTCGTTCTTAGTTCCAACAGTCTCCTTGACCGTGTGGTGAGCCTCGGCACCCGTCTCGATCAGCATGGTGTTCTCGAGGCGGTTGACTTCTTCCTCCAGACGCATCTGCTCCTCAGCAGTCGCAGAGACGGTGGCCTGAGCGTCAACGAAGGACGACCAGCTCAGACCTGGAGCAGCATGGAAACCATGGAGATCGGGTGAAGGACCCTTCGGAACCGACCAGGAGCGGAAGCGGAAGCTGGGGCGCTGCGCCTGGGTCTCAGCAAATGAAACAGAGCGGCTTGCTGGTGCCGCAGCGGCGGTAGCAGTAGTGGGCTTTGCTGCCTGCTGAGGCTGTTGGTTTTGACCAGCCTTTGCCTGGTTGAGCTTCATGCGGTTAAAGACATTGTGGCCGTAGTGAACCTTGACAACGTCTCCGGTGTCGGTGATGACGGTGCGCTCCCCGAGCTCAGCCCCAGTGCGCAGCTGAACCTGCATCAAGGAAGCAGAGTTGGCTGCCTTCTGCTCCTCTGAAGCGGATGGGCGCTTGCCCGTGCGCTGGTAGGTGAGATCATCGGCATGCTTCTTGATCAGCGCCATCTCCCTTTCGAGTTCCTCTTCTGCCGCCTTCAGGATGTCCTCCCGCTTGGAAGAAACGACCTGTTGCACCAGTTCGGAGAAGGAAACGGGAGCGGCTGGCGCTAGATTTGCAGGGGTGATGTCAAGGTGGGAGGAAGTGTAATGTGAGTGCGAGGATTCCCAGAGCACGGGGATGAAACAATTCAGCGAGTGATTTAGCTTTGATTCACGAGCACTAAGTGGTTCATGGTCTAACAAGGCTCGAAAGACGGAAAGATGGATTCAGGCAAACACTTGCACGACTTTAAATGCAAATTTGGTGTACTTACCTTGCGAGTTAGGAGCCGCATTCGGGTTCACAACATGCAACGCTAAGGCGTATTGGAAAATACAGAGTAAAATGAGAACCACTCCGTAGTGCAATCTCATTTTTACACCTCTTTCATGTCCCTATTTTCCTCAATCTCTTGGCTCGCTGGCCCGATATTTCCACACCCCCTGTTGTGGCAGGAAGACTCATTGACACCTCCTGCCTCAGTCAGGGGTGATGGAATATGAGGGAAGGGCTGCGCTTGCACACTACCCTGTATATCCAGACCGCTGCACTGGTGCATGTCACAGCGAAGGTAATTTAGCATTCCTTCGCAGCACAAGTTGTGGCGCATATGTACTCGTCCCTTTTGAAGCGGCTCAGCGCGTTGGCCCGAAGATGCCATGCTGCGCAGACCAGAACTCCGAATGTTGCCACGGGAACGCTCAGGAGAGGGCTGGAACGAGGAATCAGGAACACCACTAGCTGTGACACGCTGCGGCCTGATGCATCTCTGATCTGCAGAACTTTTCACCAGGCGAGAGCGGATTTAGCCCACGGCGAGTCTTGTGTTCGCACCAAGAACGGAGAACCGACGAAACATCCTGAGTTCGATGAAGACGACCAGTTTGGTGTTAGCTCGTCGTTTTATGACGACGTTCTACGGAACGAAGCAGCAATGACGGCTACCTCTGCTCCTATCGCAAGTACCACTAGAACGCACGCCTCGTCTGCGCTGACCCAGGAGGAGATCGCGGACTTGAGTCTTCCCAGGAGCCGCTGGAGTATGATCAATTTGCCTGACGAGGCACATCGCGACCCACAACAGCTATCACATGCATTTATCCATGATGGCACGACGATCTTCCAGCTCAGTTCGGGTCTAGGCGAATTTAACTCGACAGTGGGAGTTGCAGTCATTCGGATCTCGGGACCGCTCGCAATGGATGTAGTGTTCCAGCTCACCGACTTGAAGAAAGCACCCAAGCCTAGATATGCCACGCTATGTAGTATCTTCGCATCAAAAAGGGACAGAAAAGTCTATCCTCACCCTAGTTTCTCTAAGCTAGCACCTATTGACGTCGACTGGGCAGAGAGAAATGGTGAGTCTCATGATGGCACAAACAAGGGAGCATTGTTGCCAATCGACCATCGAATACTATGCCTATATTTCCCTGGCCCCAACAGCTACACAGGAGAGGACACTGTAGAGTTCCATGTGCATGGAAATCCCGTTGTCGTTCGCAATGTCCTGCGCGCCATTGGTTCTATTTCCCGAGTCCCTCGCGCGTTTGAGACAGGGGATGGGTCCGTTCGAGTTGAGTGGATTGACGCAAAGCTAAGGCCAGCTCTTGCTGGTGAGTTTACGAAAAGAGCTTTCATGGCACGCAAGCTTGACCTCACACAGGTCGAGGGTCTGAATTCTCTGCTTCACGCAAAGACAGATCGGCAACTTCAGGAGTCGGTTCGACAGTTTAGCGGGCACATTGGCATCGCGTACAATCGCTGGCGAAAAGAGCTAGCAGAATGCTTGGCCTACACCGAAGTCATGATTGATTTCGCCGAGAACGAAGCGGATGTTGCTGAGAATGAGGTAATGCGACATGTGACCCCTCGCGTTAAGCTAGTAATCGATCAAATTGAGAGGCATTTGAACGATGGGAGAAGGGGTGAGTTGCTTCGTCATGGTGTTCGAACTACGATTGCAGGTGCACCCAATGCTGGGAAGTCAACATTGCTAAATGCGCTGGCGAAGCGTGAAGTTGCCATTGTCTCAACGATTCCAGGTACAACAAGAGACGCCATTGAGATCACGGTTGATCTCCACGGGTGGCCACTGATTGTCATGGACACAGCCGGTATTCGTGATTATGCTACAGCCTCTGACGACGTCGAGCGGGAAGGAATTCGTCGAGCGCAAGCAGCACTAGAAAAAAGCGACTTGAAGTTTGTAGTATTTGATGGCGCAAAACTGTTCACCGCGCTTTCGTATAGAACCCGGTCCCATCCCAACGATACGAGTAATGAGGAAGCCTCCCTGCACTTCACAATCGGTGGAGAGGCTCTTCCACTAGAGCGCCTATCAGAGGCCGCATGGACAGAATATTTTGATCCCACCTCACTTAAACTCTGTGATGACAGAACCATCGCCATTGTTACCAAAGCGGACCTGTTCAAGGGTGTCAACGATTTTTCGCACGTGACATCGTCACTCACGCGAACTAGGCCCTCGACAATTGATCCAATTTACCACTCACGAGCTCGACGCGAGGTACTCGAGCGTGAGGCATTGGCTCAGCGGAACGAAGCCTCAGCACCTGAAGCGTTGCGCCGCGGTGGAACAGACTCTGAGTGGCAGAAGAAGTTGCTTGCGTTGGAGGCATCGGAAGAGGCCTTGAAGTGGACCCAGCGACTTCAAGATGCTCTCAAGAACACAGTCTTTTCGTCAGCAGCGGACGTTGTCATTTTGTCATGTGCTGCAGACAATTGGAATTTCCAAGCACTCCTCAATGCGGCGCAAACTCAAATCGAATGTATGTACCGTCGTAAGGGTGAAAAGCAACAAGTTTCTATGAGTATTGTTGATCCAGAGGATCCTACCAGCGAGGCTGAGACGTCACCGGTCGCCAATGAGAGGCATCGTATGCATCTTGAAGAATGCTTGGCCTCTCTCAAAAAGTATTTCCCTGATCCATCAACCGGCCGGTACACACCGAGTCATCGTGAGATGGTTCTAGCCGCGGAGCATTTGCGGCAAGCCGTACGATCGCTTGGTCGAGTAGTCGGTCAGGTTGATGTGGACGAGTTGCTGGATGTCATATTTAACGACTTTTGCATCGGAAAATAGGCGCCAGTGTAAAGGATACTATTTTTCAGGCCACTAACAGAGCTGAGTGGGTCGGCTCACGAGTTTGATGGTCTACTTTATGAATCATTGTACATAAACCCTTGCACTTCAATGCGAGTTCTGGTAATTCTATCCACCCGAGGCAGGATTTTGAGTCGTTGAGATTAGAACGTCGAGGTATCGTAAATCGGCGTATCCAGGCATAGGACCCGAAATCAAACAGATAATAGCATTCAACCAAGTTTTAATAGCACAAACGTAGCATTTAACCCTCGAGAAGGCCACACAATTCGCGGATAATCGCTAAAAGCACTACCACACAATGTTTCAGGTCCTCGCGACTGCCATCAGCGTGTATGACCGCGCGGTGGTGGCACGCGGTGTGGCAAACCAGATTTCAAGTCTGTCCAAGTACTTGAAATCACCTCGCGAGGTGATCATCAACCAACTCTTGAGTACAGGCGACGAAACGACTGCCAAGTATGAAAGAGAGATGTTTGATGAACTCGAGCGACTATGTGCTCGCATCGAGAAGATCACGCCAGTGATCAATCACTGCGCCTTACAGTGCCACCTCGGTGCATCCTACATGGAGAGCGCCCTCCGCAGTGTTCGGGAAACATGCAGCCACATTGAGCAGCTTAACACGTTCTGCATTGAGAGAGCTCTGCGTCGATCACAAGTACTAACGAAGCAGTCCAAGGCCATCGCACTTGAGGCTTCTTTGCCTGCCATGTCGCTTGCAGCACTTACGAATGCACTGTCTGCGGGCGGGGGAGCCACTACTTCAGGATTCTCTGCAGAGAACCAATTGGAGAGGAGATCTCAATCTCCTCGTCAATCTCTAGGAGTGCTGGCTGGACTGACGTTTGGAGCAGGTGCCGGAAATGATATCGGTGCCGGTAATACTAATTCGAATCTGGGGGCAGGAGGCAGTAGCAGTCGTAGCCCTGTGAACGATACCTCTATCCTTTCGCCGAGTGCGATGATTGAGGAGGCCTGTGCGATTACACGTCAGCTACGCGAGCTTTCCACTCGCCTGACTGCAGATCTGCAGGATTTGCAGCTAGTGCTCAGTCTGCGCGCTTCAATGGATGCGACACCCGATCTTGGAGCGACTGCACAGGCTGGCGTCAAGTCAAACGTATATCCAGCAATCTCTCCGGGGCTTCTCCTCCGAGCCAGTAGCATTCTTTCGAAGTTACACCACGATCAAATAGGCGATTTACTCTCATGTTCGGGGCAGTTAGTTGTGGTGCGCGCTGTGGGTTCTAGTGACACTATAGAGCACCATCTCCCGCACGCCACTCATAATAGCCACCCAACGGAAGGGTTTGGCCTATTAGCGAGTGTCATTGAAGAGTATGACGCATCCAAACGACAGCACGATTGTCTCACCAAGACATCAACATTGGAGGAGGGGACCTCAAGTGTGGTGCATGGCGTGACCATGTCGAGTCCCGCCAGGCAAGAGACGTCCTCTGCTGGATCGAGCACGACGACTCCAGGTAAGATCAGGGGGCTGGTTCGGATTATCATCGAGGTACATGAACGTGCCGGGCTGAGGATCGGGTATCGAAACGGTGAGTTCACAGTTGCGGTTGATAAAGCCAAATTCGACTCAGCCGCAGGTCTCGGATTGGCTGCCTCCCGAGAGGTCTTGACAAAGCCCTTGCACCTGGCAGAATCGCATGACAGCAGACCACCATCAGCAATTCTCCTTACGATCGAATCGCTTGTTGAAGAAATCAGAGACTTTGTGTTGCCGCAATTACGCGAATGTATGGGCCCATCAGCCGCGATGCCTGACGATTCCAATAAGCAGCACGGTTCAAACCCTTCCGCTCCAGGCCTTTTCAAGTCGTTAAACGGTTCAGTTAGTGCATTAGAGCATCTTCAGTCTGAAGCCTTAGTATGGGATAGTGTGGGCAACTCAGGCTCTGCACGACTCTTCTTCTTCCCAGAGACGTCGAGATCGGGATTACCGGGAGTTCTTTCCGGCTATTCTAACGAACGCCTGCACGCACGACTCAGTGAGAGCCTATATCCTCACCGCCTGGAGAGCGTCTCTGTTCAATCGACCATTCAGCCAAACAACCTGGGAGAAAGCGCATCTATGTCCAAATCACCTCTTACGGCCGCACTACTCCATATTATTACTCGTGCACTGGCATTCGAGGCCTTTTATCGCTCGGCACACAAACAGCTGAGCGAGCAATCGGTTCGCTATGTTCTTCAAGTTGCATCAGGGTCAGGCGTCCGCGTACCTAGCTCGATGAGTTATGCTGAGTTGTCAATACCGTCTCCGAGTTCTGTGGAGCTGGGACACTCCAGGGATGAGGCCTCCACAGCTCCTGCGCGCTGGGCATATGAGCATCTGTCGGATGAATCACTCATCCTGCTCTTTGGCTCAGAGACAGTCAATGTAAAGCGATATGATCAGCGCACCGAAGCATCGATGGAGCCGAAAAAGCATCTCGACTTGCGTACTGAAGATAATCAATTGCCCCCGCATGCGAGGTTGGCCAACTCGCCTTTGCCATCCACGCAAAGCTTTGAGGTAGGGAGGATTGACGAACATTCTGGAGATAAGACTGAGCTTGATGTCACGAAACTCCCAACTCCAAGGAACTCCGCTATTTCAGTCTCATTAAACTCTCCCAGTCCTTCTGACCCAAGTGCAGCTGTTGCTTCCGGAGAAGCCTCCCCTTCGCATTCCGGCATACCACCCCCCTCTTCTTTATCATCTACAACATCTCACTCTACATTAGTCTCGGTGAGTGGTTCCTCTTCATCTTCATTAGACTCACCGACTCCTTCGGAGCCGACGACACCAGTGATGCAATCGCATCCTTGTGAGATGCAGCCACCAAAGTCATCGATAGGAGTTCAGCCAGTTTCGCTGCACCCACCCTCAACACCCCCGACTTCCGTAATAGCAGTTGCAATCGAATCACCAGTCCAGCATAGCAGAGCTACGATCGAGATCGATCAGCAGGCTTCGGCTCAAATTGCAGTGGTTCCGCTCCCACCAACCCCCCTACCACGGCTCTCGATCCCTCCTCCGCCAACCGCGGATCCAGTACCAAGGGCCCAATCCTTGACCAGTGGCCTCCCGGCTGCTCAGCTATCCTCGCAATCTGCTGCCCCTGCTGACCAAATCAGACGTCAGCAAGGATCATCACCTGTTTTATTGCTGCCCCGTACAGTTGCTCAGCCTGCTCCATCATTTGGCACGAATCGTGCGCAGCTGCCGACACCCCCCTCGCCGCCATTGGATCCACATCGTCCGGGTTTTCCATCAAGCTGTGTAGGTGGGTCAAGCAGTGCAGGCGTAAACTTACCGCCAGGACTAGCAACATTTCTTAATAAGAATGATAGCAGCACCGAGTGACACAATATTGTCGAACCTGAAGACGATTGATGAGAGCATGAGTGAATAACAGTTGGAGGGATGCCATCGCGGCACTTTGTATGATACATTACAGTCACATCTATACAACAGAACGACATCGGGTCTAATAAGAGTCGCATATGAGTGCGCACGCGCTTACAGTTTGCTTGAGGTAAGCTTTTGAAGCGGAGCATGGGCTTCATTATAGGCTGGAAGCTTTCGAACCTCTTGCATCCATCTCTGAATGTTCTTGTACTGCTTGAAGCTCTCAGGTCCATCAAATCCAAACGGGGCGGGCTCAAACTGTCCCAGCTCACAGTATGCATGGATATCGCACAATGTGGGCTTATCGCCGAGAATAAACTGATTGGACTCGAGTCGCTTATCCAGGATTTGAAGCCACTTCTGAGCGCTCTTCCAACCCTTCGCCTTGGCCTGCTCGATTTGCTCTTCAGTCTTGCCCATGAGCTTGCCGAAGAAGACCATTCGCATGATGTCTCGCGTAAGATTGCGAGTCGTAGAGTGGTGTAAATGAAGGTACTCATTCGCCTTTGCGCGGCGCACCACGTCCGACGCCGGTGGGAACCAGTCATGACGTTTGTACTTATCGGCGAGGTAAGTCAGGATGGCACCACTCTCGAAGAGTGTGAGGGGCTCACCCTTATCGTTCTTGACCGAAGTGTCAACCAGCACAGGGATCTGGGCGTAGGGATTGATGCTGCGGAACTCCTTGCTGCGGTGGACGCCCTTGTTCACCGCCACCGTCACCATTCGGAAGGGCACCTTGAAGATCAGGAGGGTCCACAGCACCGCGCGCGAGGGCTGTGATATCCAATTGCCGTAAATGGTGATGTCCGCCTCCTTCGCGTCGGAGGGATATAGTTTGCCTTCTGGGAGCGACATGCTAGTAGAGACTTTTCGCTTGTGACAACGTGATCGATGGGAGAGTTTACACTTCCTCGCGTGTTTAGATCTGAGGTTCTGACTGAGTGTGGGAGCATGAAACCACACAAGCACTTCGAGAATGCTACCTAATGCTTTCTACGCGGTTTATTCCTGCTAATTCCATCTAGATACTCCAAAGGTCTAAGATATCCTCAAAATCCGAGAGACTGACCAAGACGAACTTACTGGATCTCCGATGAGCCCGGCAGCTGTGCAATCAGCTGGAGCAGAGACACGCTCCGCATCACAGCAGAGCGTGACGCCACCAACTAAAGTGCTCCTGAACCCATCCACTCACATTAAAGTCGCGTTGCAAATTCTTAGGTCGTACGCGGACGAATCGAAACAGCCTGCGCTGCCATCCGACTTCATCCACGCGATTGGAAGCGCGCTTACGAATCCGGAGGCTCCAGTGTCGCTCGAACAGGTGAAGGCAATTGCTCGCGCATGGAATGAACTGAGGCGGATTACTGCCAGTAATCCTTATGTTCGCTGGATCGAGGATCAAAACAAGGAACAAGTTACGAAGGCAGGAGGGGGTGATGTCACCGGTAGTGGTAGAAGCGTAATACCCGGCGAGACCACAAGCCAGAGCAGAGACTCACGCACAGCTCCCTCAAGCGATGCCCGAGTACCCCTGACCTCAACGGTACTTGCCAGAGACTCCGATGTCCAGTTCCACGAACTTTTGCGGGGGACTTCTATAGCACCCATGCCCCCGCCACAGAGTTTATATGTACGTTCGAGAGCGCTCTTGCAACAGATCTGTATTCTGCATGAATGCACGTGCTGCTATTTGCTGTTTTCAGCTTACAGTCCTTGACCATCAATGTTCTCATCAATGTTCTGATCCTCGACTATAGACTCCCGAGTTCAAGCAGGAACTAGCACAGAAGCGAGCAAAACAAGACTATGAAGAGTTGCACATGATGATTCATGGTAAAAGGAAAACAAGCGTCTCAGACTCGTTTACATTTCAAGGTACGATGAAAGATATTTCAATCGGTGTGAACATTATTCTCATCATGATCACGGGGTTTGTTGTGTTTTATTACGTCGGAGGCATGCTATTTCCGCATAATCTGACTATGAAGATGGCTATTGCAGCCTTCGGACTGGTTGCAGCTTTGTTACTTGAGGTGACCATGCTACTCATCCGAGATAAGCAGGAGTCTATGATCAACGAGCGAGAGGCGAAGAAAAAGGCACAGTTACTCAGCTTCAGCCGAACCAAGGCAGTTATTTCAAATGAGAAGAAGCATCTCCAGTCTATCCCTATTGTCGGTGCTTCAGACACAGATTCACCTGCGAGTAATGCGGGGGCAACGACCACATCCACGGATCAACCTCGTGCAGCCGTCTCAGCCCCACGCCAGCGCGTGGAGCGTGCTCCGCTTCTCGCCGCTAAGGATCAACTCGATACAGTCGCAGACGTTGTACGTTCTAGCAGCGGCTTCCCTAGTTCGTCCCCGATTGAGGTCGACGAAGACGAGGAGGTTGACGGCCGGTCGAACGATCAGATCGAGGATTCGTCAGTGTTTAGGCGGCGTGGGTATGGTCTCACACCCTAGGCCCAGCACGAGTTGGTCACGACCGCATGCTCCTCAGCTCGATATTCGACAGACCCATACAGCTTTCACCAATCGCATCGCATTTTGTAGTGTTCGCCCAGGATCTCGCTGGGTCGTCGTGAATCGTGTTTTGAAGACCGCTGCGTCTTCCTCTGCAAACCTCATGATATGGTTCGAACGATGTAAATGTATACAAGTAGATACTAGTAGCGCACCTGGCGAGTGCATAGGAGCTGTAAATCAACCATATGGTGAAGCCACCAATCAAGAACACGCGACCGTTGTGACGATGTCGCTCACTGAGTGACCAGCTCACGAAATTCAGTTTAACTCTCCAGAGCCTGGGGTGCTGGGATACCCCAAAATTCACCACTGGAGAAGGAAAATGGCGCGCCGAGATGAGTGAGCATTTTGTCGATTTGCTCGGTATGCGCTGCGAGGAGTGCAGAGTGGAGTGCATATTGTGCTGCGCGAGTGCGAGCACCATTACTCAAGCCTCACAATCTCTCGTAAGATGTAGTCATAGCTCCTACACTGACATCCACCCACTCGGTTTTTGCGAGTCCGTGATCTTGCGGTCGCCTTTTGCAGCCTCCTGCGCGATGCACGACGTCTTGCTCGCATCGGTCCCACTAGCCCGCGCCTCCGCACAGCGATGTGCTCCTGGGGACTGTGGATGCTTCGTAGCTCGTGGCGATCTGCCGTGGATCCAGTTCACTTCAGAGTGTTACCTGGGGCGGTGCGCACGCGAATCCAACTAATACGTCAGTGCGATCTTGCCATTCCCGCTGTATTCTTTGATTTTATGTAGGTCGCAGCTCGCATAGTCAGCCAACAGCCAGCAGCCAGCAAGTCAGCGGCCAGCAAGTCAGCAAGTCAGCAGATCAGCAAGCAGTTAGCACGTCATCAAGGCAGACTAGCAGCGTACACAGCACTCGCACTCGCACTCGCACTCGCAGTAACACCAGCAGTATCAGCAGCTAGATCGAGCTCCTGAGAAACACATTTCGCACATCACCATGTCAGATTCATCATCATCTACTCCAAACTACGGTAATAGCAATCCCGAAGGGAAAAGAGATTCGCACTCACTCGGCGACGACAGAGCGGCGTCAAACGACGTAACTCCTGAGCAAATTGCAGCGATCCAGGAAGAAATCCTCAGCCTTGCTGACGCTACTGATCCCAATGCACCCGCCTACACGCCAACAGAGATGCTCACGCTGTTCAAGGTCAAGGCAGTTCCTGGTGGTCCAGGACGAACGAATCGTGGCGGTTCTCCCACTGGTGGACTGATTGTCGGACCAGATCCTCAGTATTACTTCCCTCCGCCCGAAGATCTTCTTGCAGTCTTGTCCGCAGGCCCCGGTGCACATCATTACCACGGGGGTGTTTCGACGAAAGAGGTTCCACACTTGCCTGAACTCGCAACTCAGATCCCTCAAGTCGCCCATCTCCTCGCTTCCGGTGCAGAGTTACCACAGTGGATTGTCACCAGTTGCGAACAGGTTGAAGCTTTCCAGCAGGCGGGAGGATTGGACGCCACCGTTCGCCGAGGTAATAGCGATGCCGGATTCACCGCAACCAGTGCTGGAAGCCAGGCCGGCACAAACAACGTGAACGCAGGTGGTTCTGGATCAGCTCGAGGTGGCCGAACGGCAGGAAATTCAGGATCTGGCGCAAAATCTGGTGGTGCGTCAGCGCCAGGTAGTTGGCGCAATAAGACGGACCCTCCTGCACCTGGATCCCACAATAAGCAGCGTACCAGCGCTGACCATGCCGAGAATTCTAGGCGTGGCGTCTCATCAGGCATGTGTGATGGGCAACCCACATCAGGTACATCCTCTGCAACAGCAATTAATCCCGAAGCTACCACGGATCCCAATTCGAAACCTTCGATTGCCGGGCAGGATCAATTTGGTATGGGTTTCGGGATGAACAGTGCGGCAGCCTCTGGGTTGGGTATGAATATGACCGGATTCGGTCATGGTTTTAATCCGGCAGTTACAGGTGCCATGGGCATGAATATGGCGGGCATGGGAATGATGCCTGGCCTTGGTGGCATGGGAGGCATGACAGGTATGACAGGTGTGGGAGGAATGGGCGGAATGAATCCCATGGCTGCCCTAGGCGGTATGGGTGGGATGAACTCCATGTCCGGTATGGCAGCCATGAACAATATGTCGGGAATGGCTGGAATGGCCGGCATGACAGGTATGGGTGGAATGAGCGGGATGAGTGGAATGGGAGGTTTGGGCGCAGTGGGAGGAGCGACAGGAATGTCAGGAATGTCCGGAATGGGACCCATGGGCGGCGGCGGCGTTGATGCAAGTGGAGTCGCTACAGGTATGAACATGGGGGTTGGACTAGGAGGTCTCGCAGGAATGGGCATGGGCATGGGTTTGGGTATGGGCATGGGACTAGGCATGAACATGGGTATGCCCGGTCTAGGTGGCCAACTTGGCATGTCAGGTGCAGTATCAGCAACGAGCCCTGATACCGAGTCCAACCCTGAATCGTCCGAGAAGCCCAGTGGAGCAGCAACCAACGGTTCACGCACTCTGCCCCTAGGTGTTACACCGCAGGGTCGCCTTCCTGAGCAGATCGTTCGAATGCTCTCTGTTGGTTCGCGATCCTCGAACTTCTACTATATTGACTCGGAAGGCCAAACGCAAGGCCCATTCCCTCGCGAGCAAATGGCTGCGTGGTTCAATGCCGGCTTCTTGGATCTGTCTTTGCCTGTACACTTCACCGCAGCTCCACCAACCCATTTTGTCCCACTCCACACCTGGTTCATTGCCGGCTTCCCCGCTTTCCTCAGTGAGATTCCACCGTTTTACCAGCACGCGCGTGCTGGAGCATATGCACGCCAAGAAATGGCCATGCGGCAACAACAGCAACAGATGCTTGGTCGGGTCTATCAGGGCACCGATCCATCGCAGCGTTTCCCCAGCCTCGATTCTCAGGCTTCAGGCGGAGCTCAGTCCGCACAGCTGGCACTTCAAGCACAAGCGCACCAACTTGGTGCTACGACCCCCGCGCTCGAGCAAGGATCTGGACTAGGAGTATCTTTTGGAGCCGATTTCACAAACCTCCAGGCCAGTCTGACAGCATCTCAGATTCATTTTGGAGCGGCGGCTGCTGCTGCCGTTGCAAAGTTGCACGCCGAGCCTGAACAGGATATTGACGGAGAGGCTGATGTTTCAGCTTACGGTGAGCGTGCAGACGACCTGCCTGCGGAAGGGGCGGAGGAAATCGCCGAAGTTCTAGGCAATGATGCTACCATGCCGGCGTCTGTCGGCACCGACAACGCACCACAGGCCACTTTGCATGCTGGACAAGCCAACCAACCGACTACACCGTCTGCGCCCGCTGCAGCCCCTGCAACGGCTCACGCAGCTCGTACCGCAGCTGAGGGCAAGCCAACACAAAAAGAAGCCACTTCTGGCGCCCATTCGAAATCTGTGGGCAAGCCAATCGGCAAGACATCTGACAAACACGCTGCGCCAGCGAAGACAACTGTCCCGGAAGCTTCCGTGACAGCACATCAGTCTGCTGCAGCGTCTCAGGTTGAGTCCACTTCGCAAGCTGCTCCAGGTGCCGCAAGCGCAGAGGAGGAGGGCTCCAAGCCTTCACCGGCTCCTATCCCCCGACCCAGCGCTCCTGCACCATGGAAGCATGTGACTGGGATGCATCGACCTCAGCCTTCTATCGCTGAGGTTGAAGAGGCACTCCGGGAGGAGCAACGCCAACGTCGGCTTGAGGCTCAGCAGCATAAGAGTCAACCAGTTTTCGGTGCCCCTCGTAGCTTCGCTGCTGCTCTTGGCGTACCTGCCTCAGCAGTCAAACCACCTGCAACCAGTACTACTCCGGCTATCGAGGGTCATCCTGCAGCTCCGGCTGTTGAATCTCCAGCCTCCGACGCGGCCCAACCCATCGCGTCCGCACAGCAACAGCGGCCACAGCAACAAGCTGTATCCAAGCAGAAGGGCGGAAAACAACACATCCCACTCAATTCGTTGTCAAACACGCCGACACGGAATCCCTGGAGTGTGAAGCCAGTCACTGCGCCTTCACTTGACGAGGTTCGTGCTCAGGAGCTTGAGCGCATCCGCTCTGCAAAGGCAGCAGCGGCAACAGCAGGTCAAACAGGAGAGGCCAATGCGCAAGCCGTCGCGGCAGCATATGCTGTCCCAAGTGGCTCATATGTTGCCAAGTTGCGAGCCACCTCGGGCTACTATGCGAAGCCGTCTACCCCAGCAGCTCCAACAGAAACCCCTAATGTTCAGTCACCCCCATACCCTGCAGTCAACGAGCGACCAGCTGCTACTACGTCTGCACCTGCTGTCGCGTCGGGCTACCATGGCACCACATCAACTTACTCAAAGCATCCTGGCGCTACGGTTGGCGGTAGTCCGTCTGGGGCTTCGAAGCCCATCGGTTCATCTCACGCTTCCGTTGCTGCTGCCGCCGCTGCTAATGCAGCGAGTGCGGCAGCGACGGCGCGAGCTGCAGCAGCGGCTGCAGCTGCTGTCTCTGTCGCCAACACTTCAACTCATGTGAATGAGTTTGGCCAGGCCAAGTGGCGCATGAGCCCTGAGTTCCGTCAGTGGTGTGAATCAGAAATCCAACGAATCTCAGGAGCACCTAATTCTGAGCTGCTCCAGTTCTTGACCGTTCTTGATGATGAGGAAGCCATTCGCGATGCAATCGTCGACAATCTCGGAGATTCTGATTTTGCTAATGCCTTTGTTCAGAATCGTGCCTTCGAACTTGCTGCATCTCGAAAGAAGGGTCGCAAGTAACGCATCATTTCTTCATCACTTAAGTGCTCGCTATACTTAGTACCAGACTCCATTCTTAATTTTTGCCAACGGGTATGTATTTCTGTAGAACTTGATATCAGACTATATGCGTCGCTATGTGGAATAAGGACCTCATCACGTTGCCATGAAATGAGATTACAGAACACTGGATGTACATAAAACGAGAACGGTCAACTCCTGATGAAAACTAAGTCTCCGTTACATACCAGCTGGTAAAACTATAGTGTAAGCGTGTAGCAAGATGAAAGGAGCCCCGTAACAAGGAAAGCTCAGCTATGGACAGTATAAATGGAGTAACTGAATTCTCATTAATGCGGTAGACCTAAGGGGAATCGGTACGAATTCGTTTTCTAGCCTGCAGGGCTGCTTGAATGATCAGCTCACACACTAAGGTCGAGTTGCCTGATTTGACAAAAATCTCAAGCTCACTTTGCAGAGTAGCGCTATCCATTTGATCCAGTGCGTACCGAATGCAGGTTTGCTTCAATTGCGACAGCTTAAACCTCTCGGCCAAAGCAAGGATCGGAAGGACCTCACTTTCGCTGATCCTTTGGGCGAGTACGCGCGCACAGTATTCGCGGAGGTTATCCAGTAGGAACATTTCTGCGGCGAAAAGCAGGTACGCTGCAGCATCAAGCGACTTGACCTCTACCTTGTTGGTATAGATAAACTTGATCATTGCAAGGAATGTGCGATAGTCAACACCGTCAATATGGATTTGCATCTGCTGCTGCTCGATTGTGGGGGTTGCAAACATTGCTCGAAAGTATTCACTTCGTGTGCTTAAAATGGCCTTATGACCGTAAATTGGGATACGACGGGCGACCGGTTGCTCTCCTCGAGATAAATCCTTGGCAGCACAAGCATTTGCGAAGCTAGTATTATTCTCAACCTGATTCTGGCCACAGGCTAGAGTCGAGCTTGAAGCAGGAGCTGGGTTCGGCATATTTGCGCTGGCGCAGCCCGAGGCACAAGAGGTCTGGGCCATTTGGCCTGCGTTGGCAGCAGGTGCTGTGGTAGTTCCAGTTCCAGTTCCGGGGTTGAGGATAGTGTTGGCAGGTAGTGCGTTTTGAGACGCGTCGTGATTGTATATCGGGGAAAGCGCACTTCTCTTAACTGTAGGCATATCGGGTCCAGTTCGGATAATACATGCAGGTTGGCCATTTCTTCCAGGCGTGACTCGGACCACTGATACAGGAGGCTGTTGTGGTTCTGTTGAGGCGCAAAGTTCCTTTAAACCGGCCGCTTGGAGCTGCTGATGTTGGGAACGCTGGTCAAACAGATCGATCTCACTATCCTCATCGAGTCCTCTAACTGAAGAGCCACTGCCGATAGTCACCACGGAGGCCTTCTTCGGCGGGATCGGTGGCTTGCCAACGTTGGCACGAGCAAGATCATCTGTCATCCATTGATTCAATTCCGGGGCGAGCGCTCTTGCTCCGGCGGGAGTAAAGGGATGCTGAACTGAGTTCATTGCAAGGCCGTTGTTCGAGTCATCCAGCGGCTGAGAGTGACCGAAATCCTTGACGAATTGTTCGTTGTTTTCTGTGAGGCAGGCAAAGTCGTTCATCATGTACTCGGGGCATTCAAGGAGAAACACTACATCAGAGTACAAGCGGTTATTGATGAGCGCGCCAAACTCCATAGAGGCTGTACTTTTGAAAACTGGGCATGGATTATAAAGTACATAGAACTTGGCTCGCAAGAAGTCTGCTTCGCGGTGTCCAGTCCATTTCGATGCCCCCGCATCACCGTCGATATGCCAGTATAGCTCACCACCGTTCACGCCAATGACCCATGCCGGACCTAGAACACAAGTTGTGAGGCGAGAAGAAATCAAACAATGTGCGGGTGTGGTGAGATATGGTTTCACTGCAGAGACGCACACTCAACATAAGGCCACGGCGCATGCTGTACCCCCTCTGCGGACAGCTCGCTGACCTACCTCGTGGAGTCATGACACGTTGCCCTGGATAAAATCCAAAAGGACGGCAGGTCTCATGCTTCGTAATGAAGGTCTTCAGCTCACCAGCACGCGTGCGGTAGGTTATTTCAGAGTTATCCCTCTTGTCAGCCGATGTCGATGTGGTTTTTGACTCGGACGACACCGATGGGGAAATCTAGATATGAGCGTCGGAAAGCGAAAAATGGTATATGTGTTGTGTGAGCGTGTGTGCGAAATACCATATCCTGCTCCTCTACAGCATTCGGCACATTCTATCCAGCTCACCCAGTTGAAACACCTGGGTATCTCGCGCAAATGCCCACTTTCGCAGTGCGCGTGCGCAGTAACGGATTCAGGAACATGTGTCTTGGGATACTGGTGGGGTGTCACGTACGGGGTCGTCGTGGAGCAGGAATGAGACGAGGTCATTCTGAGCGACTCTGCGCCGAGCTGGGGGCTGCAGGTACTCGCCTCCACGCGGCTGGGTTGGCGGCTGGGACTGCTGGGACGCCTGCTGCGAGGGCTGGGAACCCGCGCCAGGCTGTTCCTGTCCGAGTGACAAGTTTGAGCCTGTCAGTCCCTGTCGGATCATATTTCGGCACCTGTCTAGAGCTTGCTGGGATGAAGAAATTGTGTACTAAGTAGGTGAAGTGCTGAGCTACAGAACTAAACTATTTTACACTCACAGCACTCGCGGCAACCTCGTCTTTTGCACGTTTCCAAGTTTTTTCCAACTCGTCGCGATTTCGGTTTCGTCCGTCACATTTCGGCCTTGGTCAGGACTGTCTTTTTCCGTCCTGCACTCGAAGCAGCTCAGGTGCTGCGCTGAGTGGGCCGGTGCATCAAGTACAGCTGGGCCGAATCTATCTGCTCAGAATTTATGGTATTCAACCACGAACTGCAATGCCTCAACTATTGTCGCACAATGTGTTTTTCACAGGGCGCCAGAATCGGATTCAGCGCATTCTGGCGGAAATACAGTGTGTCATGACAGGCTGGAAGTGGAATCAGTCTGGATATGCCATTGGAAGCTTAGTAACGTCTCGGTGCTGCGAGGAACCCTTCATAAACTCTCACAATCCCCGCCGGGAGTGGACAAATATCTAGTCGCGCCGCGGGTTCCAGAGCCTGGATATGTAGTCCTGCCGTAGTATTATGGCACAGTAATGGGCCCATCAGGCAGCAGCATTTGCCCCGTTTCAACTTCGCGCCACCCTTGCATGCACGTCACAAAGCCCATAGCAAGGAAGTTTAACCGTGATCTTTTGTGTAAAACTTCCGTAAGGATGGAATGAGCTCTGTGACTCACTGCGGCATCTGTCTGTTCTCATCATTCTAGAATCCACACAACTACGTCGACGTCGCACCCACCAGATCCTCGCGAGCACACGAGGAACCCCTGCAAAGGACGACTTACTCCTTTGAGCGCGGGCTTTGGGGCGATACTCACCGTAGGATACGCATTGATCCACGAGGGTGCGGGACGAATTCTCTTGACATATTGATTGCTTACATAAGCATTCCTTCATCTACCCCACTCGGTGAGACGCGCGGCGTGCTCAGCCACGCCTAAGACACCAAAAACATGACCACGATCACGACCGAGACGAAGGAGTTCCCTCTGAGCTTCACGGGGTATGTGATCGGGCTCGCTCTCGTGCTCTTTTACATGCTTGTGGTGTCATCGCGTGTGCGCGCATTCACGATAGGCTTCCTGGTCCGAAGACTACTACTCGACAAGAATGTGAATGACCTCAGGATCGGCGCGTTCGGATTCGCGCTCCTAAGTGGTAAGATCTATCTTGCTGACGTGAGGTATAGTTCAGCGGACCACTGGGTGCTGATTTCACAGATGACCATCTTGATCCGGTGGTGGGCTCCCGAGATCCGGGACCCGACGAGGTACTGGAAGCGCGCGCTTCCGTGCCGACTTTCGGTGATGATTCGAGGTTTAGAGGTTGTGCTTCAGAACAGCAAGCAGGCATGGGATGCCATCATGGAGCATAGCTGTGGGAAAGACGAGCTTCTCGTTTCATCAGAGGCTATGGGGCTGAGGCCTGAATACTTACGGCGCAGTGGTTTTGACCCGCAGGAACACATGGAGAAGCGTCGACAACACTTTGAGCTCCTCAAGGAGCAGATTGAAATCGAGCGGCAAGACTACACAACACTCGTGCAGCTTTATGCACGGCAAAAGGAGCAACGAAGGCAATTGCAACAGTTGCAACTTAAGGAGGAAAGTCGAGCCAAACAACGAAGTGACTCGCAGTCGCGAGCTACAAATCGTAACCAGGAAAAGACACGGCCGAGCTCGCGTAAGACAGCACGTGTTGTACCCGTTCTGCTACCAGAGGAGGTAGCTGATGAGGAAAGAGAGGTTGCCTTGAGTACAAACAAGGCACCTCCGCTCGCATTAGATGAGATTCGCATCGAGACCAATCAGCCTAGTCACCAGTCGTTGCAGAACCAAGAAATCTCGAGGTCAGAGCTGCCTCGTCCCGCCTCACGAAAAGATGGAGACATTGTCACGATGGAGAAAGTGACATATGACGAGCCAGGTGAAGTCTCGCCTAGAAGTACGCATGAGGCTGATGGTTCGGATTGTGACACTATTAGCAAAGATGATAACTCTAGCGGTATTGAGGATGCAACAGAGGATGAGGTCACACTTGCAGCGAAATACGATCTCACATTGCAGGATGAGCTACGTGACATCCATGATAAACTGGGAAGGAGGCTGCAGCACTTTAAACCCTCAGTGGCAAGTCCTGCCCTGACAAGTGATGCACCATATGCTTCCTCAAGTTTTGCGCAGCAGGACCGTACTGACATCTTTGGCGACCAGTCGAATCCAGAGTGGGTAATGCCATGGTACCGACTTACGAGTCTGTCCGAGCGAACTGTAGAGGTCCCAGCTTTCTTCTCTTGGTTCCCAGTTTCCGACGTTTATATCAAGTCCTTTTCAGTAGTTGTGGGGAACTTATCGCTACCTACAATGCTTACAGTCTACGGTAAAAGTGCTACAATTGTTCTAACAAGCGAACTCCCAACAAATCGTGCGAACGGCTCGTTTGCGCCCCCCGAAGAGGTCGCTCCACGAAGTAGAGTGGCGTATAGCACAGTAGCCGAGTGTACCTTCCTTGATGCATCGATCTTCATGAGTAACAACGCATTGTTCGAGGAGTTGGAACGTATCAAATCTCTGCACAAACACATCGCGGAGGAATCTGCCTTCGCTCGGTACTGGACTCGGCTGAAGAATGTTTTTAAGACGATTCGAGAGTGGTGGATAGTTGGTCGCCAGAGCTGTTGCAATTGTAGGCGATCCGAAGAAACCGAAGTTCAGGAGGAGGCATCACCAGATACGGTATCCATTGCCATGCACACTGGCTATCCTTCATCTGTGACATCACAACCCTCGAGTTCGTATTTCCCACACCGCGCGGTTTCAGATGCCTCCGATATGTTAAGTCCCAATAGTTCGGCCGAAGTCGCTGATGACATCGCCGCTGCGGATGGCCTGCCTGACAAGGTCGGAAACGAAGCAGAAGTAATTCGTACCCCTGGTCCACATTCTTCCCCTGACGAGGCTCTTAGCTCACGAGCGTCTCAAGCTCAGCAGATGAAGGCTGACGAACTGACCGCTGCAAAGGCTGTGATTAAGGATTTCCTTCGCGCAAGGCCTAATATTCAACCTGTTTTCGAGTGCGAAGAGTTGACCGTTTACTATCGACTAGATACGCCGTATCGTATGACTGCGCACGAGGCTTTAAGTGTTGAGCTTCTGGCTTCAAGACTCCATCAGAACACAGCTCTTGCTCCAGATGACGTTGGCCACCTCGATCCCATTTGCACTGCCCAGTCACTGGCAAAGTTTGAGCCAGTCTCACCCGATCTAGTCGCTGCTCAGTCGCCGATGGACTTTTTCGGCGCTAAGTCGCGGAAAAAAGCGCGGAACGAGGTGGTAGCTCTGTATCGACAGCTTCAGAGCGCATTCAAGGCGAATAAGCTGCATCCACTCATTCAGCTGAGTGATTACAGCCTCGATGCAATCCAGGAGGCGATTCAAGCGGGAAACGATCCACTATTGACGGTTCTACCCACGTCTGTTGTGAGAGTCATAACGCACAAGCCAGCGCATATTGTGTATGGCCCATGGATGCATTGGCAACGTGCCATGCTCATGTCGGTCTTCATGCCAGGTCTCTATCAAAATCAGTCTCTCTATAGCGCGCGCGCAGGAGACTACTTCCCTCACCTTTCGATGACTATTCAAGTTCTGTTTGAATCACACGGTCGGCTAGACTTACCATTCCGTGACTTCTCCTCGATTCGCAAAATTCCTCCTCTCTTACGCTTAGAGGTGCTGCCTCACGTGCTGAAGGAAATGCCGGAGCTTCGCAGATACCCTGGTTCCACATCGACTACTACCCCCTCGAATGCACCCGCAGTGATTGAGGCTGGTACAAGAGAAAGCGATGCACTGAAACCAAGCCCTAGGACCGCTCAGTCAGAGAATGAGTCTCATCAACAGGCACGAGCAGGCCATTATGGTGTGAAGTCGCCACCAGCTTCGGCTCAATATGGAAAAGAGATTCGCTCCTTTTGGACCGATCCAAACAGTTTTGGCCACAGTGGAGATGGTCACGACTTACAAAATCTGCTCAAGGCCGATTTCGATGCATTGGAACATGCCACTAGGTACGCGCAAGACAACGGTGCGATTCAGCTCTTCTTTGATCCCAGTTCGAAGGTTGAAACAGTTATTTATTACAACCCTATTCGTATAACAGATGTTACCAAAATGACAACTGCTGTCACTTTGAGCAACTGTCTGGTTGTGCCAAGCCTAACAAAACTGCCACTTCTTGAGCATTGCAATATGCTTATTGATGTGGATCAGTATTATCCTGTGCTATGGAACGCTCACCATAGGATTGTGACCTCAGTGGAGCTGTTTTCTCAGACGGTACCTGTAAGAATTTGGTACACACCAAATTTCATGAATTTTGTACAGGACCTCACGAGTGATTGGAACGTGTACGCCAGTTATCCAGAGTATGCTCCACGAATCCCCACCGATTCGACTTTGATGTATCATATACCTTACTCGTATGAGACGCGCGTCACCATCGATGACTATGAGGCATTCTTCCCCGTGAATGAGGGAAATATTCTAGATAATCCGAATGATCTGGCATGTAATACGCATATCATGCTCAAAGGTGTGGACTTGGGAATTCGGCTTTTCCAGCCTGCACTCGACTATCATCCTACCGAGTCCGAGATGCATTTAAGTTTCGATATGGATCACGTTCAGGCATTCCTTATCCTTCCACTGCGACATCCATACTCCGATCTCATGGACGCACGGCAAAATGCTCATAAGATTACTCTGCCGTCATATCAGCTCTCTCAGATCAATATGTTTGCATCAAACTTTCCGGCCATTTGGCCTCAGTATGCAGAGGGTACAACGGCCTTCGAAATGCCTCCGCTCCGCTCATCTTCCTTTGCCACTCTCTATCGTGAGAGCCGCAGAAATGAGAAGAAGATTTTGGGAGGCGTGTCCTCCAAGCCATCGATGGGAGCCTCTCGAGATGATGCAACCTCGAAAGCAAAAAGGACCAAAGAAGGAGAAACTACAGCCTCAGCACAACCAAATGCTCCGGTTTCTGGAGCTAGCTTCACGGCTCAGGCGGATCACAAGCAAGCGTCTGCTGTTCCCCAGGATAGTAAGACTTCCGCGAATGCGGCAACCTCAACCGAACCTCAGGAGTCCCCTGAGACCATTGCAGCCCGATTACACTCGAGATGGCTCTCAATGTTTGGGCTGAAGTCTGAGAACGAGTCAGATGACGAAGGAGATAATGAGGACGAGGATTTGGGGACCGATACTACTCGTGTGCCTCCGTCTGCGTACAATCCAAGAGGTCCTGAGGCTTATGCTTTTCTGACCGATTTTCTTAAGCAGGCCACCAGTAGCGCGCCTAAGCCGACTAGCCTGGGCTCTACCGCTCCAATCACAATTTACAACCCTAGCACATTTGACACAGGTGCATCGCCACTCCTGCTGTTGGATCGACCGTTGGATGCTATACTTGCCTCAGATGTCCCATACGAGCACCATGCATTCAAGTTCCTCACTATTACTGCGTTTGATCTTGCGACGCATATGAAATGGGGTGTTTCTCCTGGGGGTACCACAGGCACACAAAGCGAACAAGCTTCGCCCGAGAATCCAGGTGCGGCGATGAATCAGCGGACTGCGGATTCTCTCTCGATCGCTATGGGAATCGCCGACGGTAACCAAGGGACGCAACAATCTCAGGAGGGCGATCAAACCATCATCCGCCTTCGAATGCAAGGGCTTGACCTTCACGCGCATGGTCATTTCTTGAGGTACTTCCTGAACTTCCTAGAGAACTATGTCTATGGAGTTACGACTTCAGTGACGAGGGAGGAGTTCGTTAGAAGTGGTAACCTGAATTTGTCGCAGCTGGCTCAAACTGCGTATGCGATACAAGACAAGGTTCTTCGACAGTTTGTCCAGAATTATTTCACCACGTATCAAACGCGGAATGTGCCTCGGCCGGATCCAGAAGCTGACCGAGCTGACGGAGGACACCCGAACTCCGATTCGTCTTCACAAAACAAGATTCGAAACAATCTGGGTCATATCCCCATTCCGGCACTGGAAATCGTGAATCAGCTGAAGTTGGCTCGGATTCTATCCTTATCACAAATGCAACGCGCTTATGAAACCAACGTTTTCATGACCTTGGAGGGTATGGTTATTCGCCTTCCTCGGCAGCTGTTTAGCACAGCCGATTCGATCTCACCTGTCTTGCGATGCCATGCACTAGGTATGCACATGAGGTCAGTACCGGCATATTCCAATCTCAATGTCGATGTTTCTCCCATCACGCTGACCGTCCCGTCAGATGTCTCCTACAACTCAGGCGTCGTAAGCATGATGGCTGGCCTCGGACGGTATGGGGCAGAACTTGCGCGTCGCAGGCGACAACAACTATCTCAGTCACAACCTGATGCCGATACTCAGTCCACGTTTTCTGCTGATCAAGATGGGACAAAGTTGCAGGCTCAAGCCGCAGGCTCAAGTAGTCTTTCGACAAAGCCCCGGCCGAAACTGCATTGGAATGAGAAGGAGACGTATCTCACAATATCAGAAGTCCATATCAATCTGAACAAGCAATTCGGGCAGCCATCATCACTACTTCAGACGCTGTGCTCTTACACCCTTGTGACGAATATCGGCTCTGTGTTGATGCAACTCACGCCGATCCAATGTCAAGCATTACTCACCTGTGTGAGCAACTTCCAAACGCAGTTTGATGAGTGCAGGGATCTCACTTTACCCGAGCTCACATCACCTTCTACTCTTGCCGCCGGAGCAATTGGTCACCTTGTAGTGTATCCGTCTCATTACGATACTTTCCTACTATATACTGAATACTGTAGAAGGGTTGAGGTTGCGGAGAAGAATTATGAATTGAGCGTCCACTCTTTGGCTGGAAATTTGCTTCTTTCCACTTCCCGACCTGAGCGTTTCCGTAGCTCTACAGGCCTTAGCAACAATAGCTCACCGCTCTCCTTGCTTTCAATCACAATGAACGAAGGAGTGTATTTTTACTCGAGCTCACTGATCACTGAGGAAAACAATGCACGAATTTACATTGATATCCCCAGTATTGTAGGAACACATCTTGTTCACCATGCAACACTCTCTGTCCGTAATCTTGATACTGCCATCGCCCCAATGCTTGCTGAGGCGAATAACCACGTAGCTCGCGCCCTGTTTATGTCAACAAAGAGAAAACATTCGAGGCATAACAAGCCACTTGGCATCTATACTGCCGCGAAGGAGGAAGCCGCCCAAGAGTTCGCAGAAGGTTACTTCTCTGCATATCTCAACCCTGCGACCAATCCATTCTCCGGTTCACTCCTTAGCGCCCATATCAGTACTCCTCCCTCCTGTTGGATCACTGTTGCTCGCGTCTCAGCATCCCTCCACGGCTCTCGGATAAGAGCCACTTCTGACAGGCGTAGAGAGCTTCGGGAGCAACTCCGGCTTGTTCTGAACGAGCGACCCTCGTTGCGTGCTCAGCTCGCCGCAGCTGCAGGTACGTTGCCAGTTGTCACTCCTTCAACTCAAGTGGCAGGCGCATCAACCACTCATGGATCTATGGGGGCTCTCCGCATTGAAAATCAGCTCTCATCAATGGTATTCGATGCACCAGGAGTTACATCATCCCTATCGGGGACGGAAAGTCAATTCAACGATCTGTCTGATCTCTCATGGACAGAAAAGAATGCAATGATGGTACCGTATATAATGTCTGAGGATCCTTCTGCAGTTCTGTCGGCCGATTACTTACATGATGCAGAGTCCGACCTAATCCAACAAGGTCGATACGCACAGGAGAGCGTAGAAAAACAGACTTCAGCTTACATAGCAGACCTGCACGCGAGAGAGCAGCTTGATTCATTGGGGACAGACTCCACTAAAGTTCCAGTGCATCTTTCGGTCCAACAACCGGATTATTCAGGTCCTGGTTCAGAGCCAACTCGCTTGTCCCAGCATACTCGTAGGCGGAGCTTAGTGCCTGGCGTTGCAGGCGAAGATGCCACTGCCCTTACAGGAGTTGGCAGTGCCCAGCTGCGTTCGTCGAGCCACCATAACTTGTTTGCTGTCCGTACTTTCACTCCATCTGCCTTTACGATCCCGACTGCTTTGGCGGCGCGCGACGACTCACTGCGTGACGATGCGCCATCTTCCTCCAGCCGTGATGGGGCCATAGGTCAGACACGGTCACCATCCCCACAAGCATCCGAGGTTACGCTCGCAGATGGTGAAGCGCTAGTTGAAGCAAAGCAGTCAGTAGGCGAGCGTGGTATTCATGCGAATGAACCAGAGGGCTTACCCAATATGAGGGCGTCTTCAGCAGAAGCTTCTGCATTGGGACAGGCAAGAGCCCACCAACGAGTGAGATCGACTTCACAACTCACGTCAGTCTTAGTTGCCGAGCCGTCTTCCAGCTTGCTAGCGTATGTTACTCGAAAGCCTGCAACGACACCAAGGATTACTGCTACACCCAAGCTCCAGCTTGAAAAATCTGATCCACAAATATCATCTACTTTTTCACCTGCAAGCCCGACGAAACCATCGTCTCAACCGAAACATTTACGGCAGCGATCTTCAGCTTTGACATTGCCCACAGCCAAGATTGATGAGTCAGACACAACGCAGGACGACTCGGCAGTGTTCGAAGATGCTGAGTTGTTGCCTGAAGAGTACGACTTACAATTGCAAGCAGCCAAACCGAGTCCGATGCCTACTGGGCTAATCTCGGGCTACCCTTCAGGATCTCCCTCTCCTGCTTCAAATGAAAGTACGAGTAAGGGTACACATGTACGAGACGTAGCTCGTCTGAGTTGCAAATCTCAGAGTTTGGTCACTCCGCTCGTGCTTTCTCCCGAACAGTACATTCAGTTGACTCTACGAACGGCAGCATTGGCAGCGGTCGACGGGCGTGGGGTGTCCATGGCTGATGCTCTAGCAGCGTTTGAGGGGATCCATGGTTTTGGGACAGGTTCTAAGGTACTCAACCAATCTGAGATTGATAGTGCTATGTCGCATGTAACGGCGACTCAAAACTTGTCACAGTCGTTAAACACGCGCTTACGGGACGAAGCCAATGTCCACGAAAACGAGGACCTACGAATGATCTCTCATCTTGACGACTCTGACGGTGCCAACACGTTAGCTCAGCTCAGTTCGTCGGCCCTATCAGCAGCAGTAGAAGACACACTTACCGGCCAGCTCGAGCGCCGTAAGAGACGGCTTCGGCCCTCGAATATATCTGAGGTTCAGCAACACCTTTCGTCGCGAGGGGAGAAGCTTAAATTATACGAGGCAGCAAAACGTCAAGCGCTTAGCCGCTCTCGATCATCACATGTCCACGGTACAGATAAGGCTCCGATTCTCTTACCTCACAGTGCTCTGAGATCGTGTAACCTTCAGGATTCACCTTGCGCCTATCGTCCCGTTATTTCAGATGCAACAGATACTAGCGCTACTCCGAGTGTGAGGCTCGACCCCACCACACTTTCTCGACTCCCCTCCGATATTTTGATGGGATTCTTGCCAATTCATGCGCTACATCCGTTGTCGCATAACTTCACCTGGTCGCAAAGTGGCCGCGTGGACCGCTCTTCGAAGCAGACCAGAGTAAGGACGTCGGAAAAATTACTGAATGCGGGAATGCAAATCAGAGACTCGCCCGATTCCGCAGGTGAGGCTATTGGGTCAGACCCGCATGATATTAGAGCGGAAGCGACAGCCGATGTGGAGCTAGAGGGAGAGCAATTTGGTGAGCACGAATGGCTAGATGATTACCCTTTCGAGGATGATTCTGATGCAATCGACTCAGATGTTTATTTGTCTGCACTCTCTGGTTCTGCTTTCATGGGCGCGTATGGCAATTCAAACGCGAGACCTTCAGATCTGGATAGCTCGACAGTGACAGGAAACGCCTCAACGGGCATCCAGAATATTGATGAATTGTCACCGTTTGTCCATGATGCTGCTGTGGCAGGCGCTCAAGCAGGTGCCTATCTTGGTGTCCCTTTCGCAAAGTTCAGTAGGATGAATTTGGTTGCCCTTCACGCCTCGAGGATGCGATGGGAGCAGAAGGCAGAAGCCTGTCTGAGTGACCTTTGGCCTTTCGACTTACTTGATGGTGAACCTGTGATGTCAGAACTAGCTGGTGAAAGAAACGAACCTAGATGTTCCGTCCTTGGAAACGAGGTTTCTCGGGGATCTAAATGGATATCGCAAGAAGTCGCGCAAGCCAAAGCCTCCAACTGGCGTGCTTCACTTGGCCAGTACCAAGCCGAGCGCGATGTCGAGCTCTCCTATCAGCTCCTTTCAAAAGGTTTAACGTTAAGTCAGGCCGTCTCCATTGCGGTAGGCGTCTGTTCACTCAGTCCAGGATTGGAGGATCCCTTACATCGAAGCGCCCAAAGGAATGCCCTATCGGTGGAATCTCCAGAAGAGCTGGTCGCACTTGGCATCGAAACATCTCCCCTACTTGCGCAAAAGCTTGCTTCAGCAACTGCGCTAGGTTCTGGTATTGCGGATGAGTTCGGTAATCTCTCAGGACCTCAACACCTTCCGTCACCTTCTGCAGACTTCCGAAGCGACACAAAATCTGGACTCTCCTCCTTTGCTCACTCAGTTGAACAGGCACAAAAGCAGGTCCAACAGTTCCTCCAGCAGCAATCTCACGCTGAAGTCACGTATCACGCCCAAGTTCCATACTTCACAATGCTATTGACTCCGTCATTCTTTGCATGCCTCGGCGATTTCCTTCATTTACTGCAGCCACATAGCACAGCGCTTTCCGATGTTTGCGACGAGCTTCATAAGCAGTTCTCGCACGCATTCAGCGAGGCAGAACTAAACCCTGCTAGTCTTCGACCGGCTACCACACAGCGACAGATGGAGTTGCGCATCTATACACCAACCGAGACAACACAGTTTTCACTGCAGCTGTCGAAGGCGAATGTAGAACTACTTCAGAGCTTGTCCGTCGGATTTACGGCGACGCCTGCTGAGAAACCCATTGGGCTGTCTGGGCTTGGAACTTTGAACTCTAGGCGACAGACACTGAAACATCTACAAGCAATTGATCAGTCACACCAAGACTACGTGCTTCATTCGGTATACTCGTCATTGCTAATCATAAGTGATCTAAATCTTGCGCTGGTTCAACAGCCTAGCACGGATGGTGTGCTTCCTTGGATTATAGCTACTGCCGATGGATCCGCCGATCGAGACTCGTCATTACCTGCGATGGACCTCCGTGATCGCACACAGATGACTGAGCTCATGACATCTTTGCAGCGTGTGCGCGCCAAATCGACACTAGAGCCGTTTTCTTATGAACGATTCGATCTCGCTGATCAACTCTTGAGGCTAGTGGAAAAAGTCACAAATGAAGCGGCTGAATCAATCGAGCCGCAATTGTTACCAGCGGTCATGCGGCTACTTGTCAGCGTCTCTCAAGTAAACGTTCTTGGAACGATGGCCATGCTGCCTATCGTCAAAGCAGGCTGTAAGGTACCCCATGGTGTGCGATCTCGAGTGTCCATTGAACGTGAACATGCATCGAACGGATTATCAGCCTTTTCAGGTGGACTGACTGCGCGCGACCTTCTTAGACTTGCTAGTCAGGTTGAGGCCGCAGAATTTGACGAGTTCATGCGAGATTACGACTCTGATCCGAAGAATGTCAAGACACTCCTGCTTGATACGGATGAGTGGGTTAAGTACCATACTTTTAACGGAATCCTTCCGTGGACAATTTGGGGTTCAGCCGATGCATCGCTGTATCCTCGAAACCAGCCCAGATTGCGCCTGAGCGATGAGCTGCGCGTACATTTGGCGGGATATGATACTCCACTTGGGCAAAGAGCAAGTCCCCATGGAATGTTCATCCCAATTGCAAACACAATTGACTACGAAAGCTGTTCCTTCGGCCGGTATCCGTATTTAAGTCTTGAGCTCGGCAAGGCATCAATCTTGATAACTTGGAACTACCGTCTCGACCCCGAGGATGCGCTTAATCCAGTTGAAGTCCGCGCAGGTCGGACAGTAGTGCGAGGAGGAGAATATCTAGCCCGACAACAGATAGCTGAGGCAAGACTTCAACCTCTAGACAGTCAGTCCACAGGCTTTTCAGCAGTTTCTCCAGCCCAAAGGGGTAGGAGTTCAACCGTAGGGCCTTCACCTTTGTTGCCACAGGGATCACAGCGAGAACTTCTTTCCGATACCAATCAGTCTGAGAGTCAGGCGCCGCAAGAGTCGATTCGTAATAGGAAGAGCGTGACACTGCCACCTCAGGGCAAAGAGCAGGAAAGTGATCGGGCTCCTATACCTCGTAACCGACGAATGAGTAGTCATTCATCGGAACAGATTGAAATGGCTGTCCTAAGTCCCCCCACTTCGACACGTCGAGGAACCTTCTCATCGCGTGTACCTAGACAAGAGGACCATCTCAATAATAGCATTATGCAAGCCGATGCTAACACCGGTTCAGGCCCGTCGCGCGCATCGCTTCAACGACAGCGACTCAAGGAATCCATTGAATTAGCTCGGGCCATCCGCAGCGCTGCACGAAATAGAGGCTCGCTCAGCGGTCAAGGTGAATCTGACTCTGGACCTCTGCCTCACAGATCGGTGCCCCAACCCGAGTCCGCAGCAACTGTGGAGGATGGGACAAGCCCACACGATGTGGACCATCGAATCGCAATGGGCCCATCAGCTCCGCAGGTTCTCAATTCTCTGGGACATGAACAAGCTGAATTAAAGCATGCTCTCCACAACACTAACGCAGAGACCCATGACGAACTTGATAATCAGTTTACACTCCAATATGCGCGACGGCATATTCTTCGCCGCCAACGAGAGGTCACTATGGTGGGTGCTCGCATGCATATTGGCAACATCAACTTGACACTTTCTCACAACGGTCCAATGCTTGTTCATTCCATTGTTGATGAATGGAAACTCATGTCTGATGTGGTTTGGTACTCGCTTGGACCATCCCCTGATAAGTTTAGAACTGAAGACGTTTTCACTCGCACAATTGCAGGGGGACCGCACAATGTATTCCAGAGGCGACAATGGGCATTAGTGCTGCAAGAAGCCTTGAGTACATGCCTTCAGCGAAAGCGTATTAGTGCCTCCGAATCACTAGACGCAAGCCGAACTGTTAATCGTCGATCTGCTGGAGTAGACCACACAGATCTCCAAAGATTCGTTCTTAGCCAGCAAGAGTTCGCCCAACAGATGTCGGTTCGACACTCGGCTCATCAGTTCACTGCCCTTGATCAACTCCGACTATTGTTATGGAGTGAAAACTTGGGTATTGCTTCTTCGAAGAGTTTCTTAAGAAGGCTTTATATCAGCATAGTGGATCTGCTCTTGCGACCAGTCCATGGTGGGAAGTCTGTCAGCCTCCTAAATTTCCCCCGACTGTCAGATATTTCTCTCCCAGGAGTGAATATTTCACAGCTTCAAGACCGAGCAGAGCGAGGAGGGTCTGATTTAGATTCATCTCTACCATTGAGCCGACTAGAGATTTTGCTGCCATACGTTGCAATGGCGTATGCTCGTATGCGCTCGGCCCTGCAGCTGACGATCACTGACGAGAGCTCTGACGTCACTAATCCAAACGTCATGCAACAATCCCGTCCAACATTGCAGGAGTACGAGCAGTTGATTATTCCCTCAATCAGAGGACGGAAGGAATACCTTTGGGAGATGAACTATTTCCTTTCCCCAGCCGCACCATTCAGCATCTTTCTACGCAAAGCGCTCAATTCCAATCTGTCTCAACAGAGAAAGTTAGCAATGCGTCTGTATGCCTTGGATTATGATGCACTCACGTGCAGTGCTCTCGCAGATGAGGTATTTGCTCAGAGCCAACGCTCCAAAGAGCTCTTGGGTACTGCAGGACCATCTCCTTCTGCAAGTTTGGCTCGAACTGCGGGTGTTACTCTGGACAGACTTGATCCCACACATCAAGGCTCGCTACGTACAGGAGAACATTCGATGGCTGACCAACATTCGACCCAAACGCAGCCAACTGACACTTCTCAAATTCAAGATGGGATAGTGCAGTTATGGGGGATTGAAGGGGAGAAGCGCCTACTGACGCTTACCGACCCTTCATTTATCGCGTCAAACGAGGACTCAACATTCTTTGCTTTGAGTGTTCTGAAATTCGCATTACTTGCTCCTTTTGCTGCGAAGTTGCGACCAATCGATCCACGGCTGTATGGCGTTCTTGGTACAACGAGAACATCCCATAATCATGCCTTTTGGGGTCATGGATTTGGGCGTACAGAATTTCGGGCTGAGTTTACGATTTTATCGGCCAGTAGCGTCGTAGTTGGGCTTCCAATTTCAGGGCGTAGGTCATTAGTCCAACGGATTGTGACTGATTCAAGCCCCGGATATTCACATATTTCTGACACACCTGAGGACTGGGCGTGGAAAACCTCAGGAATAGGAGGCAAGGCCACAATCATCTCTCGTTTTGCGATTTCTTTCGATCTTGGGCTTGGTAAGGAAGTACTCCAACCACCGACAGGGGTTTTAAGCAGTGATTTCAATTCGAGCGACTCGACATGTCATGCAAAGGCATCAGAGATGCTTCCTCCCCCTACTTCTAGTGATCTGGACAATGGCGGTCTTATTTCATCAATCGGAGCCCCACCGGCTCGCCTGAGCAGACATCGAACGGCGTACTCCCTTCTCCCACCGGGTCAACTGAATGAAATGCACCCTACAGCATCTCCGCCATCGATATTGACCCGAATTGCACGACAGCGTTTGCGTAGGGACCAGCTGCGACAAGAGCAGATTAATCGCAAACGCTCGGTTAGAGCTGTTGCCGAAGAGGCTCACGCATCTCTCCAAGAGAATCTTCAATCCCACCTCATGCTGCTAAAGTCCACATACGCTCGGGGTGCTGACCAAGCTTCGATGAGAGTGGTTGCGCTTGAAATGGATAGTTTCACCCGACAGCGTCATGTTGACGCATTCGTTGGTTTGTCAGTTCGATCAACCGAGATAAATTTCCGCCCATCTGTATGCTCCTTTATCTCAAGCTTGATTTCCTCTTCCCAACCATCACTTCCAAGCGCTCCCGCAAGTAAGTTGAGACGAATGTTTGTAGAGGACCAAGGTGTTTTCTCAGAGGATGGTGGATCCCAGGATGATGAGATGAAAGGAATCATCGTATATCTTGCTCACCGCTTCAAGTTGCCCAATCCTCAGACGCCAGAGGGCAGAAGGTCGCTTGCCCAACTTGCAAGCGCTCTGAACACATCCGAACAATCGAGTTCGGTACCATCAGGTGATGAGGAATGGGACGAAGATCAAGCTCTGATAGTCTTTGCACAGCTTTTGCGTGTCCAACAGGCAAAATCCATGGAATTCGCCGCAGATGTGAGCTGGAATCACAATGCCTCTGGCTCCGCGGCCGTGGAGGAACGATCCGCTGAAGAGAAAGAAGAAGATGCTGCCGACGAAACCAAGCTTGAAAAACTCTTTAGTTACGTTGCCGTCGTTTCATCTGCTCAGAATGTTGGTAAGCTAGATGCCATGGGTGAATCACGCCGTAAGCCCGCGCCTATTGACGACATCGCAGCCAACACTAAGGTACAACATACGGGGGCGCGGGAGACCCACCTCAAGAGGAAGCCCACAACGGATGAAAATGACTTTTGGTGGCTGCCGAAGAGTTTGCCAACTGTTGTTAACCTCCATACCTTCAGTCGCCTCTCACACGCCACGATCCGTGCGTCTACTGTGGGTGGACTGCCTAAGCATCATGAAGTGGCCAACTTGTTGAAGCCAATGGGTAGCGTCGATTGGATTTCTGACCCCTTTGGCGATTTGCTTCTAACACCGTCCAGCTGGATAGAGTTCGAGGCGAACAACTTCGAGGTAACATATGGCTTCTTCCACCAGGCACCTCCCCCTCTCCCAGATAGTGACGCAACTAAGAGCGGGGATCAGCATGCGGATGCATCGACAGCCGTACATGGTAAACTTGATTCGGGTGGCACCTCGCAAGACGACAGAAGTGATCCAAAGCTCGCAAACACCATGAGAATACCTGAATCAACACCGCTATCTCAGGCTGGACTATTTTCAATTGTCGCGCAGACATACTTTGTGGCAAGTGTTGAAAGAGTAGCACTTCGGCAAGCCGGTGTATCCCAGCCCACTCTTCAGGCCATACTCCACCGTGCGACCGAAAATGCTATGGGTACCATATGCCCATCAACTTCGAAATCGCAGCAAAGCACGCTTTCAAGAATAAGAGGTGCACCATTCCCAGCCTCTCAGGACGAAAAAAGCACCTACAACGACGGTGGCACAACTTCTGGGCTCAACGAACTCTATTCGTCTGCACGCAAGAAGATTTTCTCTGATGCGCTTGATGCGGCTACTGCGACTGCTAGACGCGTTCTACTTCTGATCTCTCAACTTGGATACGATCCCCACTCTCGAAATGCGCTGAGCTTCGCTCGATGCGCAGCTGCTCTTAGTGCATGGAGTGCAATTCGTGCATGGGCAAGTCGAGGATCTTCGCGTTATCAGCACAAGTTAGGCTTGCCTGAGACCACTTCACGTGACCTCGTGCAGCTGTCATTGGCTCGTCGAATCACTAGTGGTTGTGTGCTCCAAGGAGAGAAAATAATGGTGAATTTATCACACGCCGCGTTTGTACCCAACCCAACTTTGCGGCCTACACGTGAAATCAAAGTTAACCACAATGGTCCCTCGAAGCAATCTCAGCCTTTTGCCCCCTCACAAGTTGCTAGTGGAGTGGATGAGATGGATAAAGTCTACCAGGCGCACCAAAATGCAGCAGAGTCTTCAGAAGTTTTGTCGCAAGGGCTCTTCATGAAGTCCAAAGCATGGAGTGAAGAGACTGCGAGACGTGTCTTGGCCAAGCTAGATGCGCAAGTTCGAGCATTAGACGAATCGAAGAGTGAGCATAGGGGCTCTGATGCACAGCATATGCTAGACCGTACGCGTGTGCGTGCCCTTGTTTTCACTCGCTATTTTGCCGAAGCGGCTGCGCAAGATATTCAATGGGACCTGCTGCTTGACGCTTCAGCAAATCCATCGAGTGCCCGCAGCATAGATACTGTCACACCTCCCTGGCGTAGTGCAGACTATGTCATGATTCCATCAACGACTTCTAATGTCATTGCCAAGCGAAGCAGTATTGGCGCTGGTATTGCGGTGAGTGTCCACGCTTCACTCATTTCCGCAGGTATCGACGTGAATGCGATCAGGCTTACTCGCTTGCAATCGTGGGTAACTGAGTGGAATGATGCAGTCGCTGAGCTCCAACTTGCGACAGCCTCGCGTAAGCTGCAAAGTCAAAGACTCGGCATTGTTCATGCAGCCCATTTGATCCAATACGCGATCCTTGGTAATAGTGATGACCGTGCAAGCGCGGCGCTCTCACGCGATGGACCCATAGGTGCAGCCGGTCTATCGGAAAACACTCACACTGTGCGCAGGCTACGTAAATTAGGGCCTCTCATCACGATGGTTCAATCAGCATTGGTAAATACTTCGCAGCTTTGGCGCTCCGATTCGCAGGCGAACTCCATTCAGGTTGGAGAGATGTCAAGTCGGTTCCTACGCATGAAATCGATTCACGAGCTGTTGGAATCATCTCTTCTCCATGAGGCACTTACTCTTCGTGCAGCGATCTTGCAATTCGCCTCGGATATTATGCACAAGAACCTCGTGAAAACAGCTGTACATTTGCTTGAATCAGCAGTCATTCAATCCGATCGGGATGCCGTACGAAATGCACTCCGAAGAGTGCTAGCGAAGCGAACAGGGTTAGGCGCAAGTCAGATCCAACTCGCCTTTAACGAAGATCAATTTTCGATGCTTGTCGACAACACTCACCAGAGCTCGTGGCTTGACCTCGGTGCGTATATGATGCCATCACTTTCGATTGCCGCATCTGGGTTACCAATTACGGAGGAACAGTCCAAGTCTCAGTTCAACCTGCCAGACGTCGAACCTTCGGATGTCTCGAACATTATTAACAAACAGGGTAGTACCTCCGAGCGACAAGCCAACGAGGCAAAGTTTCCCTCGGCAGACCACATTAGCAATTTGTTGGTCTGGTTGCACAAGCGCGGACGCCACTTTTGCTGGTCACTATGTACTGCAATTGATACATTCAGACTCCAGATAATGATAGGATCAAAGCAAACACTTGAGTACACTGCGCGACACTTGGATGTTAGCCTGTTGCATCGGCTCATGGGTGATACTGCGATTCATTTCGGCTTGGGGAGCCCTTCCAATCCATCCAAGCTCAACACATCGCTTGACAGCGCTTCGATGCGCTCAAATGAAGCTTTAGACCAAATCACACTCGGAAGTCGTAGCGAGTTGCCATCACACGCACTTACTTTGTATGAAGTGACAACTCCTCAGAATTCTGTAGCCATTCCAACCTCGTTGGGCTCCGTTCCCCATCGAAGATCTCGCATTGCTCTGTATTTGGTGCTACCGGTCGTCGGCACCGATTTACTCTTGAAGATCCGTCCCAGCCAATACTACGATGTCGTGGCTTTCCCAGAACTGTCACCAGCGATGATTCCTCCAAGCCTTCGCCTTTCGGTGAGCAACGGGACGCTTGAAAATGAGACTGCCTCAGATAAGCACCCCGAGGAGCCTGACTCGACCGGTCTTGCAACATTGGCTCAATATCACTCGCATCTCAAACGCATCTTGAAGGTCCAGTCTCACGCCACTTCTAGTGGCGCGTTTGATGGCACAACAGCAATAGGTAAGGCAAAAGTCCAAGCAGAGAAGGCCGATGAGTCGGATCTAGAGCTTGATGCCGAATCTGACAGTGATGAGAGTTCTAACGCGATCCCGAGTTATGATCGCATGTCATCTCTTAGTCCTGGGGAGCAAGCTCGAAGAATGCCCCCCGCAGCCTCCAGGCGTGGCCTAGAGCCATGGATTCTCGACGTAGATCCACATGAACAGGCCATGTATAGAGAGACATTCGACAGACCGCGATTTGCACTCGCATCCAAGCGTACCTCTCACCCGGCCCAGTCCACAGCCTCAGAAGCCTATGCAGAGGTTGACGGAGCAATCCGCGTTGGTCGTGTTCTCAACGAAGTGGACGATGGCCATATCCAAAATGCTCTCATATTCGCTGGTAACTTCAGTAGAGAGCTGGCAGAGCTACAGGTTTGGCTGCGATCAGCATTGAGCGCTATGCAGGATGCAACTCGATTGCTTGAGCAAGACATTAGCACGATCGAACGTCAGCTAAGACAGCTCGCCGCCACGCGCGATGGAGATGATTTTGAGAAACTTCCGTTCGCGCGTCGTGAATGGACCGGGCCATCGCCACAGCGAGCTAGCGCTGAGGAAGGAGGATCTACAGCGGGTGGAACCGAGCATCATCAGGAGCCAAGACCCTTTGAGTCAGCGGAACCACTTCCAGAGCTTCTTCGTAGTGTTCTGAACAAAGTTCACGTGCGCTTGAACTATGTCCTGGAGGGTGTTGACTTCCGAGTCATGCTTCCAACCCTTGGTGATAAGCACACTCCGTCTATGCTGGCTAACGACTTGCACTCCGCTCGACCATCGTCGATTCCTGCGATGGGCCTTGGTGATAGCTTGACCGGCACTACTTTAGGCACAAATCCATGGGATTCTGATGCGCGTCGCAGTACTGGCTACGCTGCAAATTACGTTGAGATTTCAACGGGCGCGTTCTCCGCTGTTCTACTGCTGCAGGCGAACGAGACAATCCGTAGGTATCGTATGGAGCTCGCATCCTATAGACAGCGTCTGATGTTATTAGGCCATCCAGCTGTAGCGGCCTTGTTTGCACAGCTTGATAGGATACGTCAGCACGCAAAAACAAGAGTTCAAGCAAAAATTCGTCAACACGCGTTCGAACGACAACAGCAAGGCCAAATTCATTCACAACTATTACTACGTCAGAGCTCGACGGGTCGTCTGCTTGGTAGTCCAAGTTCACAACAGACTGAGGGCCTATCACCTTCAACTGGAGTCCAAGCATCAACGACACCGGCGTCAACTGGCATCGTTGCAGCTGGGTATTCAGAGGGGAGTATGACCAACCCGACACAAGGTCCAACTAAGGGTACTGCACATCTGGCGAAAAAGGCGAACTCTGTTGACTTTGAGGCTAGCGTGGATGGCAGCACGGTTCGACGACCGAGTTCGCCGTCGCCTACTCATTCTGCCGGGAAGCAAGATGATATTGCACCATGGCTTCCTGATGATCAGGAGTGCGCCGAACTCTGGGCCAAGATGGATCGAAGTATATGGCGCGCGCTTTGTAGTTTGGCTTATACTGCGTGCTTCCAGGATTGCCTGCCATCCATTGGTGTTCACACTCCATGCATTGATGAGATGGTTCAAAAGCGACTTTTGGACATTGTGCTGCTTGCTGGTAAGCACCATGCGAAGACGGCGCTTGAAGTATTCCAGGATAGCGGAGCAGGGTCGAAAGCACAAAGCAATTCCCCAACCGGGAATGCTGCGCTCTCAACACCATCGAGCACTCTAGGTGGATCACTTCGAGGCTGGCCCCCCCATTTGCGCGCTGCCGATGTTACTGGAAGCGCCGTTGATGACAGTTTTGTAACAGAGTTACAAGCAATCGCCAGCCCGACTCTATTGGAGCTGCTAGGGCCTCTCTTGCGATATTCTTTCGCGAGCGGGGATGGAGAGAAGGACTTGATTCAAAAGTCGGTTGTACTTTCAATAGGTTTCCAGCGCGCATCAGTCGAATTTGGCACAATGAGGAACATTCCCATTCAGCAGCTACAAAAGGCGCTGAGAACAAGCTTTTCTTTGAGCTCAACGACAAGCTCACCCGCTCTTTTCCCAGTCAAAGTCAAGTCGACGTTGCTGCACGTTGGAACCAACCTACACTTGCTGCTCGGAAGTGCTCTCAATGCGAACCAAGTTCAGTGCGGGTTCCAAATCCATCGTACGGTCACAACTTTAGCTGCGGACCCGGCCACTGTTCAAGCATATCATAGTGCTATCGATCGTTGGAACAAGGTTGTTCATGAGACGGAGATTGTTCTTGCACAGTCCGACGTATCTAGATACTCACAAAGGGCAAGTTTGCATGACGATCTTACTCAGGTCGCCGTCACTGCAGACCTTCGTCGAGCATCTAGTCGAGAGGCCGTATTCTCTCAAGGAACGGATGCAGATAAGCTTCGTGTCGATCCAACCCAATCACGTCTAGGCAATGCTAGTAATGCTATGATCGAGTCATCCGACGATGTGGCGCCAGTAGATGCTCGGGATGTGGATACAGATCAAACATTGGCTGCACTAGCAAGAAGGTACCTACATTTGTCACGTGAGACACGTTGTCGACCAGGCATGTCTTTGGACTTCTTGTTCAATATGACGGAGTCCAGTCTCGTCATTGTCTTCGATCCAGTTCTTCGACACGGCCAGGCAGAAATCTCGAGATTCCAAGAAATTCGTAATACTGGCACATCACCTAATCAACCAGTGTCGTCTGCGCTAAACAAAGCCTCTTCGACTCCGGCCGTGACCTCGACGTCAAATAAGTCAGAGGCACTAAGTAGGTACAACACAATCCGGTTCACATCGGCAAAAGATCGGCGCTATGGTCTCGCGCAAGATCCGTTCGGCGTTAGTTTCCATCCAACTGTTGCATCATTGACCGTCTCAGAATTCATGCGTTTATTTAACACACCAGTTACGGCGACTGCTACTCAAATCAATGATTCGCCTGCGCGACTCTTGGCGGCGTTTGATAGGGCCCTCACGCTTCGGGATCTGGGTTTGCTGGAAGCATATTATAGAGGTAATCCAACATGGGCAAACACGAACCCAAGATTGACGCCCACCGATTCGTTAGCTGGTGGCGTGTTGTCCACCGCAAGTGCATTAGCTAGCAGCAGTGGGACGCTCTTGAGCACTGTCCGCGGATTGATGCGTCGCCCAGAGCACTTCACGATTCCGCTCACACCGCTAGGGGATCTGCGAGCGGACCTCAATGTTTCTGCATTGCCGAAAGTGACCTACCGGGAGTGGCCTGTTGTCCGTGAGATCAGCGATGACGAAGTCCTTGTTAGCCCCTTGCCAGTCTCATCGACGCCTACATTTGCAGCACCGTTCAACAAAACCTTACACCTTGATTATTCGAATGTACACGTAACTCATAGGCCGGCTGCATTTGTTGGGGGTATGGAACGATTGCACATGCAAATTCGCCTTGCTGCGCCGAATAATGAATCTGTTCGACGTGCGCAATTGATAGCGCGTCGGCACGCTGCAAGCGTACTTTCTACCCTGCCTGCCGCACTTACGGCTTCGTTCACGGCTATTGATGGAACGGACACTTCAACACCTCAACGTAAGGTGCGCATTCAAAATCCCCACTCATCGCGCCCGCCCTTAGGATCGAATATTGCGGCTTCATCTATTCGTGAGGAAAGTGCGATTGTCGTAGATGACGACGAATTCATGGATACTCTGCGCACTACGTCCAACGTTCAGTCTTCTGTTCCCTCATCAGTACTCAGAGGCAAGATACAGCCAGAGCCTACGGCTGCTGTAGCAGGCCTTTCGCGATATGCGCTGAGCGCTGGGTCACACCTTGCATTTTTGGCAACCGCTGGTGTTCAACCATATTCAGCGGGGACCGCTGCAGCAGCATATTCTGATGCTCACGAATGGAGAACAGCTTCGGCTGAAATTCAAGTTCGTGGTCTCGAGTTGTCGTACTTTACAGATGCTTCCGACGCGGCTGCAGCTGCGCAGTTGATGTACGATGATGCCACGCCCGGCATTACATCCGCTGTATCGCTCAAAACCCGCGCACAAAACCTCGAAAACCCGTTGGGACAGAAGACCAACGAACAATCGGACCGGGTTCGAAGGCTCGCGTTGATCCTATTCGAGCAGCATAGTTTAACCTCGTATAAACTAATCCGCTCTCGGAGCCACTATCGTCGAGCGCTGTGGCGTCGTGCGTTTTATCAGGGTGTCCGTAAGCACATCCAAGCCATTCGGGAAAGTTTGCAGAACTCTAATGTGATGGCTTTTCCATACGCTAATTCGTCGGGCTTGCAGCAAGTTCCCACTCTACAGGGTGGCTACACATATCCCCCGATAATTACGCTACAGGATTTGAAGGCTGTTGAGTCGGCAATTTTGGATCGGCATCCCCTGGCACGCCCTGTCACAGATTTCCGAATACGCATGAGAGAGTCAGACGATGACGTGTCGAAGACGAGCCGCCGTTTCCCTGTTGGCGATGAACTTGGCTGCAGCGTTCTTCTAGTGCGGTCGACGGTATTTAGCATCACAGGTCTCGTTCCATTGTTCCGCTCTCCATCCAAGTCGGTTTCAGAATATCTGCTACGTCAGAGTCTCTTAAAGATTAAGGCAGCCAGTTTGGGTCACACGATGCCAATCACAACTTCTCTTCCGGGCATACCTGCAGCTGTCGACGCAGCCGCACGGATGATAGAGAACGCAGGCGACCAAGCGACCTCAAAGCTGATTCGAGCCCTCCTTGCGCATTCTGGTGTTCAAGGCCGGTCCGCTAATCGTCGTGACTCCACAGTCAGTCAGCTACTTGCTGACTCGGATGCATCGTATCTTCTCGATAATTCAGAGACTCTCTCGGATTATAGCTCCCTGAGTTTGGGAATTGGGTCGACCTTCTGGAGTGGGCTTGGTATTGAGCGTGCCCCCCTTTCTAACTTCGACCTTCACAACGCTGCTCTTGGTGCTCTATCGCTTTCTGAGTTGGATCGAGAAGGTTCCCAGCTGGTATCAAGCGACGATAAGCCAGCCCTTGGAAGTGTGTTTAATGACAGTGATCAAGTGAAACTCAGACGCTTGCTCGAGCAATTGCCATATTATAACGTGGCACGTCCTGGCAACGCTGCCTACATCAAGGTTAGAGGGAGCACATCTGGCCTCGATATTGCTCTTGACTCCAGGCTTCCTCAGCAGCTTCGGGGTTTTTCCGCGCTGATCCAGCGTATCGGGCGCGCTTGGAATCTAGGACAATTGCGAAACGATACCGCGACTAGAATTCGGCGGCAGACGGCACGTCTTGTGGCTGCTGGCGCTTCTCATTTGACACATTTCCCGTTACATCGCTCTTACGAGACAGGCGTCACCGAGGATGCTTCGACCGTCAATGCAACCACATGGAGGGTCGATGATGGGGTCGGTACGAACTCGAACAATTCACGAAATGCAAACGTTACTGATGCCCTATTACTGCGACAGTCACATCTTGCGCCAATCAAGTGGAACCTAGATGTCCAATTTAGTGCACGTGCCGGCGCGCTCTTCATCTTCAATTTGAGCAGCCTTTTAAACGTAAGCGACAGTACCTCGTATCTGTCTCGTCCTACAATGCTTGAGATACCATCAGCTTATGATGAATTCCAGAAACTCACAACCGTAGATGCGACACTGCTTGCTTTGTTAGCTCAAGTTAAATCAAAACTTCGCACATCGCTTGCAAGCGGAGACGATTTGCAATCGCTGGAGAACTCGAATTTCAACCCCTTGAAAAACGAATTTTTGCGTGTTGCAGTTGCTTTCCCAGAGTATCTGAGCCGTGTGGAGAACCGGCTTGCGAAAATCCTTGTGACATATCCGCTTCCTTGGTGGAATACTTCCGCGTCACGCGTCTCTGCAACCATTCCTACGTCTCAGCCAAAGCTTGATGACCTCATCAAGCAGATTTCCAGAGAGCGACCCTCCCTGGGTGCGCTCGTTACGCGTGAACTATTGTGCAAGAGCGAGGAATTGGGTGTCGAACCGTACTATCCAGTCCCGGGTGTTTTCAAAACGGTGATTGACGTGCAATTGAACCTTCCTTCTATACTCCTCTACCCCGGCCTGTTTTCAGCGTTTTTCTTCAGTGACTACTCTCCTGAGCCAGGTGACAAGCTGGAGAGGGTGTCCGAGTTGAGCCATCCTCTTGAACACGAAGCAGCTCATTTCACAACCCCACCAGAGTTGTTACAAGAGAATGCTGTCTCGAGCAAGAGCGATACTATACTTCCTAACGAATCAGACTTTACGTCCCTCAACAACAACTCTACTTTTGTGCTACCCGTTGGAGTGTCGGCCGGGATGCTCGGCTTGCTCGCTAATGAAACCAAGGAAGACGGGCACGCATCTAACCTGCTTGAGAGTGCAGCGCTCGATTTGTTGTTGCTCTCTCGCAATACCGCTGGCGTTTACTCCGGACATGCAACCGAAGGAGCGACTGGTCTTTCCTCACCGGGTTCTGTGAGTTCACCATCTGCCTCTGCGCCAGTTTCGACATCAGCATCCCCATCGAATTTGATGCTTGATTTGGCTGAAGACGCCAATGCAGCCTATGAATCCGAATTCACGGTGAGACTCGTCGTAAATCCCTGTAGTCTAACGCTTGTAAAGACAGCTCAAGCTGCAAGGTTTGCAATTGCCTTCAATGATAGCTTGCTTATTGATTCGGAAAGCGAAGTTCCGACTCTCCAGCAGTTGACCGCAAGCAGCGCGGCAAATGAGCCAGCACTACGAGCACGCTTGAGTTCCATGACCATCGTACACACCCGGGCTTATGTCAAGCCAGAACTTATGGACAAACATTTGCCGGTCACAAATCTAAGTAGTGTTGGGGATTTCACAACGATCGCAAACCCAGGCTCTCGAGGACGCGCTGCCAGTCATGTCTCGATGAGAGAGTTGTTGGTAGGTCGATATGGCAGTCAAGGTGACTTGATGCATCTTCTGCCATCACGACCCTTACTCCTCCACAGTACCACTATTGCTCTGCCGGAGACCGAAGTTGCAGTCGGCCCACTAGTACACTCTACTCACTCCCCTGCTGACCATGGCCTGGTAGGCTTTGACGTAAATCATGTTGTTTGGTTCGCACTCCCAGTTTCTAGGCTCTCCGTGCATATGTGTTCAACCCCTGAATGGACACCCGCTCGAGGGCTTCCCATTGAAACTTATTATGGGTCAGTCGATAGCTTCAATGCCCAAGTTGTGGCATCAAAGATCCCACAAGTCTTCGCATTTGCTCGCGCCTGGATGGCAATGGCAAGTAGGTTCATCCTGATCGAAACCAAGCCCGGAGCCCGTGGTACGAAATCCCCTGCGCAGTCGCGACCGCACGCCGATGCAGAGAGTATGCAGGATCCAACTTCATCTTCCTATTCGTCGAATGGCTTGGTGATCGATGGTCAAGCTCTTCGCGAGCAGCTGATCAGTGACGTGTTACCCTTGCGAAAGTTCTCTACTCGAGGTTATATCGGACTTCCGCCTAATGCGGTTCAGTTGTATTCTAGTGCATCTCAGGCGCTCACCTACGCTGCGTCGCATGCTGACTCTGATTCAACGACACTTACCGGCCTGCCCCACCAGCGTCTATTAGCTCCTAAGTTACGGGCTCTGCCTGCACGATTTGTGCTTCTTTCTGCTGCAAAAGTTGGAGTCACAGTCAATCTGCCTCGCTTACCGAAACCGGTCTACTGGAGAGCTGCCCATGCCGTGTATCTTGCCACTCAGCTGCTCAGTGGGGACGAGAGCAAACGCGCTCGAAATGTACAAGTTCAGTTGACAGGCCCCAAATTGAAGCCAACGACGGGGTCATTGACTAGCGATGTAATGGCACTGCTTCATGAAATCAAAATGGCGTTCGAGCCGGTCATACGTACTGAAGATCCCACATATACCAGAATTTTCGCATCAGCTGCGCCTGATCTGATGGAGGCAACTTCGGTTAAGGTCACAGGAGAAAGGATCCTAGCTTCGCATATCGATACAGGTCGTAATTCAGCCATTACCACCCCCCTTCTGCAAGGTGTCGGTGATCTTATTGCTGTATCCGAGAGGGCCGTTCGCGTAGCAGCTGCAGCTAGTGCAGAAAGACTAGTAGTAAATCGGCTAACATCGCTGGTCGATAGATATGCGCTCCAGAACAACGGCGCAGCAGCGAAATATGGTACGATTTCAGGAAAAGGCGCACCTGAAGGGTATGTAGAGGCATTAGAATCATTGGCGAATGCGGATCTTGAGAACATGCAACCGACAGAACGACAGGCGTCTATGGCTGTGCTGCTCATCCACACGCTGCAGAGCGCAACTGATCGGTCAGCTAGCAAGAGGATCATACGATCTTTGCTTACTCAGGACGATCAGCGCTTAGTGTTTGTTCGAGCCTTAGCCAAGCATGGAGTGATGAGGACGTCAATCGAGAATCTCGAAGCCATGGCAGGAGATGCAGAGCCAGTCAAGGCGCTGAACATCACAGGTCTAGCTCGAGAGTCAGCCATTGTGATGGGCCCAGTTGAGTCGAAGATGCTGCATCCCCAGGTCGGTGCTCGGTATACGTCACAAATTGCTTCACAGCTCAGCGGTCACAGCATCAGTGAGGCTGATCTTAGTAGTTTGTCCTCCACCCATAACGTTTCACCTGCAGTGCTTGCTTCGATGGCATCCCTTTTCTTCGAAGATACCCAAGGGATCACCACACAACCGACTATCTTGCCAGTATATCCTGATACTAAGGATCCAACTTTTCATGACTTGGATTCGACTGTTGCACCCGCTGTTATCGCAGCCGCTAGTTCTGTTGCTGAAGGACTTGTGAAAGGCATAGACGTCCCGTCTATGTTCACTGCTATGTCGGATGTGACGGCAAGATCCCTGGATCGGTTTGCGCTCGAGGTACCTCATCATTACCTCCCCCCTCTATCATCGCACACGTACTCGCTTGTGACCACGGCTGCTCGTCAACACCAAAGTGCAAAGGACAGACTGGCGGCGGAGAACTCTGAACCTGGCACGATAAACTTGCTTACTGAGGGTGATGATGATGAGCTACTGCAGCTGCTTCCACCGAATTTGACCAAACAAGCAGAAGAGGAAGGCTATTTGCTTTCTGACCTGAACCGTGAGGCAATTGAGGATCCCCTAAAGGAAGTTGTCTGCGGATGGATAATTGCCCAAGCTCAGCCGACCGCTACAACGATCAAGCTGGTGCGGGTGTCTGTCGAGATAACTCCTATAGACATGTCAAGCGAGGTACAATCACAATCACAAACTCGTCTTTCGCTTCACGGCAAGCGCGGGACAGCTCCGAGCGACGCTTATCTGTCACCACAAAGCCCTACCTCCGCTACGGTAAGGGTTGCACGGCCACTCGAGGGTTTACCACCTGACTTCGCCATTCGGTTGAAGGTGGAATGTAAGATCACATTAACTTTGCGAAATCGACTTCTTAGGTATCGCACAGCTAATGGAACCGTTGATTCCCTGCTAGGCTTGTATGATGCACACGATAAGCTGCTGCGACGATTCTTAAGATTCCCCTCGAATGCCCACGGTCCAACTACTGCCGCACTCCTAGCTACCCCCCATTCGATGTATCGGTATGACGAGGAGCTGGCCTCTCAGCATCGCCGTCAGAGCCCGCGTCAACAACAACAGATGGAGCATCTAGACCTCTCCAGGCGTAATCCGTTGGCGGATGGTGACGATACACCCCGCCAGAAGGCTGAAGAGGAATTACTTTGGCTTCCTTTTGATCTCCAAGTGTATCCTATTCATTCTCTTCAACAGGTGCCAAGTTCTGTCCGTATGCTGCTCTTGGGCAAGGGAACCCCTGTAGTCACCAGTTCGACCACCACTACGAACGTCGGTGAGTCTCTTCATCCACCGCCACTTGCAGTGGCGCATGCCTTGGCCCACTTGCCTCGATTCATTCCTCGACTGACATCTCCTAGCTTTGAGCTCGTCATAAGTGATGCCATAACTGTGGCAAATGAGATGTTATCGGCCCTGGACTATAATTCATCGTACACACCAGTACTTTCACCAGCAACACTAGCTTATGATATGTCACTTACAGTTGGATCGCAAGGCTCAACGAGACATGGCAGTGCCTCGTTGGCGAGTGATCTTGGCCAGGTGTGCTTCTCTAACGGCAAGGAGGCCATGCGTTTCACTTCTGTCTGGTCGGCGTCATCGGCATCACTTTCCCAACCCAGCTTCACTGAAGCATTGCCAGAAGATTTCCACTACGATGCCGATAGGACTTTCCTTAGAGTGACACTTAGTCGCTTTACATTCTCTACGAATGCGTCGGCGTTCCTCGAGCTTCCAAAGTCACAGTTAAGTGTTCAAGACGTGCAGATGATGCGCCGCGCAATTCGAGAACAATGTGCAGCAGATCTGGAGGAATTACGCCCGTCTCCAGTATTCATTCGGCAAATGAATCGAATCAAAGCGATTTGCGTCGATTTTAGGAAACTTGCATCTCAGGTGTCTGGATCTAGCGCTGTAGTGCAATCTGTAGAAGAAGAAGACTCAAAGCCCTTCACAGGAGAAGTGGAAATGATAGACGATGCTCCCATAACGCAAACAACTGGGTATGACGGGCTTAACCCTCCAAGTGATCCTGATTCTCCAATGTATGCACCCGCACGACGCAGATTGTTCCCACCAGATGGTTTTGCAGAGGACTCTCTTCCGTTTGACGGGCTGGTGCCTCCGGGTCCATTGGACAATTCAGGATCCCCGCAAGGTTACAACTCTATGGGTCGTCAAACGACTCTGAGCTCGCGTGAGCCCTCCTTTGAGAGTGCTAACGAGCACGATGATGATGTCGACATGGAAGAAACAGCGACAGACACAATGCCCGTTTGGATCCGGTTGCCACACCGATCAACAACCAGTTCATTACGGGCCCTCAAGTACATTCAACAAAGTCTCAGACCTTTGACACCACTTGAACGGACGTTGATCATACGACTAGTTCAACAGTTTGTACAGTCTCGCTATCCCCGCAATCCACGTCTGGAGCGACTCACAGGATTCTACTCTCAACTTCACGACGTCCTGCTTCCAAGTCAGAGCTGGAGGACGGAAGTGGCGGCCTCGGTTGGTACTCTGGAAGTAGATATGAGTCCAAAGTTCTTTGCAGTAGTGCGATCATCCATACACGCGCTCCGGCATGCAGTGGAACAATCCCTCCGCATTGCTACCTCGCATCCTTCACTATCCAGCTCTAGACCGCGACCCACGAGTGCTCGTGCTCAAGGTTCAGCGACCTCTCAATCGCTCACCATTGACTCTAGCTTTGCTGATCCAGTTGAATTCGTTTCTCGAGTCGGTCACGTGCATATTGCACTTGACAAGGTGCGCGTCACGATGGCTGAGCCTACCGCAGATCACAAGGCCACCACAAGCAAGTCACAGCTCCAACTTGGACTCGAGTGCATCGCAGTCCGGTTTGAGAGAGCAATCGTCGATCCACACGATCAGGTCGCGCAAGACAGCTTCACCCTGGATGACTTTGTGGTCATGCGCGCCAGTCCTCACCCGGCTGGGCTCCCTGTGAATGACATTCACAACTCCACCATCCGACGATTTGCAGCCGTGCCTAAGACGCCTCTAGACTACGCATGGCATATTGTCCTCGCGCCGACCCAGCAAGTCATTCACCACGTGGAGTTTGACAATGGCAACCATCTCTACAACGCCCACGAAAACAACTTCATGCTGGGAGACCAGTTCGTTAGTGTCGTGCCAGAGATGTTGATTGAAGACAAACGACGCGAATTCACTACCTCAGCATATTATGTGAAGGAGATAGCCAAATTTACAAATCATGCTCGGTCTCTCTATGGGACTCGAGGACATAGGCTTCAATGGACATCGGATGAGCTAAAGATGCTGATTTGCACTCGAAGCATATTCACAACTGCACTTTGCACGCGCCCAATGACCACTAAAGCGTGGAATGAACTAGTACGCACGACGGCAAGACGAGCAATTCAGAGTGAGGCGAAACAAGAGCAGGATAGGACACATATTGCCTTTTTCAACGAATCGAATAACTCGTTGAGTATTTTGGTACCGCCTGCAGTTCTTAGTCAAACCGCGATCGAAAGCCCAAGGGGCGGCCCAGTATATACGACAACCGCAGTACATTGGGGGGGTCCGCTCGACTTTACCATGACCTTGCTGACGATTCCCGACATGGTCAAGTACATTACTCAACATATTGCCCCGGATCTTCCATCATGCTTGACGGAGGATGCTTTTAACTTGACAGCCTATGAACAGCGTCGAAGCCAACGAGGAACTCATGGTATGGGTCAGCCATTCCCCTTGGCAGACGATCTCAAGTCAAATCGTCCCATAGTATTTTCAGTTGGTCTGGGCGCGGGAGTACCTTTGCGCACGTTGAAGACCTTACTTGAGTTGAGAGCTCTCAACGTAGATTTGTATAGGCAGGAAAAGTTGAAGGCCTCGCATTATTCTACGCCAGTGTTGAAATTACGGCAGCACGTGCTGGGTTCCTTGATCCCTGTGAACAAGCCAACCATTCCCGAGCTCTTCAGGACACAGCATGATGATCTAATTTGGCCAAGCACTATATTTAGTAGGGATAACTATTCGCAACAGCTTTTCAATCGTCTCTTCGGGCTTAATTATGTCCCTCCGAAAATGTTCGGCTTACTCAGCTGCAACATGTCCCAACTTCTTCTTACGATCAGTCGCGCTCTGAACCTTGACTCAGCATCCTGTGCAAGCTCCGCCCTGACAATTGCAGAGGCTCAAGCACTTGAAGAGACCCAAGAGTCAGGTGACGAGGCTATCGGCGCGTTTGAGCAGCCCTACGACTACTACACAGAACCTTAGAGCAAAGCAACAAAACCCAGTACATTCTACCAAACGAGGGATTAACTAACTACGTTATCTATTGTACAGAATCAATACATCAGCACAAGTCTTACTGAATTCATTGTATGTCATCGCATTCATGCCTGTCGGTCAGAGAGACCGCATGCAGTTGTCTCTCGAGACGCCGTTGTCGGTGCTCAATAATATTCAGAAGCTCCCAACCCAGTGCATTTCGGAATTCTGCTAATCCTAGTTTTCCCTGGAGCATTGCCCACTTGGGGGTACCCACTTCGTAATTGAGCGATTCTGCAATCGGGACAGTATCCATTGAAATACCATATGCGTCGATACTCGCGATTGTAAATGCATAACAATCCTCTCCTTCATCCAAAACATCTTCTAGTCCCAATTGTTTGTTGATCCGTGCCAATGCTTCTGTGAGATCCCAATCAGGAGGAACGGTGTCGTCACAGGGGAACGGCGGCGTACTGGTAAGAGTGGGTCGAATCTTTTGCTTACCAATTCTCTGAACATTACTCAAGTTCCACTCACTCTCGTCAGCGTCTTGGGTTCTCTTCTGAGACTCCTCATACTCTTGCCAGACTTGCGCGCCAACACTTTCCAGGTTCGCACCACGAAAACGCTTGTCCTGTCTCCATATATCCGTTTTCGTAACAATATCAAACCATCGATTCGGTGGGATGATACGGCCGTAGCGATACCGCAGTTCCTGTCGTACCATAAGCTGATCTTCGAGGGATGTACCACAGTAGCCAGTGGGGTCGAGCACAAACACCACAATGAGATCGGGAACGTGTTCCAAGACAGACAAAGTTAGCAGTTCAATCTTCTTACGTTCGTTGTCAGACCGATTCAATAAACCAGGGGTGTCAGCAACTTGAACGATGTGTTCATCCAGTGTGAGATGCCCAACTAGTACACTACGGGTAGTGAATGGGAAGTTTTGCATTTCCGGTTTGGCAGTAGATAGCAACGAAACAAGAGTAGATTTGCCAACATTCGGGCATCCAACAAGCGCAACGGTAGGAAGCGCCGGATTGAGCACGTTGAGTCGTCTCAACCGAGTGAACATTGCATCGGCTTGCTCGAAGGCATTCCGGGTTTGCTGGCTCGTGATGAACTGAGTTAATGCGCGATACGCCGCTTCATCCGCTTTGTGCACCTCACGGCGAGTTTGACATGCTCTAATGATTCTCGAATGAGTCTGGTAGAGTGTCTCCAAATTCTTCTGCACCTTAATTAGTGATTGCATGACTTGCCTGTACTCGCGAAGCCCTGATTCCACATTCATTTCAAGTGCGTTGCTATAAGCGCTATTTGTACATCCTACGTCCACACTTCGGTTGCTCTCGTCCCACTTCGCCCTCGGGTCGTTGAAGGCTGGGGGTTGCTCGGTCTGAGTGTTAACCCTCCCTACGACGTCGGGCCCGAGACTTAGCCCCATTACTGTTCGTTCAAATGGATGAAGGCGTGACTCTGAAATAGACGATGTCACACACTTGCCAAGGCGATACATCGCATAGTCAGTGAAGATCGAGAGCTTCCGTAGAGCATGGTCCTGTGCCTTGGACTTCTCCCCTGAGATGAACTTGTCATGGAACAGTCTGTTTGCGCGAGCCGTGCCAACCTCAACGAGCTCCTCGGGCGTGGGCACCTTAGGCACGTGTGCGAATGCACCGAAGCTCTGTTTGTTGGGTGCCTGCAGCCGCGATGCCGCGATTGAACTCTTGGTTGCGAATCCGATTCGACCTAAGGCCGAGAGCTGTTGGGTGACAAAACAAGAGGTATGATAGTTCAGCGCTCTGCGACACCCGAACATTTCGCTTAGTTAGATTAGTATGGGTCAACTACGAGTGCTCATTGAGTGCTTGCTTCAACGCAACACGATATATACCTCGAGTAGAAATAGTTCACCAACAATTTCGAGTGTTTGAAAAGTATGGATTACCACGATAAGGACGACCTCGAATTGTTATCTCTATGCACAGATGACCAATACCGTGTCATACACGCAGAGCAAATCGAACAGCGTCGCCTCGCACAGCTCAAAGGGCTAGAAGAAAAGGTCCGAGCCTATGTGACTTCGTTCAACTCTCTGATTGTGAAGGACTCAACGCGGTACGTGCTGTCAGACTACGGTGATAGCACAGATGAGGAGGAAGAGAAGGTGTTTGTTGACTCGGGCTTCGAGTCGTCTGATCACCTTGTCGCGGATCAGGATCAGAATCCCGTGCAGAAATCACGGAATGCGCAGTTTCGAGAGGCGACGAGTAACATTCGCGAACTCAGAAACGTATGCGCTGAGGGCTTTGAACATCAGCACGCCATCTGGCATGCATTAATTAATCACAAGTTGCTGCGGCCTACGCTAAGTAGTCTTGCGCGCCTCGCCATGCGCTGCGACAAGCTGGAAATCGAGGCACTGACTATGAGCTCAGTTACCTCCACCGTTGAGTACAGCTTGATCCTGACATGGGCGCAATTCATCTTTAATCTCACCGCAGCGAATAATATCAACCGTACTCGTATCTTTCACACGCTAATTGCGCCATATCTCGAGTTACCGTCTCGCGAAAGCTTCCCTGCAGACCTACCTTACGACAAAATCACAATTCCTTCGCACAGTTCCGGCGAACTGCCAGTCTTTTCAGATGTACATCGATTTTGGAAGTACGTTTTAGGTAGCAAGGCAACTGCCCTGCGTGAATGCGGAGTCGGTATTATCTACAACACGATTATTCGTGATGTATCAGTGAAGGAAACCATGCCGAAGAATGACAAACGAGGGCTTTGGGACTGCTATCAATGGGGTGAAACTACGGATGTCGCAAAGCAAACCCAGGTCCGGTTTCTACCGTACCGAATTCACGCCCTGGTGCACTTTCCAGCGTCACCAACCTATGCTAGCACACGCCAGCCGTCTACGTTATTGAATCCGGCTTCAGACTCTCTGTCTGAGCCCAGATACCTCTCGTGGTTGATGCTCTGGACACTTTTTCCAGATGTCGCTTCAAGTGCCCGTCTTAGTTGCCAACGTGCAGTCTGCACATCTGCTGAGGGTGGCGTGGGCCTTTCCCCAGAGTTGCTGCTACGCGCTGTAACCGTTCCGACCGCGCAGGCAGCGTCGGCTGATCTTGAGATATATGATGAAGCTCATGCTAATACCAGATGCTGTGTTGGTATACTTCCGGACTCGCTCTGGCCTCTTCCCGGCGCATATTCTAGATTGGAGCAGTTAGTCTCGCAGCAATCTCTTGTGGATGCTCACGATCGTCAGATCCTTCGTCATCAGCTGCGGAATCAAGGAGAAGACCGCAAGGAGACGGGCGAAGAAAAAGTTGATGATCGTGAGGGATCACATCAAGAAAACTCTATCACGTATCCGGGTGTGTGTTATGCTCTTAGTGAAAGAGAGCGCATTGAACGGCTGACTGCCGAAGCATCGGCTCTCAACTCAAAAATGCTACCACAAGGGACGAAGGTCGAGACTTTGGGAACGTCGTCGCCTGCCACGGATGATTCTGATTCCGACGACACCGACTATGAGACTGATGCGGACTCGGATACCATCTCTGAGAATGGCGATCCCAAGTTTGGTCAGGAAGAAAAGTCTATCTGGCGCGGGACACTGCTACGCTTTGTATTACTCTCATGTCCCTACCTCGTTGAGGTCGTGTCCAGTGCGTTGCTTCGTACACTTGCTGTACTCGCTCGGTCGCTGCGTGGAGCTTCCATGGGACTTCCACCACACTTACGGACTGCATTTAACCTTCGTATGGAAGTCAGACCGGATGAATCTGCTCCCTTACGTCGATCAGGTATTGCGCTGCCATCTGAGCGGGAGTTTAACCAGCTTGTTGGCGCTGGCATTCATTGGGCTGATTCAGAGCGAATTGAAAGCTCGGAACAAATGGCGCAGATTGAGACCGTCCTCGAGAAACGGGCACGTATGTTCCAGATCGCTCGTCAATTCGGATCTGCTGAAATAGGTCCCGTTGCCCCACTTACACGTGAACGAGATGCATGGTCACCGACGAACTCATGGGCGCGCGGTGCCTGTGGCGATAACGGTGATCTCCTTGCCTCGTATGTGAAACGCTTTGCGCGTAATACCATAACAGCCTTCTCTAAAATTGCTGTATGCTTGGACATCACTGCCACCGAAATGCTTGAATATGTTCAGCATATGGGTAAACCTGGGTCCTTGTGGATCGACAAGTCAGCATCTTCATCAGCTGGGTCTCCCCCATTAGGTTCAGTTGTAGGAGTTCAACCGACAGTTGCCGTATTTTGTCGGAATCTTGGATCCTGGCTTAGTATGGCAGGAGCCTTGGCTGAGTGTGCGGGAGGTTTGCCGCCGTTGTGTGCTTCGAAACTGACGGTTGATATTGAACAGGTAAAGAAGACCATGGATCCTTCGGGCAGTGAAACCCTTTCGGGGCTAGCGGAGAAGTCGATATATCCGAGGATGCAAAGTGATGAACTCATCGGCCCACAGACAGCAGAAGCTGCTGCTATAGAGCAGCACAGGAAGCTGGAAAATGCTAACTCGATGCAACAACCATCACAAGGTGGACTTGGACCTGTTCTACCCTCGGCCTACGATAATTTGGGGGTGTCTCCGCACAGCTTCTCTGCATCAATGTTGTACTTGCTTCATCCTGCAGTTCATGCATTGGCAACTGTGACATCGGCACTTGTGGATGAAAACAATGCCGTTGGGTCGTCGGAGGACATCATTGAGGATGAAACCTGTTCATCTCTCTCGATGGCAGGCGCTGGTTTGCCGAGGAAGCGAACGCGGGGCATGCTCATATGGGAGATGTTTTTCGAAGCATCGCCAAGATCACAAGAAACTGGCGTGAGTGATGTCTCTTCCGGCATTCTTCTCCATGCCGCGCTAGCCTTCCAGCTGGTCTATCCACGTATCTTTCGAGTCGGTCCTAATCCCTCACCACTTGAGAACAAAACACCAGAGGGCGAGTCGAAAGAAAGTAGATGCTCGGAGTCCGAATCAATCTCCTCACCCGCTCTCTTATCTCGTATACAAGCTGTTGCAATTGCAGCGTTAATCCGATCTCTTGTTCTAGCCGACAATTTGGACGTTCCCTCACATGCGGGAGATGGCTTGTCGTCTATCGAAGCGGAGGCGCAGGATCGTGCGCTAGCGAAGCACTACAAAAAGCAAGATGCCATCAACGTATCACCCGAGTCGTATAAATGTGATGTCATTCGTGCATTAGGACACATAGCCTACTTATGTGGAACGCCTCTTCAGACCTTGCTCGGAGATTGGGGAGCCCTCGAGCTCATCCTCAACCACTGCTATTTGGATGTGAATAATCCGTACATTCGAGAGTGGAGTATCCTGTCGATCCGCCACTTGACGTACGAGCACTATGCGAATCAAACCCGAATCGCAAATCTAGCACTTCAAGGGGTCCATCAAAGCAAGACACTTGAGAATATGGGTCTCAAAGCCTGGATTGATCACGATACTGGCAAAATTCGAGTTGCTAGTGATCCCTCACGGGCTCAGGCTGCCTTAGATGGGCACGACCCGATTGCAGAATCAAAGAGCGCGCTCGAGAGTGGCATTCAGCTCGTGAATTCAATAACTGGTCTCCCAGCAACTCTGCAAGGGGAGCTTCAAGAGCTTGATATCGATCCGGAACGTCTGGCAGAGCTGGAACACAATTCTATCAATGCAAAGTTTTAGTAGCATGGCTGCTGCGCCCCCTTTCATTGTTGAATGCCACAGGTGCCCGGTTCCTCTCAAGTACTAGAACAATCAGGTTTATTCATGTTGGGCCTTTCCGAAAGGCTTCCAATGGAATAAAGAATATGCAGCCATGCCAGCCTCATTCTATGCTTAGTTGATGTCGCCATAAATCTGCGTGCATGTAAACCTGGGTCCAACCCCGCTCAGTCGTCCTTACGAGGGTCGTAGCGAGGGGGAACTTGAGTGATCGGGTTCAGGCTAGGGTCCCTCGAGGGGCACCACATGGACTTGAGTGTGAGAACAATCCACATCAGCTAGAGAAGGGGTTAGATAGGCAACTCCAATTGATTAGTGCGTGTCGTATTGAGTCTAGTCCAGCTCTTTCATCCGCAAACACGCCGAGAATAGGGGTTGCGTTGGAAACTTACCAGCATCGCAAAGTGGATGAGCATCAGAACAGGTACCCAGAAGTCCCAAGGTTGTGGGAGCATGTCGGTAAAGCCAAAGGATAACTTCATATTGTTTGTCATGGTGTTGGTTTGGCGCGGCTGCGTGCCGTAGATTCAATTCCAATATACAATCAGTGTGGAGTAACCTCAAAGAATTTCCGAATTTCATGTGTTGTATCTTCGCACAACATGTGCCTAGGCATCCGCAAGTGCAGTAATTACGTGTCGGTATTAGGTGTGTATTATATTGTTCGTGTGCGCTCCCGGCTCACCTCACGTAACGTGAGATACTCCAAACTCTTGGGTTCGGAGAAGCGAACCGGTAGGCCCTCATGGCGCGTCAGAGTATGCCTGAGGTCTGCGGGAGATCGTGGGGTGCATTCGGAAGATCTTACCGACAGTGTGCATTATCGCTGCGATTGAGTTGCACCTATCTCTGATATCGACGAGAGGTGCGACCTCTGAGTCAGTAGCCGAGGATCCTCCCAGATCGTTAAGCATATGCAACGATCTGGTGAAAGCGGAGTATTAATACTGGGGCTCTGGTTACTACTAGCTTGTGCGAGTGTTGTGTCTCCCCGGCTCCGCGTGGTACAAACTGCAAGCCCAAATATGAGGTCACGGAGGTCGTTGAGATGTCACAAGTGCACAGAAAGTCCGAAATAAGTGGATAGTCGTTATGCAAGAGAGCAGCTCAGATACGAGTGTATTCTTCTGATGCAAACACTCGAATCATATGTGTCACGCATATTGTATCCGGACAGCCTCCTGCGCTTCAACAGGAATGTGCGCAGAACCTCCTAACGTGAACTTATTCGAACTTGAACTTGAAGGGACATTGCTAAGAGACATGGATGCGATCTCTACCACCTCACCTGAAGCACTTTAGACGCTTATTTGACAATGTCCTTCTTCGGTAATGACACCAGTAACGCTGAGATCCGCCGTGAATACTGGAAGCATGTACGTCCCCAGTCTTAGCGGAAGCCACGTGTTTGAGCAAGTTGGATCCTCTTGATCTTGTGACGGTATATGTACACAAGTAGTGAAGATGAGGAGTACTCGCATTTACCGACATGTTCCCTCCGATTTCCCTCATTACTCCTACTCTAGGGCCTCACCTACGGTAGTCTCACAACCCTCGTGAGCCTTGGAGGACACTTTTTGCTCAAGCGCTATAGTACGTATCCTTTCGTAGATGCGCTGACTGACCCAGGACACCGTTCTTGCGCATCTGACCGCTACATATGATGTTCTCTTATGTTAGGTACAAGATTTATCATGGACAACATTCACGGTACTTGTTGTGTTGGCTCGAACACTCGCCTTGTATAGATAAATGGTACGGAAGCTGGTCAACTCCACGCTATGCCTATGTTCTCGGCTCAATCTTCATTGGTGCCACAGCGTTCTTTGCAGAATCGAAAGAGATTGAGCTTGCAAAGAAGGCAAATGAGCAGCGACTTCTTGATGAAAAGATCCGCCGCGAACTCGAGCTCATGAAGCGGTTTGAGCAGCAGAACAGCTCTGCAGCAACAGCTGCTGCTGCTGCCAAATTTGGTGCTCCCAAGGTTGACAATCTTACCAAGTAATTGCGGTTACGAACTCCGTCATCCTGTTTACCCCTAATGTTACTTCTGTCCTGCAATCGAGACCGAACAAGTTTTGCTCGACACGCTCCTTAACAGTTTGTTGCAAACGCTCCCGGTTGATCCAAAGTGTCTCAATCAGTTACAATTGACTGATACCGAACGTGAGGAGAGGTCAAACGCTGTGTCATATACTAGTCTTCCTCAAAGCGCGCCTGACCTGCTGACTCCTTCACTTTGACGGAACTATGCATAAGTTTATCCTTTTGAGCCCCCAACGACCGCACTTTGGAGCCGTACTTTGACATATAGACTCTTACAAGCTACAAGTCCGCTTAATCGGGATTCATCAGCAGATTCCACAGTATCCCTTACGCTAATAAAAGTCAAATGCCATGATAACTGTAAACGATGCTTGTATGGCCAAAAGTATGTCGCAGAGTAAGACCGTGAGGTGGTCGAACTTAATCGGGCCAAGCCGGTGAAAACCATGAATCCGCGGCGAACTCACGGCAAAGAAGCGCTCTAGGGACCAAGAGCAGACATGCGTGTGGAGGAGTAGGAAGATGTAGGACATGGAGTTGAATGGACTCGAGTGAAGAATTTAGCGCATGATTGTAGGTGTCAAGTAGCGAGGTATGAAGCAACATAGAAATCTTGTGGAAGAGCGAAACGTGAGGATTGGGAGTACCGATGGTGTTGGAGGCGTAAATAAACAGTGACATGAAGGGTGGAACATTGGCTAGTGTTTATCGGAAAGTAAAGATGGACAACGACGCATTTCATCGTCGGTAGTTAGTGTGTGCGTGAAATGAACAAAGGAATATCCTGATGTAAGCTAGGACCGATAGGGAAGGAGCAGTACACACTTAAAGCAAAACTGATGCATCTATAACGGCGCAGCGATGAGAAATATGGGGAGAAGGGATACGAGTAGAGGAATGAACAATGACGACGGCGAATGATGTGTCACCATGGGGAAGACATCGTCAAAATCGTCAACATCATCATCATCATCGTCAACATCATAATCATCTTCATCATCACCACTATCATCATCATCATCATCATCATCATCATCATCATCATCATCATCATCATCATCATCATCATCATCATCATCATCATCATCATCATCATCATCATCATCATCATCATCATCATCATCATCATC